>JADMIO010897308.1_pt1 | contig 86519 bp, 53 predicted proteins | sample 8958161 | NCBI WGS metagenome assembly JADMIO01 (sample SAMN16585339, study PRJNA669376) | soil metagenome | isolation source: Crop rotation soil | place: USA: Cullars Rotation, Alabama | collected 2011 | reverse complement strand
AGAACATCCTCCACCCGCCATGATTCAATTCTTCCCATCGGTCAACTACGGCAGACGAGCGCGGTAGACGCGATGGGAATAGCCGCTCTGCGGGTCGATGAAATCAAGAGCACCCGGGAAGGTGTTGGTCCAAACGGGCAGCCAGTTCGACAGATCGGTTGAAGCTTCAATGACGACTGTTTTTCCCACTGGTCCGGTGAGATGGAAGCCGAATTGGCCGTTGGTGAACCCGGAGCTGTAAATCATGAGTGCGGGTGACCCTTTTCGAATCGTATTGAAGTAAAAATCCGCCACATAGAGGTTGCCGGTGCTGTCCACGGCAATGCCTGCCGGATTGCCAAACCGCGCGGCGCAGCCGGTCGCGTCGGTGGTTCCAATCGTACCCTCCGATCCCGCGAGCGTCGTCACCACGCCGGTCGGTGTTACTTTGCGGATCTTATTGTTGTAGGTGTCCGCCACATAGACGTTGCCCGCGCCATCCACCGTGAGGCCGGTCGGAGAAGCGAAGCGCGCGGCAGAGCCCGCGCCATCGGTGCTCCCCGAAGCCCCTGCGAGTCCAGCCAGCGTCGTCACCACCTGCGCCGGAGTCACTTTCCGGACGGTATGATTCCACGTGTCGGTCACATAGACATTGTTCTGGCCGTCCACTGCCACGCTCGTGGGAGTATTAAAGCGCGCGTTGCTCCCGGTCCCGTCCGCGCTGCCGCTCTCTCCCGCCAGTCCGGCCAGGGTGGTCACCACTCCCGCAGGGGTCACTTTGCGGATCGTGTGGTTAAAACTGTCGGCCACATAGACGTTGCCGGTCGAGTCCACGGTCAATCCGTTAGGATATTTGAACCGCGCGGCACTCCCGGTTCCGTCCGCGTCTCCTTCGTTGTCCGCCAGTCCGGCCAGCGTGGTCACGGCTCCCGCCGGCGTTATCCTGCGGATCGTATTATTGGCTGCGTCCGCCACGTAAACATTACCCGCGCTGTCCGACGCCACTCCAGTCGGGGCGCGAAAGCCCGCAGCCGTCCCCGTTCCGTTATTGCTGCCGCCATAGCCCGCTGCACCCGCCAGGGTCGTGACCTCCCCGGTCGCGCTTACTTTCCGGATGGTATGGTTGATCTCGTCCGCCACGTAGACGTTGCCCGCCGGGTCCACCGCGACGCCGGAGGGGCCTCTGAATCGCGCCTGGAGGCCCGCTCCATCTGCGAAGCCCGGATTCCCTGCGGTTCCGGCCACGGTGGTCACGACCCAGTCTGCGCCAGTGGGAGTTACTTTTCGAATGATGTGTCCATAAATTTCCGGCACATAAATATTGCCTGCGCTGTCCACGGCGAGACCAAAGGGTTCGTTAAACCGCGCGGCGCTCCCGATCCCATCCACATCGCCCGGATTTGGAGCCAGGCCAGCCACAGTCTTCACCTCCCAGGAATTTCCGGTTAGGGTGAGCTGCCGGATGGTGCGGTTTCCACCATCCGTCACATAGACGCGGCCCGCGTTATCCACGGTCACACCGGCAGGGAAATTAAAGCGCGCGGCGCTCCCGATTCCGTCGGCGCTGCCGGAGGTGCCCGCGATCCCGGCCAGCGTCGTGACGACTCCGGCGGGCGTCACTTTCCGAATCGTATTGTTATAGCTGTCGGCCACGTAGACGTTTCCCGCCACATCCACAGCCACACCGTAGGGCTCAGAAAAGCGTGCCGAGCTGCCAGTTCCGTTCGCGCTTCCGAAGCTGCCCGCTTGCCCCGCAAGAGTCGTCACCACTCCTGCGGGTGTTATTTTTCGAATCGTGTTGTTAGCCGCGTCACCCGCATAGACATTGCCACCGCCATCCACGGCGACGCAGAAAGGTCCGTAAAACCGGGCGGCACTCCCTGTCCCATTGGCGTTTCCGGAGGTGCCCGCCAATCCGGCCAGCGTCGTGACGACTCCGGCGGACGTCACTTTCCGGATCGTGTTATTGCCTGTGTCCGCCACATAAACGTTGCCCTCCCCGTCCACAGCTACGCCCAGGGGTTGATAAAAGCGCGCGTCGCTGCCCGTCCCATCCGCGCTGCCGGCAGTGCCCACCGATCCGGCCAGCAGTTCCGCCGTTCCGTTCGTCTTCACTTTTCGGATGGTGTGGCTGAATGCGTCCGCCACAAAGAGGTTACCGGCGCTGTCCACGGCTACGGAGGCCGGCCCCCAAAACCGGGCGGTGCTGGCGGGACCGTCGGTGCTAAAGCCGCCTCCCCCGGCCAGAGTCGTGAACGCGAACGGTTCGGAAATGGATTGTGCCAGGTTTTGGGTGAAAGCCAGCGCCAGCGTGCAGAGCGCAACGATGAGATGATTCCAACTCTTCATATTCCTGAGGTGATGGTTCTTTGTTCACCTCGTTACTGCTCAATCGGGGAGTGAAGGTTACTGGGAATCTGCAGATTTTCTTGGGAAGATAGGACGCTTTGGAAAGCATTACGGAGATTCAGCCCGCGCCGGGGGGCACTAGTGTCGAGGATGCGCCCGCTGTCCCGGCCAGGTTTGTTATTTCCCGGCATCTTCGACCGCGCCGGGCTGACTCCCAATCATCGCCCGCGCCTCCTTCATCAGAACGTGGGCAATGACCCAATCCCTCCAAAACCAACCTGTCCCAAGATCACCGTCTTCGATTTTTCGCAGTTTCGTTTCATCGATTTCGATCCCTTTGGCCAATGCCGTGCGGGCCTCTCCGGTTTGCTTCAACTGATACTGCGCCATGGCCAGGACCATGTAAGCCTGCACATACCGGTTTTGCCCATCGCCGTAAAACGGATCGGCGATGCTTTTGCGCATCAAATCGGAGGCGCTCTCAAACCGGCCGTTCCGGTATTCAGCCAACCCTTTGGCGAATTGATAGTAAGATAAATAAGCGTCGTTTGCTGCCGCCGCGAGCGCCTCCTCTGCCAATTCTTCTGCGACCGTAATTTCCGCGCCGGACGAGGGAAGGATCAGGCACATCTTGGCAATGTGTTCGCCCTGGAGCGCCAGCTTCTTACCGCCGAACCGTTCCAGGTATTCCCGGCAGTAACGACGATAATTCTCCAGGTCATCACTGGCGGCCAGTAACGCAAGAAGTGACGCAAAGTTTAAATCTCCCGCAGGGTCGCACTCGACCGCTTTGATGGCATGGGGCAACGCCTCCTTCCACCAGCCGTGACGGGCAATTGAATCTGTCAGTGCAGCGTAAACCATGGCAGCGTCTCTTTTCTCTGTCTGAAGGGCAGGAACGGAAATACTGCTCATGATCTCCTTCGCCTCGTCGAATTTGGCCTGACCGCACAGCATCTGGGCCCTGGCGATTTGTTTGCCGATCTCGGCCTGCAGGCGAAGCCTGGCCTCGTTCTGGCGGGCATCTTCCGTCCGGACGCGTTCCTGGTTGATTTGATAGACGGCGATCGGAGCACCAACGAGGACGATGAGCAGCAGGATGGCAATGATCGACAGTGAAGCGGCGAGAGCGGGCTTGCGCCGGCACCAGGCCCAAAGCTTTTCCACTGAACTGGCGGGCCTTGCCTGAATGGGCTCCCCTTTTTGCCAGCGGTCCAAATCGTCCGCCAGCAATTCCGCCGTGCCGTAACGGTCTTTCGGATCTTTGCTCAGGCACTTCAAACAGATGATCTCCATGTCCCGGTCCACGGCGGGATTGAGAGTACGGGGACTGGCGGGTTCCCGTTCGCAGACATGGCGCAAGGTCTCCACCGTCGTTTCCGCGCGGAAAGGCGGCTGAGCGGCGAGCAATTCATAGAGAATCGCGCCAAGGCTGTAAATGTCCGCCGCGGTTGTCAGTCCCCTTGTTTGCCCCGCCGCCTGCTCCGGGGACATATAAGCGGGCGTGCCCAGAATGGCCTCAGTCAACGTCAGGCCGGATTCGTCCTCCAGCAATTTGGCCAGTCCAAAATCTGTAACGTGGGGTTCCCCCTGTTCATCGACGAGGATATTGGAGGGCTTCAAATCACGATGGAGGATGCCGCGCTGGTGGGCGTAATGCACCGCGCGGGCGACGCTCGAGACCAGCCGCGCGGCCTCCGCAGCCGCCCGCCCTTCCCGTACGCCTGACTTCAAACTCGCGCCGGCCAGCGTTCCGCCCTGAATCAGTTTCATGCTGAGGTAGTGCTGGCCATCGTACTCGCCGATTTCGTAAATCGGAACGATGTTCGGATGATCCAGTCTGGCGGCCGCCTCGGCTTCGGTGTGGAAACGTTGTTTCAAGGCGGGCGAAGCCAATTGCCCGGCGAGAATCACCTTGAGCGCGACGGGACGATTCAGGCTCACCTGCCGCGCGCGATAGACCACGCCCATTCCGCCGCGCGCGATTTCTTCCAGCAGCTCATAGTCGCCGAAATAGCGAATGGCTCGATGGGGGACAGAGAGATCAGCGGCTTCTGTCGCGGCGGTGTCCATCCCCACGGCGAGAGCCAGCAGACACGCGGGGCAACTCCCCGCCGGTCCGTCTCCGGAGAGGGTTGACCCGCACTTCGAACATGACTTTACAGATGGCACGTCAAGGTCGTTCAATAGGCTGCGTTCCGTTCCTCTTACTGTCGAAAAATCCCGGAAAGGTTACACGGATTCAATCACGAAGAACGTTGAACAGATAGCGCAATTCCTCCTCCGCTTCCTCCGGGCCGGCGACTGTCCGGGCAATCTCATCGCGGACCAGTTCGCCGTAACGCTGTCGCAACCGGTGCACCGCCACCTTGATAGCCCCTTCGCTCATGTTCAGTGCCGCGGCGATTTCAGCATAGGAAGCCTCGCTTTTCTCGCCGGATAACAGGCATTCCACTTTATCAAAAAGATCGCACTTGTGACTGGCCGCGCATTCTTCGCGCAACCGCGACATGGCCTGGGCCAGCAGCGTCGTGGCCCAGCGGCGGTCGTAGATCTTTTCCGGTGTCAGATCGTGGGCGGGATCCATGAGATACCGGTTCTCGGCATCCGTCTCCGCAAGGGAAAGGAACGCCTTGCCGCCGCCGCGTTTTTGGGCATGGGCCTTTGTCCATTCGCGGGCCAGAAAATGCTCCAGCGCCCCCAAAAGAAACGAGCGAAATCGCCCTTTGTTGCGGTCCGCCACGCTGAGATAATTTCTCCCCAGCAGCCGTGCGAAGAACTCCTGAGTCAAATCCTGAGCGTCGTCGGCGCTGTATCCTTTTCGGCGAACGTAAACATACAACGGATACCAGTAAGAGCGGCTCAACTTTTCCAGCGCTTCCATGGCATGCGGTGACTTCGCGTCCCCGGCCGCTCCCACAAGACTCCAATGCGTCGTCGCAAACACCCGCGGGAGTGCATCGGCAGGTTCAGGGAAAGAGGGACTCTCTCCGCACTCAATCTCCATATTGTGGCGATGGAGCCCGTTCATGGCTGCCGGAGGTTATGTCTGGAGGCCGCCCGCGCCGGCCGGGACCAGTCCATACGACCCAATGTCGAGCGCCGCAAGTTCAGCGGTCGCCGCCGCATCCCCCTCGCACCACACGCGCCGACACCCAGGGAGAGGAGAGACTCTGGATTTCCGATACTCATGCGCAGAATGATAGCGGGACCGAAAAGGGATGGGCAACAAAGAAATCTTCCACAGTCTGCGGGCGTCAGCTGCTTCAAGTTCGCCAAATCGAGTCTAATCGGCGTTTGTGCCGGGAGAGCCGGAAGGCGCGCCGGGTGAGCTCGTTTTTGCGGCTGTCCTGGGACCATCTGACCGCCTCCTGATTTGCGAAGGCACAGCCAGGCGGGACGATCAGGCAGAATGAGGACGTGAGGCGAATCCCGATCCTATCGCAAAGAGGGGAGGCACCGTCACGGATGACGTTTCCACTCAGGTGTGGTCAGGCTGCCGTCTGTCCTGTCCGCAGCATTTTCAACGCAGGGGGCCACTGACTTCCACTAAATCCCTGCGATCCCGTTGCCGATACAAAGCCGGCTTGATCACCGAAGTCATTTGTGCCGCGCGGGGCAGAATCCCAGGGCCGAGAAATGCAACTATCCCTGGCAGTTGCCCCTCCGGCGAGGCCACGAGTTCCGGATAATCCACCTCCAGAAGTTCCACTCTTTTGCTTTCGCGCAATGCAGCGAGGATGGAGGTGACGTGCATCTCCTGCGTCCGGACGAGGTGCTCCTCCTCTGCCTTCGGAACGCCGCCGCGGCGGGCGAGCATGGCCCACTGGGAACGGACCACCTCGCTCACAGGACGGCGCATGAAGATAATCCGGTAAGTGTGTTTTACCGGCAAGTGCCGCAGCAGCGCTGAGACCACCTTGACGGCCTTCCCGCGCGCCTTCTCAAGAATCTGCGGATTCTGCGCCAGCGTTTTGATCTCCTCCCACTCCCAATAACCTTCGGGATTGTCAGGGTCTGCCGTTCGCATGCCATCGGCCATGAGTTCCATCCCGCCGGCCTTCAGTATCTGCATCATCAGCGAAGTTCCCGAACGGGGAAGACCCGAGACAAGAACGAACTCTGCAGCCCCTGATACCGGAGCGTCCGCTGCCGGGCGCGCCTGTTCCCTTTCTCTTTTTCCACGCGCCTCAAGTCTCTCCGCAGCGCGGACGGCGACCTCATTGCGGAGCCGGTCAGCGCGTTCGCGGGATTCGCGAATCCTCTGCGTTCGCATGAGGTGCGCACGCCATTCGCATTCGAGCGCGGCGCTTTGCTCACCGAGGGCTCGATAAATACGGACAAGAAAGCGCAGCGCCGGAACGAGCGACTTGTCGAGTTTCAGGGCATTGATGAGCGTCTTGAGGGCATCCCGGGGTTCACCGGATTTGAACAGTGCCACTCCCAAAAGAAAGTGTCCCTCTGCGTTCCCATACTGACTGCCAATGGCCTCCAGAGCCGAAGCCGCCGCCTGCTGCGGATCGTTATAGTGCAGTTGCTGGCGGGCAAGCACGAGAAATGCCTGAGGGTTTTGACCATCCATTTTCAATACCTTGCGTGCTGCCTCCCCGGCTTGAGCCCAGCGGCGCAGTTTTAAATACGTCCGCGCGAGCAAAAGCTGAACCTGGACGTCGCCGGAGTCTTTGGCCCGGATGATTTCGAGGTGACGCAGGGCTTCAAAACCGTTTCCTTTTTCAAAAGCGATATTTGCCTTGAGCAGCCGCGCCAATTCGGCTTGGCCAAAGCTCTCCAGCGCCACCCCGATGGTTTCATCCGCTTCGGCAAGCAACCCGAGCCGCATCTGGCAATGGGCAAGGACTTGAGTGTAGTCCGCGCGCTCCGGTGCCGCTTCATGGATGTCCTCCAAAAGCGGGAGTGCCTGCTCAAAGCGTCCGCCGTCCATGCAGGCGCGCGCAAGATTCCATCGATTTTCACGATTGGTCTCCGCAGCGGCTTTATCGGGATCATCGGAGACTTTTTCGATGTAGCCGAGAGCCTCAAACTGCTCCAGCAGCGAATGGTTGTCGGCTTCACTCAAGCTACCGTGCCGCCGGCCATCGGATGCCGAATCCTCCCAGGTGGGAATCGATTGCACGGCGGGTGGTTCGACGAATGCCTCCGCGAGCACCCGGCCCTCCATGTCCTCGCCAACAGGCAGTCCGAACCAGGTCAATACTGTGGGCGTCACATCGAGGAGACGCGCGCCGTAGATCGTCTCCTCCTTCTTAATTCCCGGGCCCGCAGCGACAATGACTCCCTGTCGGCGGTGCCAGACGGTAATCCCCGCAGGAACGCGCGGCGTGAATTTCGGACGCAGATGATCGCTGTGAAAACCGTGATCGGAAACCAGAACGATGGCGGTGTCCGGTCCTGCGAGTTGAATGAGGCGCCGGAGCATCAGATCGTGCACACGGTAGGCTCCGTTCACCACCTCCCGGTACATTTCAAAATCCCGCTCAGGAACTCCTTCCATCCGGGGCGGATGAAAGCGCATGAAAAGATGGCTGATCTCATCAATGGCCCGGTAGTAAACGGCCATAAAATCCCAATCAGGATCGGTCTCCATCAGACAGGTTGCCGCGCTGTGCACGGAATACGATTCCGCCAGCCGTTCCGCGAGGAGCCAGAGCTTTCGATCTTTCTTCTGGTCCACCTCTTGAGCATTGGGGACCAGCAGGCGGATCACTTCGTCCGGATCCACCTCCCGGGGGCTGATGCGCAGGCGGTTCATCGTATCCGCCAAATCCGCCGGCCAATAGGTGCCAGGCATCGGTGCCGGCCAATCCTCCGGGGCATCACCCGGCTTGCACTTCAAGTGATTGAACATGTTCGACACCATCCTGCCATTAAGCCCCTGCTCCCCCTGCGTGGCGAACCAGCTCACCACGTGACTCTTCAAACCATGCTGCCCCAGCATTTCCCAAATGGTTTTGCACCGGCGCGTGGCGGCGGAGACCGGGACTGTCCGTCCACTGAGGGGATCGACCTCCGTGAAACCGTGCACGCCGTGATGATACGCGTGTTTCCCGGTGGCAATCGAAGTCCAAAGCATGGGCGAAAGCTGTGGCTCCAGCGTGGTGAGGTTCCCGCGGACGCCCCTTTCGAGAAGATGCTGGACTCCCTTCAACACCCCGGATTCGACGAGGGGTTGCATGATTTTCCAGTCCGCTGAATCCCAGCCAACGAGGAGCAGCCGGCGCTTTTGTTTAGCTCGTGTTTGCATCTGGAACGAACATTCCGCCGCCTGCCTGACCGGGCTAAGCCGCGCGCAATTTCCGGCGCAGCCGCTCGACGCCCGCAAAACCGAGTGTCAGCAGTCCCAGTGTCGAGCCGGTATCAGGAACAGTGTTGATCCCCGCTGCCTGAGCGTAGAGGCCTTCCACCTTCTCAATGGTGGAGTCGTCGTCCAGCGATTGCAGATAAGATATCGAGGAATCAATGAGGAAGGCCCGGTTCACCGTAAAGGAATTCCCCAGCCCGGAAAACTCCCAGTCCACCCAACCAACCACATCCTTGTTAGTGCGGCTGTCGCGTGTGATGAACTTCATCCAGTTCACGTCTGTCCCGTCTGTGAGTTGAGCACCATTGACATTGAAACCTGTGTAGAACGAATAGGCAACGGTGTACGGTCCAAACGAATCAAATATCGTAGCATTCTGATTGAAGGCCAGTCGCCCGCCCCAGCCAAGGTCCTGAATGAAAACCAGGCTAAAGGCATCCACGCAATTGAGCCCGCCATAGCCGAAAGGGTTCGGGTAATTAGAGTCCCGAAAGTCGGGATCCCCGTCGCCATCAACATCAAATCCGGTGTTTGAATTACCGGTCGGGTGCAACAGGACCGCCGTCGCGTTGGCATCCGATGATCCGAGAACTCCTGCTCCCAGGCCAAGAGCCAGGTAATTCCTCAGGCGCCCCGTCGTTTCCGAAGTCTTTTTGAGATTCATAGTTTTCATGTTTGTTTACTTCTTTGAGCCACGCTTTAAGCCATTCTGTGGTCAGAGGCACAGGCGTCCTTTCCCTTACAGAAACATTTCCCGGATTTTGGGTGCGGTTATTTGGGAAATCTTTTCAGCCGCCGGCGCGAAATCCGGGGGTCACTCCTGCGCGGTTGATTTCACCGGGTGGACGCCTCAACCGCGCCGATGTCTGAGCGGCCGTTTTCGGGCCGGGCAATGCCGCGCTGATCAGCCGCCGTGTCCGGGCTGGCAGCAGGCGTGCCTTCGCCTGCCTTGAGGGCCGGGCTGCCGGGCTGCGGCAGCATGGTTAGGGTCGGGCCGCCGTTGTCCGCGAGCGGGCCCAGCAGCGGATCGATAACATGGTCCGCCTCTCCAATGAGGTCCCCCGGGCCGGCGGTAAAGTCCACTCCGTTCCGGTCGCTGATCAGGTTGTGACCGGCACTCGTCACGACTCCCCTGATGTCGCGTGCGATGTCTGCGGTGCCCTGGCGGGTGCCCCTGTTCATGGCGATGACCGTATTTCGCAGCGTGACCTTGCCTCCACCGTCTTTGTTTCGGATGCCGCCGCCGCTGTTTCCGGCAATCGTGCAGTGGTTCAACTGGAGGCTTGAATTGGGATACCAGTTATGCAGTCCGGCACTTTCAGAAGCGGCGGCATTGCCGGTGAAGGTGCAGTTATTCGCTATCAGGTGACCGGAATTGTCCACCCCGCCCGCCGCCTGCCTCCCGAAGTTTCCGCTGACGGTCACGCGGTTCATCGTCATCCGCCCGGCATTGGAAATTCCACCCGACGAAATCCTCCCCTCGTTGTTGGCAATGGTGCAGTCTTCCAGCAAAACGTCACCGCCGGCAGAGGAGAGCCCGCCACCGGCTCCAAAGGACCGGTTGTCGCTGACCATGCAGAGTTTCATATGCAGCGTGCCATTGAGTACCCTGACCCCTGCACCCTCCTGTTCATCTTTGGGTGTCTCGATGGTGGTGGACCCGCCGGTAATCGTTAGGCCGGAGAGATTCACCACTCCGTCCTGAATAAGTAACACGGCGGTTTTCCCGCTGCCGCTGATGGCGAGCTTTGCGGCACCGGGACCGCGGATGGTGAGATTCTTTCTAATGTCCAGCCGCGCGCTCGTCAGTGCGATGGTCTTCCCATGCATGTCCCCGTGAAACTCAATGGTGTCGCCATGCTTCGCGAAGGAAATGGCCCATCGCAGCGATCCTGGCCCATCATCGGCAGTGCTGGTGACGGTAAGCGCGGCGACAGGATCAGGGTGGTTGAGGTGCCACTGCCAGAGAAAGCCAATCGCGCCCGCGAGAATCAGCAGTTGCGCGAAGACCACCCATGCAGCGAGCGCGGGTCTCCGCCGGGCCCACTTCCATGTCCGCTCCATCACGCCCACCGGACGGGCCAGAATGGGTTCCCGCCGCAGCCAGCGGTCGAGATCGTCGGCGAGGGCTTCCGCCGAGCCATAGCGCCGCTGCGGGTCCTTCTGGAGGCACTTGAGACAAATGGTTTCGAGATCCCGGTCGGTGTTAGGGTGAATGGTGCCTGGCCGGGCGGGCTCTTCGTCGGTGACTTTGCGCAGCATTTCCAGCGCGGTGGCGGCCTGGAAGGGAGGACGGCCGGTGAGCATTTGATAGAGAATCGCACCAAGGCTGTAAACATCCGCCGCCGTCCCCACTTTGCGAGCCTCGCCCGCGGCCTGTTCCGGTGCCATGTAAGCGGGAGTGCCCATGACCGCACCGGAAAGGGTAAGTTCGCTGGTGCCCTTGAGGTTCCGGGCGAGACCGAAGTCGGTGATGTAGGGCCTCCCCGCGGCGTCGATGAGAATGTTCGCCGGCTTCAGGTCGCGATGCAGGATGCTGTGCTGGTGGGCATAGTGGATGGCGCGGGCCGTGGTGGCGAGCAGACGGGCGGCTTGCTTTTCCGTTTCCCGGCGGGACTCGTGGCGGCGGGAAAGCCAGTCCGCCAGGGATCCGCCCTCGACGAATTTCATGCAGAGGTACTGCTGTCCCATGTGTTCGCCGACTTCATAAATGGGAACGATGTTCGCCTGGTCCAGACTGGCCACCGCTTCGGCCTCCGCCTGAAACCGCTTGAGGTCCGCGTCTCCGGCGAACTTGCCTCCGTGGATCATTTTGAGCGCCACCAACCGGTTGAGACTGACCTGGCGCGCCTTGTAAACCACACCCATGCCGCCGTGGGCGACTTCCCCCAGCAGTTCGTAATCTCCAAAGTAGTGCACCGTACCGGAGAGCGCAGACTCCATGGGCACGCCGCCAGGCGGGTCAGGCGGGTCCGTGTTCTCTGCCAGCATGGTCTCCAGCAGGCACACCGAACACAACTCGTGCGGAGCAGAGGAACTCACAGGCCTGCCACAGTTTGGGCACAGATTGGATTCGCGCATAAATTCCTTCCAGGGCACGGGAGTCCGCCGCCGGATGCGCCGCTTCCCCTCCCTACATAAACGAATTTCCGCCAACAGGTGTAACTTTCGGAAAAAACCTCAGCCGGACAATACCGAGAACAGGTGACGAATCTCGTCGTCGATATCTTCCTTACAACTCACCGTATGAGCGATTTCCTCACGGAAAATCTCCCGGTAGCGCTGGCGCAGTTTGCTCACTGCCCACTTCAACGACGCCCCGGTGACGCCCAGCCGGGCCGCGACATCCGCCATCCGGGCGGATCCTTTGCCATCAAGCAGAAACGGCTTCATGTCCTCGAAATGGCGGGCGGTGTCCTTGCGTTCCCATTCGTCTCTCAGCCGGTCGAGCACGCACTGGAGCAGCGTCTCCGCCCAGCGCCGCTCGAAGGCTTTTTCCGGGGTAAGATTCTCCACGGGTTCGTTCTGATAACGACCCTCGGCAATTTCTTCATCGAGCGAAAAATGGATCTGACCGCCCCCGCGCTTCTGCCGCCGTGAGCGTTTCCATTCATTGATCAGAAAGTGCTTGAGGGAAGCGATGAGAAACGTCCGGAAGCGTCCTTTGTCAGGATGCACCGAAGCGAGCGAGTTGGTTTCCAACAGCCGGGAGAAGAACTCCTGAGTCAGGTCCTGCGCGGCGTGGACGGAGTGACCCTGGCGGCGGACGAAAGCGTAAAGGGGATACCAATAGCCGCCGCACAGTTTTTCCAGCGCCGACGCTGATTCCGGAAGGCGCTGGTCTCCCGCCCGCAGCACCATGCTCCAGTGAGTGGTGGCAAAGCTGCCATCGCGCGGAGCAGAAGGGACAGCGGAATTCGAATCAAAGAAGGGCATAACCGGGGACAGCCTTCTATTCTGGCCCACTTCCGCAGATCGGCAATACAACAAATGGCCTCCGGCCCCCTTTGGCTGATGCTTACAGTTGATGGTGGTTAGAGTGTCCTCCCGGCATTGCCGGATTCGTGCCCTCAAGAGCGCGAAATCCACCGGCGCACGACCATGTTGGATCCGCACTCCACCGGGCGAACGTGACTCGCCTCAGATCCGAACAGAACTTGCACAGCTTGCACTCCGTTTTCTGTTAGTCCGGCTGCCGGCAGGTAATTCGTGCCGTTCGCAAAGAGTTCGACGTGTCGAAGAAGTTTTGCTAAGTGAGAAACATGAGATTCATTGCGTTTCCTCAAGTTTGCCTATCCGGATTTTTAAGAAGGGCTTTACCCGCCTTTGCGGCTGGAACGTGCTGGGCGCAGAACCCGCTCTTCACCACTCAAGCGGTCTATCTGAATGGAGGCACGGGACCGCAGGAGTTCCCGGCCCTTAAAGACATGCGCTCCGCATGGGGCGACATCGACGGTGACGGCGACTACGATCTCGTGCTCATGGGCACCGGCACGTCGGGACCGGTGACAAAACTCTACGAAAACGTCAGCGATGCGACTCACCCGTTTGCCTTCCGCGAACGGACGACCTCTTTGCCGCAATTGCAGGATGGCGCACTCGCATGGGGCGATTTGGACAATGACGGCGATCTCGATCTCGCTATCACGGGCAGCGTTTCCGCAGCGGCGGCTCCCGGCGATCTGCGCGCGGCGGTCTATCGCAATGACGGCCCGGACGGTGCCTCGGGATGGCGGCTGACACTGCTCGCGACTCCGCTGACGCCCTGCCGCTGGGGTACGGTCTCGTGGGGAGATGTGGACAATGACGGCGATGCGGATCTCTTTATCTCGGGCAATACCAGCCCGGACTCCGTGTTCGTTTCCCAGCGGACGCGGTACTCCCGCCTGCACATCAACGAGCGCGGTTTCCTGACTTCCTCGGGCCAGCGGTTCCTGGCACCCCGCGGGCTCGCGGCCGAAACCGCGGGCAATGAACCCGGTCCCCTCGACGGCTCGCTCACCCAGCATGTGACATGGGCGGACGTCAACAAAGACAGCTTCATGGATCTCATTCTGACCACCGATGATGACGGTCCGCCGGTGCATTCTCTGCACACCAATCCGGGGTGGGGCGACTACCGCGTGGAGGTATGGATTAACCGCCCGGGAACCTCCGGCCTCGCCGTGTTCGAAAAGCTGGGAGCTTCCCTTGCGCGTTCAGGTTCCGGCGGATTCGATGCATGGGGCCACCATTGGGTGCACGGGGACGCGGGCGACTGGGACGCCGACGGCTGGACGGATATCGCTTTCCTATCCGGTTGGAAGGTGTTCCCGGAGCCCGACTGGGACCCCATTCAGTTCTCCGGTTCCTCAGTGGCACTGCATTCGAATGGCACCAATTCCGTTACGGACGTCCTTCCCGGTTTTACCGGTCACCCCACCACTGCATATGGCGGAATCTTTGCCCATACCGCCGCCGACGTTTTGAATTCGGGCGCGCAAATCTGGCTGGGAAACGCCGAACTGGAACTCAAATTGCTCGGAGACAACGGCGCCTACGGATTGCACGAAACCACCACGCAGACCACCGTTCCGGCGCGCTTTCTCGGTGTCCTGGATGCCGTGGATGTGGACGGCAACGGCACTCTCGACCTGTTCCACTCAGGGTTCGAAGAGTTCGACGGGCAAGGTGATGGCAGGAACCTGCAAACCCTGCTTTACCGGAATAACTTCTCTTCAAATACGCGTCCGCTCCCGCCGCAGGGACTCGTGGCGGAGGACATCACGCCCAACTCTGTGCATTTCCGGTGGGACCCAGCCGTTGATCAGTTCCCACCGGGGGTGAATACGAAGACTCCCTCCGCGGCTCTCCGTTATGCGCTCAGCCTGCGCAAGACCGACGGGAATTATTACGTCCGCATGGGTCACGACCTGACCGGGCATCGTCTCACTCCAGGACTCAATGGCACGCTCCAAACCACGGACTTCCATTTCAAAATGGCACCCGGGCAATCACTCCCTGACGGCACCTACCGGTGGAGCGTCCAAGCCATAGACTCCGGCGGACTGGGCTCGGAACTCGCTTTCCGGGAATTCACCGTCGCCTTCGGCAATCCGCCCGATCAAGTGGAGAGCGGGCTGCCCTTCCGCGACACGGCGATGGACCTGGGCGACCAGGACAAAGACGGCGCTCTGGATGTCGTCCTTGCGGGCAGCGGTGCCGACGCGTCCGTTCTAGGCGTACCCACCGTGGTCTGGAAAAACGGCGGCACCGGCTTCATCGCCGGTCCCTCTCTGCCACCCCTCCGCCGGGGGGCTGTATGCTGGGGGGATGCCGACGGGGACGGTGACCTCGATCTCGCTTTCTCCGGCGACAGCAACGGCCAGCCGGTCACCCGCATTTATCAGAATGATGCCGGCATCCTGATGCCGCGCCACCTGCTCAGGGGCCTCACCCAAAGCGCGCTCGCATGGGGAGACTTTGACAATGACGGCGACCTTGATCTCATCGTCACCGGTTATGCCGATAAAAAACCGGCGACCCTTCTCTACCGCAACGGCGGCGAGAAAAACGATCAGCCGGGCACCTTCGGACTCATGCCTGCCACCTTGCTTAACATCGGTTCCGGGGCCGCCGCATGGGGGGATTTCGACGGCGACGGCGATCTCGATCTGCTGCTGTGCGGGGACACCATGGATTACGACATCCCCGTGGTGCCGGTCACCGCGCCTCCGTTCAACCAGCGTCCGCCTAACACCTATTACATGGCGGCCAATCCCGGTGCCCCGCCTCCGGTACCGGTGACCATTCTTTACCGGAGCGACGGGTTGAACACCTCCGGCCCCAATGCCGGCAAATGGCAATTCACGGAAATTCCCGCCGGTCTGCCTCTGGTGCTCAGTTCCTCAATCGTCACCGCCCGTGCGGAATGGTGCGATTTCAACGCCGATGGCCGCCCCGACCTCGTGCTCGGCGGCACCGCATCCATCCCTGGACATCCCGGCTACGGTCAACCGTCGGTGAAAGTGTTCCTGAACCCCGGCCCGGCTCTCCCCCTTGGTCAATGGCCGTTCACGGCCGGACCGGAGCTTCTCACCGGTGCCATTTCCCGCGCCCTGCAAACCGTCACCTGCGCGGACTGGGACAACGATGGTCGGCCGGACGTCCTGCTTTCCGGACGCCTCAACAGCGTGGGAAATGTCCCCACCCAGATCGTTCACAACGAAAACCTCAGCTTCACACGCCATTCGTTTCTCCGTTCCGTCGTCGGAAACGACCAGGAATTCGCCAGCGGGCTGGCCGCGTTCGGGCACTTCGACGGCGATCACAATGCGGACGTTATCTCATCCGCCATGTGGGGGATCCGCAGCACCGTCTTTCACGCCCAAGGCCGCGCGGGAGTGCAGGCGGGCAGTTCCTCTCTCATCGGTTCCCTGGACTACAGCGACACTTTCACTGCCGACAGCGCGGGTACCAATGTGAACAGGCCGCTCTCTCCGGTGCTGCCTCTTCCAGCGGGTTATGCCGTGGAACAGACGCATGGTCATCCCGCGATTTCCTTTGAGAGCAATCCGCCTTTCGGATTCGCTTCGGACGATCCGTCAGGCCGGGACCTGGATGCGGGCTCCGTCGGCTATCCCTTCTACCAGGCCCCTAACGCGAGCGGTGCGGGGAGCTACGCGGGCTGCACCGAAACCTTCGGGAGAAACATGGACTACGGCCTTCACTACGGCAGCCTCCGTCCGGAGTTTGTGGTGCAGGTGGATGCCGTGCAGCCTTCTGTCGGTTTCCGCATCACGTCGGGCATCGGCATCGGACCGGGCGCTCAATCGGCCTCCGTTCTGTTCCGCGGCGACGGCTCGGAATCCGTAGCCCTCACCAACGGTGTCGCCGAGCACACCATCTCCGGCATCAAGTCCGGCATCAAAGGCCCCGGCGAGTGGTACAACTACGCGGTGCGCTTCAACCGCCCGGGCAACATCCTCGAAATCTTCGTCAACCAGGTCTCCGTCGGCAGCGTCAATCTCCACGGCTTTGCCAACAGTAACTTCCAGGATTTTTCCACCGCTTTTGTTAGCGTCGGCGGCACCACCCTCGACTATAGCATCCAAGGCGACGGTGGCCGTTTTTGGACGGACAACTTTCAGGTCGGCGCTTATTCCCTCTCACCCCTCCCTGAACAATCCAGCACGTGGGGCACAGTCGGAACGCTTTTTTCGAATCCCGCACCGGCCGTCACACCGGTCAACATACCGGAGAACGCTCCTCCATCCGTGCCTGTCGGTTTGATCGCCACCGTCCATGGTCAGGACGTCACTCTTTCATGGCAGCCCTCCACCGATGACCACACGCCTGCGGCCGGCCTGACCTATAATCTGTCAGTGGTGCGCACGAACGGGCAGCCGGGCGGTATGCCGGGTATGGCGGATGAGGCTACGGGCAGGCGACTGGTTTGCCGCCCGGGGAATGCGGGACATCACACGTCATGGACACTGCACGATCTGCCGACCGGCACTTACCGGTGGTCGGTTCAGGCCATTGATGCCTCCCTCACGCCCTCCGGTTTTGCCCCGGCGGCGCAAACCTTTACCACCAACCCTCCCGTGCCGCCGGTAATCACGCCGCTGCCTCCCCTTCACGTCTGGACGGTGGGCCATCCCGCGCCCGCCGCGATCGATTTTCTGGGCGTCGCCGCGGGACGGAGTGCGCGCATTGTCGCGGGCCGGCGCGGGCGTCTCGTTCTTTCCAGAAACCGCGATCCTTTTGCCGAAGTGGATTCCGGCGTCTTCACGGACCTGTATGACGTGATTATTGACCCCGCCGGTGCCACCGCCGTGGGCCAGGCCGGTGTCATCCGCACCTCCAGCGACGGCATCATCTGGAGGGAGTCGCCCAGCGGCGTCACGGCCACCCTCCGCGCCGTGGTGCGCGGCGGTACCGGCTGGGTGACCGCGGGAGACAACGTGATCCTCCACTCCACCGACCGGCTCCTGTGGACACCCGGCACTATGCCCGCCGGTACCAATGTGTATTGTCTGACGTGGGACATGGGCCGCTACGTGGCCGCAGGCGAACGCGCCGGTCAGGAGGTCCTCCTGACATCCCCTAACGGAACCTCATGGACCGACGTAACTCCCGCCGGCCTGCAAGCCGGCAAAATCACCGGCATCGCCAGCGACGGCGCGAAGTTCGTCGCCGTGGGAGGCTCCGCTCCCTTCCCGGGAGCCCATGCCGATGTGCTCACCTCCACTAACGGCCAAACCTGGACTTTCACCCAGGAGGCCGGCGCTTCGCCAATGCTGAAAATCGTTCACAGCCCGGATGGCTGGTTTGCCGTCAACGAATCCCAGGTCATGAGATCCGCCAGCGCCACCGCATGGACTTCCGTATGGCAGGGCAGCTTTATTCCTCCAAATTTTGCGGCCCTCGCCGTAGACGCTAACATCATCACCGCCGCGGGGGCAGGCGGTGGACTCTTCGAATCATCCGTTTCGTCCCTTTCGCCTGGATCATGGACGCGGCTGGGCGGCAATTCCCTCAATAGTTATGGCCGGGAACTCACCTCGGTCGCCAGTCTCGGAAATATCGTCGTAGCCGTGGGAGAGGGCGGATTGCAATATGTATCCCTTGATGGCGGTAAGACGTGGGCGGGAGCCGCCTTCCTCGTTGGCGACGGCTTTTACGGCGTGGCCTCCGGCGCAGGCCGCATCGTGCGCACGTATTATCAGGGCATCGATTCTACCGCGGACGGCATCACATGGGATAAAGTTCCGCTCACCCGTCCGCGCGCCATTGCTTTTGGCAACGGACGGTTTGTCGCCACGCGTGACTTCGGCGGCTTTTACGTTTCCACAAACGGTCAGGCATGGAATCCGTCCGGCACCGGCACACCTGAAGCCTCCACCATCGCTTTTGGAAACGGAGTATTCATGGTGCTCGATGCCGCGGGCAGCGTACGCGTTTCCACCGACGGCTCCTCATGGAGTGTCGCCGGCCAGGTCACCGCCAAACGCCTCTGCTTCGCTTATGATCGCTTTTTTGCCATCTCGGACTCCGGCCTCGACGTCCGTTCCTCCACCGACGGCGCAGCATGGCAACCGGTCGTGATGCCCTTCGGCGCGATTGTTAGTCAAATCATCCGGCACGGCGACCGGTTTGTCGCCATTGGCGGCCCGGACGGCATGCTGCTGACCTCACCCGATACCGTCACGTGGACCAGCATCCCCATCCCCGCATCCGGCCTGCTCAACACTGCCCTCTCCACCAGCAACGGCCTCCTCATCGCCGGTGCCGGCCACGCGCTCCTGCTGGCGCCCGATACCTCCCAGCCCTCCCCGCCGGTCACCACTTCGCTGTCCATCGCCGGAAATCCCTCACCCGGAGTGTTTCTCTTCACCGTCACAGGCCGCGCCGGTCAACTCGTCACCATCGAACGCTCCCAGGACCTCAACACCTGGATCTCCATCGCCTCCTTCACCTTGTCAGGAGGCACAGAGTCCCTGGAAGTCCAGATCCCCAATCCCGCCCCAGCCGACTATTTCCGCCTCCGCTGGACTCCGTAGACCCGGCACCCTTTTCCGATGCTGAATGACAAGGATGGGAAGGAACGGCTGGAGGGTATCGCGCGGGCTCAGACCTTGCCGGGCGACCGGCGGCTCCTGGCCTTTCCGAGATGGGCGCGGAATGAGCCGGAGGTGTTAGCGTGCAAACTCATCAACGAGCGCCTCGACAAAGGAAAAACGCTGGACGCCGTCCTTTCGAAGCCCGGACAGTATGGTTACTTGCTGGAGGTGAAGGAGGGCGGGGACGGCAACCATCGCGACACAGCCGAGATTCATCAGGGTATTTTTTTGGGTATACCGCATAACTTTGTTTGGGTTGAATGTTAAAAATGCGCTTTGAACCGGTCATGCGGATTTGAGGCGCGAAACCCCTCAGAATTTTTCGGCGAAGCAACGTCCGGCCCCCAAAAACAGCTCTCTTGTCCGGCACCCGGAATCCTAACGCCAGGCTGTAGCTCCGGCCCACTGGCCTTGGAAGTAACGAGCCCAAGTCACCTTTTATCTCGATCGGTTTCCCGAAAGGGCGGAGTGCGGGAGACGGCGGCCCTGCGGGTCAAGCGGGCGGGCGCGGAAAGTGATTGCCGGATTCTCCGCTGGGCCGGATAGTGGCGGCGCATCGAACCCTGACGGGTGGCGTGGTCCCGCGGCCCGCGGCGGATTTCCGAACCTCAACTGAAGCACCCTGATGAAACGGACATCCCACTTCATTCGCCTCGTGCGCGGGGCCCTGGCTTTCGGCGCGGCGGTGGCGGCCATCCAGTCAGCGCACGCGACCAACCTCCTGACAAATCCCGGATTCGAGCAGCCGCAGCTCAACACCCCTGGCAACAATTTCCCCGCCACCCTGCCGGGATGGACGCTGCACACGAACACGGTGCCCTGTGAAAACGGCCACAACGTGGTGCGCGGCGGAGCCGTTTACGATGGCGGGCCGGACAATGCCGTGGAGGGCGCGCAATACTACGACATCTGCGGGGCGTCGGGTTATCTCAGTCAGTCCTTCACGTTGTCGAGCTATGCGGATATCAGTTTCGGCGCGTCCTTCAGCCGCAGGGATGCCAGCAGCGGCGGCGGCAATGTGGAGATTTACGACGCGACAAACACCACGCGTCTGGAGGCGACCGCCGGGGTCAGCGTCTCTTCCTGGCAAAGTCAGGAGATCTGGATGCAGGCAATTGGCGGCGCCAGTCTCCCGGCGGGCACTTACGTTGTCAGGGTCAACCTCGAGGATGCAGCGAACGTCGATGCGGTGTTTGTCACTCCCTCGTTTTACCTGGTGGTGGGAAACGGCACGCCCGCCAGCGTCAACCAGGCCGCCCTCGACCAGGTTCTCTTTCAGAGTGTGACACTCATTGCATTCAACAGCGGGGGGGCGGCGGTCACCATTCCCATCACCGGCACCAAAAACATCACGCAGAATGTCTCCATCCTGGGCAACAATCGAATAACGCTGTATGGCAGGGACTGCTCGCGGATCTTTTCCGTCGCTCCGGGATTCACCCTGCAACTGCAGGACTTGACGCTCGACAGCGGAGGTGTGGATAATCCCATGGACGGTGGAGCAATCCTCAACCAGGGCAGCGTGGTGCTGCGCAACGTGCACATCACCCGGAGCCGGTCCACCCATGGCGGAGCGATTCAAAACTCCGGCGTGTTGACGGCAAGCAATTCGCTGTTCGACTACAACCTCGCTGCGGTCAACGGCGGGGCCATCGACAACACGGGCGTGCTTGTCATGAGAAACTGCACCGTGGCGAACAACACGGCGGGCTTTCGCGGCGGCGGCGTTTACAATTACCTCGGCGACTGTCAAATCCTTGATAGCCGGCTCCAATGGAATACTGCGGGCGCTTACGGGGGCGGCGCGGCCGCGGACGGAGGCACCATGTCGCTCTCCGGCGGTCGCATCCGTGGCAACCGCGCCGGCAGTAACGGCGGCGGCGGCCTGAGCCTCAATGGCAAAGCCGGCGTCGGCTCCGTGGAGTTTTCCCTGAACACTGCCAGCGGACCCGGTGGCGGCATCTACGTGGCGGACGGTGGAATCACCCTCGCGGGTCTGCGCATTTTCAACTGCTCCGGTTCGCTCGGCGGCGGACTGGCTGTGCACGGGGGAACGACTGATGTGCAGCAATCCATCATCCAGTACAACCGGAACACCATCGCCGCGCCTGAGATCAATCACGGCGGCGGCGGAATCTATGTGGAGGGAGGAAACGTGACCGTCGGGGCATCGCGCATCTCCCGCAACCAGTCCAACTACGCCGGTGGAGGCGTCATGGTAAACAGCCCGCAGGGAATCACCCTGACAAATTGTGTCATTGCCGGGAACAGTGCCGTGTTTGGCCAGGTCGGATCGCAGAATGGCGCCCTTGCCCTGGCGAGTTGCACGGTGTCCGGCGGCACCGGCGGCATTTGGTCCGACGGCGGCACGGTGGATCTCAAGGCGTCCACCATTTCCGGAAACAGCGACAGCGGCATCACCCTGCAGCGCGGCGCGGCGGCGACTCTGGTGAACAGCACCATCAGCGGCAATACCGCCCTCCAGGGCGGCGGTCTGCTTCTGGATTCCGGGGCGCGCGCCATGCTGACAAACGTGACGGTGTTTGAAAACAGCGCCAGCGAAGGCGGGAATCTTTATCTGGCCCGCCCTGGGAATGTGTTCCTTACCCTGACAAATTCCATTGTCGCCAACCCCGCTTTTGGCGACAACTGTGCGGGGAAAACTGTCACCGCCTCACGCTTCAGCATCAGCAGCGACGACCAGTGCGGCCTCACCGGACCCGGCGACATGGAGGGCACCGATCCCCTGCTCGGTCCTCTGCAGAATAACGGCGGCATCACCTTGACCCACATGCCCCTCCCCGGCAGCCCTGCCATAGACGGTGTCTCCGGCACCCAGGCTCCTGCGGACGATCAGCGGGGCTTCCTCCGTCCCGCCGTCTCCGGCTACGACATCGGCGCCGTCGAGGCCGATGCCACAGGTCAGGACATCTATTCGCCACCTCCCGCCACCACCTTCGACGGCAACGATACCGCCGACGAAGACGGCGACGGCTCCACCGACGCGCAGGAAATCCTCTCCCATACCAATCCTGCCTCTGCCGCCGACGTCTTCCGCCTCTCCATCTCTCCCGCCAATCCATTGCAGTTGGAATTCCCCACCAAAACCGGCCTGTTCTACCGCCTGTATGTCACGCCGGACAACGCGCCCGCACCCCTTTCGCAGTGGATCAACGCCGGCCAGCCCACCATCACCGGCGATGCCGGCATTCGCTCGTTCACCATCGTCCGGACGCCCGGCATCGCCCGCCGCTTCTACCGCGTTCACGCCATGGCCACCGACGGTCCCTGGCCGTAGCCCGGACTTTTCACACTTTTGCCGGCGCAGTCTTCCAGGCTGCGGTGTAGAACTCTACAGGCTGGAAGCCCGGGCTACAGAACATGTGAGAAATGCCGGCAGCATGACTCCTGCTGCCGGTAGATGAACGCGGGACGCCGCGTACAGGCGGGGTGCCGGACTTATGGATCGGGACTCTCAGCGCAATCCAGCCCCGGCTGGCTTAAACTCCACGCCGCCCAGTGAGGACCAGATCGCCACTTCGTCTCCTGACGGGGAAAATTCGAATTGATTGATGTTAGCGGGATGTTGAGAACGGAGCCAAACATGACGACACCGGCGGCGGCGAACACAATAACCAAACCGGAAAACATGGGCCCGCGAGAGTTGTTTTTTTCATGGGAAATGCGCTTTTGCCCGGTCATGCGGATTTGAAGCGCGAAACCCCTCCTCGGGAAGTACCGCTCACGCCGCGGGCATAGCGAGTTCGAAACCAAGGGATTTGGCCTGTTTGCGGAGACGGCTGATCTGACGCTGCTGATGCTTTTTCTCGGCCGCCTGGAAGATGGATTCGTTATAGGGTTCGCGACGGTTGACGAGAGTATAAATGATGCGTGCCAGCAGATGTGCCATGGCCGTGAGGGCCTTGGGTGCACCCAGCCGCGCCCGCAGGCGGCGGTAGCGCACGCCGAGCACCGTCGCGCTGCGGTGCAGTCCCAGAGCGGCCTGGCGCAGCAGCAACGCCAGGCGCGGCTTGCCGCGGCCGGAGCGGGTGGAGAGTTTTTTGCCGCCGCTGATTTTCGTGCCGGGACACACCCGCAGCCAGGCGCTGAACGCTTCCGCACTGCGGAACTGGCTCAGATCCGATCCTGCCTCGGTGACCACGGCCTGGATGGTCAACTCGTTGAGGCCGGGAACGAGCATGAGATCGGTGCCGAGGATGCGGGCATACTCCGCACTCAAATCCGCCGCGGGAGCATTGGCGCTGCGGCACCGTTCGCTCTCCGCAGCGCGCACCGCCGGTGCCGGGCTGCTTTCCAGCGCCCGCACGCGCCGGGCGATTTCTTCATCAAGCTGCGCCACCTGTCCGCGCAGATGCGTCCAGGTGGCATGCGCCAGGCGCAGCACCAGCAGATGTTCCTCGCGCCAGTCGCCCTTCAGGCTTTTGCGCAGGGTGGCCTCGTCGGCTTTGAGGCGGTGGTCGCGCAGCCTCGCGAGCACCGCCGGATTGCGCTCGCCGGCCACGATCGCCGCGATGATGGCCTGACCGGTGGCCCCGCTCAGATCGTTGATCACGTGATGCACCTGGAGGTTCATCTGGTCGAGGCATTTATGCACATGCCGGATCTGATCGGCGGCCTGCTCCAGCAGGCTCTCCCGGTGCCGCACCAGACTGCGCACCACACAGATCTCATCCTCCGGACGAAAGCTCCCGCGCAGCAGACCCACGCTGTGCAAATACTGGATCCATTCACAGTCGAGCACATCGCTTTTGCGTCCCGGCACGTGTTTGACGTGCCGCGCATTGACCAGCACGACCGCGATGCCGTGACGATTGAGCACCTGATGGAGCGGCAGCCAGTAAAGCCCGGTGCTCTCCATAGCCACCGAATCGACCCGGCACTCCTTGAGCCACGCCGCGATCTCTTCGAGGTCTTCAGTGAACGTGCCGAAGCTCCGGATGCGGGGACCGGCACAGTCCTCCGGCACGCAGAGATAAATCTCGCGGGCCCCGATGTCGGCACCCGCTCCGCGGGGATGCAGCACTCCAGGCACCGCCCGCGAGCGCGATCCCGGCGGGGCGGTGCCGGGCGGGTTTTTACTTTTGGATTTGGATGCGTGGCTTGTTTTTGTCCGCGGTCGCGGGGCAGAGGTCTTTTTCATGAGTTTGTCAGGCGACGGAAACACAGCCCGGGGGGCGAACGATGGGAACAATCTCCTCGACGGGCTCGGCGGCAAAGCCGCCGGCACCAATGACACTGGCCGCCGTCCCCGGTCCCATGCTGTAAGACGGGATGAGCACTCACTCAATCGCCATTGGGCTTACGGGGTATTGCTGTCTGTGTTCCGCCGCCTCTCCATGGCATAAAACTCCGTCCGCCTCATCTGCAAAATGCCGGGACCCCGCCCGTCTCACAAAGCGTCCGGGCGTCTCACTTCCCGCGCCACACTGGACAGTTCGCCGTCTTTTATGCTGAAAGGGCGAAGCGAGGGCTATTTTTGTAACATTATCAATAATGATACACATCTTCCGTAATTTCTGTTGCGGTTCGAGCCTTTTCGGTTAACGTGGTTCCACTCGATGAAAACAGAAACGAATTCACCAGCCGCAGCCTCTTGCCTTTGGTCGGTGGTTCATTTCCTCGCTTTGAATGTCCTGACGTAACGTCCGGGACTCGCCTGCCATGGACTCCACGGTTCTCATTCTTGCCTCCTCCCTCGGCTTGCTTTTTTGCGGCCTTGTGGGTTCGATCGTCGCCGGGCAGGCACAGGAAAGACTGGGATTTCTGTGTGGTCTGCTCCTTGGCCCCATCGGGGTGATCGTTTCCTTCGTCTTCGGACGCCGCGCCGCCGCCGCCAGAGCCCGTCGAATCGGGTGGCGTCCCCGCAACCAGGCGAATTTCCCTCCAGCTTGAGGCGTTAGATCCGTCGGGATCGGGATCGTGTCGCCTGCCCGTGCGAGTAACGGTTCTTGGGCAGCCCTCAGCAGTCCGGGCGGGAGGTTTCGCGCCTCTTTACGCTCGTAGGCAAGTTCTCCATGAATATTTCGACACATCATAATTGTTGACGGATTTCAGAAAGAGAGGCATTTAGCTTTCCTTTATGGTCAAGCTTTCTTGTTGTCTTTGCGTTCTTGCCCTGCCTCTTTCGGCCGCTGCAGCCATCTCCCTTTCGGCCGCGACCCCGCTGTGGGTCTCCCTGGGAAACAATTTCGACTTTCTCGACGACCAGCAAACGGGTGCCAAGGCCGGCGACATTGTCGGGAATGGGCCGAACCCGGGCTTTCTGACCTCGTTCGATCCCGAAGGCGCCGCCTCCAATAAAGACGGCATCCTCTCCTTCCGGGTCCGGCTGGACGATGCCGGGGGAAACACCGCGAACCCGCAGTTCGACCGGGTTCTGTGGGTGGGGATCGATGCGGACGTCAACGGTTCGATTGACGTCTTCGTGGGAGTCAGCCGCTCCGGAAGCACCAATTCCCTGGGAGTCTATGCGCCCGGCAGCGGAGCGAACACGTCTCCCAGCACCACCACCATCAACTCGACCCCTTACTACAGTGAAACGCTGAGCAGCCTCAACTACGATTACCGGCAGGTGGGAGCCGGAGACGGCGGCACCACCATCGACCTCACCAGCACGACCTCCGGGGATGTCGATTGGTATGTCAGCTTCCGCGTCCCGTTCAACTCGGTGACCGCGTTTCTCGATCAACCGTCCGTCGGCATCCACATCACCGACACTTCGCCTCTCCGCTACATCTCCGCCACCTCCACTCAGGCGAACAGTTTGAACCAGGACCTCGGCGGTGTGAACGGCGGCGTGAACTCCTCCACCACGTGGGAGGTCCTCGGAGGATTCACCCCGGTCGTCTACGCCAGCGGCAAGCCGGTCCCTGAACCGGAATCGTTGCTCCTTGCGGGGCTGGCTGCGCTTTCTCTCACGCCGCGGCGCCGGGTGCGGTAATTCCGGGCGTCCGGCAAGCGAAGCCGCCCGCACGTGAGATCCCCGCGGTGGAAAGGTTGTTTTCATCTTTTTTCACTCGGATTCACTCGGATTCACTCGGATTGAGTCGGATCGGGATTGCGCAGCGCTTGCGGAGGTTCACTTTTCCTTGCCACTCCCGCCCCCCAAAAGGCGGAAGTGTCCCGGCAAACCGCAGTGGGAAAATGGGTTCGTTTGGCAAAAATCGGCTCATGGGTTCATTCCCGGTTCGAGACCTCCACGGACAATGGAGCGGGGATCGCCTCACCGCGCCGCATCCGCTGCACGCGTTCCAGTTGGGCCATCGCCCGGTACATCTGGCGTTCCAGCTTCGTCTCGTAGCGCAGGATTTTGTCGAGGACCGCACCGGTGGGGAGGACGTCCGCGGCCCTGCGCGCATCCTCCTCGCATGACTCGTCATGCTCGCGGAGTTTCAGGTTGAACTGAAGACCGCAGAGTTTCCGGTCGAGAAGAGCCAGGGCCGCCGTCTTTTGCCGTTCCCGCAGTGCGGCATCCCCCTCCAGGGACACCGTGTCCTGATTCTTCCGGAAGTCCTCCAGTTCCAGCACCAGAGTATTTGGTTTACCGCCGAACCGTCCCGCCAGTTTCTGCACCGCCGCCTCCGTCAGTGAGCCCTCCGCCTCTACCGTTTGGCGCACGTCGCGCAGCCAATTCACGAGGATGGCAGTTCCGATCGAGGAGTTTTCCATGGAATGGATGGGATCACCAAAAGCTGTCCATTTCATCCATAGCAGCGCCGGATTCGTGCCACGGCTGCGCTTCCGGCTCCCGGCATCCACGCTCAGCGAAATTTCGCCGGCCTCCGCGCTCAGGGCACGGCGGAGCCGCCAATGCGCGGTCACGATCTGGTCCACCAGCAGTTCCTCCACGGGCCCCTCAGGTTGCAAGTCATCCCAAAAACGCTGGTGCAGTGCCGTGAACTCCTTCGGGCTTTCCTGAAGGACCTGACCGCGTACCAGCACCTGCCTGGAAAGAATACCGTGCTTGAGGGCATTCATTTTGGAGACCGCGCGGCCCTCCGGCGTCCGCGGCCCGGTGGATTTGACCGCATTCCGCCGGTTCGCTGCGATCTGTTTAGGGGAGGTCGTTCGGTTCATGGGCCAAACCTCCCCCGGATGTGGTTGTGATAATACTGGCCCGCCGAAGGTGCGGACATCAGGCCGTGATAGATCTCTGCCGGCACCCCGTAAAATGTGTAGGTGTGGCCGGAGTGGAAGGTGATATAGAGGAGTTGGGACGCCCAATCGTAACTGACGTCACTTATCGCGGATGATGCTAGTGATGGCATAGGGCCTATCCATCCGCGATCATCCGCTTTCTTCTTCCCTTTGTTCGTCTGCTGAATTTCAGGAACCGGATTTCGGCACTGCCCCCAGAGGGGCGATCCGGCGGAGCGCGCTCACAATGTCGTCGAGAATCGCATTCTGGATTTCGCCGCGGGAATCACGGCAGGTGTGGCGCGCGGTGTTTCGCTGAGATTCCCAATCCGGATCGTCGTGAAATTGCGGGACCTGCTCGCGGATCATCGCCCGGATGACTTTTCCCCACACGCTGGCCGCAGCTGCGGAGAATGCCGGGAGCAGGCGGGTCTCCGTTACCCACTCTGGAATCTTCTCAGTTACCATTTTACCCCCGGTAACCAGTTCTCCAAACTCATCCCAGTAATCGTCGAAGAGAATCCAACGCCCCAGGGTTTCCTCCACAGTGCGAACGGCGGCCTTAGCCCACTGCCTGGCCGGATAATTTTCGTCGGCACCCCGGGCTTCCCGAAACCTTGTATGCAGGAATTCCAGAGCGCTGCCCACTTGTAAAGATTCCAGCCGTTTCGCCGCCCTTCGTTCCCACCCCGGTTCTCTCGATCCAAGGATGGGCCAGTGCATCCGCCAGGCTGCGACTTTCCGGGTTGCCGCCGGATGCATTTTCTCGGCCACGAGCAACAGGGTAATTGCCTGCTCTGCGATGGAGACGGTATCCGCTATGGCCCTCTCGTCTCCCGCCTGGATACGGTCTGAGAGAAATTCGAGAACCTGATGGGCTTGCTCCCTCGCATCGATCAGTTTCAGGTTTTCCGCCAGCTCCCGTGCCTCTTCCGCCAACGCTTGCTTCTTTGCGGCAAGATTCCTTTTCTTTGCTGCCCACTCCCCCTCAGTCATGGACAATTTTTCCTCCAGCGCCGGTAAAAGAAATTTTGCCACTTCCATTTGCGTCTCGTAGTCGGGACAAATCTCCCGAAGCTGGCGGGAAGCAGTTTCTCCATCGATTGCGCCTGCTTTCCGGGCCTGATGGACAGCGATCGTCTTTTCGATGATGTCGGACAGCTTTTGAAAGTGCCGTTCTCTGGCCCGCAGATCCTCTTCTGTGGCCCGCAACCTGTCTTCTTTCTTTTGAATCCTGAGCGACCGCGCTTCACCTAGCAATTCAAGAAAAGTGGCAGAATCCTTCAAATCCGCCGCGTTTTTCCTCCCGGGAGGTGTGAAGGAAGCGTGGAGTCGCAAAACGCGAGGGCGGTCCTCCTCTTCCCGCCGGGACCGTTTCTTCCGTTCGGGTGTAGAGCCGGTCTGCCTTGGTCTCTTCAATGTTCCACCTCCTTTTGCAGCAGTTTGATTTCCTCCGGGGTGAGGTCGAACAAGCGATAGACACGGTCGTTGATCTCGGCCTCAGCATCGTTCAGGACTTGGGTGAGACGGGCTTGTTCGGTACGTTTCTCACCGAGGTAGGATTCCCATTCGTCGGCGGTGCGCGGGTTCTTCATGGGGTTGGAGGGAAGCTTGAAGCTGGTCTTCAAGGCGTCTCCGAGTGCGATGAAGTCCTGCTCCCACCAGGCCTCGGCCTTTTGGTTTAAGGGTTGCCCGCTGGCTCCGGCGAAGGCTTGAAGCAGGCGGCGCTGCATCTTGATTTGTGCCTGATAACGCTCCTGACAAAGGGCGGTGCAAGTGCGGGCGAGGTCCGCAATGGCTTGCCGCTCCACTTCGGAGGCGTCGGGGATGGGCACGGACTCCATGAACTGCGCGATGAGGCGATACTGCCAACGGTCGCCACGCAGCCGCAGTGGCTGCGCCGTCTTGCTGATGAAAAACCATGTTGCCCACGAAGAAAGAATCCCTAGGAGGTAGTAGTTTTCGCCGGGAATGATGTAGCCGGTGTTTCCGAGATACCTTTTGCAGGAGTCCATACTAAACCGAGGCAACTTGCTAATGTCCGACCATACGATTTTTGCCTGTTCAAACGCTGGCCAGTAATCTACTGTATCTTGGAGTTCATACCATTTGTAAGCTCCAGCTTTTCTGCCCGGCCATTTCTTTTTTTCCTCCCAAGTGCTGGGCTTGGGTTCAAGCCCCGCCCGAAATTGCGAAAGATAATCTCGAACTGCTGGATAATCGTCGATGGCGATACCCCGGCGGGCGAAAATCAAAAACTCGGGAGACTCTTCAATATACCAAGGGCGTAGGTGAGTCCCTTGTATGAATGGTTTTATGATCTCAGCACTTCTTGGGTCAGCAGCAATCAACGCGTTCCTCTGCTCCGTTGTGATCACGAATGAATCGTTTAGCCCTGTGGTGACTCCACGGAAGATCTTGTTTGCGACATAATCACTGAGTTTTCGTCCCTTATACGAAAGTTTTTCTCGAAGAACTATTACATCGTCAGGTTCTAGCTCCCACGCATCCTCACCCAGCCGTTTGGATCTGACGGTTGGTGCAACTGCAATCTCATTGGACAAGGTTTCTGGTGGCCGCCCACTCGTCAGCCATTTGAAGAGACGCATTTCGCCTCCGGGCGCGTCTTTCGTCACGACAGTGATGGAAGGTCGAATCATCTCGGCGTCCTCGAAGGGCTGGAACTCGCCGAAGTCCACCATCGAGGTCATGCGCATATTAGCGGTCAGGTAGCTGCGCAACGGCGCACCGAAGTTCGACCGCACCCAACTCCCGGAGGTGATGAAAGCCAACTGGCCGCCGGGGCGCAGCAGTTCAATTCCTTGCTCGAAAAAATAGACAAAGATGTCGGCGACGCCGTGGAAGCTGCGATAGTGCTTCTCCCAATAAGGCTTGTAAGGGGCGATCCATTCCTGGCGGATGTAGGGCGGGTTGCCGACGACGACATCGAAGCCGCCCTGTGCAAAAACTTCAGGGAACGCACTCTGCCAGTTGAATGCTTTGGGATGCACGGCGGGATCACTGACGACGCTGTTCCCCTCACGGATGGTGTGATCAAGGCTGGTGAGGACCTTGCCGTGGGCGGCGGTTTTGATCCAGAGGCTGAGTTGACAGATTTCGATAGCCTCGGGGTTGAGGTCCACGCCGTAGAGGTTGTGCTGGAGAATCTGACGGTCGAGGTCAAAGAGGGAGCGGTGGCCGCGCAGTTCCTCAAGGCGGGCATTGGAGATTTGATAGAGGGCGTGGAGCTGGTCGAAGGCTTCGATGAGGAAAGCACCGCTGCCGCAGGCGGGATCGAGAATGTGGAGGTTCTTGAGTTCCTCCTGCCACGCCTCCCAAAAGTGAATGAGCGCTTTCCGCTGGGGTTCGTTGAGTGCGGCGAGGTCGTAGGCGTTCGGGTCGGCCAGGGGCTTGCGGGCGGTACCGGTGGCCGCGGCCTCTTCTTTTTTCCGCAACGCTTCAAAGCGGTCCCGCGTTACATTTCCGAGCGTCTGCTCGACCATGTAGCGTGTGATAAAGGCCGGGGTGTAGAAAGCGCCCTCAGCTTTACGGCGGCTTTTCGCAGTGGTTTCATCGCTGGGTGCGCCGCGCTGTTCCAGGACCTGACGCAACCGCTCAAGGTCGGTGATGGACTGCTCAAAGATGTGGCCGAGGATGTCCACATCGACCACTGAACGGATGGCCGCATCGTCATCCGTCTCCGGCAGGTCGCGGATGGACCGGTAGTCGAAATCGGCAAGGTCGCGAAAATGGGCGCAGACATCGTCGGGCACCGCCAGCGCGTCGAGACTTTCATCAGTGGCGAACAGGCCGCCATTGTAGGCGGGGATTTTCAGGCCGGCATTGCCGATATCGACGGACCGGAAGAGGCCGCGGAAATTTTCCCAGATAGGCCGGGGATTGTAGGGATCGCTGTGAGCGAAGGCGTGCCGAACGGTGTCCCGCGGAAGCAGACCACGGTCTTCGCAGAAGGCGCAAAACAGAACACGATCAAGAAGCTTCTGCGTGCAACGGAGAATTTCCTGGGGAGCGACGGCAGAGTTTTCAGCGCGCAGCCGGTTGAAGACCTTTTGCCGGATGTCTGCATAAAGGGCGTAGAACTGATTGGTCAGCTTTCGCCCGGCGGATTCGGACTCCTGGCGCAGAGCGTAGAGATGACACTCGCCGCTCTCCGGGACGACGCGGGCGGCACCGAGAAGGAATACGAACCGGCGCAGTTGTGCGGGATCGTTGGCGAGCCGGACAGTTTCGAAGCGCTCGTAGGTCTGCTGGTTGGAGCCCTTGTGATACAGGCGCGTCTCCCGCATGGAGGTTACAATGATCCAGTCGCACTGGAGATTGATGGCGTAGCGATACGCCTGATCGACCGCCGACATGCGCCGCCCGGCAAAAGGGCGATCGAGCGGATCGCGGGTGCCTTTGCCTTCGAGTGCGACGATGAACTTCGGCTCGCCCGTCCCAAACCTGCCGATGGCGGCATCCGCGACCTGACCGTCCACCTCCACATGGGTTTCACGCGACAGGGTATAACCATCGGCGGGACCGGCAGGACCGGAATAACCGAGCAGTTGGCAGAAGATGTCGGTAATGAAATCCGGCAGCAGCGCGGTTTCCTTGATCTTATCCGCCTTGCCGGAGGTGATGAGGCCGGCCCAGTGCTTCAGCTTGAACCGGGAGTGCTCGACGCTTTCCGGGAGGATAAACGAACGCACATGCTGGCGAATGATTTCCGGGTGAAAGAGCGGTTTGGATTCGACGGCCATGTGATTCGTGATGCAAGCCGGGGGCGGGCGCAATCCAAGCGCAATATGAAGCGGCTCGCAGAAATGAAGACCGGGCAGCGAAACGCGCCTTCAGGCCGGAGACGGAGGGTAGTGAAACCGGTAACATCCGCTGGCTTCGCCGGGCAACCTCTTTCCACAGACACCGATCTGCCCTTCAGCGCCGCCAAAGAGAAAGCCGCCAGACTCCCCTGTCCCTCCGATGGCCGGCTTGGTGCCGATTGTGTCGGGGTGCATCGCGGCGCTGGCGGTAAACCCCGGTCGTTTTACCGCCGGTGCGCAACAAACGTTCACCAACAACGTGGCTTACGCCTCCTACGTCCTAACCTTCTCAACCGTGCGGAACGCCGGGACCGCGAACTCCATGCAAATCGGTGAGATTGCCTTCGTGGGTAACGCGGTGCCTGAGCCAGGAACGGTGGCCTTGTCCGGTTTGGCGTTGCCGGGGCTGGCCCGCCGGAAGCGTTAATCCCTTTCGGCCCCCCCCCGGGTCGTTGACAGTGCTGCTTCCGCAGGGGAGCAGCACTTTTCTTGTCGTGGCGCGACGGATTGAGGCTGACAGTGGACTCAAAGCAAACCCTTCCCGGGCGCAAGGAGCGCAAGGCGGAGAGCCGAAATTGAAGGCGAGACCATGAGCCCTCCGCCGTGGCACCTGTAGATTCGATGAGAATCCGGACCGCCTATTCGTTAGAGGAAATGCCGGTAACCGGCGGGTTTACTGATGCGGCGCAACCCCGCACTTTCCGGCTGGAAAGCGAAGCACTTCCGTATCGAGGCTGCTCCTGATTGTTAGCGCCAGGTCCTTGGAGCCCGTTTTTGCCAGTTCGGTGAGGTAGCGGACCCCATCCTCCCTGCCGCGGAAGGCCTGCACCCGGCTCCCGCGGCGGCGCAAGACCCAGACCATTTCCTCCCATTCCAAGGTGTATTCAGTCACCCCGAAAAAATACACCGCTAACATTTTTGCGCAAGGCCCATCGGCATTATCCGGTGGCTGCTTCACGAACTGGCCGGGAGTGTGATGCTCCGCTGCTGAACACTCTGAAAGAACAGCGGACCGCGAGTGCATCCGGATAAATTCAATTAAACCAGGAGTGAGTTCGCTCATGAAGATCAATCAGGAACTCCCGGGCCGCTTCCGCATCCATTGCGGGCAGCCGTTCCGCGAGGACCGTCAGAATGGGGCCGTCAGGCCTGGGGCCGAAACCAAGCGGCACGTACTCCGGTTCGTCCAGCGGCATCCCAAACACTCCCGTGGCGATTGCTTCGAGCCGTTCAATATCCTCCCTTGAGACCGCCCGCCCCCCGCTGGTGCGCAGTGCGAGTAAAGCGTTGGTTCTCAGTTGAGAAAGAGACGCAAGGACGCCTTTCTGGCCCGCGAGTGAATCCATGTTTTCCCGATTGTTTGCAACGGCAGCAGGCATGTCAAGACCGTCCGGTGCCTCTTCCTCTGTCGGGTCCAAAGTGAAAGCCCCGCAGGCACCCGACGGGATGCAGGGATTTTTGTGGCACGATGCCGGTATCTCATGACACGGCGCCAGCAGGAGAGCCTGTCGCCGTCCGCTGCCCTGCACACTGGGCAAGTTCGGCCACGGTGGCCCCGGCTGTTAAAACGCCGGGGATCACGAACGGCCTTGCCGTGTGGGACGGCAAGGCGGCCCGGCGGTAATCCGTCCCCTGAAGAGAATCGCCGCGATTGGATAGTAATACGCGCCATGAGCGGACCTGAAGCCCGTTCGCGCGGGTTTGAAAGAAAGCTGACATGACAGGGTGACAGCTTTGTAAGCTGTTCTCAATCGCCCTGGGAGAGGGCGCAGAACGCCAGGGATTCGAGAGAAGGCATCCGATATCTCCCGCTGGTCGTTTTTCCCCGCCTGCCCTCTACCCTTGACCGTCCGAGAGTGGGGGTAAGGTGGCGTCCGTTGGGAACTCGGGACCACGTGTTTTCCGCGATGAAGTTCCGGCACTCGCGGTTTCTGGCACTAAAGGTCCGATAACTGCAAATGCCCAGACTATGAACAAACCGAAGCCCAAAACGCGTCCGGAAGAGCAGCGCCAACTACCGCGGCATGGTCCAAAGCCAAAATCCCCGCCCGCAGAGCCGAAAGATAGCCGGGACGGCCAAGGTTATGTGAATTCGGACGAGCAGAAATCTCAGGGGGGTAAATCCGATGGAACCCACCAGAGAGGGTAGGAGCGGACACGAAGTGACAGGATCGGGTGATGTCATTTTCTCCAGGCATGCGGAACCGGTTCTCGCGAAGAAACGTTCCCGCTTTCCGACATCACTTGGGGCGGAGCGCTTCCAGTTCCGCGATATGCTGTCTCAGCCTTGGGAGGAGGTCGCCCCGGATAGCGGTTTTGATCTCATCCATGACTTCCCTGGAATCGAGAGCCTCCTCGTATTCTTTGATCCCATGCTCTTCGCCCTCCTGCAGCGCCTTAAGCGCAGCCGATTCCCCGAGGATCTTCGCAGAGCCCTCCACGGCTTTGGCAAACGCTCCCCAGCCCCCGGAAGAAGAGGCCGGCTCGCCGCCCATGGAAAGGACATGCTGTCGTAATTGGTGCGCGCTTTTTTCGTGATCTGAACGGAGTCGTTCGAGAACGGGCCGTTCGCTCCCGGTCTCGAATTTGGCGACCGCCTGAGTGTAGGTCTCCACGGCGGAAATCTCGCCGCGCAGCAGGCTGTTACAATGGTCGATGCAGGAATCTAAAAGGGTGTCGGTGGCATTCATAGGTGGTCGATTCCTTGCAGGAAGCGAGCCCTGTTGCGGCAGAAATGATGCGCCGGGTGGGCCCGCGCAAAAAGTTCCCAACATTGACCCACCACTGAGTCGCCGGATCAGCCGGCCTCAAATCCGCTTCCGGCAGTTTTCTGAACGGTAGCTGCTGCAGATCACGGCCGCTGGTAGAGGAACATCACGCGACCAGGAGTGTAGCTGAAGGTGTCGTTGAAAAAGACGCCGTCGCCGAGTCCGCCCCAGACGATCATCTCGGTGCCCGTCCACACCGCCGTGTGATACCTCCGCGCGGCGGGAGCGCCGGTGTTCGTCACCGCCGACCAACTGTTCCCCGCGGGAAGGTATCGCCCGCCGTCGCTCAAATGGCTGCCGGCGTATCCACCCCAAACGATCATCTCGCGGCCCGTCCACGCCGCCGTGTGAAAGGCGCGGGTGGCGGGAGCGCCGGTGTTCGTCACCGCTGTCCAACTGTTCCCCGCGGCAAGGTAGCGCCCGCCGCTGTTCAAAAAGGAGTTGTTGTCTCCGCCCCAGACAATCATCTCGGTGCCCGTCCACACCGCCGTGTGATACCTGCGACCGGCGGGCGCGCCGCTAGTGGTCACCGCCGTCCAACTGTTCGCCGCCGGATTATAGCGTCCGCCATCGTTCCAAAATTCATTGCCGGATCCGCCCCAGACGATCATCTCGGTGCCCGTCCACACGGCCGTGTGCCCGCTACGCCCGGAGGGTGCGCCGGTGATGGTCACCGCCGTCCAACTGTTCGCCGCCGGGTTATAGCGTCCGCCGTCGTTGAAAGAAAAACCAGAGGTGAATCCGCCCCAGACAACCATCTCGCTGCCGGTCCACACCGCCGTGTGCACGTCGCGCGCGCCGGGCGCGCCGGTGGTGTTGACGGCCGTCCAACTGTTCGCCGCCGGATTATAGCGCCCGCCGTCATTGAGATGGACACCGTTATATCCGCCCCAGACGATCATCTCGCTGCCCGTCCACACCGCCGTGTGGGTCTTGCGTCCGGCGGGCGCGCCAGTGGTGGTCATCGCCGTCCAATAGTTACCGGCCGGATTATATCGCCCGCCTTCGTTCAAATAGCTGCCGTTGTATCCGCCCCAGACGATCATCTCGCTGCCCGTCCACACCGCGGTATGATTTTGGCGCGCGGCGGGTGCGTCGGCGACACTGACCGCCGTCCAACTGTTCAACGCCGGGCTGTATCGCCCGCCGTCGTTCATATAGATGCCATTGAATCCTCCCCAGACGATCATCTCGCTGCCCGTCCACACCGCCGTGTGCACGTCGCGCGCGGGGGGCGCGCCGGTGGTGTTGACCGCCGTCCAGCTGTTGCCCGCGGGATTATAGCGCCCGCCGTCGTTGAAATGGACGCCGTTGTATCCGCCCCAGACGATCATCTCGCTGCCCGTCCACACTGCCGTGTGAGTCTTGCGTCCGGCGGGCGCGCCGCCGGGGTTCACCGCCGTCCAGGTGTTGCCCGCCGGATCATAGCGCCCGCCGGTGTTCAAATAGAGGCCGCCGATGCCACCCCAGACGATCATCGCACTGCCCGTCCATACCGCCGTGTGAAAGACACGCGCGGCAGGCGCGCCGGCATTGGTCACCGCCGTCCAACTGTTCCCGGCCGGATTATAGCGCCCGCCGGTGCTCAATTCGCTGCCGTTGTTTCCGCCCCAAACGATCACCTCGCTGCCGGTCCACACCGCCGTGTGATTAGAGCGCGCGGCGGGTGCGCCGGTGGTGTTGACCGCCGTCCATGCATTGGCAGCGGGATTGTAACGCCCGCCGGTATTCACAAAAGCGGCCCCATTGGATCCGCCCCAGACAATCATCTCGCTGCCCGTCCACACCGCCGTGTGCCCCATACGACCGGCGGGCGCGCCGGCGGAGTTCACCGCCGCCCAACTGTTCCCCGCCGGATTATAGCGCCCCCCGTCGTTCAAATAGCTGCCGTTGGTTCCACCCCAGATGATCATCTCGCTGCCGGTCCACACCGCCGTGTGAAAATTGCGCCCCCCCGGTGCGCCGGTCGTGCTCACCGCCGTCCAACTGTTCGCCGCCGGATTGTAGCGGCCACCGTCGTTAAAAAAGAAGGGGCCTTTTCCGCCCCAAACGATCATTTCGCTACCGGTCCACACCGCGGTGTGATCCGCTCGCGCGGCCGCAGGCTCCCCGTTGGCGCGCTGCTGCCACGCGTCGGCCGTCGTGGTGGTTCCGATCCGGACATAGCCGGCGTTGACGAGAGCACTATTCTCCGTGGCGGAGAGCACCAGTCCGCCGCTGGCCACGCCACTTTGGCCGACCGCATTGAGATTCGTCGCCGTCGCGCCCGCGGCGAGCTGGGTGCCGCCAATGCTGCCAGGGGCGATGTTGGCGACGGCGGCTCCCGCAGCCAGTTTAGTGCTGCCGACCGACCCGTTGGCCAGTTGAGCCGCTCCCACCGCCGCCGCAGCGATCTTGGCGCTGGTAATCGCACCGTCCGGGACATCCGCCGCCATCATCGCAAAACCCACCGCCGCGATGCGCTGATCGGGCGTGAGAAGCTGGGAACCGTGCGCGCCGTCGTTGAACCACACACGCAGGTAAACTTCCTCATTCGTGAAGACTGCGGCGGGCAGTTTCTCCATCCCCGGCAGCGCGCCATCGCCGAGCAGCACGGAAAAAAGGCCCTTCGTGACGGTGAGCGTCACCGCCGTGTCCGGCTCGCTGCCGTCACCGCTCTTACCGTCATTGCTCCACCAGGTCTTCGAGCCATCGGCATTGACGAGGGCGAACTTGAAAAGGCCGGAGCCGTTAAAGTTCACGCCGTTCACGGCGACCCGGCCCTGGTAGTTGATGAGTTGCGGTACTTGGGCCCGGAGCGTGAGCGTCTGCGTAACAAGCGCAAGCAGGTGAAGGAGCTTCAACAGTAAGGCCGGAGGTGACTGACGAGTCATTCAGGCTGTTTATCAAAGGTCAGGGGAGCTGGTCAAGAACGCGGGCCTTTCGCCCGCCGGAAAGATGCGCCCGCGGCAGGCTCAACCCGGCCGGGAAGGCCCACCCGCGGGCGCTGCCCGCCGCAGGCGGAGCGGCAGGCCAATACATACGCGGATGCGGAACCCACGGATTCACCCTTTCAGGCAGCCGCCCTCACGCCCGTTCCGCACCGCGAGGGAAAGGTACGCCTGATGCAAAGGACGAGGGATGAGCATGCTACTTACCCTTTGGGCAGGAATGGCCGCGTGGATATTGGCGGGATTGTTACTCGCCGCGCGTGGGAATCGTTGAAGCAGCCGGCCTGAAACCCCGCCATGAGCAAAGCCCGAATCATAAAATACAGGTTACCCTGCTCCGCTTTCCGGGGCAGCGCAGTCTAAACACGTAACCATCCCCGCCCGAAATGGCGGGTTTTCAAAGGCGACAGGACTCCGGGCGAATCATGGGAATTCGCCCCGGAGCCTGCCGGCCGGGGGGAGGAGAGGTTTAATTCCGGTTGATAGAACCGCTTCCACTGACTTGTCCGCTGCCGGTGGTGGTGGTCGAATGCCCCATCTTGGTGGTGGTGGTCGTGCCGGAGCCCTGCGCGCTGCCGGCCGCAGTGCATCCGGAAAGGATCAAGGCGGAAGCCGCAGCCAAAAACAGGATCGTTTGTTTGATTTTCATGGTGTGTAGTGGTTGTTGAGCCGGGTTAATGGACGCCAACCGCCCCTGCATGGATAGAGCCGGAAGGCGAAAAGCGGGAGTATCCGCTGGAAAAAGCCGCTTCCGGGGCGCGCCGTCGCTCCGGTGGAGCTTCAGAAAAACTTTCCGCCCTTCAAAAGCCTCATGGGGTTCACCAACCCACGGCAAAAACGGCACGCACTGTGCAGACAGGCTGGCCCTGCCCCAACCGCGGTCCTTCACCCTAACCTTAGCCTTTTGAATGATGAGCACCCATGTGAAACGCGCACGTGATACGAACGCCGATCCGATCACCGGGGAACCGGGAGCCACCCGGCAGGGACCGGTCGAGGATGCGATGCCGGGAGATTCGGACGGCGGAGTTTTTTTGCGTTGCTGATCAATTGACAGTTCGGTCATGGAACATTTGCCGATTCTTTCCGGGAATGGTTCGACAGTCGAAGCACTCCTCGACCTGATTCCTGTTTTTGCGGGCACCGGTGTACTGTTGTGGATGACCTGGTGGCTTTTCGACCGCCCGGCCACTGGTCGCACCCGGCCCGGAGTACGTTCTGACAGCTGATGGCTTTCTGGAAGAATTTTGGGCGCGGTTTTCCAGGTCTCCCCCGCCTTGAAGGAGCATCCTCCACTACTTCGACTACATCAGGAAGCGGCCCCGTGACCGGCAGCGGCTTTTTGAATCGGAACTAACCAAAACATTCTGTTGAGCCCCGGCTGTCTCGCGATGGCCGGGGCTTTTTCGTGCGCTTACCCTCTGGAGACGGGGAAGCCACAGAAAGGCTGCTGTCCATGATTTGATGGTTCGGGGAGATCGCCTCCCGCGGGCACCGGGTGCCCGTTCTGCAACGTTTCCGCCCGCGGCAGGTTCCATGTCCTTGCGTTCCACACGATCCAAAAGAGCACCCGAGTCGATACGCGCGGTACTGAGTGTGCAGTTGAGCCAACCGAAAGATGTCTCTTTCCCAACCACGAAAGCAAAACCATGAAAACTCTTTTACCTGTCGCCCTCGCCGCTCTCTCCCTTTCATCTTGCGACTTCAAAGTCGAAAAATCGGAACCCGCTGGCAAGACCACCGTAATCACTCCTGAGAAAAAGGTGGAGAATAACACTACGGTAGTCAATCCTCCTAAACAGGAGACAACAGTGGAGAAGAATACGACCATCGTGAATCCCCCCAAACCATAACCGCACATGCGCGGCTTCTGGCAGCCGTGTCAGGCTATGGGAACATTCTCTGCGATGAGCAAATCCCGGATCATAAAGTTTCCCGGGACCGAACGGGAAACGGTCACCATCACTTGAATTGCCAGGCGGCGCCGGCCGGCAGCCCCAAGACCGGTACATTCAGCGAAACCAGGCATCAATCCTTGCCGGTTTTGAAGTGAGGGCTCACACTTTTTTTGATTCCCGGGAACCGTGATGGCGCAGTCACCCGCACTCCGGATGGTCGTCCCGCCGCGTTTCCGCGCCGGGCTCGATCCTGCTGTGCCGTGCCACTGATCCATCCTCCCGGTGGACCTTCAGTGTGGCCTCGGCGGAACCGGTGAGTTTTGCACACGCTGCCAGCGCCTCGGACCGGCTGCGAAATTCGCCAACGGGGGCGTTGCTCCCATGCCGCGTTAGAGTGAAGACCCCGTCGCTGGGAGTAAGGTGAAAAAGTTCCATGTCCTTGTCTTTGCCGGTTCCGTACCTGGCCCGCTCCGGGGCATGCTCCCGAAAAAAAACCTAACAATTATTCTCCGTCTTGAAATCCTCGCGCATCACGGCGGAAATGGCTTTCTCCAGTTCCTGGATCCTCAGCGGTTTGATCAAGTGCATGGCAAAACCGGAGGTCCTGCTGTGGTCAATATCCCCTGTCATGCCGTAGCCGCTCACGGCGATGCCCCTGAGGCCCTTTTGTCCGCGGAGCGACTCCATCAAGCCATAGCCGCTCCCGTCCGGCAGTCCGATGTCACTGATCAGAAGTTCAAAGCTTTCCTTCCCGGCCATGGCGCGCGCTTCTGCGCAGTTGGCGGCAATAGAGACATCATGACCACGGCGCTGTAACAGCGTCTGAAGGGCGGACCGCGTATCCCGATGGTCATCCACCAGGAGAATTTTGTATTTGGCTGCCTGCGCAGTGCGATCATCAGGAAGCTGTTCCGTTGGCGCGACTGCTTGCGATGAGGACAGGTGGAGGGAAACCGTGAAAGTCGCACCGCGGCCCTCACCCTCGCTGTGGGCGGTGATTTCGCCGCTGTGTGCGTTCACAATGCTCTTCGAGATGGCCAGCCCGAGGCCCAATCCTCCATACTCGGTAGCGGTATCCGCGCTCTCCTGCTCAAAGGGCTCGAAGATCGCCTCCATGCGTCCACTCGAAATTCCCCGCCCGCTGTCCGAGACGGTGGTCCGGATGCGCCTTCCGCTAAGCCCCGTCGTCCGCACGTGCACTTCGCTGCCCCGGGAACTGAACTTCAGGGCATTATTGAACAGATTCCAAAACACCTGCTGCAGCCTTACGGCGTCACCCATCACGTGAAAAGCCGGCGCTTCAAGTTCGAGGACGATTTTTACGCCCTGTTCCTCCGCTGTGCCCGAACACGCATCGCGGGCCGCGTCGATTACCTCATGCAGGCTTACCGGTGCCGGCTTCATGGATACCTTGCCCCGCACGATGCGCGTCATATCCAGCAGATCGTCGATCAGCCGCGTTTCCAGTTCCAGATTTCGCCGGATGAGACGCACGTCCTCAAGTGCGTCCGCCGGCATCGCGGGGTTTTCCTCCAGAAGTGTCAGGCGCATGAACACCGGGTTCAGCGGATTCCGCAGTTCATGACTCAGCGTCGCCAGGAAATGATCCTTGGCCGCACTGGCGGATTGCACGCTCTTGTAAAGGCGCGCGTTTTCAATGCTGATGGTCGACTGAAGCGCCACGCTGGAAAGAATCCTCTCACTTCTTTCCGTAAACACCGACGGCTGGCGGTGGGCGAAGACCATGGCACCTGATAACAAGCCGGACGTGGTGAGCACCGGAATGGCAAGGTAACTGCGCAGCGGCACCGTCCCGCCAAGCGGCGCCGGCAAGCGGTTCTCCTTTTCCAGATCGTCGATACGGAGAATATTGGGGGACTGCGACGTGCTGCCGAGCAGGCGATGGAGCGGAAAGGTCAAATCCTGTCGCAAAGAAGCGCTCAGCGGTCCCGCCCAGTGCTGCTGCGCGGAACGCTTGCCTCCCTCCGGCTCCTCTTTCTCCTCGTAGATAAACATTCCCACTTCAGCCCCGCAGATGTCGGTCGTGGCATTGATGATCGCCTCCAGCAATTCATGCAGTTCCAGCTTCGACGCCAGCACGTGGCCCACCCGGTAAACGGTGTCCAGTTCATCATAGAGCGCCACGACCCCCCGGTTCGTTTCGCTCAGTTCCTCGTTCACCTTACTCAATTCCTCCCCTTTCACACTTACCTCCTGGAGCATGAACAACATCTCGTTGTTCTGGTTGGCCATCTCCTCCAGCGGACTCGCTTTTGCCGGACCCATGATGGCATCCCCGATCGCCTGCACCTCTGCGGCGGAAAAGCTCTTTCCCTTCGGAAGCACTTTCGACAAATGCACGGTGGTGCCTGACGGGCCGGTTTCCACACTCACTTTGTCCATGAGCCGGTGTGCCCCCGTGATGCCCATGCCCAGCCCCGTTTGAGACTTATAGCGCCCTGACATGATTTCCTCAAGATTCGAGATACCCGGCCCCTCATCCTGAATGAAACAACTCATCCGCTGCGTGCCGCGCTTTCCCGCCGCCTTGCCGGCCGGTTCCAGAAAAAACTCCGCTGCCGCTCCCTTCGCATAGCGAAACGCGTTGCGCGCGATTTCGGAAACCGCCGTCGCCACCCGGATCTGATCCTGGCGGTCGAACCCGAATTTCTCCGCCACCAGCCGCGCCCGGTTGCGGCACAGCACCACATCCGGGTCCTGTTTCAGCAGCATACGGAACAGCCGGACTGCGGTGGGGGGATCAGCACTCATGCGGTCAACTGGCGTATAACGACCACCGTCGCGTCATCGTGGTGGCGGCGAAAGTCGCGGTAAATAATCCCCGCGATGAGTGCGGGATGACGCCGCATCAGCCCCGGGTAATCGTCGAGATTCCAGTGCGACCCGATCCCGTCGGAGTGCATCACAAGCAGCGAACTGCTCTCCCATGGATAGTTGAGTTCCTGCACTTTCCGGGCAACCGCGCCCAGCGTTCCATTTTCTCCCGCTACCGTTTTGGTGCCTTTGCTGTTGTGCAACCGCATCAGCACATTGCCAATCCCCGCCGTGCGCATCCGGCCTTTGGAGGGCTGGATCTCCACGGTGGAGGCCGCCGCGCCGCGCGTTTTTGTTAGTGCCTGGTGCATCATTTCCAGAGTTTCCGCCGGGCCCGCCCGCTCATGCTTCCGGAAAATGGTGACCGCCTCCCGCGAAGCCTCTTCTGCAAAAGGTCCGTGTCCGAGCCCGTCCACGACCACGGCCCGGATGAATTCCGGCGACTGCTGGACATCCCACGAGTCGCCGCAGAGTTCCTCTCCCTTCACGGCCACACTCACACCGCCGGCTTCGAAAAGCGGCGCGCCCGCTAAAGACACCGGCGAGGCACCCGTTGTCACCCGCACCCAAACCCCTGTGCCGCGTCCCTGCTGGCTTTGAATCTGAAACTGCTCCGCCAGCCGCTGCACCGCACCGAGACCCGTCCCGGCGCTGCCCGCCGTGGAATAACCGTCGCGCAGACAGACATTCACGTTTGCCATTCCCGGGCCCGTATCGAGGGCATGCATCTCCAGCGCCGGGGAACGGGCGTCCTTCACCTCCTGCACCAGCATCTCTCCACCGCCTCCGTGTTTCAACAGGTTCGTCGCCAGTTCGGTGGCCACGATCGCCGCCTCACCTGCCCGTGCATCGTCAGCCCCCAGCCGGTGCGCGGCCTCCAGTGCGTGCCGGCGGACTTGTCCTACATGACTTTCATGGCTCACTTCCATACGATAGCTGGACATCATGCGTTTATTTCCACCGGGTGATCGTCACGTGCGTTCCTTTTCCCGGAGCGGACGCGAGTTCAAATTCGTTGACCAGCCGCCTGGCACCGCCAAGTCCCAGTCCCATGCCTCCACCCGTCGTGTGACCGTCGCGCAGCGCGAGGTCGATGTCCGCGATTCCCGGCCCTTGATCCAAAAAGTGAACGCGCAGACCGTGCCGGATTCCCTCCTGCAGCAGTTCGAGAGTGACCTCTCCGCCGCCGCCATAAATCAGCAGATTGCGCGCAAGTTCGCTTGCGGCGGTCACCACCTTCGTTTGATCCACAAGAGAGAGTTTAATCTCCTGCGCCATCTTCCGCACCGCCTGACGCACCGCCACGATGTGCGGCTCTTCCACCACGGGGATTCTTTCAGTCTTCAACAGAAGCGCCATAAAGCAAGTCCCCCTCCAGATCGGTGTCAATAAACCGGCGCAACAGCACCATGCCCCGTTCCACATCCAGCGCCGTGTGCACGCCGGCAAGACTCAACCCCAGTTCCACAAGTGTTATCGCCACCGCCGGCTGCATGCCCACCACCACCGACTCCGCGCCCAGAACCCGCGCCATCGAGGAAATGTTCCCCAGCATGCGCCCAATGAAGGAATCGACGATCTCAAGGGATGAGATGTCGATCAGCACCCCCTTGGCATGGGAAGAGGTTATTTTGTTAGTTAAGTCGTCCTGCAGCGTCATTGCCAGCTGGTCATGCATGTCCACCTGAATGGTCACCAGCAAAAACGGCCCCATCGAAAGGATTGGGATTCGGTCCATAGTCAGTCAGCGGGAAGAGTGGTTATGACTGCGATGCGGCCGCGGCCGTTTTTCTTGCCACCACAAATCCGCTCCGCTTCATCGCCGTCCTCAGCGCCTCCGCCATGGTTGCTTTCGTAATCACATTGCCCAGATCGATCTGGAGGTGCACCATCGTCTGCGCAATCTGCGGACGGATGCCCGAGATGATGCAGTCCGCCCCCATGAGCCGGGCCGCCGCCACCGTTTTCAGAAGATGCTGCGCCACCTGCGTATCCACCGTCGGCACTCCCGTGATGTCGATGATCGCGATCTCCGACCGCGTCTTCACGATCTCCTGCAGCAGCGTTTCCATCACGATGCTCGTCCGGTTGCTGTCCAGCGTTCCAATGAGCGGCAGCGCCACGATCCCTTCCCACAACTGCACGACGGGCGTGGAAAGTTCCAGCATATCCGCCTGCTGACCACGGATCACCTCTTCCCGCGTTTGTAGATACATTTCCATCGTGTGCAGACCCAGCTTGTCCAATAGTGTGGACACCTTTAACACGTCGTCTGCCAGCCCCTCTGCATTCGATCCATGTTTTGCCTTCAGTGTCCTGAAGAGCGGCGCCTTCAGTGACAGGACAAAAGTCGCCGTCTCCGCCGGGGTGAAGCCCTGACGGCTTCGCGTTCGCGAAAGATTCTCCAGCATTTGCATCACCGGCTTGAAAGCTTCACTCCCGGCTTCTGCATTTCCGTGGGTCCCGCTCGCCTCCGCCAGCGTATTCAAAAAGCTATTGGACTCCCGTTGCAGCTCTGCTTCGCTTAAAAGGTCACTGCGCAAGGCATCCGACGAAAGTTGTTCTTTCATCCATTGAGTCAGCAACTCTGAGCGACCCGACTGAAGAACATCAGAAAGTTTTGATGAAGTGGACATGTACCTCATCCTTGCGATTTTGAACCCGTGACGCAAGCCCAAAGGCCCATTTTCGCGATTGTTAGGCGATATTCGAACTGGAAAGATGTGGCACGAATAATGCATGGCGGGCGTTCTAACAAATCGCAGCCGGTCCCCAGAGCGAGACCCGCTTTATTGGCGTCAGCGCCCTAACTTCAGTTCGGGATGTCAAGTTTCACGGAGCGATGGGAATCGGACGACAGTTGCGGTACTTCGGTTATGAAGGCCGGGGGGCGTCTGCTTCGCGCCGGCGGCAGTCCGATTGATAAGATCGTGCTTGTTTCCCTAACGCCGAAGAACCACGCCGGAATCGGGGAGGAGGGAGCTGGCCCTGTCCTATCCCGCCCGTCGAAAAACCCAGTGCATCGCCCCTCCGCCCGTGGCATCCGGACTTGCCGGTGCCGGCTTTCCATCCGCACCCACGCTCAACGTTAGGGTATCGCCCGTCTTCCGGTACACGCCGCGCTGCACCACGGTCTTCCCCTTTACCTTTCGTGAAGCTTCCACCGCACCCGTGGCAGAATCGACTTTATACTCCAGAGTCGATGTCGGAATCCTGCCGACGCAGATCTTCACTTTGCCGCCGGTAATGACGACATTCGTCCCCGGCACCTTCTTCCAGCCTTCCGGCACTGAAACGATCTTCCACGTTCCCCGCAAATCGTCACTCTGACCTTGCGCGGCCTGGGTGAAAAGCACAAGAGCCGTGGCGGCAAGGGTAAATACAATTCGGTGGGGTTTCATGATTTTGGAGTTTGCACCCTTTTTGCAAAAGGCGTGCCGTGGTCCTTTGTTTGAACTTTTCGGGCTGCTCTTCTTTCGCGATGTCTCGCTTGAGCGCCGAGGATCATCGCCATTATGACCCCGGCAGGGCCGCAGAGAATACCAAGCGCAAATCCCTTTGCGTCGCGGCCGGTGCCGGCAAGGGTCGAGGCGAGGAGCGCGCAAAAAAGCTGAATCAGTGCAACGGAAACAAGTAGGGGGGCTGAGTTCATCACAAACGGAATTGAAATGACGCTCGCGACGATCCGGACCCGGTTTCCTTCACACCCGCGAGCTTACCTGCCGCGGTCAGCGGGCATGCCTGCAAAAGACGTATCCACGCCCGGTTTGGATGCACTTTGTTCATGCGGCCGTTGCGTAGAGCTTACAGCCGGGAGGAGGAAAGGTGGTGGTTTGAGCCACGCAGAGGAGCCTCTCCGTAGAGACGGGTGGGGCTGCGCGTAAACGAGGTTGAGCCCGCCGGCTCGCACAATCCCCCGGCACGGTATCCGCAAGAGGGCCTGTAATGCCTCGTCATAATCCCAATCTCGCCTCCTATCTAAACGACCACCTTGCGGGGTCCGTAGCCGCGCTCAGCCTGCTCAAGCACCTCATTAAAGCGATGGAGGGCACTCCGCACGCCTGTTTCTTCGAAGAACTTCGCGGTGAAATTGCTGCAGACCAGGCGGCGCTGGAGGCGCTGCTGGCCGGGTTTGGAGAAGAGAGCCGAATCCGGAAGGCGGCAGGGTGGATTGCTGAGAAAATCGGGCAGGTGAAAGTTCAAATCGACGGGCAAAAATTTGGCGAACTCGGGCTCCTCGAAGCCCTCGAAATGCTTGCACTGGGAATCACCGGGAAGCGAATGTTATGGGCCGCCCTGGGCTCTGCGTTCAAACATTCGCCCCTCCTGAGCAATGTTGATCTCGCGTTCATGGAGCAACGTGCAGTTGCGCAATTGGAACGGGTTGAAGCCGCACGTGTCGCGTCCGCCGTCGCTGCTTTCGCTGAGGAAATCGGTGGTTGATCTCAAGGCCCCCACCGGCCCCTGGGGCACAACGCCCGCGGCACTGCCCCTTGGCCCGCGAACTGCAACGGCATTTCCGAATCCATCCCCTTCCCTCCATGAACAAATCGCAAACGCTGGGCTGCGCAATCTGCCTCCTGGGTCAAACCACGGGCTTGAGCCAGGTATCTCAGAGAACAATCCCCAGCTCCCCTGTTTTCCCGCACTGGACGGTTTTCTCGAATCCACGTTTCGGATATGAATTGCCGGTGCCGCCAGGGGTCCGGGCGTTAAGTGTTCCAGCTAAGGGAACCGAAACGAAATTCGTCTCGCAGGACGGTGATTTCGAAATAACGGCCTTTGGGGGGGTGTCCCCCGACTCTCCAGTGCGGGTCATGGAGACGGCTTGGAATCAGGCACGGAGCCTGCCCGGACGCTCCTTCAACTATTGCCGGAAAGCGCCCTCATGGTTTGTGGTGTCAGGCGCGGACCGGAGCGGCACTGAATTCTACCAAAAATACTTGTTCCGCGGCGATCAAGTCGCAACCTTCACGCTCACGTATCCACACTCCCGCCTTCACGACTTTGATGCGTGGGTCTCCGGCATTGAGGATCGGTTTCGCATCTTCTATGATTTGGCCTATGGCCCGCCGGAGACGGCGCCCGCCTCGCCAGATATTCGAATGAAGGCACCCAATCCATCTGCGGGGCCCAAAGAAGGCGTTTCTAATAATCAACCCATCCGCCGGCCGGATGCCGCGAGCCTGCCAAATCCCAGGTGGCAAATAGACCTCTCGCCGCCACAAAAGAACACAAAGAGGCAGCCGGACCTCGCCAGAGCTGACGAAGGCGCAAAGCCTGGCCCCCTCGAAAAAACAAGGCTTGAGATGTCCCCGACGACAGTTAAGCCAACCCAGGAAGATCTTCCTTATGGGATACCGGTGGCGGGGAAGCCGGGTTTTGCCTACAGTCCCTACGGGTCAAAAAAAATGGTCGACGTGGTTGATCTCAGCCGCGGCACCAAAGTGAAATGTCCCTACACGGCCAGGATTTTCCGGGTACCCTAGGAGGACGCTCGATGATATTGGCGGACTCCACACCCTTTCCTCGGGCCGGAATATTTCCTCTCAGCCCCCTTTGATCAAATAGGCGATCAGCAGTACCGGCAACGGGATACCAAGGAGCCACAGCAGGATCCATCCAGCTTTCCCCTGGGTTTGAGCGTAGAGAGGGACGATGGGCTGTGCTTTCATAGTAGTATGTATTAGGAATTATGTGATCCGTTCTTTTCCGGTTATCTTGTCTCTGCCAATCCCGTGCCAGCCTGTTTCCACCGTTCACCGGGGCGGGGCTGAGTTTTTTGAAACGGAACCCTCAATTTGCATGAAGGAAGCAGGTATTCGCACGGTCTAACATTTGGTGCCCCGCCCCGGAGCTTAGGCCTAAGTAATGGGATGCCGGAGAATTGTTATCCCCGGGAGAAGGGACTCCCGGCACAAGCGGTCAGCGAGAGGGTAACCGTCAAAGGCCCACCTCCTGCAGCTGCGGTTGTTCTCTCCATCCCCAAGACACGTTATGAAAATTTGGCATTTAACTCCTCTCGAGAAACGCTGGCTCCTCACCCGGGAGGGCAGCGAGGAGGCCGCCGATTTTCCCACCCAATGGCAGGGGATCGACGCGGGCATGCGACTGGCAGCAAGAAACCACGGTTGTGTGAAAATTCACGGGATCGACGGTACGGTCACAAACGAGAGGGCTTTTCCCAAGCCCGATGCTGTGGTGATACACTGAGGTGGCCCTGGCGTGGCCATCTTAAAACCCGTCCCGATCGCTTTTGTTTCCGAATCCGCTGAGGCCCGTTTCATTTGCAGGCCGGGTTGGGGAGCCCTTCCGGGCAAGCCCGGAGTCACGTGCAAACCAGCGGGAGTCTTCAAATCTCCGGGCGTTCTGCATTGCAGAAACCGCCTCACGTCCGCCTTCCAAGGGAGGCGGGGTGCGGCACGAAAGAAGCACCACCTTTCCGACCTTCCATTATAACTCAATTCTATCACTCACATGCAACTCGAAACGCTTCGCGATCTCTTCATTCACGAACTCAAAGACCTTTACAGCGCGGAGAAGCAACTCGTCAAAGCGCTGCCGAAAGTCGCCAAAGCGGCCACGAATCCCGATTTGAAAAAGGGCGTGCAGGCTCACCTTGAACAAACCAAAGAGCACGTCACCCGTCTGGAGACGATTCTGGAGAGCCTTGGTTCCACGACGCGCGGACCAAAATGCAAAGCCATGGAGGGCCTCGTGGAGGAGGGCGCGTCGCTGATTGAAGACGAGCCGGACAAGGAAGTGCTGGACGCCGGCCTCATCTGCGGTTCGCAAAAGATTGAACACTATGAGATTGCCGGTTACGGTACCGTCCGCACCTTCGCAGAACTCCTCGGTGAAGAGGAAGCGATGGAACTGCTGCAACAAACCCTCGATGAAGAAAAGGCGACAGACGAAAAGCTGACGGAACTCGCGATGAGCGCCATCAACATTGCCGCCAACGGCGGTGAAGACGGCGAACAGGATTCAGATCCGGGTCCTCCAGGTTCAAAAAACAAGCAGCCCTCGCCTTCGAAAAACGGTAAGGCGAAAGTGGCCCCGAAAAAGAAGTAACCCGCCTCCGCGATCCCGCTTCTCCCGCGTTTTCAAGGTCTGTGGCGAGTCCGCCGCCGGATGGCTGCCGGTGAAGGTAGCGACCCCCTAAAACCCATCGACATTCTTCCATGCCTTCCTCCAAAAAAACTCCTCCGCCCGCAAAACGAAACCCCCAGCGCCTCCCCGCGGAAACACACCAGACAGCTCCGGAGGACGCGGTTCCTTTGACCACGAACCAGGGACTGCCGCTCTCCGATAATCAAAACTCGCTGAAAGCCGGGGAGCGTGGACCGCTTTTGTTGGAGGATTTTATTCTGCGGGAGAAGATCACGCATTTCGATCATGAGCGCATCCCCGAGCGAATCGTCCATGCGCGCGGTTCCGGGGCGCACGGTTATTTCCAGCCGTACGAATCGCAGGCGGACATTACGATGGCTGCGTTCCTTCAGGATCCCAAAAAACGTACGGAGGTTTTCGTGCGATTCTCCACGGTGGCGGGAGGTGCCGGCTCTGTTGATTTGCCTCGGGACGTCCGCGGCTTCTCGGTGAAATTCTATACAGAGGAGGGAAATTTTGATTTGGTCGGAAATAACATTCCGGTGTTTTTCATTCAGGATGCGATGAAGTTCCCTGACATCATCCACGCTGTCAAAATGGAGCCGGACCGGGGATTTCCGCAGGCTGCGTCGGCGCATGCGACGTTTTGGGATTTTATTTCGCTGACACCGGAGAGCATGCACATGATCATGTGGGCGATGTCGGACCGGGCCATCCCGCGCTCGCTGCGCATGATCGAGGGATTTGGCGTCCACACCTTTCGCCTCATCAATAAAAGAGGCGAATCGCGTTTCGTGAAGTTCCACTGGCGGCCCACCATTGGTGCTGCCGCGGTCCTTTGGGATGAAGCCGTGAAGATCAACGGGGCGGATCCGGATTTTCACCGCCGCGATCTCTGGGAGGCCATCCAAAACGGTGACTTTCCCGAGTGGGAGCTTGGTTTCCAGGTTTTCGACGAAGAACAAGCCGCGTCTCTTGACTTCGATGTGCTCGATCCTACCAAGTTGATTCCGGAGGAAATCATTCCGCTGCGCATGGTCGGCAAGATGGTCCTCAATCGCAATCCGGACAATCACTTTGCGGAAACGGAGCAGGTCGCCTTTTGCCCCAGCCATATCGTCCCGGGCCTCGGTTTTTCCGATGATCCCCTCCTGCAGGGGCGCCTTTTCTCCTACCTGGATACACAACTCAGCCGTCTGGGTGGACCCAACTTCCACCAGATTCCGGTGAATGCGCCCCGCTGCCCCATGCGCAATTTTCAGCGCGACGGCCTTCGCCAAATGGATGTTCCCAAGGGGCGCGTGGCCTACGAACCTAACAGCCTCGCGCCGGATTCGCCGCGGGAGTGTCCCGTCCGCGGCTTTCGAACTCCCGCCGAACCCGTGACGGGAGAGAAACTCAGAAAGCGGTCTGAAACCTTTGCCGATCATTATTCGCAGGCGCGTCAATTTTACCGGTCCATGACGGACCCGGAACGAAATCACATCGCCAGTGCTCTGGCCTTTGAGTTGGCGAGAGTGGAGGTAAAACCCATTCGCCAAAAGATGCTGGGGCACCTCCGCAACATCGACACCGGTCTGCATGATACGGTCGCCGGAGCTCTGGGGATGGAAGGACAAACGGAGAGTGTGACCCCCTCCGTCGCTCCCCGGGACCTCGCGGCCTCTCCGGCTCTCAGTCTGGTTGCCAAAGATCCGGGCACTCTCAAAGGCCGCAAAGCGGGCATCCTCCTAACGGACGGTTTTGATGCCGCTCTGCTGGCGTCACTGCAGGCAGCATTCAAAAAGGAGAAGGCTCGCGTGGCTTTGATCGCTCCAAAGATTGGAGGCGCCACCGGCAATGATGGCATGCTCGTCGAAGCCGACTTTGCTCTCTCCGGAGGTCCTTCTTTTTTCTTTGATACCGTTGTGCTGCTCCCGTCCGAAAAGGGCTGCCAGCCGCTGCTGTCAGAGGCTGCGGCCGTGAACTGGGTGCGGGATGCGTTTGCCCACTTGAAGGTGATAGGGTTTGTCGAAGCGGCGCGGCCCCTCCTTGTGGCGGCCTCGGTGGTCCCCGATGACGGCTTGCTTCCGCTCTCCGAAAAGAAGGATTTGGCGGCATACATTCAGACGGCCCGAAAGGGACGCCGCTGGGAACGCGAACCTGTGCTGCGGAGCATCGCATGAGAACCGAAGCGCCACCGTACGGGCGCGGTCCCGTGGCACCGCCGGACGACCCGTTCAGCGGCGGTGCGATCCCGGGACCTGGATGCCGTCCTGATTTCAACAAGGAGCCTCAAGAGCCGTGTTAGTGGCGATACCGCTGGCCGTAGTGGTGACCCTGTTTGCCACCATCCTGTATCTGAACCTGCGTTCAGCCGAAAAGCAAATTCGTTACACTCTGGCCCACCGTTTCGGTGTCCGTGATCCGCAGTTCATCCGCAGCATGAATCATCTGCTCGGACCGTGCCTCCTTCAGGGCAACCGCATCACGGCTCTGCAAAACGGAGACGAAATCTTTCCCGCTATGCTCAAGGCGATCCGCAGCGCGGAGCACTCCATCACTTTCGAAACCTATATTTACTGGTCGGGAGAAATTGGAAGGCTCTTCGCCGAGGCACTGAGCTGGCGTGCACGCGAGGGCGTGAAAGTTCACGTTTTGCTCGACTGGATGGGAACGGGAAAAATGGAAACAAAATATCTGGACGATCTCAAAGCCTCCGGGGTGGAAGTGGAACGTTATCATCCCATTCGCTGGCACACGCTCGCGCGGATTAACAATCGCACGCACCGGAAACTTCTGGTAGTGGACGGGCGCATCGCGTTCACGGGCGGCGTCGGTATCGCTGACCTCTGGGCCGGGCACGCCGAGTCAAAAGACCACTGGCGGGATTCCCACTATCAACTGGAGGGACCCGCGGTGGCGCAGATGCAGGTGGCCTTCAACGACAACTGGATTAAAACCCGGGCGCAGGTCCTTTTTGGTGAGGAATACTTTCCGGCGCTCGAACCCGCAGGTGAATCGCTGGCACAGGTTTTCAAAAGCTCCCGGGGCGAAGGGAGCGAAAGCGTGCGCCTCATGTACCTGCTCTCGATCGCCTCGGCGACTCAATCGATACGCCTTCAGTCAGCGTATTTCGTTCCCGACGACCTCGCACTGAATACTTTTGTCGAGGCCGCCCGCCGGGGTGTCGCCATCGAGATCATTGTTCCCGGGCCTTTCTCTGATGCGCTCATCGTTCAGAAGGCTTCGCGCTCGCGCTGGGGGACGTTGCTTGACGCGGGAGTCAGGATTTACGAATTTCAGCCCACCATGTACCACTGCAAAGTCCTCATTGTGGACGGGGTCTGGGTTTCCGTGGGATCCACCAATTTTGATGACCGTTCGTTCCGGTTGAACGACGAGGCGAACTTGAATGTCTATGATGCGGATTTTGCCGCGGAACAGGTCGAGGTATTTGAGAAGGACAAGCAAAAGTCCCGGCTGATGACCAGGGATGAATTCAAAAATCGATCAGGTGCGGGCAGACTTGTCGAAAGCCTCGCTGCCATTCTGCGGAGACAGCTTTAAAGCCCCGCCGGCCGCTCGAAACCGGCCCAAAAAGAAAAAGCCTGAGAGTGTCCTCTCAGGCTTTTCCAGGGGTTGGAACGAGATCCCTTTCTAGCGGTGGACCGGGCGGGTTCCCGCTCCTGCGCGGTTCTTGGTGAATACGCGATAGAGTCCGAGGAGGATCATCGCTCCAACGACCGAGAAAATAAACCCGGCGGCCTCACCATCCGCGTACCAACCCATGGAGCGACCCAGAAAACCGGCGAGGAAAGAGCCCGCAAGTCCGAGAAGGATACAGACAATCCAGCCGCCGGGGTCCTTGCCCGGCATGAGGAGTTTGGCAAGGATGCCGATAATAAAGCCAATGAGGATGGTTCCGATGACGTGCATGAGTTAGATATAGTTAGTGTTCTTAAACCAGGGTCTGCAAAAAAAGAATGCCGTATCCCGGGCTTATCGAAAGCGATGCACCCCGCGTGCCCCGGCCCTGATGGCCGGGAGCGGCCTGTGGCGCACTGTATTCAGCAAAGATGCACGAATAATCAGATTCGCCCGCCGCAGAACGCCCGTATCCGGCAGTGAGGTGGAAGCCGCCCCGGTGCTTTCCCGGCGGCACGCCGGTTGCATGAGGTCCGGCGGCCACTCCGGCCACAATCAAAAACCCTCATTACCTAACATATAATATGAAAACAATTCCTGATGCCAACCGCGACCCGATTTCCGGAGAACCCGGTGCCCACCCCGTAGGAACGGGCGTCGGCGCTGCCGGAGGTGCCACGGCCGGAATCGCCATGGGTGCCGTGGCCGGCCCTGTCGGAGCGGTCATCGGCGGCGTAATCGGCGGGATCGCCGGCGGCCTTGCCGGCAAGGGCGTCGCCGAATCGGTGAACCCGACTGCCGAAGACGCTTACTGGTCAAAGAATTATCATACGGAGCCTTACTACGATTCCTCTCTCGGTTACCAGGATTACGCACCGGCTTATCGGCACGGCTACACGGCACGGGCGAATGCAGGAACCCGGACATGGGAGGATGCCGAAGACGGGCTGCGGAGCGGATGGGACAAAGCGAAAGGCAATTCCCGGCTGGCCTGGGACAAAGCCAAACACGCCGCAAGGGCCGCATGGAACCGTGTCGAGGACGCCATCCCCGGCGATTCTGACGGCGATGGACACTAACAAAATTTTGCAGTGGATGTCCCCTGAGTCCCGCGGCGAACGGTCGCCGCGGGATGCCGGAAGTAATGACAAACGCGGGCGCCTTGCCTCCTGTTCCTTTGGCCACGCAGTCCCCGATGTTGACATTGTTCGCTAACACAAGAGGTTCCGGATATGGAAGAACACGTTCGCCGGGAATTCACGTGCGCTGAAGAAGAGAAAACCGGTATTCCCTCCGGCTTTACAGGGACATGCAGCCAGGCGTGGAATTGCGCGTGAGACATGCTCCGGACGGTTGGCACGTGAGTCTCCGCCCGGTTCTGCCCGAAGCATGCGCCCCGCTCTTTCCGGGTTGCGGAAAATGTCTCCGAAACGAAGCGATTCTACCGGCTTAAAAAATAATTGTATCTATTCGCCGTCTCACAGACATTCCTGCCCTTTTGAAAAGGCAAGAGTGCCTCCACGCGTCAACTTTCACGGAGGCAGATTCCGAAAACTTTCCCCCCGTTGTACCGGCTGCCGTCTATTTGCGGGTAATGGCGCGCGGGCTGGCGCGATGGACCGGGGGCGCTTTGTCCTCCGCGGTCTTGCTGGTCCCCCCGGAAGGACCGGAAAGGGTGGTCTTGACGGCTGCCTGGACGAGGGGAAGCAGCGGAGGATCGCCGGGGATGGTTTCCGGCATGGGGGGATGGTGCTTGCGGGCGCGGGCCGGCTCCCGTTCGGCGGCTTCAACGCCATCAAGATCCTGGAATCCCCAACAGACGTGGCGGCGAAGGGCCGGCTGGAGCGTTCCTGTGAGGGGGTCGTTGAGCCAGACAAGCTGGACCGTGGCGGTTCTGGTGGCACCCGCAGGGAGATCGGCACAATAAAGGGCGGTGAGATCCGGACGTGTCGTCTCAAGCGTCAGGGTGCTTCCGACCGTGAAGGGATCCGCCACTTCAAGTTTCACCTCATCCGGGGAAGCGGAGGCACTGGTGAGTCTGACGCGAAGAGTGTGTTCTCCCTCAGCCGGGCGGGTGACGAAGTCACGGAAACGGCCATCCAGGGACTGCGCCCAGATGTCCCAGTCGATCATCCAGTGGCCCGAGCCCGCGTTTTTCATGCAGGCGACGACAGTGGAAAGAGATCGTCCGCGGGGGAGTTCCAGCGCCAGCATGTCCGGGCTCACCGAATTGAACCTCCATGAAGCGGGCTGAAAATCACCAGCGGCGAGAGGCTCGGTTTCGCGTCCGGCGTAGTAGGCTTGCATGAGAGGCAGGAGCCGGCTGCCGCCGAGCACCCATTCCGCACGCTGCTCCACAGTGGGCGCAGCAAGAAAGGCTGCCAAAGACCGCCGGGCCTCCTCGCGCGCCTGTTCCGCGGACATCGCGGAGCCGGTTGCGGTCGAATGCCGGGGAAGCGTCAGCGTCAGGACCGTCCCTGCCGCAAAAGCGAGGACGCCGCAAATCAGGAGAAGGCGCCTGCGTTTTTTCCGGAAGGGTGCGGGATCAGCCGCCACGTCAGGGGCAGGGGTATGGAACAGGCCGGCGGCATTCATGAGGAGAGGTTTTACTTGATGCAATAGACAGCGTTCATGGTCATGCCCACGGGCCCCCAGATGGTGGTGCCTGCACTGCCATCGACGGAGTTGAAGACAGTAACCTTGGCTCTGGTATTGCTGTTATATCCCGTGAACGCACCGCCGGCGTGGGCATAACCCGATCCCGGCAGACGGAGCATGGCGTTAACGACGGCATTAAAGCCCGATGGCGCGAAGGTGGTATCGACTGCGCCGGCCGTGGTGAGTTTGGCGATGCGGCTGCGGGAGGTGCCGTTCACGGAAGTGAAGTCGCCGCCGATGATGACCTTGCCGTCATCGAGCACGAGGCCGCTGGTGACGGTGGCGGTGCCCACGCCCGTTCCCGGAATGAAGGTCGTGTCGTTGGCGCCTGACAGGGAGACCCGGGCGATGCCATTAGCCGGCGTGCTGAATTTACCGCCGACATAGACGCCCGCGGTAGTGGCCTTGATCCACTTGACTGTATCGGTTGCGGCCACCGAGAACGGCGAACTCCAACTGGTGTCGCGACCGCCGGTGCTGGTGAGGAGTACAGCCTTGGCGCCGGCGCTGCTGCCGTTCCACGTGGCGAAGTCACCGCCGGCGAGGATGGCCCCGGTGTCCGTGATCTCGATGGTCTGCACGTCTGCGTCGGGACCCGTGCCAGGGTCAAAGGAGGTGTCGAGGGTGCCGTCCGCGTTCAGGCGGGCGATGTTCTTGCGGGTAACCCCGTTCACTTTGGTAAAGTGACCGCCGATGACCAGCTTGCCGTCCGCTTGTTCCGCCACCGCCCAGACACTGCCAGGCAGGGAAGCAGCTCGGCGGAAGGTGAGATTGCTGAGAGAGGCGGTGACGCCGGCGGAGGTCAGGGCTCCGTCAAACTTCGGCAGGCCGGGTGGCGGTGTGGTCGCCGTGCCGCCATAGATGCTGATGTGGGAGATGGAACTGGTACTCGGCCAGTAATCGCGCATGTTCAGCGTATCGCTGCGGTTCCAGCCGGAGATGTCGTAGATGTATTGCGCGTATCCCCCGGCGGGCGCAGCGCCGCCTTTCACCAGGAGGTAAACCGGATTTTCAGTGATCTTCGCACCGCCGGTATAGGTGAGGGTCGCATTCTGCGCATTGCTGGTGCTGTCGAAGCTGGTGGCGTAGGAGGAGGCATAGGTGCCGGTATCCGTGCTGTCCGCCGCGTTTTGTTTATAGAGCAGAGTCAGGGTACTGAGGTATCCGACCGTGGCGGCGACATCGGTGGGGGACGGGTTCGAATTGGAAACGGCGGTCCACACCTTCACGCTCGTCGTGTCCATCTTGATGGGAGTGGCGCTGTTGAAGGGTTCGGTATCGCCGGAAGCCCAGAAGCTGATGGCGAGGCTTCGAATCGGCTGATTTGCCCAGCTCATTTGAATCCGGCCATAACGGTTCTCCGATTCCGGCCCCATGCCGATCGTGTGATAGACGAAGTTCGAAGTGTCATTGTCCATGCGGACGTTGTTGATGTCCGCGGTGGTGATGGGATCGGAGGAACTGCCGAGCAGTTGGGTGGTTTGGGCGCTCAGGTTGGCATAGGTGTCTGCGGCCACCGGAGTGCCCGTGCCGTCCGGGGTGCTGTAGGCGCGCACATAGGCGTTTTCGAACGCGTTGGCGGTCCCGGTCACTTCCTGAACCCTGACGTTGTCAAAGAGCATGCCCGATGTCAGCGCGGCGGTCGCGCCGTCGGTCTTCACCATCGAGAGCCAGAGGGTCATGTTGTAGGCGGAGGTGCTGACCGCCGGAGCCACGAAATAACCGGTGTAGTTGCGCCATACGAGCGCATCCCAGTTCGCAGCCGGCATTTGAGAGGCGGGGAGGCCTGTGGAATCTTCACGCACGTTGAACAGTTCCGCGAAACCGGAGGTACCGGTAGAGGTGGTCCAGCCATACTCGACCGCAGGCTTGCCTGTGGTGGCGCCGACACCTGTCGGGTAGTTCGGGTTGAAGGCCACACAGCTGTACTGCACGCGATAAGTGTGACCGGTAACCAGTTGCCGTCCGGCACCGGCACTGCCTCCCACCGAGAGGTTCTGACCCACGCAGTAGTTCCATGACTGGTCCGAGGGCAGAATGTAGAGGAACCGGCTTCCGTCCGTGGCCCGGGTGGAGTCTGTGATCCAGTCGCACTTGTCAGGAGACCAGTTGGAAATGAGCGAGCTGGTGATGTTGCGGATGGCGGGCTTCTTCGTCGCCCACGTGGTGGACGGGAAGTAAGTGGAGGTGCCCCACGTGCCGTTTTCGAAGCTGCCGTTCGTCAGAAGATTGGCCCCGAAGGTGGTCGCCGCGCCGGCAATCTGGGAGAGACCGCCAAGGATCATTTGATTGAGGAAGACGTCCTCCGAGAAGGAGAGCCCCACGGTAGCCGGTGTGAGCGTGCCCGTTTGGTCATTGTTGAAGCGCATGGACCACGCACCCACGATCCGGCGGTCCGGATGGACGCCGCCGAGCGCACCGCTGCCGGTGGGGCCAAAGAGGTCGGGGCCATCGAGCGTGCCGTCGAGCGTGCCGCCCGTCTCGGTCATGTTCTGGGAGTAGAAAGCGGTCATGGCCACGCCGGACCCGCCGACGTTGTTGAACGTTTGATAACCAAATCCATTGAAACCGCCGGAGGTGGACATGCCGTGCAGCGGACTGGAGGACGAAACGAACAGGGTGTCCGCGCCGCTCAGGGGAATGTCCTGGTTGAAGCCGAGGGTGCTCCAGTCGGCAACATAGGGTGTCCCGGTGGTGCCCCCCGCGGCGAGTGCAATGTCCGGCGTGAAGGTGGTATCGAGAGATCCGTCTCCGTTGAGACGGGCGAGCCCGATGCGTCCCGTGCCGTTCACACTGAGGAAGTCGCCACCAATGACCACCTTGCCGCCGGAAGTGCGGGTCATGCCCCGGACGGTGCTTCCGGAGTTGGTGCCGGTGCCGGTGTTGAAGGAGGTGTCGAGGGTGCCGTCAGGGCTAATCTTCGCGATGTTGCGGAAGCCGCTGTCACTGGTGCGCAGGAAGTCACCGGCAATGTAAACCGAGGGAACGGCGTTCCACGGCGGCGGCGGCGCCATATTGCCGCCGACAGTGTCGGTCATCGTGATCAACGGGGATGAGGTGAGCAGAGTTCCAAATGCGCCCGTGGACATACTGACCGTGCTGATCTTTGTGGCATTGGCGCTCTGGACCCCGTAGAAGGTTCCATTCTCCCGGCGCCAGATCAGACCCGCGAGGGGAGTCACCCCCGTCTTGAGCACGGTGTAGCCCGTCAGGTTGCGAAGGTCATACCGGCAGAGGGTGCTGGTGGACGTGGAGAAGTACATCATGCCGGTATCATCGACGGCGGCAGCGGTGACGTTGCCCGGACTGTTGTTGGCATTGATGTCCGCGATCTTCTCCTGGGCCGCGATGGCGCCGGCGGTGCTGAACGTGATGCGGATAAGGTCATCCTGCTCCGAAGTGGTGGCAGACGTGCGGATGTAGTAGAGAGCGCCCTGATAGGCGACCAGGTGCAGCGCACGCGAGGCTACCGTCAGACCGTTCCAGGTGTTGTCGATGAACTGGCCGATATTGGTGAACGTGCCGGTGGAAATAACGTATTTGCCGAGCTTGGTGCTGGTATCCGTATTTTGAACGTAATAGACGATGCCCGCGGTCTGGTCGTAAGCGATGGTGTCGAAGGTGTAGGAAGCCGCGCCCGACAGAGCGGTCGTCACACCCGTGGTCGGATCAATCCGGTAGAGAGTGCTGGTTCCGTTAGTGGCGTAGTAGAACGGAGCCACCGGCGCCGGAGCGCTGTTCGGGCCGGTCATCGCATAGATGTTGACGGACGGATTGGTCTGCGGTCCGGTGGTGGCGGTCCCGTTGGACGAGTTCACCGCATCAATCCGGGTCAGGGTGGCGGACTGGGTGCCATAGAGACTCGTGGAGTCCTCGCTGAAGAGCAGGCTCTCGTAGGCCGGCGAGGACGAGGTGAGCAGGGTGAGGCTGCCGCCATAGGTGCGCAGATCGCAGCGGTAGAGTTTGGCGCCGGTGCAGAAGTAAAGGAGACCGCTGTTGTTGAGGGCCATGGCCGACACGTCAAAACTGGAGGCATTGGCGGAAATGTCGGCGATCTTGACCTGTTCGGTGATGACGTTGCCGGTGACCGTGATGCGCACGAGGTCGTCGGAGTTCCGGGCGATGTAGTAGATCTGGCCGTTGTAGCAGACCAGAGATTTCGGCTGATCCGCCGGAGAATAGACAAAACCGGGCTGCTGGAGGCTGCCGAGGACGGTATTCGTTTTCGCGTCGGCGTCATAACGGGCGAGACGGAAGCCGTTGCCAGGAGCTTCGAGGTAATAGATGTAATCGTTGACGACATCGTAAGCGATGCCCTCAGCGGTGAGCGGATCGACGGACGCGAACTCGATGGTTTCGCCGGTGACCGGGTCAACCTGGTAGATCATGGAGGAACGGTCGGAGGCGTAGTAGCGGGTGCTGGGAGTGGTGAACTCCGGAGTGATCCAGCTCAATTCCTCCATGGCGGCCACGGGGCTGGACTGCCCGGAGGTGGTGAGGACCGCGCCGGTGGTGGCGGAGATGGAGGAGATGCGGTCGTTCTGAGCGGTGCGTGTGGCGTAGAGGGTGCCGTTGAAGAAGACCATGGCGTTGAACTGCGCCGTGGTGGTGTTCAACTCCGTGTAGCGGGAACGCCGCGCCATGTTGTAGCGCGCGAAGAGGGTGGCGTCCTGACGGCTGAGGTAGAGGTACCCATTGTCATCGATGGCGAGGGCCCCGACATCTCCCAGAGACTTGGTGTCGTTCGTGATGTTGGCGAAGAGGGACTGACCGCTCACGGCACCGTTGTTCAAGCTGACGCGGATAAGGTCGTCGGTGTTCTTGTGGATGTAATAGAGGTCGCCGTTGCTGTAGATAAGATTGTTGATGCGGGCGCTGGCGTTGTAACTCCAGCCGGTCTTCAGGTCCGCCACGGTGGTGTGGCGGTTGGTGCGGAGGTCGTATTTACCGAGGCGGAAGGAGGTGTCGGAGTATTCCGTGTAGTAGAGGTTGTACCCGTCATAGTCATAGGCGACGGCATCGACATTGAACGGGGCACTGCTTGAAACGAGCCGGTTGACCGAAGTGGTGACGTTCGCCACAAACAGGCTGGGGCTGGAGGCGATGGCCATGTAAACCTGGGTTCCCACCGGCTGAGGCGCCACGCGGGGATGGCGGCCGGCGAAATCCGTGAACTGGAGACCGGCACTGACGTCGGCGACGAAGGTGGCGGTGCCGTTGGTTTGGCTGATGCGGTAGATCTTGGTGGGCTGGGCGGCCTGAACGCCGTAGAGCTGGCTGTCAGCTCCCATGAGCAGCGCCTTCCAGTCGGCACCCGGAGAGGAGGTGACCACCTGATAACTGCTCATGGACTTGAGGTCGAATTTGCCGATGAGGCTGGGGGTGGCGAAATAAGCGATGCCATTGCTCGCCACCGCCACGTCGCCGACGGACGCAAAGGTGGTGGCGTTGCCGGTGATGTCCGCCACCTTGTAGTAGAGCAGCAGGCTGTTGCCGTCCGTGCTGAAGTCGATGCGCATCAGGTCGTCTGTGCCCGGCTTGATGTAATACACCTGGGAGTTGAAGACGAAGAGGTTGTTGGGCTGCGGGCCGGAGGGAGAAGCGTAGGTGCCGGTTTCGATGGCACGGCCCATGTCCGTATGCACGCCGGTGACCGGATTGTAGCGGCCAAGGCTCCACGTGTCGGTGCCGGCCTGAACGTAATAGACAAGGTTGTTGTCCACATCGAAACAGACGGCACTCATGTTATAGGGAGCTGCACCGTTGGCCGCCGAAACACCGCCGGAGAGCTGGTCCACAACGTAGAGCGTCCGGGTGCCGTTGACCGCGTAGTAGGTGCCCACGGGAGTTGTCGGCACGGGCGGATAGGCTCCGAAGTCCTCAAAGGTGATGGTCGGCACGGTGGCGGCGATGGCGGTGATCGCCCCCGTGGACTGGTTTACAGAGTGAACGGCGGTCTGGGCGGAGAAGGTGGTGCCGTAAAGGTCGATGCCGCTCTGGTCGAAGAAGACACCGGCATAGTCAGAGCCTGTGGAGACGGTGGTGAAGCCGGTAAGGAGAGAGAGATTGTATTTGTAAAGGCCACTGACCGCAGAGATCCAGAGCATGCCGTCACCGCCGATTGTCAATTCCGTCACTCCGCCGCCAAAGGTGGAAGTGTTGGCGGTGAGATCGGCAACCTTGACCTGGTCGGTAATCGTATTCCCGTTGATGATGATGCGAACAAGGTCGTCCGTATTCGGATGAACGTAATAGAGGCTGCCTCCGGAATACTCGAGGTTGTTGGGCCGTGAGGAGGGATCGTAGCTCCAGGAGCCCGTATCGAGATTCCCCATGATGGTATGGGTGGAGGAGGCAAGGTCAAACTTGGCGAGGCGGAATCCGGTGGCCACATTCTCGATGTAGTAGAGAATGCGGTTTTGCGGATCGAAGGCGAGACTCTTGGCCGCAAACGGAGCAACCGGCGCAAGCGGCGTCGTGGCCCCGGAATTGGCACTGAACGAGTAGAGCGTCGTCGTGCCGTTGACCGCATAATAAACCGTCGGAGGCGTGGCGGGCAGAACGACGGGCCACGTGAGGAAACTCATGCCGTAAACGGCGCCAATGCCAAGGTCCGTGGAGAGATTGAAGGCGAGCGAGTCGTTGGCGGGACCGGCGGTGATGTTCCGCACGTCCAGAGTGGAAAACTCGGCGCCGATCAGGGTTCCGTTGACCGGATCGACCGCCATGGCGGAGAAGCGGCTGTTTCCATTGTTGGAACTGGACCATGTCCCGAGGTCGGCGGCCGTGGCTGGATTCAGCTTGTCCACCGTGTAGTCAGGGTAGTCCGCGGCAAGGAGCGAGCCGTCGCGGTCAAACATGAGGGACTTGCCGTTGACAACGCTGGCCGAGCCTCCGCTCGTGCTGCCGACAATGGAAAGGTCCGTGAGGGTATTGCCGCTTCCGAGCTGGAGGGAATTGATGGTGAAGAGGGTGTCGGCGGTGGTGATGTCTCCGTTGTGCAGCATGCCGTAGAGTTTACCGGATCCCGGATCGATGGTCATGCCTGTCACCCAGCGTCCCTCGGTACCCGCAGAGGACGGAGGCGAAAGGACGTTGAGGCGCGCAGCGAGGCCGCCAAGGAAGGTGACCCTCGGAAGGACCCCCGTTTGGAGCGTGCCGAGGTCCAGTTTGAAGAGGGGCAGATTGTAGGTGGTCCCCGAGATGGTGGTGTTCCCCGTGGCCACAAAATAACCGACCCCGCTGCTGGAGAGAGCCAGTCCGTAGATTTGAATGCTGGAGTTCGGCATCGCGGTCCACACGCTCCCGTTGTTGAACTGGAGGTCACCCCAGACAACCTTGGTGCGCGTGGCGGACTGGTCGTAGTTCTTGATCTCGATCAACTGGTTGTTGGTGCCGTTGCGCGAGATGGCCCAGAGGGAGCGGCTGAATGCGGGCAGAATAGCCGTATTCAGGCCGGTGATGTCATAGATGGGCGACGTGGTGGCCACCTTGAAGGTGGGGAAGCCGTTGGTGGTATTGATGGTGTAGAGGCTGCTCTCTTCACCGGCAATGATGCCGTGCAGGACACCCGAGTCATCATAGGTGAGTCCTTTGTAGTTGGCCTTGGGTGCAGCACGGGTGATGCTGTAACCCGAGAGGGAGGACAGATTGTATTTCGAAAGCAGGTGATCATCGCTGCGGGATATATACATCGCCCCGTCCGGTGTAATCGTCAGAGCGTCCACTTCGCCCAGGTTGGCATTGGCGGCAACATCGGCCACTTTGTCCTGCGCAGTAGGGACATTGCCGGTGAGGGTGACCTTGACGAGGTCATCCGACTGCGGCGGAATATAATAGAGTGCATTCTGCGCATACACCATCGCCAGCGGCATTCTGGCGGGACTGTAGGTCCAGCCGGTCGAGAGGCTGGCGAGATCCGCCGGTGCACCGGTGGAAAGATTGTAGCTGAGAAGGCGGATAGTGCCCGGGTTGAGCGCACTGGCACCGGTGTAGCCTGTCAAATAGAGACAGTTGTTGGTGAAATCGTGCGCGATGCTGGTCGGCTGATAAGGAATCTGAGAGGTGATGCGGTAGCTGCGGCCCGTGGCCAGGTCGATGCGGCTGACGGAGGTGCTGTTCTGGCTGATGAAATAACGCTGGCCGGTAAGAAGAGTACTGACCGGGACCTGGGGCGAGGCGAGATCGGTCACATTGCGGATGGCATTGAACGCCCCAATGAGAGTGCCGTTGCCGGACACGGGGTTGACGGAGTAAAGGTTGCCGGGTTCCGAGTTGCGCACCCCGTAGAGTGATAACCCGTCTGCATCGATCATGAGACCGGACCAGACGAAGGACGGATTCAGAGCGAGCGTTGTGTAGCCGCTCAGGGAGGAGAGATTGAATTTGGCGAAGCGCGCGGTTCCGGAAATGTACATCCAGCCGTTGGCATCCACGGCAAGGTCTCCCACCGTTCCGAAGGCGGTGTCATCATCACCGGCGATGTCGGCGGCAAGGAAAGTGTCGCTGTAGGTGCCGTCGGGCTTCAACTCGATCTTGATCAGGTTGTCGGTATTCGACTGGAGCCAGTAGAGGCTGCCGTTGAACCACATGAGATTATCCGGCTGCGAGGTGGGGCGGAGGGTTCCCACATTCGCGAGTTGAGCGAGTTGCGTATGGAGGCCGGTGGCCCGGTTGTAAACGGCGAGCGTGTAGGGACTGCCCTGCTGAATATAGTAGGCCTTGTCACCGGTGGGATTTGCGGCGATGGCGCCGATGCTTCCGAAGAGCGGTGTCGTGGTCTTAATGGAGTTGAAGCCGGTCGTCGTATCGATGGCGTAGATTTCCTGATTGTTGCCGCCGATGGCGTAATAGTTTGTATTCACCCCGAGCGGAGCCGGAGCACTGTGGGTGCCCGCCATATCATAGAGAGAAACGGCCGGCGAAGTGAGCAGGGGGGTGCCGCCGGCGCCCGTGGAGACGTTAACCGGCTCGGCGGAACTCAAAGCTGAAGTGCGCGATCCAAAGAAGGTGCCGCTGGCGGAAGTGAAGAGCAATCCTTCGTACGGGGCGGAGGTGGTGGTGACCGTAGTGAGGTTTCCGAGGCGGCGGAGATCATAGGACCGCAGATTGGTTCCCTCGCGGAAGTACATCAGACCGGCATTATCAAGTGCGGCGGCGGTAACGTTCCAACTGGCGCTGTTGGAGAGACGGGTGATGGCGTCCTGAGTGGTAATCGCAGATGCGTTCAGCGAAACCTTGATCAGATAGGTCTGATTCGAAGCATTGCCGGAGATGTAGAAAAGATCGCCGTAGTAGTAGATGAGATGCTGCGGGTGGGTGACCGGGTGGTAGGCCCCGGCGGTCTTCAAATCGCCCAGGACGGTGTGGACACCGGTGGAGAGCGCGTATTTGCCGAGTTGGATGTTCGTGTCGTTGTTCTGAACGTAGTAGATGACGTTGTTGCCGCCATCATAGGCGAGGGCATCCAGAGTAAAGGGCGCGGAGGCGGTAAGGATGGTGGTCAGACCGTTGGTTGGATCGACCGTGTAAATGGTGTTCGAGCGGCTGACCGCGTAGTATGGCGCGGGAGGCGCCGTGCCCCCGGTGATCGTTCCGCTAAGGAAGGAGAGACCTTCGATGTCGGAGATGTTGCCGCCGGACAGGGACAGGTAATTGAAGCGGGTGGTGTCATTGTTGGCACCGGCACGGACACGACGAATGGTTTCCGCGATGCTGTTGCCGCTTTCCGTATTGGCGGCAACGAGTTCTCCCGTCGGAGGGAAGACGGTCATGGCTTCATACATGGAGTTGGCCTCCGAACTCATGACGCCGGTGATGGCCGCCGTGGTCCGGTCAACGGTGTAGATCTTGTCATCCGTGTCGTCGGTGACATACAGGGTATTGCCGCTGAAGGTCAGGTCCTGACCGCTCGTGACCGATTCACCGGCCCCGGTGAGCGCGCCGATGATGGAAACGTTGTTGAGCGCGCCGGCGGCGTTCGTGGAGAACGAATTGATGCGGAAGAGATAGTCCGTCGTGGTGCCGTCCCCTTCACTGTAGAGGACCCAGAGCCGTTGATCCGGGCCAATCGCCAGTCCGTAAACGTGGTCCACATCCGTGGTCTCACCGACAGGACCGAGGACCGAGAAGGCGGATTCGAGGTCGCCGAGAAAGGTTGCCACCGGCACAGTGGGTGTGGCGCTGTAAACGAGGGAACTGGTTTCAAAGGAAAACAGAGCCCGCTTGTAGCTGATTCCGTTCACCGTCGTCGGGACGTTGCGGACAAAGTAGGCGGTGCCTCCCTGGGTGATCGCCAAAGACTCCACCTGAATTTCACCGGAGAACGAGGTCGGAGAGCCGCCATTGTAGTATTTGATCACGCCGTAGTTGCGGGACGAAACGTTAGGCAGGTTCCAGTTGAGGAACTCGCCGAGACGGCCGTTGTTTTCGGAGATGGCCCAGAGGGAGTTGGACTGGGTGTAAGGCACGCTGGTCTCATTGCCGGCCATATCCCAGAACGTGACCTGCGGGAAAGTGTCCGCCGAAAGCGTGGCTCCCCCGGTGGAGGAGTTGACGGTGTAGATTTTGGTGTCCCCTCCGGAGTGGCTGCCGTAGAAGGTGCCGCTGGAGTTGAACAGAAGAGAATTGTAATTCGGCTGGCCTGACGAGAGCTGTGTATAGCCGGAAAGCGTGACCATGCTGAACTGGCCAACAACAAAGTTGCCGGTGGCGATCCATGCGCGGCCACTGCTGTCCACGGCGACGTCGCCGACGTTTCCGAGATTGACGGTGTCATCCGTGATGTCTGCCGCCTTGGTGACGCCGGTAACGGCGGTGCCGCCCGCATTCAGGCCGATCTGCACAAGGTCATCCGACCCCGGTACGATGTAATAAAGCTGATTGTCGTAGAAGAAGAGGTTTTCCGGGCGGGTCACGACCGGGTAGTTCCACGCGCCGTTGCCGATGGTGCCGAGGATCTGGTGCGTGTTGGTGGAAACCGTATAGCGCCCGAGTCTCCAGCTCGAAGAAACGTTCTCGATGTAGTAAAGGACGTTGTTGACCGGGTCACGGGCAAGAGCGCTGAGGTTGAACGGAGCGGCGGAGGTGACGATGTAGGTCACACCGGTGGCCGGATCGAAGCGGTAGATGTTGGTGTTGTTGCCCCCGACCGCATAACATTCGGGCAGCGGTGGCTGAGGACGGCTGTTGAGCCCCGTAATATCGCGAATGTTGAGGCTCGGGGAGGTGTTGGCCTGAGTGGAGTGGTTGCCGGTGGGTTGATCGATCGTCTGGATAATATTCTGATTGGCCGCATAGGTTCCGTAGAGCGCGTTGGCCGGCGAGAACACAAGACCTGTCAATTTGGCGTCAATCGTATTGACGTCGGTATAGCCGGAGCGGGTGTAGAAGTTGAACTTGCCCAGCAGGTTGGTGGTATCGCTGCTGACCCATGCGATACCGGTGTTATCCACCGCAAAGGCACCGGCGTTGCCGATGTTTTTGGTATTGCCCGAGACGTCCGCGAATTTCGTCAGGGAGGACAGGATGCCTCCGGTGAAATTGAGACGGACGAGATCGTCTCCCGCCGGAATGCAATAAAGGTTACCCGCGAAATAGACCAGATTGTGCGGTGAAGCAGTGATGGAATAACCCAGACCGGAGGCTCCGAGGTTTCCAACAAACGTATGGCGCTGGGAACTGAGGTCATACTTATAAAGCCCGATATTGGATCCGGAAGCCCCGGCTTCGGTGTAGTAGATCAGATTGTTGTCATTGTCGAAAGCGAGGGCCTCGGGAGCGACGGGGCAACTGGCAGTCACCGGCCGGAGGCTCCCGGTCGTGAGATTGATGCTGTAGATCTCGTTCTTGCCGGTGGCGGAGGCGTAGTAGGCGCCGCCCGCAGGGGTAACGGTCACGCGTCCCTGGCTTGAGGCGGCATCGATGAAGTTTCTCGCAGGGCTGGTCGTGGAAACTGCGGTCGTGGTCCCGTCCGCCATGTTCACCGCCACGATGTTGATCGGGGAGGCGGCGGTCAGGCCGTAAAGGCTGGTGCCCCCGGCGCTGAATAGGCTGTCAAAGTAGGAGGAAAGGGTGTTGTTGATCACCGTGTAGCCGGAGAGCGTCTTCATGTCGAACCTGGCCAGGACGGACCCGTCCGACAGATAAAGCATCCCCGAGGCGTCCACCGCGAGGTCCCCGACCGCAGTGAACGGGACATTGCTGTTGATGTCCGCCTCTTTCCACACATCGGCGATGGTATTCGACTGATTCAAGTCGATGCGCATGAGGTCGTCGGTGTTTGGCGGCACGCAGTAGAGCGAGCCGTTGAAGAAGGTGAGGTTCTCAGGAAAGGTGGAAACGCGGACGGTCAGTCCGGAGGCGTTCAAATCGCCCACAATGGTGTGCGTGCCCGTGGCGATGCTGTAGGCCCCTATCAGAGTACCGAACCGCTGGAGATAATAGACCCGTTGATTTTCCCCGTCATAGGCGACGGCGCCCATGGCCCATGGGGCCGCGGAGGTGAGCACACTGTTCAGACCGGTGGCGGGGTCGAAACGATAGATCCGCGTGGAGATTCCGTTGACCGCGAAGTATTCGGAATTCACCGGCGTGGGCGCTCCGTCAAACAGGCCGGTGATATCGCTGATGTCCACGGACGGAATGACGTTCTTCGCGAAGACTTGAGCCCCGGTGTTGTCGTCCACCTTGAAGAGCTGCCGGGTGGTGGAGGCGTCGGTGGCGGGAACTCCGAACATTTGCTGGTCGGCGCGGTAGGTGAGGGCCTTGTAAGAGGCGTTCGCGCTGCTCTTGATGACATTGAAACCGCCAAGGTTGGCGATGTCATAGGAGACGAGCATGTGGTTGTCACTGCTGGCAATGTAGAGCAAACCGTCCGGCCCGATGGTGAGCGCATCCACCGTTCCAAGAATGGGGTGGATGGAGACACCGTCGAGTATGTCCGACACATGGATTTGCGTCTGGACGCTGTCTCCCGAGAGCACGATCTTGATAAGTTCCGAGGAGCCCGGAGCAATGTAATAAAGCGAGCCGGAGTACCAGGTCAGGGCGGAGGGAGAACCCGAAGGCCGGAACGGCAGGGTGATATCGTTCAGATCCCCCATGGCGGTAATGGCTCCCGTGGCGACAGACACGCGCTTGAGAAGCACGTTGACGGGATCGGCCGGGTCGGGGCCGACGGCGTAGAGCATGCCCCCGGCATTGTCGGCGGCAAGCCCCCACGGATTCATGCCAATGTTCGACGCGAAGATATGCTGGCGTCCACTGTCGAGGTTCAGACGGAGAATGTCATCGGAACCAGGACTGAGGGCGAAATGCCCGGGAGGAAGCTGGAAGGGAATGTTGGAAAGCGGACCGGCGAAGTCCTCGAAGCTGCGGGGGGGACTGAACACGACCGGCGTGCTGCCGGCACCTGTGATGGGATTGACGGTATAGAACTTGTCAGGTTCTGTATCACGCACGCCGAAGAGCTGCCCGGCGCTGCCCGCGACGAGGCCGGCCCAAACCCATGTCGGGTTGCTGACGGGCACGGTGAAGCCGGTGAGTGATTTGAGGTTATAACTGGCCCACGCGTTCTGGGAGGAAATGTAGAGGGTGCCGCTGGCGTCGGCGGCCACGTCACCGATGGCGTGGAATGCGATCAAGTCCTCGGCGATATCGGCGAACTTGTACTGGGCGCGAATGGTGCCGTCGGTATTAAGGTCCACGCGCACAAGGTCGTCGGTGTCCTCAGCGATGTAGTAGAGACTGCTGTTATAACCGACAAGGTTTTTGGGCTGTACGCCAGGGGTGTAATCGAAGCCGGCGGCGGTCAGTTGCCCGGACGGACTGTGGGTGCCGGTAGCGAGATCATAGCGTCCGAGGTTCCATGAACCGGCTGCTTTTTCGATGTAATAGACACGCGCAGTATCCGCCAGGAAGGCCAGAGTGGCCGGAGCGAACAGACATTCCGAACTCCGGATAATGCTGTTGCCGGTGGCGTCGTCAAACTGGTAGAGTGTGTTACCGCCTCCGCCGACGGCGAAGTAAAATCCATCGGGCGTGGTGCCGGTCCCGGCGGTACCGGGAGCACCGGTGGTGAACCATGGCTTCAACGCCGCGGGCGGATAGGTGCGGGCGTTGTATTCTGTAAGCGAGTTCGGGGAAGCGGTCACAGGACCAAGGTACTGCACGGCGGAAGCGGCGGCGGGTTCGCCGTTGTTGTCTCCCGGGTCCGGACCGTTGGCGGTGTAAAAAATCCTGCTTCCCACCGGCAGCCGGGTGCTGTCCTGGACGGAAGTCATGACCACCGTCTGGCTGTTTACCGAGAAGGTGGTGCCCGGCAGCGTAATCTTGTCGGCGCTCAGAGTGAGGACCTTTTCGTCCGAAGTGATGTAGAGTTCACTGTCGAGAGCAACGGCCTTCACCCGGATGTTGGCGGCACCGGCGGGAGAGTAGCCGGTGTAGGTGACGGGAAGCTGGGTCCCGGGGTAAGTGCCGCTGAAGGAGCCGCCGGCAATCCTGGTAGTGGAGGTTGGCGAGGCGGGATCGGAGCCGTCAAACGTCCAGTAAATCTGGAACTTGCTGCTGGAGATGTGTTCAGGCGCAGTGCTGGCAAGATTGGTGACATTGACCGTTCCAAAGGGCGGTGCAGGAGTGGAGGCCGCGCCCTGCATGGGGCCGCCCAGTTCCAGATAGTTGTAGGAACTCCGCGGGAATGCCGCCGTAATCTCCAGTTTCATGGCGATCAGGTGATATTCCTGGCTCGCCTCGACGCTGTCCTCCCAGTGGTCCGGATCGAGAGAGACGGTTTTGGCGGTAAGGGTGGCGCCCACATCGACGGCCACGGGAGCTTCGTACCTTTGCCATGGTCCGCCGGTTACGTGGTAGAACACCTCCGCAACGGTAGCGGGAGCGGACGGCGGAATTGAGAGTGCAACGGAGCCCGGGAACCACGTCACAGGAAAATTTCCGGAAGCGACGCTGAAGAGAGGCGGGTCAAGGGGAATGGCGTTTCCACTTGTCTGAGGTTCGCCCGTAGCGGGATCGATACCAGCGGTGGGAACCGTATTCGGAGTCTCGCGGGGGGAACTGTAGTTTCCACTATAGTCCCACACCCATTTGTCCACGGTGGCGAACTCCTGAGTGGTTTTACGCTCGGTGTCGAGATTGGGGTTCGTGGTGTTTCCGGCGGCGTCGGTGACCATGGGCAGCGGTGCCGGCAGGTCTCCGCTGTAGAATTCCTTCACACCGGCGTTGCTGCCCGTGGCTGCGAGGTAAAACTTCTTCGACACCCCGTCCCAGTAGGCGCGTGTGCTGCTGCTGGACGCCTCTCCGCTGGACTGCCAGCGAATGGTCATTCGGGGATCGATGAGAGAGCCCTTCAATCCCGCGAGGTGGGGATTGGCCGCTTCCCTGCGAAGCCGGGCGAGCACCTCGTCGCCCGTAACGCCCGCCGGGATGTTGCCCCCGTGTGCAATATAGAGCTGGATGGCACGGTTCACGGCCTTCACGTCCTGCTCAAGCTTGGTCCGGGAGCTCGATTCCGAGACGTGACTGACGATGACGTAGGCTCCAGTAGCGACACTTCCAATGACCGCGACGGTCACAAGGGCCTCAAGCAACGTGTAGGCGAGGTAACGTTTTATAGCCATGGCGTAGAGATTTTGAGGTAAATTACAGTGATTATAGAAAAGGGCAGCCTCTAATTATAGTAATTATTGAAAAAATGCAAAACTAAAAACTGATTTAGATGCACGGCCCTTGACTAGGGCATCCCCCCTGAATTGACTAGGTAAAACCCCTACTCAATGACCCCGTTCCCGGTCAGGAGGTGGTTTTCGCACCAACGAGATGATCGTCATTCCTTCCCAGCATCGCTGCTCCCTATGACCTAAAGAACACACCCTGGCGGCCTGGGCGGAGAATCAAGGATGAGAATCCCGCCGTTGGCCGCAATCGGTTTCCGGACGCTTTTCCGGAGTGAACCGTAGTTTCCCCTCGCGAAAGAATTTCTGGGGTAAACACCCCATTATTGAGAAATCCCTCACTACTGCTTAAGTAAAGGAGCGGCCATCGCGTTAAGTACCTCCCGCTGGATAATGAACGGTTCCGCCCTGCCGCTGATACGTCCAAAGCAATAGGGCGCATTGGCTGACGGCATGGGAGCAAATTCGAATTCGAGCGTCCCGACGTGGGAAGTTCCGGGTTTTTCGTCGTAGACGTCGAACTGGACTTCGATCCTGACGGAGGGAAGTTCGAGAGCCTTTTGCGCGGCCCCCGGCCCACTGTCCCACCATGCGACGGCCTGGAGGCTGCCGGCCTTCAACACGAGGGTTTCAATCGCACCGCGATTCAGAAGAGGAGTGACGTCCACCTCTCCTCGCTTTGCGGTCCAATCGAACGCAAGCTGTTCATGATGCAAAACAAGCGGAGGTGCCGGTCCGATCGTTTGTTTGACGCTGCGCACCTGCTGCATGGAGAAGCCAGGAAGAGTGAGGCTGCGCCACTTGAAGTAGGAAAGAGGAATCCCGCTGGGCAGTTCGGGACCGATGCGAAAGACGAACGGGTCGCGGGTGAAGTTCGCATAGACGCGGCCTTTAGGCTCCGTGATGCCGATGCGCAGCGTCTGGCTGTTGCGGTTGTCCACCGGGGTCAACTTATCGAGACTGAGGTGCATGCCCGCCGCGATAGTGATACTGACGACCGGCTTATCGAGACCGAAGGCGGCCAGGTCGGAAAGTGAGTCGCTGGGGAATTCGAGGATCTCGGTGCTGTTGAGCAGGGAAATCAGCTTCTCCACTGCCTCCGGAGCCGCATCTTCGAAACTTGTGCCGTTGAGAGGGCGCCAGTACCACCGGTCGCGCACCCGCACCACTTCTACAGAAACCCCGGAGGACTGCTCAATCCGGATGGTGCTCACAATGGCGGGATCAACGGCAGCAAGGATGGTGCTGCGGAAAAAGGTGGGGGATTCCGCGACACAGAGGTCATCAACGAGATCCCGCGGCACCTTGAAACTGACCTTCCGCTGGGGATCCCGGCAAACAGCCATCCGGTTCGAGGCAGCAGGACTTTCGGAGTTCTCGACGGCACCGGGTTTTACCGCCGCGGGAGCGGGGTCAGGATCGGCGGGGTCCTTAAAAAACGACAGAGTAACCCCTTTCGCATTGGCACCCGCCGGGACAAGCGTGACCTCGACCAGTGGTTTCTCGCCGGCATTCCCGGCTTCGTTGTAGGGTACCCAGGCTTCCACTTTGGCGCCGCAGATCATCGCGGTAAAATTCTTGACCTTTTCCTGATCGGCCGGCGCATTCTGGAGCGGACGGGAAATGACCCAGGGCGTCGGCTCCACTTCAATCACGTTCTTGCCGGTGTCGGACTTTGCGGGACTTTTTCCGGGCGCGGGCTTTACCTGCTGAAAGGTGCGGCTGAACTCCACTTCCCCTTCCCCTTTGCGAACCACCATTTTCACCAGCACCTCCGACGGGTAGCGGGAGACACGGGGGTCGCGGAAGGAATCCGGCGGACGGGCGAGAAGCGGTCGAAGGTCCGGGGTGACAAAATAAATGTCCGGGCGACGATCCTGCCCGGCCACTTGAACGTAGGAGGCACCCTCCAGCGGAGTGGTTCTGCCGATCCGGACTTCCCCCAGCTTGCCGCCGTCCGCTTTCAGCCATGTGACGCGCCATGCACCGGCATCGTCCAGGCCGAGGGAGGCGGCGCTTACCTTCCCGTCCTTCACTTCTGAGATGTCCAAAGTGTCTTTGATCCGGGCCTTCGTGCAATAGCTCAGCAATTCCTTAACGATACCGTCGTCCGCGCGGTCCTTTACGCCGCCGCTGACCTCCCATACGTTGTCCGGCTGCTTCCGCAGAGAGAAGTCCCCGCTGCTGGACTTCAGATCGATGCCGGCCACGTCTGCGGGATCGATGTCAACGCCGACCTCCCCTTTTTCCGCCAGGCGGTCACTCCAGTCGAACAGAAGGTAGCCGTCCACATTGCGGGGGCCGCTGTTGCCGTGGAGCAGCATCCATGCGGCCAGGACCGCCGTGAGCACCAGCAGAATAATGGTGGTGGACTTCTTCATGCGCGCGATGGAGGGCGATCAATTCCGGCGCGTGCTCCAAATGAGCAGGCCGGCCATGAGAGCCGTAAGGGGCATTACGATTGTGGTGATGATGAGGACACGCTGCCACTGTTCCGGCCGGATGTTAATGGCGAACTTGTGCTTCTCCTTGTCGGTGGAGCTGTCGTTCACGGCGGCCTCATCCCGGTGCAGACACCAGTTCAGCGCTCTGGTGATGAAATCGTAGTTGAGTTCGCTGGGAGGGGGATCGACCAGCGAGGAATTTCCCGCGACCACCAGACGGGAACTTTGCATCTGCACCCGCGGGTCCGTGGCCGCGCCGCGCTCCGCAGAGACCGCTACGTAGAGCGGCTTCCCGTTGTCCTCATCCTTGTCAAATTCAGGACGATTATCGGTGAAGTTTTTCTCTCCCCAGTAATGCTCTGCCGGCGAGAGAAGCGGCGTGAGTTGAATGTTTTCAGAACGCACCTTTTCAAGGCGGTCAAGAATTTTCAGGGATCTCGAAGAGGCGGGCAGCAGAGTGGCGTCATTTTCCATTCCACGGTTGATGGGGGACTCGAGAAAACGTGCCTCCACGGCGGTCTCCTTGTAAGTGCCGTTGCGGATGGTCCGGGTGTAAAGGACCCGGTCACTCTGCGGCTGAATGCCGTAGCGGGCGAGCCAGCGGTCCATCTGATCGCAGCCATGATCGGGATTGAGCAACACGATGACAGAATTTCCCGGTGTTTCGAAAAACTTCGTCAAATCCTCCGCCTGCTGCTCCCCAAACAGGGTGGGAGCTACGAAAATGAGAGTCTTGTAACGGGAAATATTCTCCGGGTTCTCCAGCATCCTCCAACCTTCGAGCTCAATATTCTGGGTACCGCAAATCCTGGTAAAAACGGTCCCGTAGTGCAGGGCCGGGCCTCCGTCCGGGTTGGCCGCGTTATTGCCCCCGTACCCGATTTGGGTGACCACCGCGACGCGGGGACGTTCCGGACTGGTGACGGCACCGATGGCGGTATTGATGAGAGATTCCCCCCGGAATGCGATGGGAACGTGTTTCTCGTTGTCCATCACGTAGAGCGCCTCCGCCGGAATCCATTTGTAAAAGTACTTCTCTCCACCGGTATCACCGAGATGCGGATGGTCAGCCTGCACCAGGATGCCCTCACTGTCCGCTTTGAAGGCAGCACCCAGCTTGATCAACCGGATACGGAAATTCTCCCATGCCGTGGCGTCCCGTTTCGTGTCGATGAACTCCACTTCAAAGCGGCCACCCATGTTGAGCTTGTACTGGTCAAGCAGGGGCGCGACGTCCTTCTCCAGCATTTCATCATGGGCGGCGAGGACCGTAACGCGCACCGGTTCCTTCACTCCTTTTACGAACTTTTGCGTATTCGGAGCGAGACTGAAATTCCGGCTGTAGGTGTAGTCCCACTGTTTAAAGCGCTGGTGCCCCAGAATGTTGACCATCACAAAAATGGCCACTCCAAGGATGATTTGGACGGTCACGTTCACGCCGATCCTGCCGCGGCGGATGCGCTCAGCGGGAGGCGGGGCCTCGACGGGGGCAGCGGCTTCAACTTCGTTGCTCATATAAATCGGCGGGGGAAAAGGCGGATCGGAACGTCACGCTTTCCAGCGGCGGTATTCAAGGACCTGGTGAGTAATCGCCAGCAGCAGGACTGTAAAGCTGAGGTAGTACACCACCGGTCTGGTATCCAGCAGGCCGGCCGAAAAGCTGTCGATGTGTCCTTTGATGGCCACGTGGTCCACCAAATCCCGGAGTTCTTTGGGATGGTCCCTCGCCTGAGTCTGGAGAAATATCCCGATGAGGAAATGCATGATGATCAGCGCAAATCCGAGAATGGCGGCGATGATCTGGTTCTTGGTGAGAGCCGAAGCCAGCATCCCCAGGGCGATGTGGAACAGGCCTGTCAGAAACAGAATCAGGTAACAGCCGGCCAATGCACCCTGAGGAAACTCGACTTTTCCCTTCAGCATCCAGTTGAGCACCGCGAAGAAGACCAGCAGCGGCAGCCACAGGACGATGTAGAAGATGACGGCGGAACAATACTTGGCCATGAGCACCTGGACCGCCCGCACAGGGGCCGTCAGAAGGCTCTCAAGGGTCCCCTGCTTCTGCTCCTCGGCAAACAGCCGCATGGTGATGAGGGCGAATACGAAGGGGTAATAGAGCCAGAACCACGGCGGTACGAAAGTCCACTGCACGATACTCTGCTCCGCCGGCTTCTCCCGGAGGTGATTCACCGCCCAGCTGAACGACAACCCGCTGATGGCCATGAACATCGCGAGTACCACCCAGGCCACCGGGGACAGGAAGAACGACCGCAGCTCCTTGGTAAGCAGGATGAAAAAGGTTCGCATGTGAAAAAAGAGAGGGGCGGACACCTGGCCGCCAGGCAGGGGTATCCGTAGGGCATTCCTCTACCGGTACGCTGTCGCGGTGACAAGCTGGATTCTTCGCTTCCAGGCGCGCCGGTTTCACCGCTCAACGTTTCATGGCGTCTTCATAAACACCAGGTCAGCACCCGAAGCTCTTGGCATTCGCGCAAAGGTTCACCGCCCGTAAACTTCGACTTCGATCCATTGATTGGTATCGTCAATGTTCCGGCCGTTGCTGTAGAGCCTCACATAGCGCCCGTGGACACCCGCTACTTTCACCGGATGGCCAAAACTGGTTTCCATCCATGCTTCGTCTTTTCCTTCTCCCATGCCTGAAGTGTTGTCGTGGTCATTATTGAACACAGTTTGGGCGGCATTGAAGGCCGGGTCATCGGAGATTTGGATGATGACATCTTTATACGTCACGCAGGACTTGTGGTACATCCACAGCCACACGAGCCAGACTTCCCGGGTTTCACCAAGATCGATCTGGATCCACTGTTTAAGCGGGAGGAGGTCTACAAAATAGCCATCGTCGGCCTGTTTATCGCCGTCCGTGATCATCGAAAGTTCTCCCAGCGGCGCGGGATCGCTGGAGGTTACGGGCGCTTTTCTTGAAATCAGCTCCACCTTCCGGGGGATGGTTACTTCTCTGGCTGGTGGACTGTTGCCCGCAACGAGGTTCGGCGGTGGATCGGGGGGCATCGGCACACCGGCAAACAGCGGTTTCGGAAAGTCCGGCCGGATAACCGTGATCCCGCGGTTCCCATCGCGGCCAAGGAGGCGCTCTGCATCGCCCCCGGAAAAGAAAGAGCCCCGGCCACCCCCGCCAGGCACCGACCCCCTTTTGGAGAATGGTGCCTCATCCGGTCTCCCGCCGTATTGAATCAATATACCGGACAGCACGAGCACCCCGGCGGCTCCGAAAGTGAGGATCGACTCTACCCGTGGCATGCGCGCGGATACGCAGGAAACCTTCCCCTGTTTTCAGCACCTTTGCGACCGCTTACGCTATGAGGTGCCCCACATACGTCAGGACTCCCGTGCTGACTGCGCCGGGAATCTGGCCCGGGTTGCTGGTATCCGGGCGTCCGGAAGTGACCGGCTTGTCCACACGGCGAAAAGCCTCCAAAACCAGTTCCGAACAGAAGAAACGGCTGCTGCTGCTGAACATTCCCTGATTGGCGGCAGAGCAGGCCACCGCCCCCAGCATAATGCATACCAGTGGATTGGCGCCGGCGCTGCCGCCAAGAAAGGCTCCCGCATAGTCGTACCCGCTTTTCATGGCCGCTTTTTCCCTAACAAACCGGAGGATCTCCTTGATGTTGTCATCAGTGAGATTGGTCCGGCGATAAGCAACGGCCAGCGAAGCATCGGTCAGCGCGATGCCCAGACTCGTCTCGCGGACGCCGTCTCCGACAGCCTCGGCGACGCAGTCGTTGCCCGTATAAAGCATGGCATGGCTCACCGGACTGAAAGTGCCAAACCGGATCGCTTTGGATACAAAATGACCAGTGGTGGATACAATAATGTCCGCGGGCTTCAGGGCACCGGTGGCGATGGACCGTCCGCCTCTGGCGGGAGAAAGAGCGATGTCTGGCATAACAAGTGATGTTTGAGTTAGGGGGTGATCTCTGTCAGAAAGACAGAGTCACTTCCTCCCTATCCGGCCAGGACTTTGCATCCTTGCCGGCAACATCCACTTTTTGCAGCTTTTCGCTGTCCGCAGAGAGGCGTCAGTACTCGATCACAAACTTCCCGTCCTTGCCGGTGACATGGACCCTTTGCAGCGCCCGCCCCTCCAGAGCCGAATTGAGAAACTCCCGTCCGATTTCCGGCAGCAGTTGATTCGTGATAATCGAATCCACCAGCCGCGCGCCGCGCTCCAGTTCCGTGCAGCGTTCCGCAATGAGATCGGGCAGTGACGTGTCGTAGGTAAACGGCACGCCGTGATTTTGTTTGATGCGCTTCTCCACTTTCCGCAGGTTGAGTCCGATGATCATGCGGAGCATTTCCTGACTGATAGGGAAATACGGAATGACGACGAGGCGGTTGAGAAGCGCGTCCGGGAATATCTTTGTCAGCGGGGTGCGCATGGCCTTCTCCAGAGACTCGGGATCGGGCATGAGTTCCGGGTCCTTGCACAGGCTGATCACCACTTCCTGAGCCGCATTGCTGGTCAGAATGATAATGGTGTTTTTGAAATCGATGCGGCGACCCTCACCGTCCTCCATCCAGCCTTTGTCGAACACCTGGAAGAAGATCTCGTGAACGTCAGGGTGGGCTTTTTCCACTTCGTCCAGCAGCACCACACTGTAGGGACGCCGGCGCACCGCTTCCGTGAGTTTCCCCCCTTCGCCATAACCCACGTATCCGGGAGGCGCACCCTTGAGCGTGGAAACGGTGTGGGCCTCCTGAAATTCGCTCATGTTGATGGCGATGAGGCTGGATTCATCGCCGAAAAGGGTCTCAGCAAGGGAAAGCGCCGTCTCCGTCTTACCGGTCCCGGAGGGTCCCGCGAGCATGAAGACGCCAATAGGCCGGTTTTCATTGTCGAGTTTGGCGCGGCTGGTTTGAATCCGCCGCGCAATCGTGTCGAGCGCGTGCCGTTGACCAATGACGCGGCGCTCCAAAATGTCGCCGAGAGCGAGGACGGTACGGATCTCGTCCTGCATCATGCGTCCCACCGGAACCCCGGTCCAGTCGGCAACGACGGCTGCGACGGCCTGGGAATCGACCGTGGGGAAAATCAGAGGAGACTCACCCTGGAGCGAACCGAGGGCCGATTCGACACCGCGCAATACGGTGAGGAGAGCCTCTTTGTCCACGGGTTCGGCATCCGCGGCCGGTTCTTTTCCGTCCCCGGGGGGCTTGTTGGCGTCCACCAGTTGCTTGCGCAGCGCGAGCACTTTGAGCACGAGTTCCTTTTCCTTTGCCCAGTTCTCACTCAGGTCCGTCTCCTCCGCTGTCAGGCTGCTGATTTCGCCCTCCACTTCTTTGATCTTGGCGGCATGGTCGCCGCCGGCAGCCGATTCACGCTGCAGGATTTCGAGTTCGATCTTCGAGGTCTCCAGCTGCCGCTTTACGTCTTCGATTCGTGCCGGCGTGGCATGCTGGGAAATGGCTACACGGGCGGCGGCCGTGTCGATCAGGCTCACCGCTTTATCAGGCAACTGGCGGGAGGGGATGTAACGGCTGGAGAGCTTCACGGCCGCTTCGAGAGCCTCATCGAGAATGCTCACCGTATGGTGTTTCTCCAAATTGTCCGCCAGACCGCGCACCATAATAATGGCCTTCTTTTCGTCCGGCTCATCAATCTTAATGACCTGAAAGCGGCGGGTGAGCGCGGGGTCTTTCTCGAAGTACTTCTTGTATTCCGCCCATGTCGTGGCGGCGATGGTGCGGAGTGTGCCGCGCGCCAGCGCCGGCTTCAGCAGGTTCGCCGCATCATTTTGCCCCGCCTGTCCGCCGGCGCCGATCAACTGGTGGGCCTCGTCGATAAAGAGAATAATCGGAGTACTGGAGGCCTGAACTTCGTCGATAACCTGACGCAAGCGGTTTTCGAATTCGCCTTTCATGCTGGCCCCCGCCTGGAGGAGGCCAAGATCGAGAACATGGAGGGCCACATTCTTGAGCGCAGGCGGCACGTCACCGGAGACGATGCGCAACGCAAATCCCTCGACGACAGCCGTTTTGCCGACGCCGGCCTCTCCGGTGAGGATGGGATTGTTCTGGCGGCGGCGCATAAGAACATCCACGATCTGACGGATCTCTTCATCGCGTCCGAAGATAGGATCCATTTTGCCTTCGCGGGCTTTTGCCGTCAAGTCCGTGGCAAATTGTGCGAGAGCGGAGGCCTTGGCCCCCTGAGGCGCCACGGCGCCGCTGGTTTCGCCGGGAACCGCACCGGCTCCGGCGGACTCCACCATGGCGTCCTCGGGCGAGCCGCTAACAGAGGCGGAAAACTCATCCGCGAGTTTGTCAGGGGAAATTTTCCGGAACTCGTCAGCGAGGCCGGTGAAGAAGGTGCGAAGATCCGGAGACTTCAGAATGCCGAGAAGCACGTGTCCCGTGCGAACGCGTCCTTGCTTGAACATGAGCGACGCATAAACCCAGCCCTGTTCCATGGATTCGCGCAGGTTCTGCGAAAAGCCGCTGATGGAGGTGGCTCCGCGCGGCAGCCGGTCGAGCGCCTGGGTGAGCTGAGTGCTCAGCTTCGAGGGATCAAGACCGAAGTTCCTCACAATGTGATGAAGGTCGCTGTCCTGCTCATTGAGCACCTGGTGAAGAAAATGATGGAGCTCGACCCTCGGATTGCCGCGCAGTTTGCAAAAGGTGGTGGCTCCCTCCATGGCGCGGTAGCCAAGCTGATTGAGCCTTCCGAACAAATCTCCTGCTCTGATCTCTGACATAGTCGTGGCTGGTTAGTGTGAATTAGGTGTTGTCTGCCTCCGTCAGTCCCCCGCCCCGGACGCGGAACTGATCGGCATCTTTGGCTGGCGGGACGCTGGTGAGCCATGTGGTATAGCCAAGGCGTCCCGCACTGCCAAGTTTTGTTTTCGGAACCTCTTCCTTGCGCAGCACAATGGATGCCTCCCAGTACAACTCGCTGCGGGTGTAAAAAGCCAGCCATGCGTGCAGACGTCCGTGGAAAATCCCGCCTGGCAGAAACAACTCATACTGGGCAAACGCCATGGGACCGATTCGCAGCCCGCACTTCATCTGCCGGTCCCAGATTTTGGAGCCGACCACACACGTCCGTCCGAGCAGACCGGTTTCGCGGGATTCTCCCATCCGGCAGCGCTGTTCGTGAGGAATGTCGATCCACTGTCCCGCGAAACTCTCCACTTCCACGGAAGTGCCGAAATAATCAGAGAGGATTCCCCGCAATCCGGAGGCATGACGGGTCTGACAGGACAAGTGACCTGCGAACGGAAGGCGGTGGATGGCCGGAATGGCATCGAGGCCTTCCATTTCAGGAAGACCACAGCCGAAAGTGGAGGCAATCCATTCTGCAAAGGTGCGGTCTTCCGGCCGGTCGAGATCCACCGACTTGTGAGCCACGGCCCATGCGCGGTAGAAGAGGCAGATGGTCCGATGGTGAAAGATGTCGATGAATTCCGCGAGCGTCGAGTCCCGGCCCGAACCGGTGCCCCCGGCGAGGGCGGATTCCTCGCGGGGTCCGCGCAGATCGGGGTCCTGCATTCCGCGCAGACGGTTCCGGATGAAATCGGTATACCTCACCGGCAGCGCGCCGTTGGGACCGGTGAGCCCGGTGAACCGGACCATGAGTTTGTGTCCTTCCTGCCGCGTGAGATGCGGCTTTTCCATGGCGGACGTGGCGAATCCCAGGGACAAATACTGGCCGAACCTGACAGGATCCTGACGCAACGCGCGCGATTTTCCGATGCGGGGCAGATCAGGCCGCGAACTTTCAATGCAGCGGATTGCCGCAAAAAAGTCGTAATCCCAGGGACTTTCGAGGACGCTGTTGATTACAGAGCCGGAATCCTGCCTGATCGAATCGGCCATTTCATTACCTCCCCGCGCTGTTCAGTGGATAGGGTGAGTCTCGTGAAGGAGTTCAGCGAGACGTAGCGTGCCAAAAACTGTTCAACGGCACTCGCGAAAAGGAAAGTGCCAAAGCCTGCGAAGCGGTCCTCATCCAAAGTCAAATCCACATCGATACCGCGAATGAAACTGACCGGACCGGTGCCAGGACTGCGGGCGAGGGCCGGACGGCCTGCCACGCGGCGGATGCCATCGATGTGCGACTCGGTTTTCGGATCGACGGCGTAAAGGTGCAGCAACTCCCGCAGAGCATCCGCACCGCTTTCACCGTGGCTGATCAAAGAAAGATAATTGAGTGAGAGGTGGTTGATGGCCCGCCATGCGAACCGCCCTTCTGCGACCGCCGGCCGGGGCGGTGTGGGCCGGACGAGACAGCGGATGGAGGTCACCTGCATGTGGGATTCAGGGGTAAAATCCGTAGTCCCCACGCCGATGGCGAGATCCACGGCGAGGTGGCGGTTGGTGACCCAGCACTCAGCGGAAAGCTGCTCCAGCGAAGGCGAAAACGGCGCGCTCTCCGGATCGACAAGCGATACATGCACTTCACTGCCGGGATAGGTGGAGCGCTGGCCAAACTTCCGCTCGCTTTCCGACAACGCACGGGGCACCCGGTTGCAAGTATAGAATGCGGCCGCTGAGCCCCGGTGATGCCGGTGCAGATAGAAGGGATAGAACGGCTGTTCCTCCGACGACGTGCGTCCGAAACCGGTCACCTTTTCCACCGAATAAATCTCGTAGTCGAAGATGCGCGTGCGATCGATGATCAACTGATACTCATTGACCGAAGGACTGATCGGCGCGCGCTCCGAGCGGCGCTTGAAGAGATTGATGACAGGGGTACAGTAAAGTTGAAAGAGGGACGGTTGGACGAAATCCGTTATCTCCTCCTTCCGTTCGCGCAGGGGAATGATGATGTCGAATTCCTTCCCCGGGAACCTCTGCAGCGCTTTCTTCAGTCCGCTGAATTCCACGAACAGACCGCGTGCCGGCAGAATAAAGTGCTCCTTGAGGATGCGATAACCCTCGAAACTCCTCGGACTGGGCGGCAGCATGGCCTCGTCCTCATCAAAACCCGCGTGGCGCACAGAGGACATCTTAAGAAACTCGCTGCGCCGGTGCAAATGGTCCGCCGGGTCTCGAATGACTACGCCCATGCCCCGGGCGAAAATCTCCTCCATAACGACGGACGGAAGGTGATCCTCGCCATGGAGGAAAAAACACAGCCGGTCACAGTTGAGTTTCGTCAGCACTCCCTCGGGACCGGCGGTTTTCAGAACGAGACGAAGCCGCAGGGCCGCCCGCGCGGTGCCGTACTCGCGCGAAGGAAGACCCAGTTCCCCCATGTTCCGCGTCATGTAATCGGCACGCGTGACCTCGAGAGGATACATCGTCACCTCATGGGCCGAAACAAAGCGGCAGGTGGTGGCCTCGTCCTTAAGCTTGAGAGACTGCATGGTGCTGCCGCGGGGCACTTTGACTCCGTCCAGCAGTGACTTGTCCGTCCAGTTAGGCTCCATCCTCACAATGGCGGCGGAGGGTCCCGGCGCGAGATAGTCCGGATAAACCGTTTCCAGCAGTCCCTGGGTGAAGCGCGGAAACTCGGCCTCCAGTTTCAACTGCACGCGTGAGGTGAGATAGGCGAATCCTTCAAGCAGCCGCTCCACAAATGGATCGGCACAGGCTTCGCGCGACTCCCGGTCAAGACTGAGGCGGGCGGCGATCTTGGGATAGGCCGCCGCAAAGTCTCCGGCCACTTCGCGGATGTGGCGCAGTTCTTCGTTATAGATTTGGAGAAACGCCCGGTTCATGCGCCGCTGGTAATTTCGCAGACGCCGGTTTCAAGATCAATGTCGGTGCGAAAGAAAATACGTTCGGGGTGCGGAAGCGCCCAAAGATTTCCTTTGATTTCAAATCCCACTCTGCCGACCTCCCACCGTCCGGTTTGCACCATCTTCACCTGGAGAGAATCCGGAATGATTCGCGGCTCGAAGGCGATGATGGCATCGCGGTACTGGCGCTCCAGTTCGAGGCTGTCGAGGTTGTCCGTGGTGACTCCGGCGAGGTCGCGGGTGCCGTAGTTGAGGACCGAGCGTGCCACCTGAGGGAATTCGCAAATATCCTCCCATGGAAGGTGACAGGCGGAATTCAGCAGCCAGCGAAGGTCCCGCAGAACTGCAGCCCGGTATTCATCGATGGTCACCGTGCGGCGCCGGACGGCCTCCTCATCGGAATCCGGGGAAAAATCCACCAGCCGGTCGAGAAGACACGGCAGCCGCATCTGGGTTTCCTGAATCATGCCACCGGATTGAAGGTAATCTCCCGCGCGTCCAGCATCGGGATTTCAGCGTCCGGCGTCATGAAAACACGCTGTCCCCTCCCCAGATAAACGCCTTCCCCCGGCGAATCCCAGTCCGTGGTGCGGGCAAGCTGTTCCGCCGGGTTTTGCCATGCATGCGCGCCGGGGTAGCGCACGGGCATGAACGCGTGGCTGGCGCCCCCGCCCTCGAAGGTTACGTCTACGGCCACCCATACCCGGTCCCGCAAGTGGGTGGGCTCGGTGAACGTCAGGTCGCGGAGGCGCTGCTGCGGCACCCAGTAATAAGTACCCTGCATCATCAATTCGATGACGGGCCCAAGACGGGAATCGCCGTCCATCATCCACGTGAAAGGAGTGCCGTTGCAGGTCCCGGACACGCCCGGCGCCTCCTCAAGGGCCTGGCTCCGCAGCTTAAGCGCGGCACTGAACTCGCCTTTCGCAAAATGATGGCAGGCCTGCACCAGAAGGGGCAGCCACTCCGGCGGTTCACCGAAAATAACGGGCATCTTCTCGCCCTGAAAAACGAGCTTCCTGAACACCTCGGCGCTGATGAGGTCATTGAAGATGACGGCCATGGGCGACTGGCGACCCGTCAGTTCAGAAAAAGCGACCAGTTGATTCGATGCGCTCTCCCAGTCGCCGGTGGCACTGAGCATCTGAAAGAGAGTGAAGCGCAAATCCGCGTCGGCGGGAGCTTTACGAATCGCGGCTTTGACCGCCGAAAGTGCTCCGGCAAGATCGCCGGCTTTCAAGAGAGACTCTGCATCTGCGGGCGGATTCATGATTCAAATCATTCTGAAATGGATTTAACCCTTACACTACCGAGGCAGCTCGGAGAAAGAGTTCTTTCTCCGGCTGCCTCTGAGAGTGCAAGGGTTGATTGGCCGGAAGCCGGCCCGGGAAGCATCAGGCTCCTTTGTTCAGCATCAGGTCCCACTCAGCGGCGACCACGCCGCCCTTGGCGCCCGTCTTGACATCCAGCGGGGTGTAGTCCCACTTAATCTTGCCGTAGTTGAGGGAGACGTTTTCGACCGGGTTTTCCTGGCCGTGTCCGCCGCCGCAGCTCAGGGAAGTGACGAGCACGTGCTCAAGGGTGATCTTTTGGAAGGTCTCCTTGTTGCCGGTGTTCATACAAACTTCGATCACCACTTTGGGGAAGTGCTTGCCCGAGCAGCAGTGCTTGAACAGGTAGGGCGAGCTCTTGTCCGTGCGCTTGGTCAGGTGGAAGTCCTGGTGGTCGCACTTACCGGCGACGCGGGCTCCGTGGGAACTCACGGATCCGGCGCTCGCTTGGGAAACGCCGTGCGAGAACGAGAACACGGCAATCCAGTCTTTGTGCTTCTCGTCCGTGGATTCACCGGGAACAGAGTCAATTTTTACGAATGTGTCGAAGGCCATAATCTTAGTTAGGTTGGTGGTTGTGGTTATTGTTTTGGTTCAACAAAGGAACCGGCTGTGAGTCGCAGGACGGGCCGGATTTATTCAGTTCAACCCGCCTTTTTTTCTGAAGGCAGGCGCGAAACCAGCCGCAGGCTGACGTTGACACCTTCCAGTTGAAAGTGGGGACGCAGGTAGAACTGGGCACGGTAATAACCAGGGTTTTCCGGATCAGCCTGGACTTCCACCTGAGCTCCGGACAGCGGATACCGCGCCTTCATTTCCTCGGAAACGCCGGCATCGGCGACGTACTGCATGATCCAGTCATTGAGCCATTTCACCATATCGTCACGCTCCTTGAAGGAACCGATCTTGTCCCGCACGATACACTTCAAAAAGTGAGCGAAGCGACAGGTGGCAAAGAGATAGGGAAGCCGTGCGGAGAGGTTCGCGTTCGCCGTGGCGTCCTTGTCATCATACTTCGCCGGCTTCTGCAGCGACTGCGCACCGATGAAGGCCGCAAAGTCCGTGTTCTTCCAGTGGGAGAGCGGCATCATGCCGAGACGGGCCAGTTCATGCTCGCGGCGGTCCGTGATGGCAATCTCCGTGGGACACTTCATGTCCACCCCGCCGTCATCGGTCGGGAAGCTGTGGACCGGCAGATTATCCACCAGGCCGCCGCTTCTTTCCAGCACAGTGGGATCCGAAGCTTGGAATTCACGTGACTTGAAGTCGCGGC
>JADMIO011197711.1_pt1 | contig 86524 bp, 75 predicted proteins | sample 8958161 | NCBI WGS metagenome assembly JADMIO01 (sample SAMN16585339, study PRJNA669376) | soil metagenome | isolation source: Crop rotation soil | place: USA: Cullars Rotation, Alabama | collected 2011 | reverse complement strand
CGCGACAACTTGTCCACGTGGAATTCTAAGCTTAGGATCCCAATGTGCTGGAAAGGTTGATAATTCAAAAGCAGGAAATCATTTAGTCGGCCAAATTATCCGATCCAGTACTTCTCCGTCATTAAATTACAGTGAGGCACAAAGTGCAGAATCGAGGAATGATTTCATTCACAAAATGTCTATTGTTTTAAAAGAGTTAAGAGAGACTCTTTCTTGTTTGAAGATAATTGACAGATCGAAGTTATATATTTCAAGCGGTGATAAAATAAGTCTTGCCTTGAAAGAAAATGATGAGCTTGTTGCGATTTTTGTAAAGAGCATCGAGACATCAAAGTCTAAATTGAATTCAAAATAAAGAGAGAACTTCGAATGATGAATTATGAATAACGAATTTGAAGTAAAAAATAAAGAAATTTAATAAGATATAAAATGAAAATAATAGTACCAATGGCCGGACGTGGCTCTCGCCTTAGACCTCACACTTTAACAATACCAAAACCATTAATCCCAATTGCTGGAAAACCGATCGTTCACCGTTTGGTTGAGGATATCGCAGGAGTTATCAATCAGGAAATTGAAGAAATCGCTTTTATCATACATGAAGATTTCGGTACTCAGGTAGAAAAAGATTTGATTGCTATTGCTGAAAAATTGGGATCAAGAGGAACTATCTATTACCAAAACGAAGCTTTGGGAACAGCTCACGCAATTATGTGTGCTAAAGAAAGTATGCAAGGGCCTTTAGTTGTGGCTTATGCCGATACTCTTTTCAGAGCTGATTTCACTTTAGATACAACTGCTGACAGCGTTATCTGGGTAAAACAAGTGGAAGACCCGAGTGCTTTTGGAGTAGTTCAATTGAATGAGAACAATCAGATTATTGATTTCGTTGAAAAACCAACGAATTTCGTTTCTGACTTAGCTATCATTGGAATTTATTACTTCAAATCGGGCGAAACATTACGCGAGGAATTGCAATATTTATTGGATAACGACATCGTTAAAGGTGGCGAATACCAATTGACCGACGCTTTAGAAAACATGAAGGTGAAAGGAATGAAGTTTGTTCCGGGCAAAGTGGACGAATGGATGGACTGCGGAAACAAAAACGTGACTGTGGAAACCAATTCAAGAATGTTGAACTTCTTATACATGGACGGCGAACATTTGGTTGCCGAATCAGCAGTTCTTAAAAACTCATCTATTATACCTCCATGTTTCATCGGGGAAAATGTAGTATTGACGAACACTACAGTTGGGCCAAATGTTTCTTTGGGCAACAACTGCATCGTGGAAGACACAACTATCAAAAACAGTTTGGTACAGAATTATTCAATGATCAGAAATGCAAATCTGGATAATGCAATGATTGGGAACCACGCACGTTATGACGGTAAGTTTACAAGTATCAGCATTGGAGATTACTCCGTTTTAGAATAGAAACAAATACTAATTGCACGAATACTCAGCATTTTTTTTGTAATATGGGCTGATTAAATTCGTGCAATTGTATTAAAACTAAATCCGTTATGAAAAAATCTGTTGTAATACTCGTGTTTTTAGGAATGTTTTGCAATCCGATGTCGCTTATGGCGCAATCGAATCCCGAAGATATTGCAACGGTTAGCGATGATTTTCAGGAATCGTTTTATGAGTCTTTGAAACAAAAGGCAATTGAAAACTATGACAAGGCAGTTCAATCATTGGACAAATGCCTGAAATTACAACCTGAAAACGCAACGGTTTTATACGAATTGGGAAAAAACTACCTTTCCTTGAAAGAGTACCAGAAAGCCTACGATTCTTTTGACAAAGCATCTAAGATAGATCCTAAAAACAGATGGTATCTCGACGGAAAATACGAAGCCACTTATCGAATGGACGATTTGGATCAGGCGATTACAATTGCAGAGAAACTAGTCTCGTTCAACAAAGAGTACAATGAAGATTTGGTTTCTCTCTATATGAAAACCCAACAGTTTGATAAGGCATTAAAACTCATCAATGAGATGAATGAAACCGTAGGCAAATCAGAAAAAAGGGAATTATATAAAACCCAAATCCTCAGAGACACTAAACTTCAGGGTTCGGAGATAACCAATCTACAGGATTTGATTCAGAAAAAACCTAAAGAGGAATCCAATTATATTGCTCTTATTGATTTGTACAACAACAGTAATCAGGAAGATAAAGCTGTTGAAGTTGCCAAAAAACTAGAAAAAGAGATTCCAACTTCCGATTGGGCACAAGTTGATTTGTTTCGTTCTTATCTAAAGAATGGTCAGAATGATTTGGCCATACAGTCGCTGAACAAAGCTTTGGGAAGCAATAAGGTTGACCGAATGGTGAAACACAAATTGCTCAACGAGTTTCTGATTTTCGTAAAAAAGAATCCGCAGTACAATAAAGATTTGGAACACGCCATCGGTTATTTCAAAGATGACAAAGAGGTAAAAGTAGCCAAAGAAATAGGAAAGTTTTTTCAGAACAAGAAGGATTGGGACAACGCTATAAATTATTACGAGCTGGATCGCAAGAGCAATTCTAATGACATAGAAACTGTAATGCTTTTGCTTGAATGCTACACCGAAAAACAACAGTTTGAACTTGTTGCCAAAAATTCGGAATCGGCTTTGGAGTTGTTCCCTATGCAACCTGAATTTTATTATTATTCCGGTTTATCCGGCAATCAGTTGAAAGACTATAAAAAGGCTAAGAAAATCCTGGAGCAGGGATTAGATTATCTGCTAGATGATAAGGGATTGGAAATTAATTTTTACATACAGTTGGGAGAAGCTTACAATGGATTGGGTGACACTAAAATGAAAGAAAACTATTTCCAAAAGGCCAACCAATTATTAAAAAAGAAATAATGAGAAAGTACATAGGTTTGGTTTTGCTTGTGTTTTTGGTTTCATGCAAAGCCAAGAAAGCAGTTGTCACCAAAGCACCAAGTGAAAACGAAGTGACAGCAGAGAAGATTATCACCAGCCATTATGATTTGAAAAACGATTTTAAAACATTGTATTTAAAGTCGGATGTGAAATACAGAGACGACAATCAGTCTCAGAATGTGACGGCCGAAATCAAGATTCAGAAGAATGAAAAGATCTTGTTGAGCATTCGTTTCCTGGGAATTACGATGGCAAAAGCCCTTATCACTCCTTCCGAAGTGAAGTATTACGAAAAGATAAACGGAAACTATTTTGAAGGCGATTTTTCTACTTTAAGCAAATGGTTGGGTACTGATTTAGATTTTTATAAAATTCAGAATCTACTTATTGGCGAGGCTTTGGAAGATTTGAAAAAAGGAAAATACGATATGGCTGTTGAAAACAATTTGTACAGACTTAATGACCTTTCAGACGAAAAAACAGAGAAGGTTTATTTCTTGGAAAATCCTAGCCTTTTAGTGAAAAAGCAAGAGATTACTCAGCCCTCAAAAAATAGAAAGCTTAAGGTGAACTATAATGACTACAAGTCTTATTCTAATGCCATCCTTCCCTCAATCTTGTTGATCGAGGCTTCTCAAAACAATAAAAACACAAGCATCAGCATCAGTAACAACACTACGATTTTGAATCAGGAAATGTCTTTTCCCTATAAAACACCTGAGGGTTACACAAGAATTATAATTGATTAGATTTGTCCAAACTTTTTTCGATATGCAACGATATATTTTAAGTACTATTTTCCTTTTAATGACTTCATTGGTTTGGAGCCAAATGGATCAGGAAAAACTCGAACGCCGCAAAGCCCAGCTTCAGCAAGAAATCAGGGCTAAACAGCAGCTGTTGGAAAGTCAGAATATCAAGCAAAAGTCTGTTACTACTATCATTGTACAACAGACCGAAAAAATAAAGTTGAGAGAAAAATTGATTAGTACCACTGCAAAGCAGGAGAGATTGTTGAAAGACAATATGTATCGAAATCAATTGGACATAAACCATCTTGGCACCGAATTGAAAGATTTAAAAGCCGATTACGCCGAGATGATTGTTAAATCATACAGAAGTCGCTCTGAGCAAAGCAGGGCGATGTTTTTGCTTTCTTCCGAAAACTTCCTTCAGGCATACAAAAGAGCGCAGTATATGAAACAATATGCCGCTTACAGAAAAGCACAAGGTGAGGAAATCAAGATGAAAACGGAGCGATTGGGAATGCTTAATAATCAGTTGAACGTTCAGAAAACTGAAAAAGTAAAACTGATTGCAGAAAAGGAGAAGGAAAAGAAAGCATTAGAACAAGACAAACAGGAACAGGAAAAACTGGTTGAATCAATTAAACAGGATAAGAAAAAAATTGCCGCAGAAATCAAGAAAAAGCAGCAGCAATCCAGAGCTATCGACAGACAAATCAACAAATTGATTCGTGAGGCCATCGCAGAAGCAAACAGAAAAGCAGTTGAAGAAAACAAAAGAGCGGCAATAGCCGAAGCGAACAGAAAGGCAGCGCAAGTGACTAAAAAGACTGGCAAACCAATGACTGTCGCTGAGAAAAAAACACTAGATTCTTCTGTAAGAGCGATAGAGACTTCAACAAAAGCCATTGAAACATCTAACAAAATCATTTTGACTCCCGAGTCTAAGATTGTTTCCGATAATTTCAGGGCCAATAGAGGCAGATTGCCTTGGCCTGTAGAGAAAGGAACAGTGTATTTGGGTTACGGCGATCAGCCCCACCCGATGTACAAAACATTAACGGTTCATAACAGTGGTGTCGATATTGCTACTGAGGAAGGCTCTAATGCCAGAGCAGTTTTTGGAGGTATCGTTACTAAAGTAATTGCCCTTTCACCTGTAAACAAAGCGGTTTTCATTCAGCACGGAGATTACTTTACAGTTTATCAAAACTTAAGCAGCGTAAACGTTACAAAAGGAGATAAGGTAAACATGAAAGAAACGATAGGAAGGATAAGAACCAATGGCGATACAGGAAAAACCATTATCAAATTCATGATACTGCAAAATACTACTGCAAACAATCCGGCTAGCTGGCTGTTTAATATGTAATAATTTAAACTATATCAGTCCTCTAATGTTTCAAAGCTTTAGAGATATTATAAAATAGGAAAAGGGTGTTTGAAATGTTCAAACACCCTTTTCTTATTAGTTCACAGAAATATTTTAATTCAAATAAAGCTTTTTCATTTGGTTCTTATTACCTCCTAAAACATTGGTTATAAAGTTGTCTACAGATCCATATTTGGTTTCAATATTTGTGAAGAAAGTCTCTATATATTTTGGTTGCACACCTAACATAGGTCGCAATTTATCTCCAGTACCTGCGCCATAATATTTGTCAATTCCTGCAACACTTTCTTCAATTGCACTTGCCATATATCGATTCGACAATAAAAAGTCATTGATAATAGTTTCTCTTGGCACATCCAAGGCGGAAAGCAACAAGGCTGCTGTCATCCCTGCCTGATCCTTACCGTTTCCATCATGAAAAACAATAGAAGTTCCGTTTTGAAGGATGTTAAAAAATGCTTTCCAAGTTTTGATATTTTGGTCATCAACCCTGTAAATAGGTAACATAAATTGCTCGCCTGTAGTTTCACCTGTTATAATTTTATACATGAAACTTGGATGCTCATATAATGGTCACCCAATAGAGGCAATTTGTAAGCAATAATGTTGGCCATGCATTTATCAGGTTTGTTTGCGCTTTCAGTCGAAGTACGCAAATCAATGGTGTTCAGGCAAACTTTTGAACATATACACTACAAAAAAGAAAGTAATGGGTAATAAAAAAGGGTGTCTGAACAATTCCAGACACCCTTTTAATTGACAAAACTAAAAATTAACCTTTGGTAAGAGTAATTTGTAATGGCTTACCTCCTTCAATAATTTTTAACTTTAAAATAGCCGACGTTAAAGACATAATTTCCGTAACAACCGGAGTCTGAAAATTCATTGTAAGAGTAGTTCCTTTTTTAGTGTATGTAAGGGGAACATCTGTTGGGTCACAACCCTTTTCAGGGTAATTTGTATAAACAGCACCTTTCCCAACATTGAAGGTCACAACATCATATTTAACCTCAGAGCACAGAAGGTCTACCCCACCATCTAAACCTGCGCAAATTTGGGTACTACCTGTTGGCTGATCCCCTGCATCAAGGGCTTGTACAGTAGAAAAAGTCCATTTTCCTTCAATTGAAGCTTCTGGGGTTTTTGGTGAATCTTTAGTGCAAGAAGACACAGTAATTCCTAATGCTAATGCAGAAATTAATAAAGTAGTTAGTTTTTTCATTGGTTTTTAATTATTTATTTAAATTATTGAAAGCAAAACTAACAAAAATAAATTCCCATGAAATAGCAGTTATAAAAATCTTGAACTTTTTGCAATAGTAACTCAAGTTTTAAAAGCAAAAGGTTAAGTTAATGGATAAAAAAAGGGTGCCTGAACAATTCCAGACACCCTTTTTTTGGTTTAAAGAGAGAGATTAAATTTCATTCAGCATTTTCGAAACCTCATCCAATTTTGGAGTCAAAATGATTTCGATTCTTCTGTTTTTAGCTTTCCCTTCAGCAGTTTCGTTTGTAGTCAAAGGAGCATACTCCCCTCTTCCCGCTGCGGTAAGGTTTTGTTTGTTGATGTTTTTGTTTTCACCTAAGATACCAACGATAGCAGTAGCTCTTTTTGTAGACAGATCCCAGTTGTCTGCAACTTGTCCAGTTCCGCTAAAAGCATCATTGTCTGTGTGACCTTCAATCAATACAGAGATGTCAGGGTTTGCACCCAAAACTTTACCAACTTCCATCACGGCTTTCTTTCCTTCTGGATTTACTGCCCAGCTTCCTGAGCTAAAAAGTAATTTATTCTCTACAGAAACATATACTTTCCCGTCTTTTTGGTGAACTGTAAGACCTTTTCCTTCAAAAGCGTTCAAGGCTTTAGATAAAGTCTCTTTCAATTTCTTCATGCTCGCTTCTTTTGAAGCCATCATTTGCTCCAATTCAGCAACTCTTTGAGAACGCTCTTGGAATTCGGCCAACAATTTGTTCAAACGCGCTTGTTCAGATGACAAAGCCTTTTCTTTTGCTTCAAGCTTAGCCAACAATTCACGGTTCTTGTCCATGTTTGTTTTCAAAGCCTCGTCGCTGTTTTTTTCCAAAGCATTATACGAAGACTGCAATGTTTTTAAGTTGCTGCTAGCTGCTGCATAATCAGCCTGAAGTTTGTCACGCTCTGCTTTCACTTTGTCATATTCTTTCTGAAGCGCATCCTGATCCATTGTCAGTTTGTTTTTCTCAGAAAGAAGCTTTTCGTTTTGATCAGCAACCTCGCGATTTTGTTTTTTCAAATCGGCGAATTTAGTTTCCAAATCAGCGTAAACTTTTTTAGAAACGCAAGAAGTTGACAATGCCAACACAAGTAATCCAAGGGAAATTCTTTTTATCATCTTGATTTAATTTAATTGTTTAATATTTAAAATTCGGGTTCAATTATTCTATTTCTACTGCTACTGGACAGTGGTCAGAGTGTACTGCGTCTGGCAGGATCGAAGCCGTTCTCAGTTTATCTTCTATTGTTTTGCTAACTAAAATATAGTCGATTCTCCAACCTTTGTTATTGCCTCTTGCTCCTGCCCTATAACTCCACCAAGTATAATTATGAGGATCCTTGTTGAAATGGCGGAAACTGTCAATAAAGCCGCTTTTCATAAAAATGTCAAGCCAAGAACGCTCTGCTGGCAAAAAGCCGGAGGTGTTTTTGTTTCTTATCGGGTCATGAATGTCGATTGGTTCGTGACAGATGTTGTAATCTCCGCAGATAATAAGATTCGGGATTTCAGCCTTAAGCTTATCTATGTATTGATGAAAGTCGTCCATGTACATGAACTTGTGATCAAGTCGGGCAATGTTGGTTCCCGAAGGCAAGTACAAACTCATCACAGAGAAATTGTCGAAATCAACGCGAAGGTTTCTTCCTTCAAAATCCATGTGTTCTATTCCGGTTCCGAAGACTACATTGTTGGGTTTTGTTTTTGACAGAATAGCTACACCGCTGTAACCTTTCTTTTGAGCAGAATACCAGTAATGGTATGGGTAGCCGGCGCTTTCGAATTCCAACAAAGGAATCTGATCAGAAGTTGCTTTTATTTCCTGAAGGCAGATGACATCCGGATCTTCTTCTTTTAACCAGTCAAAGAATCCTTTGGTTATTGCAGCCCTGATTCCATTGACATTATACGAAACAATTTTCATGGGTAATTTTCAATTTGGCCCAAAAATACTTAAAAAGTATTAATACATATCCTTTTTGATTTTTTAACACCCTACTGCTAATTAAAATGTGAGCAGAAGGCTTTAGCAAAAAGTTGGTTCATGTGATTTTTTCACTCAGTTATCTTTGTCAAAGTTTAAAACTTTGGCAAAGATTCGAAGATTCGCATCCAAAACTTCTCGCACTCGGTGCTGAAGGCATTGTCATTTGACAAAACCCGCAGCACCGAGTGCTGACGACTTAGTTACCTGACAAAAGCTTGCTCACCGGGTGCTAACGACTTTGTCACTTGACAAAACCTTCCACACCAAGTGCTGATGACTTTGTCACCTGACAGAAGCTTGCGCACCAAGGGCTGATTGCTTTGCCACTTTACAAACAATAAAATCATAAAAAAACAGCCGGTTGCTCTATAAAAAAGCTACCGGCTGTTTCAATTTTTGTGTTAAAGAATTTATGCTCTTCGTTTCTAAATCTACCCTAAGAGCTTAGAAGCTAATTGTTTTTTATCTCAAAAAAGGCGTGTGTTTTTTGTTTAATGTCAGGATGATTTTATGATGCAAATAAAAAGGGTTGCCAGTAACGGCAACCCTTTTAACATTAACCAAAAAAACTTACCAACTTTATCTGTAAAGCCCAAAACCTTTTCCTTAATTGAAAGCTCTACACTGCAATCTAACTTAAAAAATCATATCTAGTGTAAAATTCTGATTAATTTTTTAAATACAATTTCTATCCATCAAAGCTTTCGGGGTTTTCTTTAAATTCGTCTTATCCAAAATTGAATATTGTTCATCATTCAATATTCAAACTTTTCTATTACTTAGTAAAATGTTGAATTTTGAACATTCAACAACAAATTTTGAAGTTCAAGATATCCCTATGATCCTTTTTAAAGGAAATTTTATAATCAGGTACCTAAACAGATTGGTTTTAGTACTTTTGTCGCCAGATTTTTCTATAAAGAATATGCTAGACATTCAAAAAATTAGAGCCGATTTCCCGATACTTTCGCAAAAGGTGAACGGAAAGCCGTTAGTTTATTTCGACAACGGGGCTACTTCCCAAAAACCTCAGGTAGTTATTGATGCAATTTCCAAATATTACCAGGAGATCAATGCCAATATTCATCGCGGGGTGCATACGCTAAGCCAGTTGGCCACCAATGCTTATGAAGCATCACGACATACAATCCAAAATCATATTAATGCAGAGTTTTCCCACGAGGTTATTTTTACTTCCGGCACGACTCAGAGCATTAATTTGGTTGCCCATGGATTTGCAAGTATTCTGAAAGCGGGAGACGAAGTTTTGGTTTCGTCATTAGAGCACCACAGCAATATTGTGCCTTGGCAGATGCTTTGCGAAAAGACGGGAGCAACCCTGAAAGCGATTCCAATGAACGAAAAGGGTGAGCTTATAATGTCCGAATTCGACGAGTTGCTTTCGGAGAAAACAAAAATCGTAGCGGTAAATCATATCTCGAACGCTTTGGGGACTATAAACCCAATCAAATACATGATCGAAAAGGCTCACAAAGCGGGAGCTGCTATCCTGATTGACGGAGCGCAGGCCGTTCCGCATCTTAAGCCGGACGTTCAGGAATTAGATTGCGATTTTTATGTGTTTTCAGGTCATAAAATGTGCGGCCCAACAGGAGTTGGAGTTTTATACGGAAAAGAAAGCTGGCTAAACAAGTTGCCGCCTTATCAAGGTGGTGGTGAAATGATTAAGGAAGTTACTTTTGAGAAAACGACTTATGCCGATTTGCCTTATAAGTTTGAAGCCGGAACACCAAACATCGCTGACGGAATTGCCCTTGGAACTGCTATTGATTACATGAATTCCATTGGATTTGAAAATATTCAAAAACAGGAAAAAGCGCTCTTGGCCTACGCCACTGAGAAATTATTGGAGATTGAAGGTTTAAAGATTTACGGAACTGCTCAGGAAAAGACGTCTGTTATTTCTTTCAATATTGAAGGTATTCACCCATTTGACATTGGTTCTATAATTGACAAACTGGGGATTGCCGTAAGAACGGGGCATCATTGCACCCACCCTATCATGAATTTCTTTTGTATCCCGGGAACTGTTCGAGCTTCTTTCGCTTTCTACAATACAACCGAAGAAATCGATATGATGGTAGAAGCAGTGAAAAAAGCAAAAATGATGTTGTCTTAAATAATTGCCTTATGAGAATTCTGTCACTTTTGTTCTTGACTTTCTTTCTTGGAAAAAGCTGCGGGAATGTCGATAAGAAAGATATCGAAACTGCGGTCATTGTTTATGAAGCCAATACCAAAGGCTACTACGGCAAGATAATTGTTCAAAACCACGCGGTTTCAACAGCAAAACAAAGGGGTAATGGGGATTTGGAAACAAGTAAAATATCTGATGCCGACTGGAAATATTTGGTTGACGAATTCAAAAAAGTGGATTTGAAGACTATTTCGGATTTGAAAGCTCCTTCAAAGGAACGTCTTCATGACGGAGCGGCCTCCGCCCATGTAACGATTACATACAAAGGAACCGAATATGTCTCAAGTTCGTTTGATCATGGGAATCCTCCGGCAGAAATAAAAAATTTAGTAAATAAAATAGTGTCTTTTACAAATGAAAATTAAAGAAATACAGGAAGAAATCGTTGACGAGTTTTCAATGTTTGATGATTGGATGCAACGCTATGAATACATTATCGAGCTTGGGAAAAATCTTCCGATGATAAAAGAGGAATTCAAAACCGACGAGAACATAATCAAAGGATGCCAGTCGAAAGTTTGGCTTCAAGGCGAAATAATTGATGATAAAGTGGTTTTTACAGCCGATAGCGATGCTATTTTAACCAAAGGAATCATTGCGATACTGATTCGAGTTTTTTCAAACCAAAGCCCTGCAGATATTCTTAATGCTGATATGGGTTTCATTGATGAAATCGGACTAAAAGAGCATCTTTCACCAACACGTGCAAACGGTCTGGTATCGATGATCAAAAAGATTAAAATGTATGCTTTGGCTTTTGATGCCAAGAACAAATAATAATAAGTTTTAAAACAAAAAATCATGGAAGAAAATATAGATACAAACGCATTGGGAGAAGCAATCGTAAAGAAATTAAAAACCATTTACGATCCTGAAATCCCAGTTGATATTTACGAATTAGGATTGATCTACGACGTAATGGTAAACACTGATTATGAAGTAAAAATCCTGATGACACTTACTTCTCCTAACTGCCCGGTTGCCGAAAGTTTGCCGAAAGAAGTTGAGGAAAAAGTTAAATCTATCGAGCATGTAAAAGATGCTGAAGTAGAAATTACCTTCGATCCGCCTTGGAGTAAGGATCTAATGAGCGAAGAAGCGAAATTGGAATTGGGAATGTTGTAATAGTATTCAGATTACAGTCGCAGTTTACAGTATTACCACTGTGACTGCGACTTTAAACTTTAAAAAATGGAAGAAATAGTAAATAGAGTTGCCAACAGTGCTTTGGAAGTTTTTGATTTGGAAGATTATTATCCAAAGGGAACTCGCGTACAGATTGATTTGTCGCAATGGCTTTTGGAAGGTTTTCTGCTTAGAGAAAAAGATTTCAGAGCCGAACTAAACAAACACGATTGGTCACAATATCAAGATCAATATGTTGCCGTTTACTGCAGTACCGATGCGATTGTTCCTGCATGGGCCACAATCTTGGTTACCACCCACTTAGCTCCATACGCAAAAAAGGTTATTGTTGGAAATATCAAGGATTTAGATGTAACTTTATACACCGAGATTCTGTCAAAAATTGATTACAAGGTTTATCAGGACAAACCAGTAATTATCAAAGGATGCTCGAAGCAACCAGTTCCGGAAAATGCTTACATTCTAGCCGCACAATACCTCAGCCCGTTTGCCAAAAGTATCATGTACGGTGAGGCCTGCTCCGCGGTTCCGCTCTACAAAAGAAAATAGAGTCCTGTTTGTGAATTTCAAAAGCCAATATCATGAAGAAATCGACTTTAATTTTATTATGTTTTTTTGGAATACTTACTGCACAATCACAGGACAACAATCAAGTTCCGGATTCACTAAAGGTTTGGACTAAAGGCGGAAATATTATATTCCTTTTTAACCAATCTACCTTTACCAACTGGACTGCCGGAGGCGAGAATATCATTTCGGGCAAAGCGGACTTCGATTACAATCTGAATTACAAAAAAGACAATTGGACCTGGGATAATAAACTTATTGTTTCCTACGGGCTTAATAAGACCAAAAGCAGTACGTTCGCCAAAAAAACAGACGACCGCTTTGAGTTTACTTCCCTCTTGGGATTACAAGCAACCGGGCAATGGATGTATTCAGTTATATTGAATCTGAAAACCCAAATGGCAAATGGATATGTTTATGGTAAAGATGCAAACGATGCCGAAATAAGAACCTTAACCACTAGCCTGATGTCGCCTGGGTATTTAACTTTTGGTCCCGGGATGTATTGGAAAAAACACAACAACCTCTCAGTAAATCTTTCTCCTGTCGCCTCTAAATTTACATTTGTAGATCCCCATAAGACTTTACCAAATGAAGCTTATTTTGGGGTAAAGGAAGGTCAAACCTATCGTTATGAATTGGGGTTTTCCGCCGCTGGATATTATAAAGCGGTGATAATGGCCAATGTTTCTTTCGAAAACATCCTATCCTTATATTCTAATTATCTCGAAGATCCTCAAAATGTTGATATTAACTACCAGTTGAACATTGTTTTAAGAATCAACAGATACCTCTCGTCTAACTTCTCATTCCAAGAGATTTATGACGATAATGCCTTCCAAGGATTCCAAACCAGACAGGTATTTGGTGTAGGTATTAATTTTGGGATTTAACCCAACAAAAAAATCCTATTCGTTGACCGAATAGGATTTACTTTTTTAAAGAAAATCAGAATTTAATCTTCCTCTTTTTCTACCGCATCCTTATAATCAGGATATAGGAACTTATTATACGGAAAACGGGTAATGTGAATATGTCTTACCGCTTCATAAACCCGTTCTCTGAATTCTTCAAAGTTTTCTTTGTTTTTTGCCGAAATAAACAAAGCATTTTGCTCCCCAACGGCATTCATCCAAGTCGATTTCCATTCCTCCAGCGTATAATGTCTTTTGGTTTTTTCGGTAATCAAATCATCTTCCTCAATCGTCAAGTGTTTGTAAGAATCAATTTTGTTGAAAACCAAAATCGTAGGCTTATCACTAGCCTTGATATCCGTCAAAATTTGATTTACCGAAGCAATGTGGTCTTCAAAGTCCGGATGAGAAATATCAACAACATGAAGCAGTAAATCGGCTTCTCTCACTTCGTCAAGCGTACTTTTGAACGAATCTACTAATTGAGTTGGAAGTTTTCTGATGAAACCAACCGTATCCGATAGCAGGAAAGGCAGGTTTTTGATTACCACTTTTCGAACCGTGGTATCCAAAGTTGCAAATAGTTTGTTTTCGACAAATACATCACTTTTCCCAACGGCATTCATCAATGTAGATTTTCCAACATTGGTATAACCCACCAAAGCCACACGAACCATGGCTCCGCGATTGCCTCGCTGAACCCCCATCTGTTTGTCGATTGTCTTGATTTTTTCCTTCAATAAGGCAATTCTGTCGCGAACGATACGGCGGTCGGTTTCAATTTCTGTTTCCCCAGGTCCGCGCATTCCGATACCCCCTTTTTGACGCTCCAAGTGCGTCCACATTCCGGAAAGTCGAGGCAGTAAATATTGGCATTGTGCCAATTCTACCTGAGTTCTAGCGTAGGAAGTCTCTGCTCTTTGCGCAAAAATATCGAGGATAAGGTTCGTTCTGTCCAATACTTTACATTCCAGTATACGGGTAATGTTTTTTTGTTGAGAAGGAGATAACTCGTCGTCAAATATTACTGTGGAGATATTATGTTCTTTAACGTAAGCGTTGATTTCGTCTGTTTTTCCCGTGCCCAAAAAAGTTTTGGGATTAGGTTTCTCCATTTTTTGCCAAAATCTCTTCACCACCTCTCCCCCGGCAGTGAAAGTCAGGAATTCTAGTTCATCAAGATATTCTCGTAGCTTTTCTTCGCTCTGCTTTTGAGTAACAACACCAACGATAACTGTTCTCTCAAAATTTATAGTTTCTTTCTCTAGCATAATTTTAATTCTGTGGCCAAATTTAATCAATTGGCTCTAATTGCATTTGTAATTGGGCAAACTATTTAGATTCTGCAGAATTTACCGAATGATTGGGGTGGGATTAAAACAAAAAACCCTTAAAATCATAGGATTTCAAGGGTTTCGGTTTTACTTTGGAATTGATTCTGTGGAGAAGATGGGGCTCGAACCCACGACCTCTTGACTGCCAGTCAAGCACTCTAGCCATCTGAGCTACATCCCCGCTAGTGATGCAAATATAAACAAAAAATAAAACGATGGTCATTTGGGCAAAAAAATCTGCTCGGATATTAACACGTTAGGTGTAATTAAATGATTCAATAATTTATTTGATTACTATACAAAATTATACGTTTCATGTAAATATTTATATTCTTAATGTACTTTCTTATATGAATGAATGATTCTGTTATGTCTTTTTTGCATTCGCTTATATGAATACCGTGTTTTGTTATACTCTTTTTGTATTTACTTTTTTGAATAGTTCATTTTGTTATAGTTTTTTAATATAAACTTATACGTTTAATGTAATTTCTTATAGAGATTACAGTCTTTTCGGATATATAGTTACACACAAGGAGCTAAATATTAATTACATGTATTGGTTTGCCTTTGAAAGGAACATTTATGTTGAAATTAATTTCTTTTATTTGCCGAAAATTAGAACTCAGATAACTCTTTACAAAAATATTTTCAGCCTTATGAACAACCAAGGAACCATAACAACAACCAAAGATAAAGGCGTCGCACATTTGACTTTTTCACATCCGGCAAGCAATTCTTTCCCAAGTGCATTGCTTCAAAATCTTACGGATGAGTTGAAATCGCTGAGTATGGATCAATCGGTTAACGTGATTGTTCTTCAAAGTGAAGGGAGTGGTGCTTTTTGCGCCGGCGCTTCTTTCGACGAATTATTGACAATCGAAACTTTGGAAGCTGGCGACAAATTCTTTTCTGGTTTTGCTAATGTTATAAATGCAATGAGAGAGTGTCCTAAAATTATCATCGGACGTATTCACGGAAAAGCCGTAGGTGGTGGAGTTGGCCTTGCATCTGCCTGTGATTATGCGATGGCGACGCAAAGCAGTGCTATCAAACTCTCTGAAATTGCGATCGGAATTGGGCCTTTTGTTATTGAACCTGCAGTTTCCCGCAAAATCGGTAAAACGGCAATGGCTGAAATGACGCTTACACCAAACGAATGGCAATCGGCAGACTGGGCGAAAGAAAAAGGTCTTTATGCTAATGTTTTTGAAACCAAAGAAGAATTGTATGAAGCGGTTATATCTTTCGCTGAAAAAATGGCAACCTATAATCCTGAAGCTTTATCTGAACTGAAGAAAGTCCTTTGGGAAGGAACCGAAAACTGGTCTACTTTACTTTATGAAAGAGCAGGTGTTTCTGGTAAACTGGTGCTATCGGATTTTACAAAAAATGCCTTGAAGCAATTTAAAAATAAGTAACAAGGTTGTAAAGGCTCAAAGTTTACTTTACAACTTTGAATCTTTGCTACTCTGCAACCTCATCATTTTATTTCTTAAGTTTGCGCCCTAAATCATCTTACAATGAGCAATATCAGAATTACCAAGCAATTTAGTTTCGAAACAGGTCACGCATTATATGGTTATGACGGAAAGTGCAAGAATGTACACGGTCATAGTTATAAATTGTCCGTAACCGTTTTGGGGACGCCGATTACTGACAGAAACAACGTGAAGTTTGGTATGGTGATCGATTTTGGCGATTTGAAGAAGATTGTGAAAGAAGAAATCGTAGATCAGTTTGACCACGCTACGGTTTTCAACAAAACAACACCGCACATAGAACTTGCTAACGAATTGAAGAAACGTGATCATGATGTCATTCTTGTAGATTATCAACCTACAAGCGAAAATATGGTGATCGATTTTGCTGAAAGAATAAAGAGCCGTTTGCCTGAAAGTATTCAACTTCATTCCCTAAGACTTCAGGAAACCGAATCTTCTTTTGCAGAATGGTTTGCTTCTGACAACTAGTCTATTCCGTTACATCTTTTCCCATAGAAGCGTATTTCCCAATCAGCATTGCAATTATAATCGCAATATAAAGCTGGCCGGAAACGCTTATCAAAACTGCCAATGATTTCGCCAAGGGATGATTTGGCAGTATATCTCCGTAGCCAGTTGTCGTAAAAGTCATGAAAGTATAATACATAATATCATGGATCTCAGTAGGTAGCTGAGCATCTGTTTTGCAAACAAAAGTGACATTATAGGCATGGGGAACCCAAATAGAAATTACAGTTACCATTATATTAAAGGCAAAACCTAACAGCAAATATCCTGTAATAGAATCTATAATAACCTTGAGATTCACGCTTTCGGTTCTGGAAACCTGAGCGATTAGACTCCCGACGAGGAACAAAAAGAAGAAGAACTGGAAGATTTTCAAAACCGCTTCCAAAGCTTCCAAGTCATTTAGAATACTTATCCAGATTCCTGCCGACAGTAAAACAGCTCCCGTCACTAAGAATAGGTGATTGTTTTTCAGCGAAAATACAGCTGAGAAAAAAATACAGGTAATTAGAAATGTGAAGGCGTATGTAAAATACAGCTTTGGAAAGATGGGAACGACAAACACAACTATAAGAGTCAGAAACAATAAGATTCCACTGGCATAAAGAAATTCTCTTTCTATACGTTTTTTAGGGAGATTCATTTTTAAGCGTGTCATATATTTCTTTTTGATGTGAGATCGTGAAAGCACTTTAAACTAAATTCAAATATACTATTCTAAAGAATATCCACTTGAAACAACCAATGCAAACCCTTCAAGCATTGGATTCAGTATCTTAAAAGACTGATAATTGTCATATTCAAATCCAAATAAAAAATTTACTTTTGCCCCCGAATTTCACGAAAGTAGATTCATTAATATAAATTTCTCAACTTAAAAGTTTTATAGCATGCAACTGTACAACACCTTAAGCGCAGAAGAAAGAGCCATCATGATTGATGATGTCGGAAAACAACGATTGACGTTGTCTTTCTATGCTTATGCGCAAATCGAAAATCCTACACAATTCAGAAACGACTTATTCCTTGCTTGGAATCCTCTTGAGGTTTTAGGTCGTATTTATGTCGCTCATGAAGGAATCAATGCCCAATTGTCGCTTCCTGCAGATCACTTTTATGAATTCAAAGATACTATCGAGAAGTACGACTTCATGAAAGGCATCCGTTTGAACATTGCTGTAGAACATGACGATCATTCGTTTTTAAAACTTACTATAAAAGTCCGCAATAAGATTGTTGCTGATGGTCTGGAAGATGAAACATTCGATGTGACTAACATCGGAACTCACCTGAAAGCCAAAGAATTCAACGAATTGCTTGAAGATCCCAATACGATTTTGGTGGATATGCGTAATCACTATGAAAGTGAGATTGGACATTTCACCAAAGCCATCCGACCTGATGTGGATACTTTCAGAGAATCATTGCCTATCATTGAAGAGCAATTGGCTGAACACAAACAGGACAAAAAACTATTAATGTATTGCACCGGAGGTATTCGTTGCGAAAAAGCCAGTGCTTATTTTAAGCACAAAGGTTTCGAAAATGTTTACCAATTAGAAGGCGGAATCATTGAATACACCAGACAAGTAAAAGCCGAAGGTTTAGAAAGTAAATTCATTGGAAAAAACTTCGTATTCGACCACCGTTTAGGCGAAAGAATTACTGACGATATCGTTTCTCAATGCCACCAATGTGGTAAGCCTTGCGATATTCATACCAATTGTGTAAACGAAGGTTGTCATTTGCTTTTCATCCAATGTGACGAATGTGCCGAGGCGATGGAAGGTTGTTGTTCATCAACTTGTGTGGATGTTATCCATCTTCCGGAAGATGAGCAGAAAGCAATTCGAAGAGGTGCGAAAAACGGCAATATGGTTTTCAAAAAAGGAAAATCTCCCGTATTGACTTTCAAGGACAATGAAAATTCAGAGACTGCAACTGTCGTTGCGAGACCTAAGAAAGCAGTTAAGAAAGAACCAAAAATTAAGAAAGCGTATATCGGAAATGGAACTCATTTCTTTCCAAAGCCTAGCATTGGTCAGTTTTCTATTGAAAGCGGAGAGATTAAAATGGGAGATTCTATCTTGATAAAAGGAATTACAACCGGAGAACAAAAGATGGTTATTGAAGAAATGTATGTCAACGATGTAATTGCTGAGAAGGCTGTTGCTGGAGACATCTGCACTTTCAAACTTCCTTTCAGAATCCGTTTGTCCGATAAATTATATAAGATTATAGAAGCTTAACATTCAAAATTCTTTAAAAAGAAACCGATTCTACTTCAAAACAGAATCGGTTTTTTTACGGTTTCCTATTTCGTAGCTTAAATTAATCAAAGTATTATATTTTGGAAATTAGTGATTGACCGAAAAAGTCTCAAAGCTCAGGAAAGGAATAATAACTAAACACATTAAAAATGAAAAATTTATTAATTACTATTATCACAGTTCTAGGACTAACAACAACAGTAACAGCTCAAAATCAGGACTGGGTTTGGGCAAAAAGTACAGACGAGCAATACGCATCAAATTACCCAAAAGACATTGTAACGGATAAGGATGGTAATATATATATTACAGGAACCTTTGCTTCCCCTACAATCAAATTCGGATCTATCACATTAACTAAAAATCCATCTTCGCTTTCGGATGTTTTTATTGCAAAATACGATGCAAACGGAAATGCATTATGGGCAAAAAATGCCAAAGTTGATCAATACCTTGACGAATGCTCAATTGCATGTGATGCCAATAATAATGTTTTTATGACCGGAACCTTTAAGTCGGTTGTCACTTTTGGCGGAGTTTCTTTAACCCATACCGGTACTTCAAGCAACGATTTATTCATTGTAAAATACGACAGTAATGGTAATGTATTATGGGCAAAAGATGTTGATTATACCGGATTACTAACTGTAACAGGTCTCTCTACGGATTTACAAGGCAATGCCATCGTAGTGGGGCATTTTGGCTGGGCTTCAAATCCACTTACTTTCGGCAGCACAAAGCTTACAACAAAAGCAAATGCAAATCCATTTATTGCTAAGTTTGATCAAGATGGAGCTATTCTTTGGGCCAGAGCCCCTCAGCAAAGTAACCAACCTTATGCTTCCTACCCTGCAAACCAATGCTACGACGTTGTGACAGATTCCAAAGGCAACAGTTATATGACAGGAGATTACGTTGCTACTCAATCAACCTCACTTTTGACATTCGGCGACATTACCCTGCCCACAACAACAAATGGCCGGAATATGTATTTGGCAAAATACGATAATGCAGGCAATGTATTGTGGGTAAAAACGTCAATCGGTAATTCTACAGTAAACAGTTCCGAAGATACCGGCTTTAATATTACATTGGATAAAAATGAAAATGTAATAGTAACAGGAAGATTTGAAAGCAAAACCATCAACTTCGGCAGCAATAGCTTAACAAATTATAACACTGGCTCATATAATGTTGAAGATATTTTTGTTGTTAAATATGATAAAAACGGCAATGAATTATGGGCAAAAAAGGCCGGTGGTTCAAGCGATGATATGGGGCTGGGAACCTCTTGCGACAATTATGGAAATGTATATGTTTCAGGATATTTCGCCAGTAAACCCGCTTCGTTCGGAAGTTTTGTCTTAAATAAATCAACATCATACTCCTCCCCTATTTTCGTTACAAAATACGATGCGTCAGGGAATGAAATATGGGTAAAATATGTGGAAGAAACACGTGGATCCTATTCGGATTGTATTGGGGTCGCAACCGACAAATCAAATAATGTCTATATTGTTGGAAATACTTATAATGAATCCGTATTTGGAAGTACAACATTAACTAAAGGCGGAATTTTTCTTGCCAAACTCGGAGAGACACAACTTGGAGTAGAAGACATGGATAGCCTTCAAAATTTTTCTGTATTTCCAAACCCTAGTTCAGGTATCATACAAATCACAAACAATGAATTTTTGAAAGATGCAAAAATCACTGTTTTTAATATGCATGGACAAATTATATTTGAGTCGGATCAATTCGTTTCTGAAATTAAACTATCAGACAAACCTAGCGGAATGTACCTTCTACAAATAAAATCAGGCGATCAAATAATCAATAAAAAAATTATTATTGAATAAATAGAAACTCGAAAAACAAAGGATTTTGAAATTCCTTTGGATCAAATTACCTTAAAAGAAAACCGATTCTGCCTCAAAACAGAATCGGTTTTTTATTTTATCCTATTAAATTCCATAGGATAAACCATCCCGGTCAGCGCATTGAAATAGGTACCTACCAGCACATCCCGCTCAGGAATATAATTCAGTTTAAAGCTCGATCCCGGATATTCCGGATCCTGCAATTCAATATATATGGAAAGCAGAGTTCCTGTTTTTGTCCAATTTGCCTTTTCTATTTCAATTTTAACCGGGTAGTTTGGATCATAAAAGGCTGCATCTAATTTTCCGGTGTCCAGAACTCCGGTTATTTTAATAAAATATGGTGTGCCCATTTGAGACCATTCGCCTATAAGCAAGTTTTTGTCTGGATCTGTTTTGCCTTTGTGATGAATTAATTCTTTTGAGGGAGTCAAAACCGAATCTCCTCCCATGTATGTCTCCTGAGAATAAACCGTGGCAAATATTGTAATTATTATAATCAGCAGGAATCTGTATCGGGCTTTAGTTTTCATGGTTGCAGTTTTTTATCAGAATAAAATTACCCCAAGAATCTCTATTAGAACACTGTATTAATGTTAAACATTAGTGACCGAGCAATAATAGCAAATCAGCTTACAATCAGATAAATCATATAATTTGTACATGAAATTCTATATAAAAATTCCTGTTTTATATAAAAAAACATAAAAACAGTATACAAAAACAATACATTCTTATAAGAAAGCACCCAAAGAATATAAACAACCCATTCCTTGTTATAAGAAACCATAATATATCTATAAAAAACAATCCATTCCTATAAGTAAGTACAAAAAGACTATACTAAATTCCAATATTCGTATAAGAATTTACTAAAAGAATAGAACAAATTACATGAATCGTATAATAAAATACACGAATCATATAATTTTAAAGCGTTTCGGTACAGATATTGGAATTAAAAATTCCCGCCGTTTAAAAAGATATACTTAAAGGATTTTGAAAAGAGAAAATTACTGGCTGTTTTGGCTTCAAAGCCCTTTGACGACTGGTTTTTTTGCCTGTGAAAAACGACAAAATCCCCAAATAAAAAAAATACTATCTTTACGCGCAAAATTTAATTAAGAACCTAAGTCGCCATTGGCGGCACTACATATAAAATATGGCATGTACAAGTTGTTCAACCTCTGACGGTGGCGCACCAAAGGGTTGCAAAAATAATGGTACTTGCGGCACCGACAGCTGCAATAAATTAACTGTTTTCGACTGGCTTTCAAACATGAGTTTGCCTAATGGGGCTGCTCCTTTTGACTGTGTCGAAGTACGTTTTAAGAACGGAAGAAAAGAATTTTTCCGCAATACAGAAAAACTGACTTTAAGCATCGGAGACATAGTTGCTACCGAAGCTTCCCCAGGACATGACGTGGGAATCGTGACTTTGACAGGCGAATTGGTAAAGATTCAAATGAAAAAGAAGAAAGTGAACCACAACAGTAATGATGTTCCTAAAGTTTACCGAAAAGCATCTCAAAAAGATATCGATATCTGGACTACGGCCAGAGATAAGGAAGATCCTATGAAGGTTCGCGCCCGTGAATTGGCCATTGCTCAGAAACTGGAAATGAAAATCTCCGACATTGAGTTTCAGGGAGACGGTTCTAAAGCGACTTTCTATTACACTGCAAACGATCGAATCGATTTCCGTCTGTTGATTAAGGATTTCGCTAAGGAATTCAGTACAAGAATCGAAATGAAACAGGTAGGTTTCCGTCAGGAAGCTGCCCGTTTGGGAGGAATTGGTTCTTGCGGAAGAGAATTGTGCTGTTCCACATGGCTTACAGATTTCAGAAGCGTAAATACTTCAGCTGCTCGTTACCAGCAATTGTCTTTGAATCCTCAAAAACTAGCTGGACAATGCGGTAAATTAAAGTGCTGCCTTAACTATGAGTTAGACACTTACCTTGACGCATTGCAGGAATTTCCTTCGTTCGAAACTAAATTGTTTACAGAAAAAGGAGATGCAATCTGTCAAAAACAGGATATTTTCAAGGGATTAATGTGGTTTGCTTACACCAATAACTTTGCAAACTGGCATGTTTTGAAGATTGATCAGGTAAAAGAAATCATGGCTGAAAACAAGCAAGGAAACAAAGTGGCTGCACTTGAAGATTTTGCTGAAGATATGACGCCGGTTGTTGAGAAAGACTTCAATAATGCTATGGGTCAGGAGAGTTTAACTCGTTTTGACCAGCCTAAGAAAAAGAAAAAACCAAGCAAAAGCCGCAAACCTAGTGGTGGTAATGCTATTGTGGCTAATGCCAACAAACCGCAGAACGCTGAAAGACCGGCAAACAATAATAGACCTCAAAATCCTAATAAGCCAGCTAACAACAAACCGGCAAATGGGAACAGGCCTGCGAATAACAACAATGCCAGACCAGTTGCTGAGAAAGTGCCAGGGACTCCGGAAGAAGTTAAAACCGGAGAAGCTAAACCGAAACAATTTAAAAACAGACCTAAAGGTAAAAAGCCTTCAAACGGAGGAAACAAACCTGCAGATAATAAACCCAATCCGAATCAGAAAAATGAACCTAAGAAGTAGCATTCTATTTTTGTTGGCAGCAATGCTCTTGATTTCCTGCGACGAGAAAAGAGTTTTTGATGAGTATAAAACCGTTGGCGATAATTGGAAGAAAGACAGCATCGTCACTTTTAATTTCAAACAGGCAGATACTACAAAACTGTATAATTTGTTTGTGAATGTCAGAGACAACAATGATTATAAGTTCAATAATTTATACGTAATTGTAGGCTTGGAGCGCCCTGACGGGATGATAAAAACAGACACTTTGCAATATCAGATGACAAATCCTGACGGAACACTTTTAGGTGACGGATTCACGGATACAAAGGAAAACAAGCTTTTTTACAAAGAGAAAATGCGCTTCAATAAAGCGGGTGACTACAAGGTACACATTCAACATGCTGTGAGACAAACCGGAAAAGTAAACGGAGTTGAAGCATTAGAAGGTGTTACGGAAGTAGGTTTCAGAATAGAATCATTAGACTAGTTATATGGCGATCAAAAAAAATATTAATCAGAGGGTTGGTAACTTAAACCAAAAATTAAAAAAGGAAAGAAGCCTTGATGATTTTAAAAAGTTGTTCTGGAAGTTTTTCGCCTACACTCTTGGCGCTACATTCTTATTTTTCCTGTTCGCATCATGGGGATTGTTTGGTTCAATGCCTTCATTTGAAGAATTAGAGAATCCAAATTCAAATCTTGCTACAGAAGTTATCTCTGCTGATGGTGTTGTGATTGGTAAGTTTTACAATGAAAACCGTTCATCTGTAAAGTATTCTGATTTGCCACAGTATCTGGTAAAAGCTTTGGTTGCTACAGAAGATGAGCGTTTCTACGAACATTCCGGAATCGATGGTCGTCGTACTTTAGGTGCTATGGTTAAGTTGGGAACAAGCGGTGGTGCGAGTACACTTACACAACAATTAGCAAAGATGCTTTTCCACGGAGAAGGATCTAAATTCCCGCTATTCAGGTTGGTTCAAAAAGCCAAAGAGTGGATTATCGCCGTGAAACTGGAAAGACAATACACCAAAAACGAAATCATCGCGATGTATCTTAACAAAGCGGATTTCGTGAATACTGCAGTCGGAATTCGTTCTGCTGCAAAAGTATATTTCGGAAAAGAACCAAGAGACCTGACTGTTGACGAAAGCGCAATGTTAGTTGGTATGCTTAAAAACCCTTCTCTTTTCAATCCGATAAGAAGACTGGAAAAAGTAAGAGAAAGAAGGAATGTTGTTTTGGGCCAAATGGTTCGTAACAATATTATCTCTGAATCACAAAAAGCAAGCTTTGAGAAGCAGCCGATAGTATTGAAATTCCAACCGGAAAGCCATTATGAAGGTATTGCAACCTATTTCAGGGAATATATTCGTGATTTCATGAAAACCTGGGCTAAGGAAAATAAAAAACCGGACGGAACAGATTATGACATCTACCGTGACGGTTTAAAAATCTACACAACCATAGATTCCCGTATGCAGACTTATGCTGAGGAAGCAATGACCGAACACCTTACAAACCTTCAGGAAGAGTTTACAAAACAACAAGAGAAGAATGAAAACGCTCCTTTTGTGAATCTTTCAGAAGACGAAACCGACAAGCTGATGAGCCGTGCCAGAAGAGCATCTGTGCGTTGGAAAGAATTGGAAGACCAAGGGAAATCTGATTCAGAAATCAATAAGTCTTTCAATACAAAAACTCAAATGACTGTATTTACATGGAAAGGTGAGCGCGACACTATCATGACGCCTAACGATTCCATCAGGTATTACAAGAATTTCCTTCAATCAGGTATGATGGCTATGGAGCCTCAAAGCGGACACGTGAAGGTTTGGGTTGGAGGAATAAACTACAAGCATTTCCAATACGATCACGTAAATCAGGGAGCGCGTCAGGTTGGATCTACTTTCAAGCCTATCGTTTATGCAACTGCAATCAAAGAATTAGGAATGTCTCCTTGCGATTCCATCATCGATTCGCCATTTACGATTCCTGTTGGCCGCCACAATGTGACCGAAACTTGGACGCCTAACAACTCTAACGGAAAATATGTTGGATTGGTAACACTTAAATATGCTTTGGCAAACTCTATCAACACTGTTTCTGCGAAATTGATTGACAGAACAGGACCAAAACCGGTAATCGATTTGGCAAAGACATTAGGAATCACTGCCGATATTCCAGAACAACCATCAATCGCACTTGGTGCAGTTGAGATAAATGTGGAGCAAATGGTTGCGGCTTACAGCACGTTTGCCAATCAAGGTGTTTATGTGAAACCTCAGGTTATCACAAGAATTGAAGACAAAAACGGAAATAAACTTTTCGAAACTGTCCCTGATTCTCATGACGTTTTAGACAAGGACATCGCTTACGCGGTAATCAAATTGCTTCAGGGTGTTACCGAATCTGGTTCGGGAGCGCGTTTAAGAACTGAAGGCGGTGGTTACGGTTACGAAAGAGTTACCGGTTATCCTTATGTTTTCAGAAACCCGATTGCAGGTAAAACAGGAACAACTCAGAACCAATCAGACGGTTGGTTTGTGGGAATGGTGCCTAACTTGGCTGCCGGAGTTTGGGTAGGAAACGAGGATCGTTCGGCTCACTTCAAAAGCACCGCTTACGGTCAGGGAGCTACGGAAGCTCTTCCTATTTGGGCATTGTTCATGAAGAAATGTTATGCTGATTCAACGCTAACGGTTTCTAAAGAAGATTTTCCAAGGCCGAAAGACCTTAAAATCAAAGTAGATTGCTACGGTGGTCTTAGAAAGAAAGCAGTAGTTGTCGATACGACTGCAATAGAAACTGAAACAGAAGAGTTCGATTTATAAAACTCCGATTATTTCAATATGAAAATCCCGTTTACCAGTGGTAGACGGGATTTTATATTTCTTTTTGAAAAGTGACAATCTTATGGGTATTGAATCCGGAGTTTCGGGATCAAGATATTATGAAAAACGACAAACAATAGACCTGCAACAATTTATTAAACATGCAACGTAACATTTCATTAGATGTACTTAAAATAATTTTGGCTTTAATGGTGGTAGGATTGCATGGTAAATTCTTATTAGATATTAATAGAACGTATAGTTATATGTTCGTAAACGGAATATTCAGGATAGCTGTACCTATTTTCTTTATCATCAATGGTTTCTTTTTGTTTAATACGTTCAAAAATTTCCAATTTAAAAAGTGGTTGAAAAGAGTTACAATCCTATACTTTGTTTGGATGCTGGTCTATTTCGATTACTGGTTTAAATTAGAAACTTTCAGCAGAAAAGAATTTATTGATTTAGCTGTGAATATTATAATGGGATATTATCACTTATGGTATTTGAATGCGATGATTGGAAGCGGTATTTTATTGTTCCTTCTAAAAGATTTGCCAAATAAAAAATTAGCCCAAATATCCCTTTCTTTATTCCTTATTGGGCTGCTGATACAATATTCAGGAAACTACCATGTTTTTTCAAATCCTCAGATAGATGAACTGATCAATTGTACCGAAGTCTACCGGAATTTTTTGTTTTTTGGTTTTCCCTTTTGCAGCATAGGTTTCTTAATAAACAGAAACAATCTACAAACATCTATCTATAAGAAACTTTTATTTATTTCCCTGGCGTTAGGAACAATATTCTTAATTATAGAGAGTCTGTTTAATTATTCTCATTTGCCTAAAATTGGTGGATTTGATATGTATCTCTCACTACTTCTGATCTGTCCGGTAATTTTTTTTATTGCCTGTCGTTCCGGTATAAAATCAAATCGAAACAGTAAAAACATAGCTCTTTACTCAACGGCAATCTATCTTAGCCATCCATTTTTAATGGATCTTCTTCATAAACATACTCCTTTTTTACCGACCGAAATTACAATTCTGACATGCCTTTCTTCTGTAATAACAGGTTATATTCTGATTAAAATACATAGCAGGTATAATTTCATTTTATAAAGATCAAATCTCGCGGATATGTCCCGTTCGCCATTGGTGAGCTGGATTTTTTTTGAATAAAAAACATGATACAAGAACTTTGAAATTTTTAAATAATGAGAAAGCTATATCTTTAATATCCAATAATTTAAATTGTATTAGATATGGCACATTCAAAAAAGACACCGGCAACCGGCCCATCTTCTAAAACCAATGATCTTTCTTTAGATACTACTAATGGAGCAGATCAGTTTCTCACTACAAATCAGGGTGTGAAGATTAACGACAACAACAATTCTCTAAAAGCTGGTGAAAGAGGTCCCTCTCTTTTAGAAGACTTTATTTTAAGAGAAAAAATAACCCACTTCGATCACGAACGCATTCCTGAAAGGATCGTGCATGCACGTGGAAGCGCCGCTCATGGTGTTTTTAAATTGTACAAGCCTCTGGCTGAATATACCAAAGCCGCTTTTTTGAATAACTCAGAAATTGAAACCCCCGTTTTTGTGCGGTTTTCCACTGTTGCCGGTTCGAAAGGATCGACTGATTTGGCTAGAGATGTTAGAGGCTTTGCCGTAAAGTTTTATACTCAGGAAGGGAATTATGATTTGGTAGGAAATAATATCCCCGTCTTTTTCATTCAGGATGCGATGAAATTCCCTGATTTAATTCATGCCGTAAAACCTGAACCGCATAATGAAATTCCACAAGCAGCTTCGGCTCATGATACTTTTTGGGATTTTATTTCTTTGATGCCCGAAAGTATGCATATGATCATGTGGGCGATGAGCGATAGAGCTTTGCCACGCAGTTTGCGCATGATGGAAGGTTTTGGTATTCATACATTCAGATTGATTAATTCAAATGATGAAAGTTGCTTTGTGAAGTTTCATTGGAAACCCTTGCTTGGCGTGCATTCTATTTCTTGGGACGAAGCACAAACTCTTTCCGGCAAAGATTCCGACTTTCACAGATGGGATTTATGGGCGGCTATCGAAAGCGGGAATTATCCGGAATGGGAATTGGGTTTACAGATTATTCCGGAAGCCGATGAGCATAAATACAATTTTGATCTGCTTGACCCTACTAAAATAATCCCTGAAGAAATTGTTCCTGTAATCAGGGTCGGCAAAATGACCCTTAACAGAAACCCTGATAATTTCTTTGCGGAAACAGAGCAGGTTGCATTTCATCCCGGGCATTTGGTTCCCGGAATTGACTTTACTAACGATCCGCTGTTGCAAGGCAGATTGTTTTCTTACACAGACACCCAATTATCCCGATTAGGCAGTCCAAACTTCCATGAAATCCCTATAAATCGTTCCGTTTCGCCAATGCATAACAATCAGCGGGACGGCCATATGCGCCAGACAATTAATTCGGACAAAACAGCTTATCATCCAAACAGTATTTCATCTGGTTGCCCTTTTCAGGCAAAGGCAATGGAAGGCGGTTTCGTAAGTTATACCGAAAGAATTGATGCGGTGAAAATCAGAAACAGAAGCAAAAGCTTTTTGGACCATTTCAGTCAGGCCACATTGTTTTTCCATAGCCAGTCAAAGCCGGAACAGCAACATATTATAAATGCGCTGACTTTTGAATTGGGCAAACTCGAAAGAGTTTATATCAAGGAAAGAATGCTGGGATTGCTAAGTCAGGTAGACAGAGATTTGGCGGCTAAAGTTGCTGATGGTTTAGGTCTAGCAGTCCCTTCTTCACCTGAAAAGCCAATGAATCATGGGGTTTCTGCTGATGCAAATGACACGGATTTTGAACCCATCACAACAAAGCCAATTATAGATAAATCGCCAGCATTAAGCATGGAGGGAACAATTAAGGACACTATCGTAACAAGAAAGGTGGCTTTTTTGGCTGCTAATGGTGTGAATGAAGAATCTTTGAACAATATGAAAAATGCTTTGGTTGACGCGGGCGCCTCTGTAAAAATAGTTTCATTAAAGCAAGGGACTATCACGACTGAAGGAGGCAAAAAAATACCTGTTGATGGCAGTTTCTTAACGGAAGCTTCTGTTTGTTATGACGCTGTATTTATTCCTGAGGGCCAAAAGAGCATTGAAGCCTTAACCAATGAAACAAAGGCCGTACATTTTGTGAACGAAGCTTATAGACATTGTAAAGCTATAGCCACGGGGAATGGAGGTAAACCTCTTTTAGAACTTATCTTTATCAAAGAAATTGGAGAAGAAAAGTGGAATGATGAAGGGGTAATAATCGATGGCAATGCAGATAAATTTATTAAAGCAATTGCGAATCATCGCTTTTGGAATAGAGAGGAAATGAGAAAAGCTAATGCTTAAAAATTAATAATCACTTATCATTATGAAATCCCGTTCGCCTTTGGTGGACGGGATTTCTTTTATATTTGGGCGAAAATAAATCAATGAAAATAAAAAGCATTAATAACTATAACATTATAAGAACTCAAGTTTTATTAATGTTTGTATTCATATTCAGTTTAATCGTTTTAATAATAAATGAAAATACCGACTCAAACACTTCAACTTTTGCTTTCATTTTATATTTACCCTATGTTTTTATTCTTTGTATTTACAATGGAATCTTAATAAAACTGTTAGCTAATTTTTTGAAGAATAATTTATCAATATATCTATTTCCAATTGTTCCGATTATTGTTTGGTTTATAATGACTGATTATACAATAACCGTAAGATTTTGGAAATTCAGCAGAACAGAAGTAATTATAGGATTGATATTAATGACGTTGGTAAATTTATTTGGATATTTTTTCCCCTCAAGAAAAGAACAAAATAAGATTAACTTCCCGCACTAGCGCGAGCGTCCCGCTTATGCCCGCAAAGTAAATCAGTCCCAACATCAATAGCCTCTGGCTTTAGCCAAGGGAGATAGAAAAAACAAACAAACCATCAGAAATATGGCTTAAGTTGAAAGACATATTTAGTTTTTTCTTTTAATTATTGGCTAAATCCCATGCCGATTCAAATGTATCTTCTTTGTAACACTTCCTCTTCCGCGAAAGCGAACAAATAAATTATAACTAATTATACATTTCTTCGCTGTATTACATAATTTATTATTTCTAAAAGTACATTTCTTCATAGATTCCCCAAACATGTTATTTTAGAAAGTACAATACTTCTTAGCTTCTCATAATTTATTGTTCGTAAAAGTACATTACTTCTCAGATTCTCATAATCTGTTATTCTTTAAAGTACATTTCTTCATAGCTTTTCAGAATCTTATAATTAATCATACAAAACAGGAAAGTGACAGATTTTCAGAACCCGATGAATAGCTGACCAATCGTGGTTTCGACAAGGCTTCATTGATAGTGATTCACTTAAGTAAGCTTTGGTGCTTCGGGATTGAAAATCGATTTAAATTTCTAAATTTACCGCGCTTAAAACAAAAATGAATTACTGTCAATATGATCAATAAAAAAGTAAACAACGTACAGGAAGCTCTTCAGGGAATTGAAGACGGAATGACTATTATGTTAGGAGGTTTCGGACTTTCCGGGATTCCGGAAAACAGTATCGCCGAATTGGTGAATAAAGGAACTTCGGATTTAACGTGTATTTCAAACAATGCCGGAGTTGATGACTTTGGTCTTGGATTACTGTTGCATAAGAGACAAATCAAGAAAATGATTTCTTCTTATGTGGGAGAAAATGCTGAGTTCGAGCGTCAGATGCTTTCTGGAGAACTTGACGTAGAATTGACTCCACAAGGAACTTTGGCCGAAAAATGTCGCGCCGCACAATGCGGAATCCCTGCATTCTACACTCCTGCTGGTTACGGAACTGAAGTTGCCGAAGGAAAGGAAGCAAGAGAATTCAACGGAAAAATGCACATCATGGAGTTGGCTTACAATGCCGATTTCTCTATCGTGAAAGCTTGGAAAGGTGACGAAGCCGGTAACCTTATTTTCAAAGGGACTGCAAGAAACTTCAACGCTTGTATGGCCGGAGCCGGAAAGATTACTATCGCAGAGGTAGAAGAATTGCTTCCTGCGGGTTCATTAAACCCAAATGAAATTCACATTCCGGGGATCATGGTTCAAAGAATTTTCAAAGGAGAGAAGTTTGAAAAACGTATCGAACAAAGGACTGTTAGAAAAAAATAGATCCAATATTGAAAACTCTAACTCTAAATAATGACCAAAAAATCATTTATATAGGTTGTAATAAATCTAAGTTATATGGTAGAATCTTTGGATTAATTTTATTATCAACTACTATAGGTTTTATATCATTTGTTCTATTTACAGTAGGGATAGATTTTAATAAATCTCCAGCATTTATCAAATTTTTCTTTTTTCCGCTGTTGGGGATAATTTATTTACTCTTAATCCTGAGAGTAAGTTTTGATTTGTTTCTCTTAAGCACAAGTGTAGAGATGGATTATGAAAAGAAAAATATCCTGTTGAATTATTTCTTAAAACAACCAGAAGTAATAGAGGTATCCAACATAGCGAAGTTTTCAGAAGTTGATATAGCGACTAGGTACAATAGCTCTGAATGCATCTTGATTTATACAAAAGACAACAAGAAACATCTTTTGGGAGAATACACTTTGAAAGAATGGTTACCAATCAAGAAATTTTTGGAAGAGAATCAAATTGAGTTTATAGGACATGAAAAATTTAATATTGATTCATATTCAATCAATAACATTAAAAGTAAAAAATAATTAATACCATATAAAATCATGGCATTAGGAAAAGAAGAAATCGCGAAAAGAATCGCGAAAGAAGTAAAAGACCGTTATTACGTAAACTTGGGAATCGGAATTCCGACCTTGGTTGCCAATTACGTTCGTCATGATATTGCTGTTGAATTCCAATCGGAAAACGGAGTTTTGGGCATGGGGCCTTTCCCTTTTGAAGGAGAAGAGGATGCCGATATCATCAACGCAGGAAAACAAACTATCACCACTTTGCCGGGAGCGAGTTTCTTTGATTCTGCTTTCAGTTTCGGAATGATCCGCGCGCAAAAAGTAGATTTGACTATCCTTGGTGCTATGGAAGTTGCCGAAAACGGTGACATCGCCAACTGGAAAATTCCGGGCAAAATGGTAAAAGGAATGGGTGGAGCTATGGATTTAGTGGCTTCTGCCGACAATATCATCGTTGCCATGATGCACGTAAACAAAGCCGGAGAAAGCAAAATCCTTAAAAGATGTACTTTGCCTTTGACAGGAGTTGGATGCGTGAAGAAAGTGGTTACAGAATTGGCTGTTTTGGAAGTTACTCCAAATGGTTTCAAATTGCTTGAAAGAGCACCTGGAGTTTCAGTCGAACACATCATCGCTTCCACGGAAGCCGATTTGATCATTGAAGGTGATGTTCCGGAAATGGTTATTGATTAATCGATATAATTGAATAATTCTTCAATGTAGCAATGGGTCAACCGTTGCTACATTTTTATATTAACACATTGGCAAATTAAAATATGAATCCGAAAGTAATCCTTAAGCCCGGAAAAGAAAAATCCATCGAACGCCGTCATCCGTGGGTTTTTAGTGGGGCGATATATGGCGTGAGCCGCGAAATTGAAGATGGAGAAATGGTTGATGTTTCCGATTCTAAAGACAGGCATTTGGGAACCGGTTATTTCAGCGACAAAGGTAGTATCGTGGTTCGTCTGCTTTCTTTCGGAAGCGAAACCTTTGATGAGTCGTTTTGGGCTAACAAATTGTTATCTGCTTGGGAAATGCGCATGCAGTTGTTTTCTATCGAAGAAACCAACGCTTTTCGCGTAATTCACGGCGAAGGCGACGGTATTCCCGGATTGATTATCGATTTCTACCATAACAACTGGGTTTTGCAAGCGCATTCTACCGGAATTTATCTTCAGATGGAGAAAATAGCAGCAGCAATTCAGCAGAGCTTTCCAGACCATTGTGAAACGATTTACTGTAAGAGCAGCAACACCCTACCTACAACCGGAACGGACTATTTCTTGTTTGGAGATAAAGCAGAAACGGTTGCCAAAGAAAACGACATCCTTTTCAACGTGAACTGGGTGGAAGGCCAGAAAACAGGTTTCTTCCTTGACCAACGTGACAACCGCAAGCTTTTGGCGCATTATTCCAAAGGCAAAAAAGTATTGAACACTTTCTGTTATACGGGAGGTTTCTCGATTTACGCCATGAGCGCAGGAGCCGAGCTGGTTACTTCGGTTGATATTTCCCAAAAAGCAGTTGATTTGGCTGCAAAAAACATGGAAATCAATTTCGCAGGAGCTAATCACAATCCGGTTGCTTCCGATGTTTTTGAGTTCATGAAAGCCCACGATAAGCAATACGATTTGATTGTACTTGATCCTCCGGCTTTCGCCAAAAGTATAAAGAGCAAGCATACTGCGACCCAAGCTTACAAGCGCTTGAACATTGCAGGTTTGAAGGCGTTGGCGCCAAAAGGAATTCTGTTTACTTTCTCTTGTTCGCAGGTAATTGATGATGTTTTGTTTTACAATACCATCGCAGCCGCAGCAATTGAAACAGGTAGAAATATCCGCGTATTGCACAGTCTTTCACAAGGCCCTGACCATCCGACAAACATTTACCACCCTGAAGGTCATTACCTCAAAGGACTGGTACTGTATGTGGAATAGACCCTTATAAAAACAAAAAAAGCAACCTTAACCGGTTGCTTTTTTTGTTTAAGAAAACCCGTTGGGTGTAATTAAATGAAATCCTGAATTTAGTTCGTCGCTAATGTGAACATCGATCCAGTAAAGGCAGTAGTAATACAAAACATGGTCAATTCGTCGATTTTACGTTTCGTTTGGTTGAATTTATTATACGATTACTGTATAAAATTATACGATTCATATAATTTCTTATATTCTTTTAATGGTTTATTATATGAATGATGTATTCTCTTATGGTCTTTTTGTATTTACTTATATGAATGATGTGTTTTCTTATATTCTTTTTATACTCGCTTATATAAATATTGTAATACCTTCATTATTGTCTTTTAATGTTTGGATTACAGATGAAAAAAGTTGTGAAATTTCCAATTAATTGGGTCAATCTTTAGAAAGAAGCGTTCTTATTTGGCTCAACCTTAAGCGCGTGTGCTATTGTTAAGGGGTAACTTTATAGTAGCTAATCCTAAAATACAGACACGATGAAAATGTACATTCACAAAAAGATGATGGCCGTTGATCTTGTATTTTTGTTCGCATTAGCCTCTTTTGCGCAAGAAGGAGACAAAAATGTAAAACAGAAAATAGTTGACAAGCGTGGTAATGTTGCTATGATTACATTCCATGAAAGATCGGCTTACAAAAACAGTAACTACAGAGAGGTCTTCAAAGATCAATTGGCACTGAAAGATGAATCTGACTTTAAAAAAATAGATTCCAGAACTGACCAAGACGGTCTTTTACACGAGAAATATCAATTGTTCCATAAAGGAATTAAAGTAGAATTCACCACTTATACTTTGCATTCAAAAAAAAGCAAGCTGATCTCGATGAATGGGGAATTTTATTCATTGGAAAACATTAACACCTCACCTAAAATCTCAAAGGGGCAGGCATTTAATAATGCCTTGAACCAAATCGCAGCCAAAGAATATCTTTGGGAAAACCCTGCCGATGCAGCCATTTTCAATTATAAAAAGCCTGAAGGAGAGTTGGTTCTTCTTCCCATTTTTGATGGAGAAAACGGAGGGAAAGGGCATCTGAAATTAGCTTACAAATTTGACATTTATGCCACCAATCCGGTAAGTCGTGGTGACATATATATTGATGCTATGAATGGAGATGTTTTATTTTATAACTCAATCATTAAGCATTTGGGGGAATTCACTCATGGAAAATCAACCCCGGAAAACTTGTTATTGAAACCTAACTCAATACTTGTGGCTGCCAATGCCACCAGCAGATACAGCAATTCCCAAACCATACAAACAACCTCAAATGGTTCGGCATTTACACTAACTGAGTCGACGTTGGGTAAGATTATAAATACTTATAACTTACGAAAAGATACCAAGTACAGCAATGCCGTTTATTTTACGGATACCGACAATAACTGGATCGAATATAATAATGCCAACAAAGACAACGGAGCTTTGGATGCGCATTGGGGAGCAGAAAAAACATACGATTATTGGAAAACAGTCCACGGAAGAAACAGTTATAATAATGCCGGAGCAGCCATTGACAGTTACGTTCATTACAGCACTGCTTACAACAATGCTTATTGGAACGGAAGTGTTATGACTTACGGTGATGGAAGCGGTGTCGGCGGCTTTGACATCCTAACTTCGATTGATGTATGTGCCCACGAAATCGGTCATGGAGTGTGTTCCAGTACTGCTAATTTGGCCTATCAAATGGAATCGGGTGCTCTTAATGAAGCACTGTCTGACATTTGGGGAGTATGCGTGGAATCTTTTGCAGCTTCTAATGATCCTAACAAGAACATTTGGCTTATAGGAGAGCAAATAGAAATGAGAACCGGCCATATTGCTATTCGCTCAATGAAAAATCCCAACTCAGAGGGACAACCGGATACTTATGGCGGTACTTTTTGGAAAACCCAAACTTGCACGCCTACGTCTGCTAATGATTATTGTGGGGTACATACCAACAGCGGTGTATTAAATCATTGGTTTTATGTACTGACAGAAGGCGAATCTGGGACAAACGATATTGGAAATACTTATGCTGTGAAGGGAATCGGAATTGACAAAGCGGCGAAAATTGCTTTTAGAATGGAAAGTGTTTATATGACTGCCAATTCTAATTATGCCAATGCCCGAACTTATGCAATACAGGCTGCCACATACTTATTTCCGGATCTTAATGGTGCTCCTTCACAGGAAGTCATTTCCACAATGAATGCATTTTATGCCGTAGGCGTTGGTCCCGCATACGTCGGTCCGGGTGATTCGCAAGTGCCAAGCGCTGTAAAAGATTTAGTTGCGAGCGGGACAACGCAAACTACTACCAATCTGTCTTGGACTGCTTCGACCGATAACGTAGGGGTCACAGGTTATTATGTTTATCAGGGCAGTACGCAAATAGCAACAGTAACCGGAACTTCTTATCCCGTTACGGGATTAATCCCCGTCACGACTTATGCATTTACAGTAAAGGCAAAGGATGGTGCAGGGAATTTATCCGATCCGGGCAATGTTGCCAGTGTAACCACATTAGCCAACTCCGTTACTTATTGTGATTCTAAAGGAAACAATACTGCAAGTCACAGAATAGGAAAAGTTGTTTTCAATACTATCAGCAATCCTTCAACAGGTATTGGAACAGGTACAGCCGGTTATGAAGATTTTACCGCACTGTCAACCTCTGTGGCGAGAGGAAAAAGTTATTCTATTACAATAACGCCAACCCGAACATCATCTAGCTCAAGCGAAGGTTACGCTGTATTCATAGATTATAATGGCGATGGAGATTTTACCGATACAGGAGAAAAGGTTTGGACGAGATCTGCAACGAGTTCTTCTTCAGTAAGCGGTACTTTTACAATCCGGACTACTGCGAAATTGGGCGCAACCAGAATGAGAGTGTCAATGAAATACAATTCAGTTCCTTCTGCCTGCGAAACTTTCGCAAACGGTCAAGTCGAGGATTATACGGTTATCATAGCTGTGACGGCTCCATTGGAACCAATTACTGTCGTCAATACTGCAAATGACAATTTGGAAGTGATACTGTCTCCTAATCCTGTGGATGATTATCTAATTGTAACTTTGTCGACTAACAAGCCAATGATTTATTCGATTATTAATCAAATGCAGCAGCAACTTAAAACAGGAGAACTAAGCGGCGACGGCATTGACGTAAACGAATTGCGAAGCGGCCTCTACTTCCTCAGAGTCAGCGATAATCAACAGACGGTTACTAAGAGGTTTATTAAGCGATGAACTTTTTGGAGATTGTTTAAAAAGAAAAAGACCGCCAAATCAGCGGTCTTTTTCTTTTTATAAACTTTGCAGTTAAATTTTATAGGTTTTGAAAGAAGTCATTTCCTTTATCGTCAGAGATAATAAAAGCCGGGAAATCTTTGATTGTAATCTTACGAACAGCTTCCATTCCTAACTCTTCAAAGTCAACTACCTCAACAGAAAGAATATTTTCTTTAGCCAAAATCGCAGCTGGACCTCCAACAGATCCTAAATAGAATCCTCCGTATTTGTTGCAGGCATCAGTAACGGCCTGTGAACGGTTTCCTTTTGCCAACATGATCATACTCCCCCCAGCAGCTTGGAATTCGTCAACATAAACGTCCATACGGCCTGCTGTCGTTGGTCCAAAACTACCTGAAGCCATTCCTTGAGGAGTTTTAGCAGGACCTGCGTAATAGATAGGGTGATTTTTGAAGTATTCTGGCATCGGTTTTCCTTCGTCTAATAATTCTTTGATTTTCGCGTGAGCGATATCACGAGCAACGATCAAAGTTCCGTTCAATTTCAAACGTGTTTTTATAGGGTAATTCGATAATTCTGCCAATACCTCTTTCATAGGACGGTTCAGATCGATTTCAACCGGAGCTTCCAAATGAGGAGCTGTTGCTGGCAAGAACTGGCTTGGATTAGTTTCCAATTGCTCAACAAAGATACCTTCTTTAGTGATTTTACCTTTAATATTTCTGTCAGCAGAACAAGATACTCCCATTCCCACCGGACAAGAAGCCGCATGACGTGGCAAACGGATAACACGAACATCGTGTGTCAAATATTTACCCCCGAATTGCGCTCCGATATGGCTTTCCTGACAAATTTGCTGTACTCTTTTTTCCCATTCCAAATCGCGGAATGCCTGACCAGACATGTTTCCGGTTGTTGGCAAATTGTCGAAGTAACCCGCAGAAGCTTTTTTCACTGCGGCCAAATTCGCCTCAGCAGAAGTACCGCCAATCACGATAGCCAAATGGTAAGGAGGACAAGCCGAAGTTCCCAAATCCATGATGCGCTCGCGAACGAATTCATCCAAAGACTTCTCGTTTAGCAACGATTTTGTTTTTTGGTAAAGGAAAGTCTTGTTGGCAGAACCTCCACCTTTGGCTAAAAACAAGAACTCGTAAGAAGCTCCTTTTTTAGAATAGATGTCAATTTGTGCAGGAAGATTAGACCCTGAGTTTTTCTCTTCGAACATCGAAATCGGAACGATTTGCGAGTAACGAAGATTTCTTTTTTGGTAAGTATTGAAGATACCTTTTGACAACCATTCGGCGTCATCGGCTCCAGTGTATACGTTTTCACCTTTTTTCCCCATTACGATAGCTGTTCCTGTATCTTGACAAGACGGCAATTCGCCTTCTGCAGCTACAGCGGCATTTTGCAATAGATTGTAAGCTACGAAACGGTCGTTATCGGTAGCTTCCGGATCTTCGAGTATGTTTTTAAGTTTATTCAAGTGAGAAGAACGCAACATAAAAGATACGTCGCTCATAGCGGTTTCGGCCAACAACTCCAGACCTTTTGGGTCAACATTAAGTATTTCGCGGCCGCCTAATTGCTCCACTTTTACGTAATCAGAAGTGATTTTTTTGTATTGCGTATCGTCTTTTACAATCGGATACGGATCTTGATATATAAAGTCCATAATGATATGTTTTTTGGGCTGTAAATGTAATGAATGCTTGAAAAAAAACCTGCAAAGTTCTAAAAGAGACCGTGCAGGTTTATAATATTTCTGAAATGAATTACAAATCGAAACCTAAATTCACTCCCAGTTTAGTGGCGATGATTTTGGTAATTCTTTGTTTCAATTCCGGTATTTTGATGCTTTCGATAACTGCATTCGAGAATGCATACATCAACAAAGCCTTTGCTTCTTTCTTCGGGATTCCGCGTTGTTGCATATAGAACAAAGCCGTTTCGTCTAACTGTCCTACGGTACAACCGTGAGAACATTTTACGTCATCGGCAAAGATTTCCAATTGCGGTTTGGCGTTTATAGTTGCTTTGTCGCTCAACAAAATGTTGTTGCTCTTCTGGAAAGCATTGGTTTTTTGAGCTTCCTTTTCAACATAAACTTTCCCGTTAAACACTCCAGTCGATCTGTCAGAGAAAATCCCTTTATAGTCCTGAAAACTCTCGCAATTTGGTTGCGCGTGGTTTACCAAAGTATAATGATCTACGTGCTGCTTTTCACCAATGATTGTAATACCGTTCAAAGTACTTGTCAATCTTTCTCCGAAGTGGTAGAAGTTCAGGTTGTTTCTAGTCAAATTCCCTCCGAAAGAGAATGTCTGAACCGAAACATGGCTTTCTTGTTTTTGAGAAACGTAAGTATTGTCAATCAAGTTAGCCTCAAGATTATCATTTTGGATTTTATAGTAATCAACAATTGCACGTTTCTGAGCGAAAATTTCAGTAACCGAATTGGTCAACACTGCATTTCCATTCAAGCTTTGATGTCTTTCGATAATTTGAACATGTGAATTTTCACCCACAACAACCAAGTTTCTTGGCTGTAACATAAGTGACGTTTCGCTTCCGGTTGAGAAATACATAATCTCAATTGGCTTATCCACTACCTTGCTTTTAGGGATGTGAATGTAAGCGCCTTCGCTTGCAAAAGCCGTGTTCAAAGAAGTCAAAGTCTCGTCTTTGCTCGCAATTTGGTTAAAGTAAGTATCGACAACCATTTTGTATTTTGGCTTGTTCAATGCTGAAGACATCAAACAAACGTCAAGCCCGTCGTGAGTTGTAGAAGACAAATGCGAACTGAAAACACCATCAATAAATACTACTTTGTAAGTATCTATCTCGTGCAAGAAGTATTTCTTTACGTCCTTGAACTCAACATTTGCTTCAGTTTTAGGAAATACGGTGAAGTCATTTTTAAGGATAGCGTTCAGGGAAGTATATTTCCAAGCTTCATCCTTCTTGGTTGGAAAACCTTTATTTTCAAAGTTTTTTATAGCCAAAGTTCTCAAGTCGTGTAATTCTGTGCTTACATCCACGCGTTCTTCAAAAGCCATAAAAGACGATAGTAATTTTTCTTTTAAATCCATTTTTTACGCTTCTTGCTCTTGTTTAATCCAGTCGTATCCTTTTTCTTCCAATTCCAAAGCTAATTCTTTACCTCCGGATTTTACGATTCTTCCGTTGTGAAGGACGTGAACGAAGTCAGGAACGATATAGTCTAATAATCTTTGGTAGTGTGTGATTACGATGATAGCGTTTTTGTCGCTTTTCAATTTGTTTACACCATTAGCAACGATTCTAAGTGCATCGATATCCAAACCTGAATCTGTTTCGTCAAGGATCGCCAATTTTGGCTCCAACATTGCCATTTGGAAGATCTCGTTACGTTTCTTCTCACCACCTGAAAATCCTTCATTCAATGAACGTGACAAGAATTTACGGTCGATTTCCAACAATTCTGATTTCTCACGAATCACTTTCAACATTTCGTTAGCCGGCATATCTTCCATACCGTTTGCTTTACGAGTTTCGTTGATAGCTGTTTTCATGAAGTTAGTTACAGAAACACCAGGGATTTCAACTGGATACTGGAATGACAGGAAAACACCTTTGTGAGCTCTTTCTTCTGGTGCCAATTCCGAAATATCTTCGTTTTCAAGAAGGATTTCACCTTCTGTTACCTCGTAGTTCTCGTTTCCTGCAATTACAGCAGAAAGTGTACTTTTTCCGGCACCGTTAGGTCCCATAATCGCGTGGATTTCTCCAGCTTTTACTTCAAGGTTAATTCCTTTTAATATTTCTTTATCCCCAATTGAGGCGTGTAAATTTTTTATTGATAACATTCTTCTTATTTATTTTAAGTCCTAAAAGATTAACCTACCGATCCTTCAAGAGAAATTTCTAATAATTTTTGTGCTTCTACTGCAAATTCCATTGGCAGTTTGTTCAAAACATCCTTACTGAAACCATTAACGATCAAAGCAATTGCTTTTTCAGTTGGAATTCCACGTTGGTTGCAATAGAAAACCTGGTCTTCACCAATTTTACTTGTAGTAGCCTCGTGTTCTATCTTAGCCGTTGGATTTTTACTTTCGATATAAGGGAAAGTATGAGCACCACAATTGTTACCCATCAACAATGAATCACATTGAGAGAAGTTACGTGCATTGTCAGCTCTTGCGCTGATTTGCACCAAACCTCTGTAACTGTTTTGTGATTTTCCGGCAGAAATACCTTTAGAAATGATAGTCGATTTGGTGTTTTTACCCAAATGGATCATCTTAGTTCCGGTATCAGCCTGTTGGTAATTGTTTGTTACTGCAATTGAATAGAATTCACCCACAGAATTATCTCCTTTTAGTACACAAGAAGGATATTTCCAGGTTACGGCAGATCCGGTTTCTACCTGAGTCCAAGAAATCTTAGCGTTTTTCTCGCACAAACCTCTTTTGGTCACAAAGTTGAAAACCCCACCTTTACCTTCTTTATTTCCAGGGTACCAGTTTTGAACCGTTGAATATTTAACCTCAGCACCATCCATAGCAATTAATTCTACCACTGCAGCATGTAATTGGTTTTCATCACGACTTGGAGCTGTACAACCTTCAAGGTATGAAACGTAACTTTCTTCATCTGCAATTACCAAAGTTCTCTCGAACTGACCTGTACCGGCTTGGTTGATACGGAAGTAAGTAGATAATTCCATAGGACAACGAACGCCTTTTGGAATGTAACAGAAACTTCCATCAGAGAAAACAGCTGAGTTTAAAGCTGCGTAGAAGTTATCTTTTTGCGGAACAACTGTACCCAGATATTTCTGAACCAATTCCGGATATTCGCGGATAGCTTCAGAGATTGAGCAGAAAATAATTCCTTTTTCGCCCAAAGTTTTCTTGAAAGTAGTTGCCACAGAAACAGAATCGACAACAATATCAATAGCGACATTGTTCATTTTTTTCTGTTCGTCCACTGAGATACCTAACTTTTTGTACATCGCCAAAAGTTCAGGATCTACATCGTCTAAAGTTTTGTTCGGATCTGCCTTCTTTGGCGCCGAATAATAAGAAATCGCTTGAAAATCTGGCTTGTCATAATGAACATTTGCCCATTCAGGTTCAATCATTTCTTGCCAAGCACGGAAAGCCTCAATACGCCAGTCGGTCATCCATTGAGGTTCTTCTTTTTTCAAAGAAATAGCTCGAACGATGTCCTCATTCAAGCCAATTGGGAAAGTTTCAGATTCTAATTCGGTATAAAATCCGTACTCATATTCTTTATTTTCGAGTTCGATCTTTAAATCGTCTTCGGTGTATTTTGACATATCTTTTTATTTAAAATTCTACAAAGAGAAACTCTCTCCGCAACCACAAGTCCTGCTTGCATTAGGATTATTAAAAACAAATCCTTTACCGTTTAATCCGCCTGAATACTCAAGGATTGTCCCGGCAAGATACAGGAACGACTTTTTCTCGACGATTATGGTTATACCGTTGTCTACAAAAATCTTATCCTCATCATTCTTCGTTTTGTCAAAGTTCAAATCATAAGACAGACCCGAACACCCGCCGCTTTTTACACCAACTCTCACGTAGTCGGTTGAAGCATCGAAGCCGTCGTCGCTCATCAAATCGACGATTTTCTTTTTGGCTGTATCAGAAACTTTTATCATTTTATTATATTGATTTGGTCTAAATTGCCCGCAAAGATAGTGTATAAAAACCTTTTTCCAATTGCCCCTAACATTTTTATAACTACACCTGAGGTATCAATTTTCACTTTTTACATTAACTTACTAATAGTTGTGATTCTACACTTCAAATTCCACCCCTACCCTTCTATATTGAGACTATTTAACTCAAAATCTATATAATAGCCTCAACATTGGCCCTTCTTTTTAAAATTTAACCCTTTCAAAAATCCCCGCAAGAAAAAAACCTCAAAAAAGAAGACCATTTTTCTGAATCCAGTATATTTGGGCGCTTTTCAATTTAAAAACAAATAAAAAATGAAACTTTACCCTATAGAAACCGGCAATTTCAAACTGGACGGAGGCGCTATGTTTGGCGTTGTACCCAAAACAATTTGGAACCAAACCAATCCCGCCGACAACAATAACCTCATCGATCTTGCCGCAAGATGTCTTCTTATCGAAGATGGCAACCGATTGATTTTGATTGACAACGGAATGGGGAACAAACAATCAGAGAAATTCTTCGGGTATTATTCTCTTTGGGGAAACCATTCTATCGATAAATCTTTGGCCAAATACGGTTTCAGCCGCGACGATATTACCGATGTATTCCTAACCCACCTTCACTTTGATCATTGTGGTGGAAGCGTTCAATGGAATAAAGACAAAACCGGCTATGAACCGGCATTCAAAAATGCTAAATTTTGGAGCAACGATGCACACTGGGAATGGGCAACCAAACCTAACGCTCGGGAAAAGGCTTCTTTCCTATCCGAAAACATTCTTCCAATTCAGGAAAACGGACAATTGAATTTCATCACAAGACCGGAAGGAGATTTCAAATCGAACTCAGAATTAGGTTTTGGAATCTTATTTGTCGACGGCCACACCGAAAAGCAAATGATTCCGCACATTCAATATCAAGACAAAACCATTTGCTTCATGGCCGATTTGTTACCTACTGCCGGTCACATTCCTTTGCCATATGTAATGGGTTATGATACTCGTCCGCTTTTGACAATAGATGAAAAATTGAAATTCATGTGTACAGCTGCAGAAAAAAACTACTATCTGTTCTTGGAACACGATGCTCACAATGAAATAATCACTGTTCAGAATACTGAAAAAGGAGTGCGCCTGAAAGAAGTTTTTACTTGCGAGGACATCCTAAAATAAAGTTAATTAACTAACAACACTGTAACGGGCCAAACTATTCTTGGTCTAAAAGAAAAATCAACCTCAAAGAATAACATTCGAAAATGAAAAAAATCAAATTATCCCAATTAGCACTTTTTGCTGCATTAACCATGGCTTTGTCTTCCAATGCTCAAAGCGGCGACCAGCATGAATCTAAAAAAAGCATATTAAGCGAAACCGAATTAAAGAGATGGAGCCATCTGGATTTATCAAAAGACAGCATCCCGGGAATGAGCGTTGACAAGGCTTACAGCGAACTCATTAAAAACAAAAAAGGCAAAACGGTTATAGTAGGTATAGTCGATTCTGGTGTAGACATTGAGCACGAGGATTTGAAATCGGTTATCTGGACCAACAAAAAGGAGATCGCCGGAAACGGAATTGACGATGACAAAAACGGTTACATCGACGACATTCACGGTTGGAACTTCTTGGGTAACATTACTAAAGAAAACCTTGAATACGAAAGGATCGTTAGAAACAAGGACATAACTGACGAGGCTACTTACAACGATGCGAAAGCTCTTTATGACAAAAAAGTAGAGGAAGCTACTAAAGGCAAAAACCAATTGGCACAAATCCTCATGGGAACAACCAATGCCGATGGAGTTTTGGTGAAATTCCTTGGAAAACCAACTTACACAATTGAAGATCTGAATAAAATCGACTCGAAAGATCCGGACATCGTAACAAGCAAGTCAATCATGACTCAGATGCTTGCTTACGGTTTGAGTGTTGTTGATCTTAAAAAAGAAATCAAAAAAGAATACGACGGCTATGTAGACACTTTGGCTGGAAATGCGGTAAAAACTGATTACAGAAAGGTTCTTGGAGACAATCCTGAGGACATTAAGGATACCAAATACGGAAACAATAACGTGATGGGTCCCGATAAAGAAGAAATTGTTCACGGAACCCACGTTGCCGGTATTGTTGCTCAGGTGAGAAACAATAACCTTGGCGGTGACGGTGTTGCCAATAATGTAGAGATCATGGCCGTTCGCGCCGTGCCGGATGGAGATGAGTACGATAAAGACATCGCATTGGGAATTCGTTATGCTGTGGACAATGGTGCAAAAGTGATCAACGGAAGTTTCGGAAAGAGCTTTTCTCCGCACAAACAATGGGTTTATGATGCCATTAAATATGCGGCAAGCAAGGACGTATTAATCGTTCACGCTGCAGGTAATGATTCTAAGAATATTGATGTAGAGGAAAACTTCCCTAATGATTCTACCGATAAGAAAACAGAATTTGCAGACAACATGATTACCGTTGGTGCTTTGAATTTTGAGTACGGAGAAAACATTCCTGCTGATTTCTCTAACTACGGAAAGACAAATGTTGACGTTTTTGCTCCGGGTGTAAAAATCTATGCTACAACTCCAAACAATACTTACCAATACCTTCAGGGGACTTCGATGGCGGCTCCAAACGTTGCGGGAGTAGCCGCTTTGATCCGTTCTTACTACCCTACTCTGACTGCCACGCAGGTAAAACATATTTTGATGGATTCGGGAGTCGCAATCAACAAGGATGTTGTTGTAGGCGGAGATCCAAGCGACAAACGCCCGTTTGCAGATCTTTCTCAATCTGGTAAAATCGTTAATGCTTACAATGCATTGCAAATGGCCGAGAAAATGGCAGTCAAAACTTCTGTTCCAACAAAAGGAAAGCCTGCTAAAAAGAAATAATTCTTATTTTGAATTGATATCAAGCAAAAGCTTGTCGGAATTTCACTGATTCCGGCAAGCTTTTTTTAATTTTTAAATCCACGTTAGGATTGTTAAGTCATTGCGAGCGAAAGCGAAGCAATCTCACTATAATGAGCAAGTATTAATTGATTATCAAAGTGTGATTGCTTCGTTCCTCGCAATGACACTCCTTACCTTCCTTTGTTCTAATATGGATTTTAGATTTAATCAATATTCATCTGACAATTTGTTCCGCACCAAGTGCTGATGCCTCTGCATATTGACAAAAGCTTCCGCACCGAGTGCTAAGGACTTTGTCACGTGACAAAAGCTTTCGCACCAAGTGCTGGTGACTTTGCGCATTGACAAAAGCTTCCGCACCGAGTGCTAAGGACTTTGTCACATGACATAACCTTCCGCATCGGGTGTTGGTGGTTTTGTCAAGTTATAAAACAATCATGCGTATTGTGAAGTCCCTACGGGACAATATTCATTGCGTAAAAAATATTTTCTACCAATATTAAACCCCTACGGGGTAATGTTATGTAAAGAATATATCGCAGGTTTAATAATTATTTCTCAAAAACGAACCATAGAAATGCTCCGTTAGGAGCTAAATGTTGGTAGAAACAAATGATATCCGCAACAACATGTGTCCCGTAGGGACTATACACGTGATCTAGAAACTTGAGGAGCCAATTTGACACCTCAAGTAGGCTTCTAACATAAAAGCTATGGTTTTTACATTAAAATATTTCTAAACCAATCATACAATTGTGAAGTCCCTACGGGACAATATTCATGCGTAAAAAATATTTTCTACCAATATTAAACCCTACGGGGTAATATTACGTAAAGAATATATCCTCTTTAATGTCTTTTCCACCAAAAACAAGACCGCAACGAAATGCTCCGTTAGGAGCTGAATATTGGTAGAAAACCGAGATCGCCCCAAAGTAGATGTCCCGTAGGGACTATACACATGATCAAAAAACATTAATGATTTTTACAATATACTTGTCCGATAAACGAATCTATTTTTGCATTTTTGCCAAATTCAATAAGAAAATCCTTCGGCAAAAGATGGCAAACACTTATACACAAATACATATTCATTTTGTCTTTGCGGTAAAATTCAGAAACGGAATTATCCTACCGGAATGGAAAGAGACATTGTATAAATATATCGCCGGAATTATTCAAAACAACGATCATAAACTTTTGGCAATAAATGGAATGCCAGACCATATCCATATTTTGATTGGGGTAAGACCAAATCAATCCATTTCCGATTTAATGAAAGCCATAAAACAAAACTCTTCTCTTTGGATAAATGACAACAAACTAAGCCGTTGTCATTTTGAATGGCAAGAAGGTTATGGAGCCTTTTCTTACAGCAAATCGCAACTTGACAATGTCATTCATTATATACAGAACCAAGAATTACATCACCAAAAAAAGAGTTTCAGGGAGGAATATCTAGACTTCCTACAGAAATTCGAAATTGATCATGACGAGAAATTTATTTTTAAAGAATTAATTTAAAATTCTTTAAACCAAAAACATATAACAATCCACTACAATAAATCATCCTTATATTTTAAATACATTACAATGAAAAACGCTTTACTTCTTTCCTTGTTTTCATTAGCATTCGGAACGGCATCTGCCCAAGCTCCATGCTACTGGCAACAAAAAGTCGACTACAAAATGGAAGTCGACATGAATGTGAAAAATTACCACTACACTGGAAAACAGTCGTTGGTTTACACCAATAATTCATCTGATACACTTAGAAAAGTATATTACCATTTGTACAACAACGCCTTCCAACCGGGCAGCGAAATGGATGCTCGCACGCAAAGCATAAAAGATCCTGACAACAGGATGGCTCCTAAAACGAAAGTGGATGGTAAGGATGTCAGAATAAGCCGCATCAAAAACCTAAAGCCGGAGGAAATAGGATATTTGAATATCGCTAACTTGAAACAGGATGGCGCTTTTGTCCCATCAAAAACTGTGGGAACTATACTCGAAGTAACTTTGGCAAAGCCAATTTTGCCACACAGCCAAACTACTTTTACACTTGATTTTAGCGGGCAGGTTCCTGTTCAGATCCGTCGATCTGGAAGAAACAATTCTGAAGGAGTTGCACTTTCTATGGCGCAATGGTATCCTAAAATGGCCGAATTTGATTTCGAAGGATGGCATGCCGATCCATATATCGCAAGGGAATTCCACGGTGTTTGGGGTGATTTTGATGTGAAAATCACAATCGACAAGGATTATATTCTTGGGGGATCAGGATATCTGCAAAACAAAAACGAAATCGGTTACGGTTATCAGGATCAAGGCGTGACTGTCCCTAAAAAGACAAAGAAACTTACTTGGCATTTCGTGGCGCCTATGGTACATGACTTTACTTGGGCTGCCGATAAGGAATATTTGCATGATGTGGTAAAGGGTCATAATGATATCGACCTTCATTTCCTTTACAAAAACAATCCAAAGACGATTGAAAACTGGCAAAAAATGGAGCCTTTTATGCTTTCGGTAATGGATTTTTACTGTCACAAAGTGGGCGACTATCCTTACAAGCAATACTCTTTCATTCAGGGTGGCGACGGCGGAATGGAGTATGCAATGTGTACTCTGATGTTGGGCAACGGAGAATACGACGGAATTGTTGGAACTGCAACTCATGAGTTAGGACATTCTTGGTTCCAGCATATTTTGGCTTCCAATGAATCTAAACATCCTTGGATGGACGAAGGTTTCACGACTTATATCGAAGATTTGGCTTTGAACGAATTGACTGGAAAGAAAGAGGCAAATCCTTTCAAAAACAACTACAATGCTTATTTCAGCATGGCAAATTCAGGTAAAGAGCAGCCACAATCTACTCATGGCGATCGTTTTGACGAAAACCGTTTATACAGTATAGATTCATATTACAAAGGCAGTATTTTCCTTTCGCAGTTGGTCTACCTGATTGGCCAAGACAATGTGGATAAAACCTTGAAAAGGTATTTTGAGGAATTTAAGTTCAAACACCCTACTCCAAACGATATCAAACGCACAGCAGAACGAGTTTCCGGAGCAGAATTGGACTGGTATCTGACCGATTGGACAGAAACCACAAATACGATTGATTACGGCATCAAAAACGTTGCTGAAAACAAAGACAAAACAGTTGTTACTTTGGAGAGGATCGGAAGAATGCCAATGCCTATCGATCTTTTGGTTGAATATGCCGACGGAACCAAAGAAACTTTCTATATTCCTTTGCGAATGATGAGTTTTGTAAAAGAAAATCCGAATCCGGATATGAAGAGAACAGTTCTAAATGACTGGGCTTGGGCCTACCCTACTTTCGAATTCAGCATTTCAAAACAGAAAAGTTCGATTAAGAAAATCACCATCGATCCAATCGGTTTGATGGCCGATGTAAAGAAGGACAACAACATCTTTGAAAACAAATAACAATTAGGCGAACTTTAACGGTTCGCCTTTTTTTATAGAAAAACAGAATTATTACTTTAGCGCAAAAATTAAAACCCCATAAAATGAAATTACTGCAAACCTTAGTTCTCGGTCTATTCTTAAGTTTAGGAATTCAAAAAGCATCAGCTCAGGTCTATGACTTTAAAGCAACTGCCTATAGCGTTACCGAGAAAAATGGTAATGGTCAATGGAGTAAATGGAGTGATTTTCATGAATCGACAGTCATCATCACCCTTGACGGTAAAAAAGACCGTGTTGTTGTAGGTTCAAAAGAGATTCAACTCTACAAAATAATTAGCTACGGAGAAAAGATCGTTACCAAAAACGAGGAAACCATTCCTTTGGATTGTGTTGACAATGACGGAACTCATTGCAGTATTCTGATTGTTACTCGCAAAAACGAGAACAACCGTAAACAGTTCTACATCAATTTTGACAATGTGAAATTTGTGTATAACGTTTACTAGGTTTGTACAAGCTGATTTCGACAAGCTCAATCATCAAAACTTCACACGGTGCCTTCGACAAGATCAGGGCACCGTTTTTTTTATAAAGGAAATGAAACCGCAAACTCTAGGTTTTTTGTTGTAATTCCAGAGTTAGGAAACTGAGTTCCCGCATTGGAAACATGCCTAAGAACCGGGCGAACATCAAGCATAAAAAGTGGTGTTTTATAAGATAATCCGACTGCAAAAACATCTGCGAAAGCAAAACCACTAGCCACCCTTTCGGTTTCGGTATCCATAATCAGAGGTCCACAACTTCCAAGGAGATACATACTGAAATGCTTTGAAAAGTTTTTCCTTGCGGTGAAACCAATGTTTAGCGCATATTCATTCAAGTGCTTAAACTTGATGTAGTCTTCCCTTTTACCCAGATAACCAGGCTCACTTGGCTCGACAAAATACAAGTTGAGCAATTGATGTGTTGCTAAATTTACTTCCGGCTGAATCAGAAGTCCGTATTTTATCTTTCTTTCCGACGTCGTTATTTGATAGAAATACTGAAGTTTATATAAGTGATTTGTATATGTATAATTCCTGTTTTCAAATTCACTTCCAAAGCCATAACTGAATCCCAAAGATTTTTCATGCTTTATCTCTTGAGAATAAGATAGATTGGAACCCAAAAAGAGAGTAAGGATAGAAAGTAATCTTTGATGCATAATTCAAGAATAACGACTTTTTTAATGGCTTGCTTGCGCCAAAATTTATTCTGCAAAACAAAGAAAAAAAATACTGCTTTCAGGAGTTTGCTTCAATAATAAACAGAAAAGCAACCTCTGTGATGGTTGCTTTTTCTTTTATAATTAATAACCGTTACGTTTACGAGATAGAATGTATTACCCACATTAATATTTTATATCCAACCCAGGCAAGCCCAGCCATTAATATCAAAAGGATAAACAGAACCGGTACTATTACTTTCCAGGCGCCACCACGATATCTTCCTTCGGCATAGTGCTTATGCATAAGCTTCATATTTCGTTCGTTGGATTTAAAGGCAACGTCAAAAAAATCGCCAACAAGAGGGATAGAACCAAGCAGAGTATCGATAGAAATATTCAACAGCATTCTCGCAACAACATATCCGCTGGCTCCATTTTGTACCAAAATAGCGATCATATAGCCGGATACTAAAAAACCTGCCAAGTCCCCCACTCCTGGCAAAAAACCCAGCAAGGCATCGGCACCGAACTTAATATTTGTTCCCGGAACGCGAAATTGCGAGTCCATAAACTTGGCCAACACCTCCAAATTTCTAATTGCTGATCCTTGTCCTGATTTTGATTTCATAAATGAGAATTAAAACAATGAAGTTACTACTTCAAGGGTAATGTCAATGCTAAACTTATCTTCATAAAATCGTAAATAATCGTTGGGAACAAGTCTATTTGTTAAACTCAATAAGATAGTCTCTCTGCTTTGTGGGTATTTAGATAAACATCAAAGACTTTTATATTACAATTGAGTTTGTATATTTGTTGGGTTGCCTAAACAAATTATATGAGTTTCACTTATCCTAAGACCGAAAAACTAAAAAGTAAAAACACTATAAATTCCCTCTTTTCTCAGGGAAAATCAGTTTCCAAGTATCCTTTACGATTAGTTTACGTTCCTGAAAATTTACCGCAGGGAGAAAAAATCAAGATGGGTGTCTCAGTCTCCAAACGCAATTTCAAAAAAGCCGTAGACAGGAATTATTTCAAAAGAGTTTTGCGCGAAACCTACCGCCTCAACAAGCATTTGCTTTTAAACGGCATGAATCAGCCTTATGCTTTCATGTTTTTTTATCAGACAAAAGACCGTCTGAATTACGAAGAAATCAATACCAAAACGATTCAGTTGTTTGAGAAGTTTTTGGCACAAATCAATACTGAGAAAAGTTTATAACATAAATAACGAGATATCATGACTGTTAATTTCAAAAAAAGATATGTCCTACCGCTGATTGCCAGCGGATTTCTTTTTGTAGGAGCGAGTTTCAAAGACGATTTTTTTGAAATTGCCAAGCAGGTAGAAATCTTCACCGAATTGTTCAAGACCGTCAATATGAACTACGTCGACCAGACCAATCCTGGCGAAATGATGAACAAGGCTATTAAGTCCATGCTTGAAGATCTTGATCCGTACACCAACTATTTCAACGAACAGGATGTTGTTCGCTTCAAAATAAACACAACCGGTGAATACACGGGGATTGGTGCAATTATTACCAGAACTGGGGACAAGGTAATCGTCAAAGAACCATACAAAGGTTATCCCGCAGATAAAGCAGGACTGAAAGCAGGAGATCAGATCATTCAGATAAACGACATCATTCTTGCCGATTATAAAGACGATGCGTCCCAACTGATGAGAGGTGGAAAAAACACCAAAATTCAGGTGAAATACATTCGCCAAGGACAAACTAAAACTACCCAGATCGTTTTGGAGGAAATCGAAGTAAAAGCCGTGCCGTTCTTCGGAAAGATTGATGCTAAAACAGGTTACATCGTTTTAAGTCAATTCAACAACAAAGCTTCTAAAGAAACCAAGGAAGCTTTGGAACAATTAAAACAGGATGGTGCCGAAAGAATCGTGCTCGATTTGAGAGGCAACCCGGGAGGTTTCCTTAATGAGGCGGTAAACATCTGCAATTTGTTTGTCCCTAAAGACGAGGTGATTGTTACCACAAAATCGAAAATCGAAAAACACAACAATACCTACAAAACTACCCGCGAACCCGTTGATTTAGACATACCCTTGGTAGTAATCATTGACGGAAAAAGTGCTTCGGCTTCTGAGATTGTTTCGGGTGCACTTCAGGATTTAGATCGTGCGGTGATCGTGGGAAGCCGAAGTTTCGGAAAAGGTTTGGTACAAAGACCTATCGATTTGACTTACGGAACTCAGGTAAAGGTGACTATTTCCCGATACTATACGCCATCGGGCAGATGCATTCAGGCCTTGGATTATTCTCATAAAGACAAGGACGGAAAAGCTACTAGAACGGATGCTTCAAAGTACAATGCTTTTAAAACCAAAAAAGGAAGAACCGTTTATGACGGAGGCGGAATTCAACCGGATATTGAACTGGAAGAAACCAAACTGAGCAACATTGCGCAGGCTTTGCAGAAAAACGATGGCATTTTTGATTACGTTACCGAATATTATTATAAAAACCCTAACGTAGGAGAAACCATCCCAACGATTACTGATTCTGACTACTCCGATTTTAAATTGTTTTTGAAAAACAAACAAATTAAATTTGACACCGATACAGAATTTGCCTTGCAAAAGACATTAGAAGCTGCCAAAAAAGAAAAATTGGATGAAGCTATAGCAACGGAATATCAACAGTTGTTGGCGGCGGTTCAGAAGAGTGAGGAAAAACAATTGGATAAAAACCAAAAAGAGATTAAAAACTTACTTTTGGACGAGATTATCAAACGTTATCAGTACAAAGAAGGCTTGTATCGATATTATTTAAAGAACAATTCGGAGATCAAAAAGGCTGTTACTATTTTAGACAACACATCAGAGTACAATAAAATAATCAAGAAATAAATGTTACGATTAATAAAGATCCTTCCTTTTTTCCTTTTCGGAATTTTGTACGCGCAGGAAGAAGTAGTTCACTCGGTATATTTCAATTTTGACAAATTTAATATTACCGAACAGCAGGGCGATGATTTGGTCAACTTCATAAAAACCGCTGATTCTACAAGGATATCATCCGTTCAGATTTTCGGATATACCGACGACCGAGGGAAAGATGCCTACAACTACAAGCTGTCTAATAACAGGGCCAACACGATCAGGGAAAAATTGATTTCCAATGGCATCAAAAACAAAATCATAATAACCATCGAAGGCAAAGGCCGCATTCTTATTGACGATGACGTTGTGGAAAACCTGCCGGAAGTACGCTCGAAAAACAGAAGGGTCGATGTGGTGATCAATTTAAAACCCCTGCCAAAGATAGAATTGCCAGGTTTTTATACTTCTCTTAAGAAGAAGCACATGATTGGCGATCATATTTATCTTGAAACAATTTTGTTCGAAAGAGGCAGCAGCCAATTGACATATAAATCGAAAACCGAACTGGAAAAAATGGCTAAACTCCTGCAGAAATATAAAAACTTGGAATTCGAAATTCAAGGACACGTATGTTGTACCCCTCCTTTCCAAAAAGAGGCCATCGACAAGGACACCCGAAAAAGAGCGCTCTCGGTAAACAGAGCCCAAACGGTTTACAACTTTTTAGTAATGAAAAGAATCGATAAAAAAAGAATGACTTTCAAAGGCTACGGCAACACCGTTCCGCTGGGAAAAGGTTCTGATTATGACCGAAGGGTCGAACTGGTAATCACTAAAAGTTAATTACAAACTTTCTTCAAAAAAAGGGAACTGAGAATTTCGATTTTCAGTTCCCTTTTGTTTTTTGTTCAAAAGAGTCGTTTTCATGCGTTTTAAGACTGTTTTATTTCAAAAACAACTTACGATACCTGCAAGACAACAATAAAGCATTAATCCTAGGGATTTCAATCACTCGGCGCATTCTGGAATAAACTTCATTTTTTGTTGGATTGCATGCGCAAACTTTGCGGAAGCTTTCAAACTTCTTGGAAACCTTCCTCAAACTTTGCGGAGGGTTTCTAACGCAAAGGAACCTTCAGCAAACTTTGCGGGAGCCTTCAAACTTGTTGGAAACCTCGCGCAAACTTTGCGGAGGGTTTCTATCGCAAAGGATACCTTCAGCAAACTTTGCGGGCGATTTTTTACTTATAAAAAACATTTCGCTGAATCTGCTGCTGGCTTGTTTCCTGACAAAAGTGGTTTTGGGGAACGAAAACTTTCTTTTTAGCCCCGATCGAAGTGGAAATCCTTTTTGTTTTTTTCTTTAAAAAACAAAAAGATTGCAACGGAGAGCGGGACCGGACATGATGGGTGGCACAATCGTTATGCTCCTGATAAAAACGGGAAATTTCTAAACTTTGAGTCTTTGACCCAAATGCAAAAATGGCATTTACAGAGTGAAACGGGGGATTACCTAATGACTTTCATCGACTTGATTATCGATTTCAATTCGTGCATCAGATCGCGTTTTTCGGTGGAAGGTGCGTAGCAAAAGCCTTCAATGATGATGACTTCTTTTCTTCTAGGATTTACTATCGCATAATTAATGAAAGATCCCGACATGAAATCGCCTTTCATTTCCCAAGTCCCTTTGGTTTCAAAAGCCAATTTCCCATTGATAACCGTTTTCTCGAAATAAGGCGAATAGGATTCTTCGGTGATCATTCGGGTGTTATTCACTTTCCCGTGAATATATCTTCCGCCTACATAATCGCGGATCCTAATAATGTTATTTACATAATCGCCGTCCTTCAAAACATCGTCCATTGGAACTTTATAAATCAGGATGCTGTTGTTTCCACTGAGAATTTCCTTTTTGTACCAAATGAAATTCGGTTTGCACATTACCTTCTTATAAGTTGAAGGCATCAGCAAGGAAACCTTGAATTTCCTGCGGATTTTTTTGTCGCTCAAAAGCGATTTTTTGAAGAGGTTTTGATTGTGGGTAATCTCGGTTTTCTGGATTACTTTGATAATGGAGTCGGCATATTTTTCGATTTGTCCCGTGATCTGCGGAACCGAATTACCTGAGATGTAGATGACGTTTTGGGGTTTTGCAAACTCATTTTTGACGATTTCAAAATGAGCTTTGTCATCTTTTTTGACCACAATAATGTTTCTGTTGAGGGTTTTATAGCCTTCCAGAACTTTTACAGGGTACTGATTTATAGTAAAAATCGGCTCCTCTTGAGGAAGACCATCAACAGGAGCCGCTAGTTTTTTTCGCAGGCTGTCGCCTACTTCGCCATTCCACAACTGGTCGTTGATAATAAGAGAAATGGCATTTATTTTTCCGACAGATTCGCGTAGTTCTGCCTTTTCATTCTTTTTCGTACAAGAAAAAATGAAGAGCGAGATTGAAATCAAAAAAACGAAAGAGAGCGATTTTTTCATGGCAAATTCTTTTGGACAAAGAAGCCGTAAGATCAATTAATACTATCCGTTAATTTTCAATTTCATTCCAGGCTTCAGGTCGTTGCTGCTAATACCATTCCATTTTTTGATGTCTGAAACCGTTACGCCAGGGTATTTTTTTGCAATTGTGAAAAGAGAATCCCCTTTTCTGACCATGTATTCACTGTGTTTGCTGTCGCTGTTTTTCTTAACTCTTGACGCAACTTCACTTTTAGAAACTTTAGCATCCGATTTTAGGATCAGCAGTTTTGTTCCAAAGTTTACATTGTCGTTCTCAAGCTTGTTCCATTCGCGGATGTCTGCTACGGTAACGCCCATCTTTTTAGCGATAGTGCCAAGGTAATCTCCCTTCTGAACAGTATAGTAGTTTGAATTGTTTGAAGCTTCTGCTTTCTCTCTTAGATCAGCAACTTCAACGCCTGGTTTGGCAATTTTAAGTTTGCTGTCCAATTGAACGTTGGTGCTTTCCAAATCATTCCACTCTTTCAAGTCGGCAACAGAAACGTTGTATTTCTTAGCAATAGCACCAAGGTTGTCCCCTTTTTGAACTGTGTAATATTCAGCTTTAGCTTCCTTGTTTGGTTTATTGTCGTTTGAAGCAACTGCAGATTTAGCGTCATCATTAGAATCATTCGTTTTTGAATCTTTTTTGGCAGAAGCCAAAGCTTTCTCAGATTCATCAGACACTTGTATTTTCAAGCGTTTTCCCAAAGGAGCATTATTGCTTTTCAATTTGTTCCATTGTTTAATATCTGCAACTGAAACTCCATATTGTGCGGCGATTTCGCTTAGATTATCGCCTCGTTTAACTGTGTGGAATTTAGTTTTCTCAGACTTATCAACGATTTCAGGTTTCTCAATCTTAGCAATTTTTTCCTTTGAATTCGGCAAAGAATCTCTCTTGGCAACCAAACGAATCGGTTCGGTAAACATTCTTTCTCTTTTGGTATCCTGTTTTACGTAAGCATAAATTTTTTCTTCATTAGAAGCAAAAATTGCGATTTTATCAGAAGGCAATCTCAAATAATGATCAGTGTCTTTATAGAAAGGAACAACGTTCATTTTATATGAAGGATTCAACAACTGCAATTGAGCAACAGGTACATCTAACAAATCTGAAATTTGTTTGAAAGACATCTGCTGCTTTACCATGATTGTATCGGTAGCAAAATGTTTTATTATAGCTCTGTTTGGCTTAATTCCGTGCTCTTTGTGATATTCATAAATGTACATCGTCGCTAAGAAAGCCGGCACATAACCCTGAGTTTCCTGTGGCAAATGCTTTCGGATATTCCAGAAACTTTGGTGGCCGCCGGAACGTCTGATAGCCTTAGCCACGTTACCCGGACCAGAATTATACGAAGCTAAAACCAACTCCCAGTCGCCAAAAATCTTGTACATATTGCTCATGTATTTAGCGGCAGCCTCACTCGCCTTCAAAGGATCGCTTCTTTCGTCAACATAAGAATCGATGTTCAAATTGTACTGCTTTCCGGTTTGATACATGAACTGCCAAAGCCCTGTAGCGCCAACTCTTGAAACCGCTTTCGGGTTCAAAGCCGATTCTACAACAGCCAGATACTTGATTTCCAACGGAACGTTTTGTTTAGCTAAAGCTTCTTCAAAAAGAGGGAAATAGTATTCAGAAATAGCCATCAATCTTTCGAAAGAACGTTTTCTGTTTTTCAGGAAGGATTTAATGATGTTCTCAAGACCCTGATTGTATTCAATGTTGAAAGGAGATTTTTCATCCATTGCCTTAAGCCTCGACTTCAGCAATTCCGTGGGCAACTCATACTCTACCCTTTCATCAAGGTTTATGTGTTTTATGTCATTCTGAAGATTATCATACAAATCGATATTCGTCAATTCCTTCATCCAAAGACTGTCGACGCAAGAAGCAATCTCATCTTTGTGGAAGGTTGATTTTATGGAATCTAAGTAGGACATTTTAAACTGGGGTTTCGAAGAAGTGTTCGAAAAACCTGTGTTTTGTCCAAAAACATTTGCTGCCAGCATTAAACAAACCGATAGCGTGATATTTCTTATAATCATAAAACTGTGTTTTTATTTCGTTTTCATAAAAGCCGTACCTCTAGAAAACTTTTAATAATGTTTTGTGTTCGTGAAACGTAATCTTCGATGTTCCCGGAACACAAAACATTACTTTTCAAATATTTAAGTAGGCAAACTTAACAATCTAAGAACGTATAAGTATCTAATTTATTGTTAATTGTACTTCCCTATTCTAAAATCGCAGCGATTCCAGGCAAGGTTCTACCTTCAAGCATTTCCAACATTGCACCACCACCTGTAGAAACATAGCTCATTTTTGGCTCGAAACCGAACTGCTTCACTGCCGCAACTGAATCTCCTCCTCCTACTAGTGAGAAAGCACCGTTTGCTGTAGATTCGGCGATGAAGTTTCCTAGTTCGATAGTTCCGTTTGAGAATTTTTCCAATTCAAAAACTCCTAATGGACCGTTCCAAAGGATAGTTTTTGATTCCAAGATCACTTTTTTGATTGCTTCCAATGATTTCGGACCACAGTCAAGACCTTGCCATCCGTCAGGGATTTCGTTTACATCTACCATTTGAGTATCCGCATCGTTTGAAAATGCATTGGCAACCAACATGTCAACTGGCAAATGAACTTCAACTCCTTTTTCTTTGGCTTTAGCCAAAATTTCAAGAGCTAAATCCATTTTATCATCTTCCACAATTGAATTTCCAATTTTTCCACCCAAGGCTTTTATGAACGTGAAAGTCATACCGCCACCAATGATGATATGGTTTACTTTATCTAAGATATTTTCGATAACCGTGATTTTAGAAGAAACTTTCGATCCTCCCAAAACAGCAGTTACTGGTTTTTCAGAATCCTTCAAAACCTTATTAATGCTTTCGATTTCTTTTGCCAACAATGCTCCAAAACATTTTTCGTTAGGGAAAAATTGAGCGATAATCGTAGTCGAAGCATGTGCTCTGTGAGCCGTTCCGAAAGCGTCGTTCACATAAATGTCTCCCAAAGAAGCCAACTCTTTTGCGAATTCAACATTACCAGCTTCTTCTTCAGCGTGGAAACGAAGGTTTTCCAACAATAAAACTTCCCCCGGTTTCAAGTTTTCAGCAGCAGTTTTAGCTTCAGTTCCAACGCAATTGTTTGCAAATTTCACTTCAACACCAAGGACTTCAGAAGCTTTATTCAAAATGTGTTTCAAAGAATATTTTTCCTCGATACCTTTTGGTCTTCCCAAGTGCGACATCAGGATAACACTGCCTCCGTCGGCAAGAATCTTGTCGATAGTAGGTTTTGCTGCCTCAATTCTGGTAGCGTCAGTTACATTAAAATTGGCATCCAAAGGCACATTGAAATCTACACGGATAATAGCTTTTTTATTGCTGAAATTGAAATCTTGAAGGGTTTTCATATTATTATTGAATTGATTTTTTTAATCGGCAAATATATGATTTTTCGACAACTAGAAAATTAATAGGCTTTTTAGTCATAATTCTGCAATAAACAGACGATTTTGAAAGACAAAATCGAGAATCAAATATTCTAAAAAGTGAGAATCAAATTCCGAAAAAGCACCTACACTATCTATTACTTCTTTTCCAAATCCTGAGTTGTTATCAATAGCGTTCTAGAGGCTTAAAAAAATCTAGAACCTTCCGCAAATTTTGTTGGTGCCTCCAAAGCTATATGAAACCTTCCGCAAAGTTTGCTGGCACTCCAAAGCTATATGAAACCTCCCGCAAAGTTTGCTGGTACCACCAAAGCTGTATGGAACCTTCCGCAAAGTTTGCTGGTACTTCAAAACTGTATAAGCTTCACATTTCATTATGATTGAAATCGAAAATGATATAATAAACACTTCCAAAAACTACTTTGATCAAGGGAGAATCTATTAACCTAATTGCAAGGCTTCTGATTCTCATTTTTAATTAAATTTGACTGATACTGGATATTTAATGACTTTAAAAACTATTGTTTTTCCCTGCCAATATTCAATTCCATTTTGAATCCAAATGATAAATCCCAACAAATTCTTGATTATGAAAAAATCAATTCTTATAGAGACAGACGCCCTTTACATTTCGATCCTTTTGCTTTTGGTGATGACAGCAATCTTGTTCTTCGCTTATAATTTGGGCGAAAAATCAAAAAGAGTAAGCACCGAAGATTCAGGAATCTTGGGTTCGATGGTGGGACTTTTCGCTCTTCTCCTGGCTTTTAGCTTTGGTATGGCGGGTTCCAGATTTGAAAATCGAAAAAACAACCTTATAGAGGAAACCAACTGCATTGGGACTGCGATTTTGCGTTCCGATATTTATCCCGACAGTTCTAAAGTAGCTTTCAGGCATGATTTTGAAAAATATCTGGACGCCAGAATCTTATTTTTTAAAGCCAAAAAAAATGACCCGAATATCGAAGTGGCACTTAAAAACGCGGACAAGGCAGCAAAAAGCCTATGGAAACGCGCATCTTTTTACGCCAAACAAAAGGAATACTTTCTGCAGTCGAATATGATGCTGCCTGCATTGAATAATATGTTCGACATTGCTTCGACCATCGATGCACTTTTCAACTCATACGTTCCGGAAACCATTATTTATCTGTTACTAGTATTCGCACTTATTTTGTCGTTTTATGTGGGGTTTAATGCGGGGTTTAAACAACATATCGACAAAATTTTCCTACTTGGTTTCTGCCTCCTCACCTCCATCGTGATTTACACCATTTTAGATTTAGACCGTCCAAGACGCGGCGCTATAAATATTCGAAATGAAATCATCTTACTAGAAGAATTGAAAAATAATTTCAGGTAAAAATCCCGCAATTGGCACTGAATCTTTTTCTGCTATATTTGCGCCATGCAGTTTTCTGAAATTTTAGGACAAGAATACATTAAAAACCATCTGATCAAGAGCGCCTCTGCGGGAAGAATTCCCCACGCGCAATTGTTCGTCGGCCCCGAAGGAAGCGGGACTTTGCCCGCAGCCATTGCTTATGCCCAATACATTTTGTGCAACAATATTGACAGTGAGAATTCCGGCGGAAATGCTGCCTGCAACCTTAAGTTCGAGCACATTTCGCATCCCGATTTGCATTTTATTTATCCCACGGTAACCAACGAATCCGTAAAATCCAAACCAAAGAGCATTGATTTCATCGCCGACTGGCGCGAGTTTTTAAAGACTTCGCCTTACGGAGGTTTGTTTGATTGGTATAGTGTTCTGGGTGTCCAAAACAAACAGGGAGAAATCAGGGTAGATGATGCTCAGGAAATCCTGAAATCATTGGCTTTGAAATCCTACGAAGGCGGATACAAAGTGATGATTATCTGGATGGCCGACAAGATGAATGTTGCGGCTTCCAACAAACTACTGAAACTACTGGAAGAACCTCAGGATAAAACTCTGTTCATCTTAATTTCTGAAAACGAAGAGGATATTATACAAACCATCCGCTCGCGCTGTCAGGTTTTGCATTTCAATGGTTTGAGCGAACAAATTATCGCCGACGCATTGGTTTCACGTGAAAATGTTGAAACAAAAGCCGCTACAAAAATTGCTCATCAGGCTCAGGGAAATTTCAATAAAGCTTTACATCTAATTCGTCAGGACGGCGACGAATATCCTTTTGAAGAATGGTTCGTTGCATGGGTTCGCGCCGCTTTCCGTGCAAAAGGAAATGCTGCTGCCATTGCAGATCTTATCCAATGGAGCGAACAGATTGCTGCTTTAGGGCGCGAAGCGCAAAAAAAATTTCTGCAGTTTTGCATCGAAATGTTTCGCCAGGCACTTTTGCTGAATTACAAGACCGAAGGTCTAGTGTACATGGAGCCAAAAGTCGAGAAATTCAAGCTTGAAAACTTTGCACCTTTCGTCAACGGAAACAACATCGGTGATATTTTCAAAGAACTTTCTGATGCGATGTATCACATCGAGCGCAACGGAAATGCGAAAATAATTCTGACCGATTTATCAATAAAACTTACACGTCTAATCCATAAAAAATAAATTATGTTCAACATTGCATCTACCTTGGCTTTGGTACTACTTGCCGTAACATTCATTCAATCAGGTTACGATAAAATTTCCGACTGGAAAGGAAACGTCGAATGGCTTAAAGGTCATTTTTCGCAAACGGCCATCAAGAATATGGTTCCGGCTTCTCTAATGTTAGTCTTGTTTTTGGAAGTTATTGCCGGTATTTTATGCCTTTCCGGTTCTGTGAAATTGATGATGTACAACGACAGAGTTTTCGGTTTGTACGGAGCAATTTTTTCCTGTATCACTCTCATCGTTTTACTTTTAGGACAGCGTTTGGCAAAGGATTACGACGGTGCCAGGACCATCGTTATTTATTTCATTCCTGCTGTGATGGCGGTTTACTGGTTGAGTTAATCCTACTTAAATAAATTAAAAAAGATGGTGAATTGAAGTTTCAGTTCACCATCTTTTATTTTATAGTTATTCTTAACTATTCTGGTTTTTCAAACTCGCCCTGAAAATCCTCAGCTCGTCCCACGTGAAACTGTCATCCGATTTTTCTTTTAATTCTCCCAAAGTCAAGCCTTCCGAATCCTTGAAAAGCTCTTTCAGTTTCAGGATTTTATCCTCAGGAAATACTTCCGAAATACTCACTTTTCCTTCTTCGACAAGCTTAGAGATATGGCCGTAAATAGTTGTAACAGTTAGTTTTCTTAGCTTAGATATTTCTTCGATCGAATGTTTCTGAAGCCACAATTCGTAAGTTTCTTCAAACGTAGATTTCTTAGATTCTTTCTTGGCAGATTTTTTAGAAGCGTATCTATCGTCATCAAAATCATCGTTTACAAGATTAATGTTTAGTTTTTTAAACTCCTCATAAACTGTTTCGACCTTTTGCTTTCTGTAATTTCTTATTGCTTCCGATTGGAGATTATCTTTCGAAATTTCCTTGCCTGCATTCAAAGTATCCATCAATACCTGAGTCTTCATCAAGCGGAGAACACTGTCTGTGGTCACTTCTTCCAAAGCCGTCAGTTCGTCATAGAAAGTTTTAGCTTTTTTTTGCCGTTTTACTTCTTCAATTTTCATCAGAATATCATAGACCATCTGGTCGAGTTGAGGCAAAAAATAATTGACCGCCGCCTCTACCCTTTCGGAAATATGTTTGAGATCGAAATTTGGCGCACTGAAAAGCCTGTTAAGCTGCCCAATAAATTTCTGCGCCGGATCGAGTAATTGCCAAACTACTCCCGCCTGACTTTCCGCCCAAGCTCCACTTTTTGATTTCTCCGATTTTTCCGATTCGTGACCGTAACTGAACTGATGATTCCTCCATTCCTGCGCCGGATGATTAAAATTGAAACTGTTTATCAGATAATTATAAATAAAATTTCGGGTTTCCTGTTGCAACTCATTTTCCAAAACCGTGTCGCTGGCTTTGTTCAGAGAAAAATCCATCACGTCCTGATCGTTCGAAATCCCATTCATTCGCAGCGGAGAAAGCAAAATTAAGCCGTTTAACGATCGTAAACGCGAAAGCGCAACGTAGGCTTGTCCGGGTAGGAAAACCTGCGATACATCGAGCGCAGCTTTGTCAAAGGTCAATCCCTGGCTTTTGTGAACCGTAATAGCCCAGGCCAATTTGATAGGATAATGCGTAAAAGTGCCTAAAACCTCTTCGATGATTTCCTTGGTTACGGGGTTTACAGTATAGCGGATATTCTCCCATTCATATTTTTCAACCTCGATACTTTTCTTTTCCTCTGGGAAATGAACCATAATTTCCGCACCCGAAAGCGATTCGATAACACCCATCTTTCCGTTGAAGTAGTGCTTATCGGCAGACGGATCGTTTTTCACAAACATAATCTGCGCCCCAACCTTCAGTTCCAAAACAGCTTCCAAGGGATAAATTTTTTCCGGAAAATCATCAACAATTTCGGCTTTGTATTTTATTGATTTTCCTACCAAATCATTCAACGAAGTCGAATTGATTGCATCAGCTTTAGCATTGTGCGTAGTCAGAGTGATGTAACCTTTGTTAGCTTTTAAATCAAAATCAGGTTTTACAAATTGATTCAAAACCGAAATATCTTGTTGGGAAATCTGGTTATTCCTCAAATTATTCAAAACCGAAATAAACTTCTCGTCAGTTTGGCGGAAAATCTTAGATAACTCAATGTAAAGCGGCGGATATTGCTGCATCACATGAGAATGAAAAAAGAATTTCCCCCTGTAATAATTTCGCAAAACACGCCATTCATCGTCCTTAACCACCGGCGGCAATTGCAGCAAATCACCAATAAACAAAACCTGAACTCCGCCGAATGGCGACTTTTTTTTGCGAACAGTCTGCATCATAAAATCGATGGCATCCAGCAAATCGGCACGCAGCATACTGACTTCATCTATGATAAGCAGTTCCATATTCTGAATCACATCTTTCTTCTGACGATTCATTTTGAAATGGCGGCTCAGGGTGTATTTTGTTTCAAATTTCATACTCTCCGAAAACGGAATTTCCGCAGAAGCATCAGGAATAAAAGCACCAAAAGGCAACTGAAACATGGAATGAATCGTGACTCCGCCAGCGTTCAAAGCCGCAATTCCCGTAGGTGCCACCACCACCGTATTCTTGTGGGTCGTCTGAATAATTTCCCGCAAAAGCGTAGTTTTTCCAGTCCCAGCCTTACCGGTTAAAAAAACTGAACGCTGGGTTTGATTGATGAACCGCAAGGTATAAACGGCTTCTTCGGAAAGATTTTGCATTGAAATTGAATTTGGCAATAAAAGTATTAAAATGGGTTTCACAGTAAAAGCAATTTTACCATTTAACTAAAAAATCAACGATAGCCAACGAATTAATACCTTAACCTATTGATTTCCAAAAGTAATTTTGGAAAATTTAATAGTCACAGCGGTTTCGCTTTTCGCGAAAGCCAAGAAAATGATAAACCTTTTTAGTGTTTTTAAATAAATAATTATTTTATAAAGTAAAAAACTTACTAAAAAGTCACAATTTATTATTTTTAAAAGTACAAAGCTTTCAGTAATATTATAATTGTTTATTGTATAAAGTACAAAACTTACAAGAATCTCATAATACTTTGTTGTTTAAAGTACAAAACTTACTAGAATATCATAATTCTTTGTTGTAGAAAGTATAAAGCTTGCTAGATTCTCATAATCCTTTGTGGTAGAAATCAAAAATATTCGAATAGTATATAAATAAAAACGCCTTCAAACTCTAATGAGTTGAAGGCGCTTTAAATCTATATATTTTTAAAGTATTATTTCTTTGAAGTAGTAGGAACTGCTTGTTTATCTTCAGATTTGGTAGACAATTTATCCCCTGATTTGTACTTGTCATTCAATAATTTAATGATGTCTTTCGTAATATCATACTTGTCTTCGGCATATAAAATCGTAGCGCTTCCCTCAGATCCGTAGATGTAAGAATACCCCTTTTCCTTACCGTAAGTTTTGATGAATTTCTTAACTCCACTAACTAAAGAATCCATCTCCACTCCCATTTCCTGTTGCAATTGCTGACCCATAGCTTGTTGAGCATACTGTAATTCTTGTTCTCTTTTTTGCAGAGCAGCTCCGTTTTGTTGAGCCCACATTTGGCCATTAGCCTGTGCGTTTCTCTGAAAATTAGCAGCATCTGCCTTGAATCGTTTAATTTCAAGTTCTAATTCATGACCCATTTCATCAGATTTGGTTTTGAACTTTGCCTGAAGATCTTTTGCTTCAGTATATTCTTCCATCAATTTTGAAGTGTCTATATAAGCAGTTTTGGTTTCTTTAACTTGAGGAGTCTCTTTGCATGAAATAATGGAAAGAGCGATTGCGATAACTACTAGTGATTTTTTCATTCTAAAATTTTCTTTTTAATTTTTTCGGTTTTCAAAAATAGGAAAAATAAGTCAGACCCATATCAACGGATTTTAAGACCAATTTCCACTTATTTCTATATATAAAGTAAGACTATAACTAATTATTTTATAAATAAGTAAAAGCTATCAAAATCGGATTCAAATAAAGCGATTTAAGAGATTATAATAATTTCGGTATAATCCAGATCATTTTTAATTAATAGCGTTTAATGAGCGCTTTTAAAATAGTTTTTACAGGTTTTTTAGGATATAAATGTGCGATGAATACTCAAAATCACGTTTCGCTTTGATATTTGAAAGCAAACCGATGTAAAACGCTTTAAAATAATTCATTTTACCGTTTTTGTATTTTTCAGAAAGCAGGGCAACATAAAACGAATCAAATTTCATTGGTAACACTTTTTTCAATTCCATATTCTGTTTTTGGAAAAGAAGGTTAATCGACGTTTTTGAGAAATGCCATAAATGACGAGGAACATCAAAAGCCGCCCAGAAGTTTCCGTAGTACTTTGCATCATACGATTTGAAATTTGGAACAGCCACAATTACGGTTCCATCCGGTTTTAGCAAACGTTTCAATTCTCGAATTTGTAAATCCAAATCCGGAACGTGTTCAAGAACGTGCCACATAGATATCACATCAAAAGAATGATCTGGCAGCGAAGCCAAATCTATAGCAAAAGAAATTCCTTTTCGTTCTGCCGAATTTCGGGCCTTATCATTCGGTTCAATTCCGGTAGTCTTCCACCCGTCCTGTTTTGCCACCCACAAAAAATCCCCAGTTCCGGCCCCAATGTCCAAAAGAGTCCCTTTGTGAGGACTCCAACTGTTTATTAAATTCAACTTATTTCTAAGCGCAATATTTTTTATAAAATGATAGGCTTGTTCAAAAACAGAACGCTTGGCATCTGTATGGGAAATATAATCTTCACTTTCATAATAGCGCGACAAAGCAGCTCCTTGAGGTTGCGGCTCAGTAATAAGCATATCCAGCTTTTCATTATGATACAAACTGAAAGTTTCCTGAGAAACTGAATAATCCTTTAAAGTGGCAAAAATTTTATTGTTAGAATGATCCATTATTTATGAGATAATCGTCTTTTAAGTTTTTTAAATAATTAATTACAATATTTCGGGAAAGTGATTCTTCTGCAAGCACATCTTCATTTTTTGAATTTATTACAGAAATAGCGATGAACTTTGAAGCATTGGTTATTCTATTTACTTCCGTCTCCTGATTGACTACCGTAAAATTTGAAAATCCGAAATACTTATCAAACTCGTCATTGTCATAAAAAAGCAGTTTATATCTATCTCCGGCAATTGACACCCAAAGCTCTCTTTCGAAAAGACTCTTAGTTTTAAATTTGGTAGAAATGTATTGCTGGAAAATAACCTTTCGTTGATTGTTTTCGAAAACAAACACATTTAAGTTTTTATTTCCAATTATACTCTTTCCTTGTTCAAGGACTGAATAATCTGAAATTTCCATCCGCTGTCTTGTAATACCACAACCTATTAAAAACAAAAAAAGAAAAAGAGAAACTCTTTTTCCTTTATTGATAAGGCTTGACTGTATTAGTTCCACGTGAAACATTTATCGACCCATGTAAATTAACAACACCGAAATATCGCTTGGAGAAACACCACTTATACGGGAAGCCTGAGAAATTGTAACAGGACGGATCTTAGAAAGCTTTTGTCTTGCTTCAATGGACATGGACTTAATTTTCTCGTAGTCGAAGTTCTCCGGGATCTTCATATCCTCGAAGCGAGTTAACTTACTTGCGTTATTTCTCTCCTTTTCGATATAACCTGAATACTTAACCTGAATTTCTGCTTGCTCAAGAATTTCCTGATCAAGATCGTTTTGAGAAACATATTCACTAACTTTTTCAAACTTCATCATATCCGTCAAATCCATTTGCGGACGAGTGAATATCTTAAACATTTTATCGCCTTGAGAAATCAAGGCAGTTTCTTTAGACTCTAAAATTGGGTTTGCCTCACCTATCGTAACACTTGTTTCTTTAAAAAACGAAACCATACGTTCAGCCTCTTCAAATTTATGTTCCATTCGTCTCAATCTACTTTCAGAAGCAAGACCGATTGCATAAGACATAGGCGTTAATCTGAAATCAGCATTATCTTGACGCAGTAAAGTTCTGTACTCTGCACGAGAAGTAAACATCCTGTATGGCTCCTCAGTTCCCTTCGTGATCAAGTCGTCAATTAAAACACCTATATAAGCTTCGTCCCTTTTCAAAATTAAAGGATCCTTTTCATGAACTTTCAAATGCGCATTAATACCTGCCATCAATCCTTGGGCAGCTGCCTCCTCATAACCGGTAGTACCGTTAATCTGTCCGGCAAAATATAAACCTTCGACCAATTTGGTTTCCAAAGTATGCTTAAGCTGCGTAGGAGGAAAATAATCATATTCGATAGCATATCCCGGACGGAAGAATTTCACTTTTTCAAAACCAGCCACAGAACGTAAAGCTTTAAATTGAATCTCCTCAGGAAGTGAAGTTGAAAAACCGTTTACATAAACTTCAACCGTATTCCATCCTTCCGGTTCAACGAAAAGCTGATGTCTTTCCTTATCTGCAAAACGATTGATTTTATCTTCAATAGAAGGACAATATCTAGGACCAATACTTTTGATTCTTCCGTTAAACATAGGAGAACGATCGAAGCCTTCACGTAAAATATTATGAACATCAAGGGAAGTATATGTCATGTGACATGAACGCTGATGAATCAAAGGTTTTGTTAAATCAGAATAAGAGAACTTATCAGGTCTCTCATCACCTTTTTCTTCGTTCATTTTTGAATAATCCAGAGAACGCCCGTCTACACGAGGAGGGGTTCCGGTTTTCATTCTTCCAGCTTCAAAACCTACACGAACCAAATCTTCGGTAATTCCGAAAGCAGCACTCTCTCCTGCTCTACCTCCTCCAAATTGTTTGTCTCCAATATGAATCAAACCATTCAAAAAAGTACCGTTTGTCAGCACCACCGATTTAGAACGAATTTCTACTCCGAGAGAAGTTACAATACCATTTACCTTACCATCCTCTATAATCAATCCTTTTACCATTTCCTGATAAAAGTCAAGATTTGGAGTTTGCTCCAACATCAATCTCCATTCCTCTGCAAAACGGAAACGGTCACTTTGAACCCGTGGCGACCACATTGCAGGACCTTTAGACTTATTCAACATCTTGAATTGAATTGCAGTCTTATCAGACACAATACCGGAATATCCACCAAGAGCATCGATCTCCCGAACAATCTGCCCTTTGGCAATTCCACCCATTGCTGGGTTGCACGACATCTGTGCAATGTTCTGCAAACTCATTGTTACCAATAAGGTTTTCGAACCTAAATTTGCGGCCGCTGCCGCGGCTTCAGAACCTGCGTGACCCGCGCCAACCACTATAACATCATATATATCTTGAAACAATTTGATTCTCTTTTAAAATTATTTTTCTATTATGTTTCACGTGGAACACCTTGTACAAATTCATGTTGTGGTACGATAATAACAGACACTGTTCCACGTGGAACTGCATTGATAAATTCAGATAATTATTTATCGTTCCACGTGGAACAACTTTATTTTTTCATCTTCCTTATTACGCATTAATTGTTCGTCTTCTTCAGTTTTATCTTTAAATCCACAGTAATGAAGTACTCCATGAATAATAACGCGACGTAGTTCTTCTTCAAAAGAAACATTAAATTCCTGAGCGTTTTCACGAACTCTTTCTACTGATACGAAAATATCACCGTTAAGTTCATTGCCTACAGAATAATCGAAACTAATAATATCAGTTAAGGTATCATGTTGAAGATATTCAACGTTGATTTTATGAAGATAATCATCATCACAAAATATATAGTTTATCTCACCTTCCTTTTTATCTTCAGACAAAATAACAGCGGAAATCCAATCTGAGTATGCAGTTTCGTCTTCTAAAACAAAATCTGTTTCGTAATTAAAATCTATCATTTTTTATTAAAATATTCTTGAACTTTCTGTTCAAAATTGGAGCGCAAAGGTATACTTTGTCTATTTAAAATCTCTATACTCTTTAAATAATCTTTTACAACTGCAGGCAGAGGACTGCTATGATTATTAAATTGTCTTTTAACCGTTTCAGCTTGCCGCTTTTCTTCTTGACCCTGTTCCTTGATAGCTGAATCTAGTTTTAATAACTCCTGCTTAACATTGACAACTTTTTGCAAAACTTCATTTTTAAAACCTTTATTCAGTAATTGCTTTTCAACATCTTTCATTTTATCCAAAGTTGATTGACCATTTCCGCCCATACCCTTTTTATTGAGTTCATTTTGTAAAGCTTCACGCAACTGTTTTTGTTCTTTATATATCTCCATAATTTCACCAGCATTACCCTCTCCATCCTGACCTTGACCTTCAGATTTACCATTTCCTTTCTCGCCTGACTTGCCATCTTTACCTTCTCCTGGCTTTGAACCAGGTTTCATTCCCTGCTTCATTTTATCAGCTAAACCTTCCTGCTTTTTAATAATATCCGACAATTGCATTCCTTGACCCTGACCTTTCTTGCCTTTACCGGATCCACTTTGCGATAATGACATTTGCATGTTGTTCAGAATTTCACTCAAAAAATCAGCTAATTTATTTGCGGAAGCAATCACATACTGCTGGTGAGAAACCCCCTTTGCAATTAAACTATCCACAAAAGAATCTAATGCTTTGTCCAAATTATACTGCACATTGCCTACTTCTTTATTTATGTTTTCGCTGATTTTTGGATTGCGAAGAGATAAGGCAAATAGGCTGTCATCTACATGCTGGAACTGCAGCCTCAAATCCATTTGCGCTTTTAAATTCTTATTAAATGACGGAGAAACCTTTTTCAGATCATGAAACTGACCCATCAGGTTTTCCTGTGAAAACGAAAAAGCTAATAGATTATCCAAAACTTGTCTAAGCATAGCGACGTCCTCCTCCATTTGTTCCATATCACCAGCATCCATAGACTTCGTCATTTGAGCACCCATTTCCTTCATCTTTTTTGAAGCACTTTTCTGTTTTGGTTTTGCTTTAGAAGCATTATCTTTTTTCAATTCGTCAGTTGCATTCTTTAAATCATCATCAATAGACTTTTCCTTATAATCATCATTCGGTAACTCAACTGGAGATTTTAATTCTTTATTTTCTTTATCAAGATCTTTTAAGTCTTTCTGAATATCATCAAATTCTCTATTAATCTCTTCCTGCTTTTGAACAGAATTCTCTTTATCCTTATCTGATAAATTATTTTGCTTTTCTGAAAGCTTATTCAATTTATCGACAAGTTGTTTGGCTTTCTTTTCAACATAAAACTTCTTAGTAAGCTCAACTAATTGCTCTAAATTCTTTACCTGATTTTGACTGTTCTGTTTGAACTTATCCATTTTTTCAGACAGCTCATCCTGTTTCAATTTATTATTCAGTTCATTTAATTCATCCAAAAGTTTTTTATTTTTTTCCAAATCCTTTTCGGAATAATCCAAACGCTTCTGAAGTTCATCTTTAAATGAATCCTTTTTATCAGGATTAATCTTCTCCAAATTATCTTTTAATTTTTTAGAAAACTCTTTCATCATTTCGTCCTGCTCCTTTTGGCGTTTAATGAAATCATTTATCTTTTGCTGATCATTAAATTCCAAAACATCTTTCTCCTTTGTCACTTTTTGAAGCTTATCCATTTCAGAAATCTGCTTATCCTGTTTCTTTAATGACTTTTGCAAACCATCAATATTTTCATTTTGTTGTTGTAAAATCTGCTCTTGCTTTTCATCTTCAGTGGCCAATCTGTTTGCAAAAACTGTAGATTTTATGCTTTTAAAATTATGAGGAGCATCATTATCAAAAACTTCAAAATAGTAGTTATAAGAAACCCCTTGCTCTATAGGAAGCGAACCTGGGAAAACAAAAACAAACTGATCATAGACATCCTTCTTAATACCCAATGTTCCACGTTTGGCTTGGTTTGGTTTATTCGCAGGGTAATAAACTATTTGCAGTTTTGACAAACCATAATCATCGGAAATTTTACCAATAACAATGCTTTTATCAGCCTTTAAACTGTCAGGAACGTTATTAACTTCAATTGTAGGGTATTGATCTTTGATTACCGAGAACTGATAGGATAGTTTCTCGTAATTTTTAACTCTCTTATTAGAAGTAATAATTTGGTAATCAATATTTTGATTTACATTTTTAGACAATGTAAAACCATTATCTACCGCAGAAAAAGGGATATTCTGTTTATAGTCTGAAAAAACCACAGACTGAGTTGCGAAAGCATCAACTTTCCAACTTACAAGCGTCCCCTCAGGGATGATTGCATTGCCAGTTCCTTTAACCAATTCAGTCTTTTTATTCAAATAAGAAGGAAATCGAAGTGTCATTTCAAAATTAGCGATCGAAGGCACAGCAACCACAGCTAATTCATAATCCGGTGAACTAACATCGTTAGCTTCCACGTGGAAGGATAAAGAATTATAAGGTTTTTGAAAACGGTATTCAAAATAACCGGGTTGAGAAGATTCCATCAAATAACTTTCGCCGTTGATAAAAATAACAGCATTTTCTGGAACAATCTTACCTGCCGATTGTACTCTTAAAACAAAATCATCACCTTGTTGGGTTTGTAAATTTTTATTTAAAACTAAAAAAGTGAAAGGTGCAGGAGGCAAATATTGCTTTTTAAAGTGTACTACCCTATCTAGACTCTGGGAAATCATATCGCTATTTCCTGATATATAAAAAACAGAAAACAAAAGAATCGGGATAATAGCCAAAGGCAAATACTTACGATTGTGTTTAAAATCTATAGCGTTAGTGAAAGGAACAGGCTGAAGGGAATTTGCTTTTTGCTCAATGGAAGCCATCAGCAACTCCGATTGGTTAGGATCATTAACCAATTGAAGAAAATTTATCAGCTTGTCATTGACAGTCGAAAAATGATTTCCTATAATATTTGAAGCTTCATTATAATCGATTCCTTTTTGGATATTAAATAATTTAAAAACAGGAAACAATATAAATCGAAACAAGAGAACGGATTCGACTGCTATAAATAATAAAAAAAGTGAGGTTCTTCCCGCTGGCTTTAACCAAAGAAAATATTCAAAAAGAAGCGTAAATAAAAAATATAATAAACCAAAGCCAATGAAAAAAATAGAACCTCTAATCAATTCATTGGTGTAATATTTCTTGATAAACGTTTCTAACTTCTGAAAAATGAGGGCACTTGTTTCCAAATTATTTTTCTTTTTATTTATAACCGCTAAAAGTAGCAATTTTACTGATTAAAGAAATATTAGCTTCTGTTTATATTAAATTAAGCAAAATCCTATAATTCATCTTCATTATCCTAAATCAAAAATTCAAAATCAGAATGAGAATTTTTAATCTCATATATTAACAACACTCATATTTTAAAGAATTATACACAGATATAAAAATTACGGTCAGACGCAGGAATAAGATCCTCTAACCGTTGAGTGTAAATAATTGATTCGAGGATACATTTATTTGATTTCTATAAAAAATTATACGTTTCATGTACTTTATTATACGATTACTGATGTAAATTATACGATTCATGTAATTCCTTATATTCTTTTAGTAGTTTATTATATGAATGATGTAATTTGTTATAGACTTTATGTACTTTATTTTATGAATAATGTGTTCTATTATACTCATTCTGTATATACTTATAAAAAGGACCTACTTTGTTATAATCATTTATATATGCTCATATGAGGAATGTAACAGATTCCGAATTTTAAAATATTACTCAAAATAAGATTTTGAAAAAAAATAAAATAGCAAAAGCGGACAGAGAAAGATGACTGCCAACTAATAATTTGAAAAAATCTAGAAATCAATAAACTATATTTGCCACAAAAATTTAATTAAAATGTCAAAGCAAGTTAGGGTGCGTTTTGCACCGAGTCCTACGGGACCTTTACATATTGGTGGTGTACGTACCGCCCTATTCAATTATTTGTTTGCAAAAAAAAATAACGGTGTTTTTTATCTCAGAGTTGAAGATACCGACCAGAACCGTTTTGTCCCTGGAGCTGAAGAATATATTATGGAAGCCTTGGAATGGTTAGGAATTGCTCCTGATGAGACTGTCGGGAAAAATGAAAAATTTGGACCATACCGTCAAAGTGAAAGAAAAGATTTATACAGAGAATATGCAGAAGAGTTGATAAATTCAGGTCACGCATACTATGCTTTTGATACTCCGGAAGCTTTGGATACACAAAGAAAACAACACGAAGAACAAGGACAAACGTTTATATACAATCATCACAACCGTGAAAGTTTAGATAATTCTTTAGCTATTTCTGCTGAAGAAACTCAAAAAAGGCTTGACAATGGTCAAGAGCACGTAATTCGTTTTAAAACTCCAGTAAACGAAACACTACATCTAAATGATATTATACGCGGAGATATTAAGTTTGATACAAATTTATTAGACGATAAGGTATTATTCAAAGGAGATGGAATGCCTACTTACCATTTGGCTAACATTGTTGATGATCATTTAATGGAAACTTCTCACGTAATCCGTGGTGAAGAATGGTTGCCTTCTATGCCATTGCACTACATGTTATACAGAGCATTTAACTGGGAAGCACCTGAATTTGCGCATTTACCATTGATTTTGAAGCCTATCGGAAATGGTAAATTGTCAAAACGTGATGGTGATAAAATGGGATTCCCGGTATTTCCATTAGAATGGAAAACCGAAGAAGGAATTTCCTCAGGCTACAGAGAAAAAGGATTTTTCCCGGAAACAGTTGTTAACTTCTTATCATTATTGGGTTGGAATGATGGAACTGACAAGGAATTATTTTCATTGGAAGAATTAGTTCAGTCATTTGACTTGAAAAGAGTTCATAAAGCGGGAGCTAAATTTGACCCTGAAAAGAACAAATGGTTTAATCATCAGTATTTAATCAAAAAAGATGATGAAAGCTTAGCTAAAATATTCGCAGATTTAATTAAAGAAAAAGAAGTTACAAGTGACTACTCATTTGAAGAATTGACAAAAATTGTTTCTTTAATCAAAGAAAGAGCACATTTCGTATCAGAATTCTGGGATTTAAGCGACTTCTTCTTTGTAGCTCCACTGAGTTATGATGAAAAAGCAAGTAAAAATTGGAAAGAGGAAACCCCAGCTTTAATGCAGGAATTGGCTTCGGTACTGGAAAATATAGTGGATTTTTCTTCAGTAAATATTGAAACCATTGTAAAAGACTGGATGACTAAAAACAAAATCGGGATGGGTAAAGTAATGCAGCCTTTCCGTTTAAGTTTGGTTGGTGCACTTAAAGGTCCTCACCTATTCGATATTGTAGAATTGGTAGGCAAGAGAGAAACTATTAACAGACTCCAAAAAGCTATAGAAACTTTATAATAAACAATTTTTAAATAAAAAAAAGAGGCAATTAGCCTCTTTTTCTTTTTAAGAATTTTAAAAAATAAGGAATAATGAGTACAAGAATTCCGCTAAGAGATCCTGAAATTCTTTCCTTCACATAATTAATTAATTCATTCTTAAAATACTGAAGTTGAATATTGTTTTTGGTTTTTTCTAAACTTATAGTCAATTTCTGATAATTAAGTTCTTTTTCCAATTTAAGAATTTCTAAATCTTTATTAATTTGATCGAATGAAACGTATATTTTAGTCTGCATAGCTAGTCGTTAAAAAATATTTTTGAAAACATTCGTAAGATTAGGCCCTCTATCAATTTTCTTCGGAAAGAATATATCAAAATAGTAAAGAACAAATATATACCCCCCAGAATCAAAAAACCTAAAGAGTTATTATTTAATGCTTCACCGATCGCAAAAGCAGCGGCTAATGAACAAAATAAAAGGAATACTGATAAACCTAAAGATACCAGTAAAATTTTAAAAATAAGGCTAGTTGACATCATTGCCAACTTAAACACTTTAAGCTTTTGGTAAGCAAGTGTAGTTTCGAAAAAAGACTTCGCGTCTTGCTGAAATCTTTCAGTATTTTCATTTAGTTCTTCAAAAGCCATAAATTTAAGTTTAGATACCAAGAAAAAAGAATTTAAATCTTAGCATTTGGATTTGGATTAGAAATAGGATGGGGGTTAACATTAGTGCCACGTGACTTTTTTAGTTCGGCCAATTTATTTTCTAAAAATCCAGCTACGTCCTCCTTTCTATTTTCTAGACTTGATAGTAAAACTTCATAGCTATCTTCCAAATCATATTTCTTACGCATTATTCTTTCTTTAAGATGATCAGCTGTCTCATCGATTTTATGCTGTAAATCGTTTTTGACATCATCATAACCTAACTTAATCTTTTCTCTGGTTTTTGAGCCTTTATCTGGAGCAAACAAAATTCCAACCCCCGCTCCAATGGCAACCCCGGTGATAACACCTAAAACTGTAATTCCTGAATTGTTTGACATGACTATTTGTTTTAAAATTAATAATACTTAAAGATAGACATTTATTAACATGAGTATGTTCACAACTCGATAAACTGTAATAATATTTGATAAAATACTTATAAAACAATTCTAAGGAATTAATTTATAAAAGAGGTCTAAATAGATAGGGAAAAATTAAAAATGTCTTAAAGTTGATTTAATAAAGTTATTTTTAAAAGTATTTATCTATTAAAAAAAAATAACAATAAAATTTCTCAATAATAAAAAAACCGCTTATAAAAGCGGTTTTTAAATATACAAGGTATATATACTTGTTTCTACTATAAACTATTTAGGACTTCTAAAACATTTTCGTTTTTTTCTGAATTTTTCAATTCTGATATCTGATCTTGGAATTGAAGAAAATGGTCTTCTTCATTTTTTAAATTCAAAACCGCATAAATTCTTAAAATAGCCAATTGACTTTTTAAAGACATAGAATACAGTTTTGCCAATAAGTCAAATTCTATATCAGTAGCTTTAATTTTACCAGTATAATGTAAGATCAAATTGGCAAACAAGAGCGAGTTATTATCGTTCTTTATATTTTTTGCTACTGTTTGAGTCAATAAACTATAGTTATCAACACTTTTAATATTATCTATAATTGTATTAAGAATCAATTTAGCGTTATCTAAATCCTTTTCTTTTGCGTACTTATTGATCTCTTTTTGAGTAGCCATCAATAAATTAGCTTCTTTTTTTCCCTTTTCTTCCCAAGCATCTTTCAAACCAACAGTCTTGTTGAAAACTAACTTTTCAGGTGTAGAATTATTATCTACATTGAAATACCCTAAACGTTGAAACTGGAATTTTTCTCCATTGATAACAGATTTTAAGCTTGGTTCCACAAAACCTTTAACAACATTCAAAGAATTTGGATTAACAAAATCAAGGAAATTCTTATCCTTATGACTGTCTGGAGCTTCGTCAGTAAACAAGCGGTCATATAATCGAACTTCCGCTTCTATCGCATGCTCTACAGATACCCAATGCAACGTTCCGGCTACTTTTCTTTGACTGGCCTCACTCCCACTTCCGCTTCGGCTGTCGGCATCATAGGTTACATGAATTTCAGTAATATTACCATTTTCATCCTTTATAACACTTTCTCCTTTAATTATATAAGCATTTTTAAGACGTACTTCATTTCCAATAGAAAGCCTAAAAAACTTTGCAGGAGCAACTTCTAAAAAGTCTTCTCTTTCAATATATAACTCTCTCGAAAAAGGTACTTTTCTAAAACCTGCACTCTCATCTTCCTGATTGTTTTCAGCATCAAGCCACTCCTCTTTTCCTTCCGGATAATTGGTAATTACCAACTTAACAGGATCTAAAACAGCCATTACACGTGGTGCAGTTTTATTTAAATCCTCCCTTAAACAGAATTCTAAAAGAGAAACATCAATAACATTTTCACGTTTTGCAACTCCTATTATATCACAAAATTTACGAATGGAATTAGGTGTATAACCTCTTCTTCTAAGGCCTGAAATAGTAGGCATCCTTGGATCATCCCAACCATTTACAACATTTTCCTGAACCAATTGCAAGAGTTTTCTCTTACTCATTACAGTATAATTCAGATTCAAACGGGCAAACTCGTATTGACTTGGACGAACTTTATTAGTATCAATAATCTGATCCAAAAACCAGTTATACAACTCTCTGTGCATCACAAATTCTAACGTACAGATAGAGTGTGAAACCTGCTCCATATAATCGCTTTCACCGTGAGCAAAATCGTACATAGGGTAGATATTCCAATCATTACCTGTTCTGTGATGATGACGGTGCAAAATCCTGTACATTAAAGGATCACGCATCAACATATTAGTGGAAGCCATATCAATTTTAGCTCTCAAAACGTGAGTTCCTTCAGGGAAATCACCGTTTTTCATACCTTCAAACAATGTTAAATTTTCTTCAACAGAACGGTTTCTGTAAGGCCCATCAACACCTGGTTGTGTAGGTGTTCCTTTTTGAGAAGCGATTTCTTCAGAAGATTGGCTGTCAACATATGCCTTCCCATTCTTAATCATCATTACCGCCCAATCATACAATTGCTGGAAATAATCAGAAGCATAACGCTCTTCGGCCCATTGAAAACCAAGCCATTGTAAATCAGCCTTTATCGCATCTACATACTCCTGCTCTTCCTTCGCAGGATTGGTATCGTCAAAACGCAAATTAACTGGCGCATTATAACGTAAGCCTAGACCGAAATTAAGACAGATAGATTTAGCGTGACCAATGTGCAGATAACCATTAGGTTCAGGCGGAAAGCGGAATCGCAACTTATCTTGCGGAAAACCACTTGATAAATTTTCCTCTACGATTTGCTCTATAAAATGAAGTGATTTCTCTTCTGTTGACATAAATTTCTTTAATTTGGGCCAAAGATAAAAGTTTAAAGTTTATAGTTTAAAGTTTTATCACCAAAACCATAATCATAAAAATCAATAAAATGGGAACTATCAAATTAAGAAATATCAGAGTTTATGCCTACCATGGCTGCTTAATCGAAGAAGGAAAAATTGGATCGGATTATTCAGTTGATTTGGAAATCAAAACAGATTTAAGGGTTTCTTCCTTTTCAGATGATCTGAAAGATACAGTAGATTATGTTCTTTTAAATCAAATTGTGGTCGATCAGATGGCAATAAGATCGCATTTATTGGAGCATGTGGCACGCAGAATCGTTGACGAAGCCTTAAAACAGGCTCCAAGCATTTCAAAAATAAAAGTCGCTGTTTCAAAAATTAACCCTCCTATTGGTGGTGATGTAGAAGCAGTTACAATAGAAATTGAAGAATACAGAATTGCCTAGAATTATAATAAAAAAGACTTTTAGTAAACTTTTTTACTTTCCATTATATAAAGTTAAAGTTTTTATTATATTTGCAACCGTTGATGGCGTCGTGGCCGAGTGGCTAGGCTGGGCTCTGCAAAAGCTCCTACAGCGGTTCGAATCCGCTCGATGCCTCTAAAACCTCCAAGTTTCCTTGGAGGTTTTTTTTATATCTAATTTTAAGATAACACAGTTCAAATCAGCATAATTCCTCAAAACCTCCAAAGAAGCTTGGAGGTTTTTTTATGTCTAATTTTTTGGAAAAAGAATGTAAATGCGTTCATGTAAAGTAAAAATCCTCCGCAAAGTTTGCGGTAAGGTTAATATGTGATGGAAGGCATGCGCAAGGTTTGCGGATGGTTTCTTCCATGTAAAAAAGCTTCCGCAAAGTTTGCGGAGGGTTTCTAAGAGGTTTGGAGGCGCCCGCAAAGTTTGCGGAAGGTTTCAAACGACTTGGTGGGTGTCAGCAAAGTTTGCGGAAGGTTTTAACATACAGCAGGCCTTCTACTGTCATAAATAATGACTTCTTAGGGGATAAAATGGGCTTGGTAACGGAAACTTCCTTTATAGCCCCGATTGAAGCGGAAATCCTTTTGTGGGGGTGTTCCCCACAAAAGATTGAAGCGGAAAGCGGGACAGGACTTGTTGGTAGTAGAATTGTTCTGCTCCCGAAAACTTTTAAACATAAAAAAAGCCTTGAAATTCAAGGCTCTTTTTATTATTTATCTATTTCTTCTAAAGCTGTTTTGACGAGTTTTTGATCGCTCGGAAACCAACCTTGTGACATGATTATTAATCCGAAAACAATCAAGATTATGCTGGTAATCTTCTTTATTTTCATAATATTTTTCGGTGTCAATTTATGTTTTAATTGCTTGGCTAATAATATCTTTCCAGTATCCACAAGCAAATAAGTAATAATTACGGCACTAAAGAAAGTAATCATTCTTGATGTTACCATTTGAAGTTTTGGACCAATAGTGATGATTACCAAAAACCAAAATAACAGTACTCCAACGTTTATACAATTAAGCCAAAAACCTTTTACGAATAAACCTAAATAGTTTTTCTTAATAAGTTCTGCATCTATAATTTCAATATCAATCGTTCTGCTTATTTTTCTGAGCTTTAAAAAAGAAATAACGCCGTAACCGAACATAAGCATACCACCAAAAATGAAGATTGCAGGATTGTCTTTGATTTCTGTAATCAAACGGTAACTGCCAAAATATGCGATACTTATAAAAAGTATATCAGCCAGAATAACTCCAAAATCAAATACAATTGCGGCTCTGAATCCTTTTATTGCAGCTGTTTCAAGAAGTACAAAAAAGACAGGGCCGATCATAAAACATAAAAGAATTCCAAGTGGAATTCCGGTTAAAATATCTCCAATCATTAAAATTTGGTTATGTTATTTGAAAAAATAAGGGCGCGCAAAGATAAAAAAATAATCAGCCTAATTACTTTGAATTATAGACCCGCCAAGTACAGTCTTTTTATTGATCTGTTTAGGATTACCAAAAATGGTAATTGTACCCCCCATTTTTACCTGAGCATCAACAAATTCAGTAGCATTAATTTCAGCTACTCCCCCAGTTGATATCGCAACTGAAGTCTGATTTGTATTTAAATTCTTAGCTTCTAAAATACCTCCGGTTCCTATTGAAACTTCCTGATTGAGAGCTTTTCCTGAAAGAATGATTTTAGATGCTGTAATCACTCTGATTTTTGCTTTTTGCAAGTCTGATTTCAATTCAATTTGCGCACCTTCCTTAGCTGTAAGATCAAGAGCAAGTTGTTTAAAAACAGAAGCACTACTTACAAAAGAACCCTCAGTAGCATCAATTGCCTGGATATTTTTAAAATATAATTTGGCTTTAATATCATCTCCTTTCAACATTTTACCAAGAGGCAATCTCACTTTAAGCTCTCCATTTTTGTTGATTACTTCAACTTCATTGGAGTTGTTGCCCATTATTTCAATTTTGTTTTCAGCAGAAGGAATCAATTCTACATTGATTCCGTCAAAAACTTTTAAACTATCAAAAGTTCCAGTGTCTTTAGTTGTCTGTGCCAAGGTGATTTGAGACAATAAAATTGCTATTCCAAAAGCTAATTTGTTCATACTAATTATTCTATGTTTTTTTGGTTTATTCTTAAAAAATTGAAATCAAGCTGCTTTTTAACTAGATCGGCGTTCTTAACTTTTACAAAAATTTCATCGCCAAGCTGCAAAAGGTTCTTTGTTGTAGCTCCTACAAGTGCATATTGTTTTTCATCAAAAGTGTAATAGTCATCTTTGATATCACGGATTCTAACCATTCCTTCACATTTGTTTTCAATGATTTCAACAAAGATTCCGAACTCAGTTACACCAGAAATAACTCCCAAGAACTCCTGATCTTTGTGATCCTGCATATATTTTACCTGCATGTACTTGATAGAATCTCTCTCGGCATTTGTTGCCAAACTTTCCATATTAGACGAATGCTGGCATTTTGTTTCATAAACTTCAGCATCGGCAGATTTTCCCCCGTCAAGGTAATATTGAAGCAACCTGTGCACCATAACGTCCGGATAACGGCGTATTGGAGAGGTGAAGTGAGAATAGTAATCGAAAGCCAAGCCGTAATGGCCGATATTATCTGTAGAATATTTGGCCTTGCTCATACTTCTGATAGCCAAAGTATCGACCAAATTCTGTTCTTTTTTACCAACAACATTACTCAAAAGGCTGTTCAAAGATTTAGAAATATCAGTTTTACTTCTCAAATCAATCTTATAACCAAACTTAGAAATCACAGCTTGCAAAGCAATAAGCTTATCTTCATTAGGCTCGTCGTGAATCCTGTAAACAAAGGTTTTCTTTTGTTTTCCAATGAATTCGGCTACTTTTCTATTAGCCAAAAGCATGAATTCTTCGATCAAATGATTGGCATCTTTAGAAATTTTGAAATAAACTCCCTCAGGTTCTCCTTCTTTACTCAGATTGAATTTCACTTCAACTTTGTCAAATGAAATAGCACCTTCGGCCATTCTTTTACCTCTTAAAATCTTAGCTAATTCATCTAATTTCAAAGTAGCTTCAACAATTTCAGCTGGAACTTTGTAAGAACTTCCGGTGATGGAAATTTCTTGTGGAATTGTATCATCTTTAGTTTCGATGATGTACTGAGCTTCTTCATAAGCAAAACGCTGATCCGAATAAATCACAGTTCTTCCGAACCATTGGTTAATAACTTGCGACTTTTCGTTGATTTCGAACACAGCAGAGAAAGTATATTTCTCTTCATTCGGACGCAATGAACAGGCAAAATTAGACAGCACTTCGGGTAACATAGGCACTACCCTATCCACCAAATAAACCGAAGTTGCTCGTTGGTAAGCCTCGTCATCAAGTATAGTTCCTTCCTGCAAATAGTGGGAAACATCAGCAATGTGAATACCTATTTCATAATTTCCGTTTTCTAACTTTTTGAAAGATAAAGCATCATCAAAATCTTTTGCATCCTTTGGATCTATCGTAAAAGTCAAAGTATCACGCATATCACGACGCTTTGCAATTTCGCTTTCCTCAATACTGGTATCTATTTTTTGTGCGTAAGTCTCCACTTCTATCGGGAATTCAGAAGGCAACCCGTATTCAGCCAAAATAGCGTGAATCTCAGTATCGTGTTGTCCAGGTTTTCCTAAGACTTTCACTACATGACCAAATGGACTGTCAGCTCTCTTTGGCCAATCTTCAATATGCACCAATACAACATCGCCATTTTCAGCATCGCCCAATTTATCTTTTGGAATGAAAATATCGGTATACATCTTAGGATTTGCAGTAGAAACGAAAGCAAAGTTCTTCTGAATGTCAATTACACCAACGAAATCAGTTTTCTTTCTTTCGATGATTTCAACTACTTCTGCTTCAGGTTTTTTACCGCTTCTTCTTTGGTAAACGTAAACCCTTACGGTGTCTTTGTCTAAGGCGTGATTCAGGTTTTGGGTTGGAATAAAAATATCGTGATCAAATTCAGGACAGATAAAATACGCAGTTTTCCTCCCAGTCATGTCAATTGTTCCTTCGTAGTAATCTTGAGCCGATTCAACAACTACGTACTTTCCTGGCTCTACTTCATCAATCTTCTTTGAAGCCTTCAAGATTTTCAAATCTCTTATAATAAGGTTCCTGCCTTCGGTATCGGTTATATCTAATTTGGAAGCTATCTGCTTATAATCAAATACTTTATTAAAGTTTTTGGATAATAAATTTAAAATCTTGTCGGTGAAATCCTTCTGCTTTTTCGCTGGTTTTCGTATTCTTTTACTCATATTTCTTTTCTTAAAGGGCGGAAATTACAAAATACTTATCAGTTGATCCTGTTAACAGCCACATTTAAACAAAATATAACTTCTCAAAACTATTCCCATCACCCAATATAAAACCCCTTAGCTTTACTCATACAAAGGACAAACACAGTTGGGAAGAAACAGTTTGAAGAAACAAAAAGACAGTTCAATCGAAATCCATTTTTCGAAAACAAAGAAGAAAACAGTTTCAATCCATTTTTGAAAAGAAGCGAAAACAGAATAGTTGTCAACAACAATTAAAAAAATAAAAAAAAGATTTTTTAAAAATTTAAAATTTTGGTTGTTGTTATAGCTTGTTAATAGTTGCTATAAGTTTAGTTTTAAAAGTTTGATTTGTGTCCTTAACGATTGTTGTTAGCACTTATTAACAATGATATTTTTACTTAAAATATTCATTTTAAAGGTTTATCTAAACGTTATCAACAATCGTTGATAGTTTAAAATGATATGAATTTGTAAATAAGTTCATTTCCTATTCTATGTTAATAAACCATGATTCTGTTTTAATAACTTTTCTAAAAATTACCCAAACTATTCTTGCTTTTTAATATCCGGTTTTGGATTAGACTTTTTTTCCTCGGAACCAAAATTTAGTTGTAAAATTCTTTCTAAAGTTATCCACAATAAATGTTGATTTAAGCAGGACTGATTACCAGCGTTTTCACTTTGGTTATTAACAACCTCCTTATTTACCGGTTTTACTGGCTTTTTTGATTATCAATTTTGAAGAAATACAGTATAAGTTTGGCAAATGTTTGAAATTATTAAACACAAATAGTTTCTGTTTTTTCTGTAAAAATTCATACTATACTTAGTATATGATGTGTAATATAATGATTTAAATAATAAATTAAGGTATTAGGATAATAAAATGCAAAAAGAATATAACAGAACCATTCCTTCATATAAGAAATTACAAAAAGAGTATAACAAAATCATTCATCCGTATAAAAAGGAATGAAAATAGTATACAATAATTATCCGTTCATTAATAAAACATTAAAAGAATAGAAAAAATTATATGAAGAGTATAATTTTATACAGTAATCATATAATTTATTGCAGCTGTCGTCCAAATCTATAGGATTCAAATTCTCAGCAATTTCTGAAGTAAAATCTAAAATAAAGTCAATTAATAACACCCAACTTGTTAAGTTTGTTAAAATGACTCCCTCTTTTGAATATTGATTTTCTTATAACATTGATTAAATTATCTTTGCTCCCAATAAAAACATCCCACTATGATTATTGCTATAGGAAATGACCATGCAGGTCCCGATTATAAAAAAGCTATTGTAAATTATTTAGAATCAAAAGGTCACTCGGTTATTAACCATGGTACAGATTCTTGCGAAAGCGTTGATTATCCTGATTTTGGTCACGCTGTTGCTCTTGATGTTGAAAACAAAAAAGCCGATTTAGGTATTGTTATCTGCGGAAGCGGTAACGGAATTGCAATGTCAGCCAATAAACATCAGGGAATTCGCGCTGCACTTTGCTGGAATAAGGAAATAGCCGCTCTTGCTCGTCAGCACAATGATGCTAACATTATTAGTATTCCTGCGCGTTTCACATCTATAGCTCAGGCAGTTGAAATGGTTGAAACATTCCTGAATACGGAATTCGAAGGTGGCAGACACGCTACAAGAGTTGACAAAATCAGTTGTTAATAACTCAAATATTCATAAAAAAATCCGGCACTAAGCCGGATTTTTTTATGCTCCCCTATCCTACTTTATTCCGGAATCAGTCTTATAATGATGGTTTATTGAAACCGCTAAAGGTGCCTGAGCTTGTCGAAGGCAAATATTCCGATTAACAATAATTGAAAAACTACTACTCCGGAAAATTTCCATTTAAAAGAAGTTTTAGAAATTTTATGTCTGAACAAAGGCATGGCGATCAATCCTCCTATCGTCCCTCCTATTAAAGTCAATATTAACAAAGTCATTTCCGAAACTCGGATTTTATTGGCCACAGCCAATGCTTTATCTATTCCGAAAATCAAAAAACTAAGACTGTTGATAACTAAAAAGTAAAGGAAAATCAGGTTCATTTTGCTGTCAGATTTGCGCCAAAGATAGTATTTTCGCCCTCTTTTATATTTCCAAAAACATGACAAACATAGAATACATACTGAAGTACGTTGCTACGGCTTCCAAAAATATTGAGGCCACTTTACAGCTTTTCGCAGAAGACTGTACTATTCCTTTCATTGCTCGTTACCGAAAGGATAGGACCGGAAATCTCGATGAAGTTCAAATTGAAAACATCTACAAATACAACAAGCAGTTTGATGAAATTGTCAAGCGAAAGGATAGTATTCTGAAAGCTATTGATGAGCAAAATGCGCTTACACCGGAATTAAAGAATAAAATTACAGCTAGTTACGATCTTCAGGAATTGGAAGATTTGTATTTGCCATATAAAAAGAAAAAGAAAACTAGGGCAGATATAGCACGTGAAAAGGGATTGGAGCCTTTGGCAAAAATCATAATGGCGCAAAATAATGATGATGTGGAGTTTGTAGCTTCTAAATATCTGAATGATAAAGTTGCCAATGAAGATGAAGCTTTACAAGGCGCCCGCGACATTATCGCCGAGTGGGTAAACGAAAATATTTATATCCGTAAAAACCTACGTCGAATGTTTCAGCGCAAAGCGGAAGTCGGTACCAAGGTGGTAAAATCAAAAATGGAAGAGGAGGGTGCCCAAAAATTTTCGCAGTATTTTGATTGGGCAGAGCCAATTTCAAAAGCCCCTTCTCATAGACTTTTGGCCATGTTGCGTGCCGAAGCCGAAGGGTTTGTGAAACTAAAAGTAGAAATAGAGAAGGAGGAAGCCCTTGATTTTATTGAGGAAAATGTTGTTAAAGGTAAAAGCGTGGCCTCCGGCCAAGTGAAATTAGCCATCAAGGACAGTTATAAACGATTGCTGGAACCGGCAATTTCCAATGAAACCTTGCAGGAAGCCAAAGACAAGGCCGACATTAAGGCTATTGATGTTTTTTCGGAGAATTTGCGTCAGTTATTATTGGCACCGCCTTTAGGGGAAAAACGAATTTTAGCCATAGATCCTGGTTACAGATCAGGATGTAAACTGGTTTGTTTGGACGAAAGAGGTGATTTATTGAACAATGAAACCTTTCCAGCACAGTGGGATCCGAAGCTTGGAATTCACGTGACTTGAAGTCGCGGC
>JADMIO011602839.1_pt1 | contig 86526 bp, 71 predicted proteins | sample 8958161 | NCBI WGS metagenome assembly JADMIO01 (sample SAMN16585339, study PRJNA669376) | soil metagenome | isolation source: Crop rotation soil | place: USA: Cullars Rotation, Alabama | collected 2011 | reverse complement strand
GCCGCGACTTCAAGTCACGTGAATTCCAAGCTTCGGATCCCACTGTGCTGGAAAGGGCTGGTTTCTTTGGTCGCGTAAATTATGATTGGGATAAGAAATACCTGTTGTCTGCAACCTTCCGGTACGATGGCGCTTCTAACCTTGGTACCAATAACCGCTGGGGATTTTTTCCCGGTTTATCAGCCGGCTGGAATGCGCATGAAGAAGATTTTTGGAAGTCGGTACCAAAAGCATTTTCCTCGTTCAAACTTCGCGGCAGTTATGGGGTAAATGGTAACCTTGGTGGTCTCGGTGATTACACAGCAGGTGGTTTGTACAATGTAAATAACATTTACAACGGCAGTGGTGCCATCTTCAATACAGCACTGGCAAATCCTGATCTGAAATGGGAAGAATCGAAAACATTAAATGCAGGTTTTGATCTCGGTTTATTGAATGATAAATTAAACATCATTCTTGACGTGTATCACAGGAGAACTGATAACCTGTTAACCTCTTTGGTGATGCCATCCAACAGCGGTATTGCTTCTGTATTAACCAACCTCGGTTCTTTAAGCAATAAAGGATTTGAATTGGAAATAAATACTACCGTTCTTGATAAGGGTGGATGGAACCTGTCTGTTGGCGGTAATGTTTCCTATAATAAAAACGTGATTGTAAAACTTCCCAATAACGGGATAGAAAATAACCGCATTGGTGGTACAAGGGTGTACAGTGAATCTGCCGGAAAATATGTGTGGGTAGGCGGTCTGCAGGAAGGCCAGGAAATTGGTGACATGTATGCCCACCAGCAGTTATTTGTTTATTCAACTTCCGCACAGGCAGCATCAGCACCATACGATGTGTATGTAAGCGCAAATCCTAACAATCCAAACAGGCAAAAATTTGGGGGTGACGTAGCATTCCTTGATGCAGACAGGAACGATACCATCGACAGTCGCGATAGAGCTTTTGTAGGAAACCTTTATCCGAAATACACCGGCGGTTTTACTGTTAATGGTTCCTACAAGGGATTTAGTTTGGCGGTAAGAGCCGACTTCACCATTGGACATACCATTTACAACGAAACAAGGGCAAGGTTTATCGGCCAGTTCCAGGGTAATTCAGCCATTCTTGGCGAAGTGTCAAAATCGTGGCAAAAAGAAGGCGACGTTACAGATGTTCCCCGTTATTATTGGGCAGATCAATTAGCACAAAATAATTTGTTCAGGTCAGAAGCATCTGGTGCAGCCTATAACACAAATTTATTCCAGGGCAACAGCCGCTATTATGAAAAAGGTGATTTCCTCTGCCTGAGAGAAGTGACACTCGCTTATAATTTATCCGAAGCTTTAGTCAGCAAGGCCAAACTATCATCGCTTAGATTATTCATCTCGGGAAACAACCTGCATTATTTCACTAAGTATACAGGATTAAGCCCGGAGGATGTTGGAATAGATGGCGGAAGTGGTACCGGAAGTACCGGTCGTTATCCTAATCCCCGCGGTGTAACATTTGGAATAAATGTAGGCTTCTAATTTCATAACGACATAACTCAGAAAGATGAAAAACAAATCAGTAAAATATATTGCCTTAATAATTGGGATGGCATCATTGGTGGCCTGCTCAAAAAAGTTAGAACTTACTCCGCACAATTTAATTACAACAGAAAGTTTTTGGAAAACGGAGGATGATGCAAAAGCTGCTGTTAATGGCATGTATGCACGCTTCCGTTCTGATGCCGCCAGTAACTTATACATCTGGGGCGGTTCAAGAAGTGCTGAACTCGGTTCAGGCATCCAGGCATCACAGGGATTAGAAAATTATTACAACAACACCTTGACAAGGGTATTTGCAGGTCCTGATTGGGCTGGCTTATATTCAGTTGTGCAGGATGCGAACCTTATACTAAAAAATGTTCCGGGTATTAGTATCACGAACACCAATGCAAAGAAAACATACATGGCGCAGGCCTATGCCATGAGAGCTTATATGTACTTTATCATGGCCCGTACATGGGGCGGTGTTCCTATTGTAAAAACGCCTACTGAAAAGCCGGTTCAGTCAGAATATATCATTCCAAGAAACACCGTGCAGGAAGTATTTGCCTTTATCAAAACAGACCTTGATTCCGCGCTTGCCAACTATTCGGATTTTAATGCAATAGGAGGTAAAAGTAATATTTCAAAACCAGCCACCCTGGCGTTGCAGGCAGATGTTTATTTATGGACAGCCAAAATGCTGGGTGGTGGCGAAGCTGATTTAAACAAAGCCTTAGATGCGTTAGACACCATACCCCCTTCGACCGGAAGATTGCTGGCTAATTTTGATGATGTTTTCCGTTATGCGAACAAGGGAAATGCTGAAATACTTTTTGCTATCAGGTTTGCCAACATCGAATCGCCTGCAGAGAACTGGAACAGCTTAATGTTCCCTGGCGCAAATGATGTGCCCGCAAATATGGATGCAGCTTCCAAAGCAGCACTTACACCCATTGGTAACGGTGTACAGGGAGGTATTCTCCGCTGGCAACCAAATAGTTTTATCAAGTCAAAATTTGCTGCCAATGATTTAAGGCGTAATGGAAGTTTTATTGAAGTGTATAATGCCACAACAAATGCCCTGCATGCCACTGCAGTGTATAAATACCGTGGCCTGATAGACGGGCCTGTTCATAAGTTCTATGATGATATTGTCATCTATCGCTGGGCTGATGTTTTACTGATGAAAGCTGAAATAAAAAACGCATTAGGACAAGACCCCAAACCAGAGATGGATGCAATCAGGTTACGTGTCGGTCAACCAGAATTTGTAACGGGCAGTAAGGCAGCCAATGACGATAGTATTCTTGAAGAACGGTTGAAAGAGTTTGCATTTGAAGGCAAGGCCTGGTGGGATTATGTTCGGTTTGGAAAAGCATTTACTATTCCATCACTGGTTTCAAGAACAGGGCAGGATTATTTATTACTCTGGCCAATTTCAGAGAGTACCATTAGTCTTAACCCCATGATAGCTCAAAATCCCGGGTATTAGAGGTTGGTTTTTTAGATAGAGCAAGCAGGGACCGGGGGCCTTCCCCCGGTTATTTTAAAAACTATTTTTTATACGGGGATATAACCAGCAATGATGTTGTTGCTAAACGTTATGACTTGCACATACATCAAGAATACAATTGAAAAATAAATTAATTATGACTACTATAAAATTGCAGGGGTTAATCGCAGCGCCTTTTACACCCATGTACCAGGATGGTTCAATAAACCTTTCACTCATTCCGGATTATTATGATATGCTAAAAGCTAATGGAATTAAAGGGGCTTTTATCAATGGTTCAACCGGTGAAGGTGTTTCAATGACAGTGAAAGAAAAAAAAGCAGTGGCTGAAGCATGGGCATCCTGTGCAAAGAACGACAATGAATTTATTGTAATGCCATTGTTGGGAGGCACCTGCCTCAGTGATTGTAAAGAACTGGCTTTGCATGCAAGAGACATTGGGCTGGATGCAGTTTCGTTTACCGCGCCATTTTATTTTAAACCGGCTAATGCAAATATGCTTGCAAGGTGTTGTGAGGAAGTTGCTTCAGCAGTGCCCGATATGCCTTTCTATTATTATCACATCCCGGTGTTGACAGGAGTCACTTTCCCGATGTTTGATTTATTGAATGCCATTGATGGAAGGATTCCAAATTTTGCAGGTATAAAATATACGCATGAAGATTTCATGGATTTTCTTTCATGCCTGCATTTTGAAAAAGGGAAATACGATATGCTTTGGGGAAGAGATGAGAACATGCTCCCTGCATTATCAGTGGGTGCCAAAGCAGCCGTTGGTAGTACCTTTAACTATGCCGCACCACTGTATTATAAAATGATGGATGCTTTTGACAAAGGTGATCTGTCAGCAGCTCAATTACTGCAACAGCAATCTATCGACATGATTCGTTTATTAGGAAAATATGGTGGCATTGCAACGGGTAAAGCTTATATGAAATTAATAGGCATGGATTGTGGCGAGTTTCGTCTGCCGGTAAAAAATATGAGCAATGCAGAATTTGAGTTGTTTAAAAATGATACAGAGCAACTTGGGTTCAGCAAGTTCAGTTCTCAAATACCTGCTGCTATCAATGCAATAAATTAAAAATGGTTTCACCTGCTACGATAATTATTTCGATTCTCATGTTTCTAACTGGCCCGCTTGTGGCACAAAAATGTCAGGCCCTTTCTATTGAATGGAAACTGGCTTCCGAATTGCCGGTTGATAGCAACAGTCAGCTTCAACGCTCACTGGGTTTTGCCGGCCCCGTTACCGGTGTGCACAATGATGTATTGCTAGTTGCTGGCGGAGCAAATTTTCCTGGTGCTATGCCCTGGAATGGTGGCGAAAAAAAATTCTATCATCATGTGTATGTATTCACGCATGAACAAGATAAGATCGTTGCGCTTAAACAAAGTTATCAACTACCAGAAGCAATTGCATACACGGCTTGTTGCAGTACCCCGAAAGGTGTGTTGTTTGCAGGTGGAGAAAATGAAATGGGCTTAAGCGATAAGGCATGGCTGATGCAATGGGATGCTGTTGCTCAAAATGTAATCTTTCAACAACTTCGCTCTCTTCCTTTGGCAGTAAGTAATGCTGCGGCTGTCGTGGTCGGTCATAGGGTTTTTATTACAGGAGGAGAAACGAAATCCGGTGCATCTGCTCAAATGATTTCGTTGGATTTAAATAAGATCACGGAAGGCTGGAAAACGCTGGCTGATGTTCCTCATGCCCTATCACATACGGTATCAATAAACGCAGGGAATAAAATATTTTTAGTGGGCGGAAGAAAGAAAAACAGTAACGGGATCAGCGATTTGTATGACGCTGTTTTTGAGTACGACATTACTACGAACTCCTGGGAAGCTAAAGCTTCCTTGCCCTATGCTTTAAGTGCAGGAACAGGAGCCGCGATTAACCCGGATGGTATTGTTTTATTTGGAGGAGACAAAGGAACTACATTTCATAAAGTTGAAACATTAATAGCTGCCATTAACGCTGAAGAAGATGCCATTAAAAAGCAAGATCTTATTGTAAAGAAAAACAAACTGCAGGCAGATCATCCCGGGTTTAGTAAAGAAGTGTTGTTGTATAATATCACTACCAACAAGTGGAAGGTTACAGGATCCATTCCATTTGATACACCGGTAACTACTACGGCTGTAGAATGGGGATCAGCAATCATTATTCCTTCAGGCGAAATAAAAGCAGGCGTGCGTTCTCCCGATATTCTCGCAGCTAAAATTCTACAAAAAACAAAATGATCCGCTCAAAGAAATATCCGTGGATGGTAGTGGCACTGCTTTGGGTGGTGGCCTTGCTAAATTATATGGACAGGCAAATGCTTAGCACCATGAAGCCTTCCATGCAGATAGATATTCATGAATTGCAGACTGCGGCAAACTTTGGTTATTTGATGGCCATCTTTTTATGGATCTATGGTTTGATGAGTCCGGTGTCGGGAATGATTGCTGACAGGCTTAATCGCAAATGGTTGATAGTTGGAAGTCTATTTGTTTGGAGTGGTGTTACGTTTGCTATGGGTTATGCTACTACATTTAACCAGCTCTGTTGGTTAAGAGCTATCATGGGAATCAGTGAAGCATTGTATATTCCCGCCGGGCTCTCACTAATTGCCGATTATCATTCTTCCAAAACAAGATCGCTGGCTGTTGGCGTGCATATGACGGGTTTGTATATCGGCCAGGCATTGGGCGGTTTTGGAGCAACGGTTGCAGCGAAGTTTTCATGGCACACAACCTTTCACACATTTGGAATAATTGGCATCCTGTATTCAGTGATTTTAATATTGTTCCTGCACGAAAAGAAAGTGCCTGAAGCAAACCCCGAGCCCGGCTCTTTACAATCAGTTACAAAGCCTTCCATTTTTAAAGGCCTCGCATTTTTGTTCACAAACATTTCATTCTGGATCATACTTTTCTATTTCGCAGTTCCAAGCTTACCGGGTTGGGCCACCAAGAACTGGCTGCCTACGCTTTTTGCCGGCAAGCTGCATATGGATATGTCGAGTGCCGGCCCATTATCCACTATGACCATCGCTGCATCATCGTTCATCGGTGTAATTGTTGGCGGTATCCTATCGGATAAATGGGTGCAAAAAAACATTAAAGGAAGAATTTACACGAGTGCTATTGGGCTGGCACTAACCATTCCTGCGATCTTACTGATTGGGTTTGGTAGTTCGCTTGTTCATGTAATAGGTGCAGCATTTTGTTTTGGATTTGGTTATGGAATGTTTGACGCTAACAACATGCCGATTTTATGCCAGTTTGTACCTGCAAAATACAGGGCAACGGCTTATGGCCTGATGAACATGACGGGTGTATTTGCAGGGGCCTTTATCACTGATTTGCTAGGAAAATCTACAGATGCCGGTACCCTCGGTAAAGACTTTGCGATGCTTGCAGGAATTGTGTTTATAGCACTGGTAATGCAGCTGGCTTTTCTCAAACCGAAAGCGAATGATTTCGTTGAGGCTTAAACAGGGCTGTGCTCATTACTTTATTTGAAAAAGACTTAACCGGATTTGATATGAGTTATTCCTTACAAGAATTGGAGGCGTTAAAAGATTTTTATTCAGATCAATTACTTAATGATACGGTTCCTTTTTGGTTCCCCCGTTCGTTTGACAGGGAGCATGGTGGTTTTTTATTAATGCGGGATAGCGATGGCTCGTTATTGGATGATGATAAAGCAGTGTGGTTACAGGGAAGAGCGACCTGGTTATTGGCTACCCTGTATAACACCATTGAAAGAAAACAGGAGTGGCTGGAAGGCGCTAAACTTGGCTATGATTTTTTAAACAAGTTTTGTTTTGATACGGATGGCAAAATGTTTTTTCATGTTACAAGAGATGGAAGACCTATCCGGAAAAGACGTTATTTTTTTTCTGAAACTTTTGCAGTGATTGCGATGGCTGCCTATGCAAAAGCGAGTGGTGATAAGGACGCTGCAGAAAAGGCAAGATATTTATTTGGCAGGTGTATAGAATATGCAACCAGCCCCGGTTTATCAGAGCCAAAATTTACTGGTACAAGGTCGTCAAAAGGCATCGGTGTTCCGATGATCATGATCAATACTGCGCAGCAATTAAGAGAAACTATTGGCGATCCGCGTTGCGATCAGTTAATTGATAAATGGATTAAAGAGATCGAAAATGATTTTGTGAAAGATGATATTCAATGTGTGATGGAACAGGTTGCAGCCGATGGAAGTATTATCGATCATATTGATGGAAGAACGCTGAATCCCGGGCATGCTATAGAAGGGGCATGGTTCATACTTCACGAAGCAAAATACCGGGATAATGATCCGCATCTAATGGAGCTTGGATGCAGGATGATCGATTATATGTGGAAACGTGGATGGGATGAACAGCATGGAGGAATTTTGTATTACCGCGATGTATACAACAAGCCGGTGCAGGAGTATTGGCAGGATATGAAATTCTGGTGGCCGCATAATGAAGTGATCATAGCCACCCTGCTGGCATACACTTTAACGGCAAATGACAAATACATGCAATGGCATAAAATGGTGCATGATTATTCCTATGAAAAATTTCATGACAAAAAAAATGGTGAATGGTTTGGGTATTTACACCGTGATGGAACAGTGGCACAACCTGCCAAGGGAAATTTATTCAAGGGACCGTTTCATTTGCCCAGGCAGGAGTGGTATTGCATGCAGCTTCTTAACAGTCATCTTAATAAAAATATGCAGTGAAATATTTTGTTGCCTTATTTATTTTCTCACCGGTTTTTGCGTTCGGGCAATTGAAAGTTGCAAGGGTGTTAACCAATAACATGGTGCTGCAAAGAGACAAACCGATGCATTTATGGGGATGGGGAATTCCCGGAGAAAAAGTATCTGTAAGCCTGTCAAAAATTACCGGTGAATCGGTTGTAAAAAAGGATTCAACATGGAATGTTTATTTGCAAAAGCAAAAGGCAAATGCCAATCCGCAAACACTAAAAATTGTTTCAGGTGAGGATCAAATTATATTGGAAAACGTTTTAATAGGCGATGTATGGGTATGCTCTGGCCAGTCGAATATGGAATGGCCATTAGAGAAGGAAATGCATTTTCCGGGGGAAATAAATCATACACTTCAACCATTGATTCGATTGTTAAACCCGGCGCCCGCCGGGCGGTTCATGTATGGTGTGCCTTATACTGATTCGCTTAACAGCCGGTTAAATAAAAATGATTTTTACCAATGGGATTCATGGCAGAACTGTGATAGCAATGCTTCAAAATCAATGAGTGCCGTTGCCTATTATTTTGCCAAATCAATTGTTTCTAACCAGCATATTCCGGTGGGCATTATTAATTTGTCGATAGGCGGTGCGCCCATTGAAACTTTTATTAGTAAAGATGCATTGCAGAAATATCCATCCTTTGCAGTAAAATTAAATGGCGACTGGCTAAAAAATAATACTCTACCTGTTTGGGCAAGAGAAAGAGGAACGCAAAATGTTGGAAATAACATGAGTGGGTTTAGAGATGAGCAGGGTTTAAATCATGGATATAAGCCCGGCTTTGCGTTTGAATCTGGTATTGAGCCGCTGCTTCCTTTTCCTGTAACAGGTATTACCTGGTACCAGGGTGAAACGAACTCGCTGGAGCTGGAACGAGTTAATGAATACCGCGACTTGTTGCACCTTATGATTGATGATTACCGGCTTAAATGGAAGCAGCCTGCAATGCCTTTTTACTGGGTTCAGTTGTCATCGATTGATACACCCGGTTATAAGTCTCAATACTGGCCAATTTTCAGAGACAAACAGCGAAAATTGCTAAAAGAAATTGACTACGGCGGCATGGCTGTTTGCAGCGATATTGGTTTAAAGAACAACGTACATCCAACCAATAAAAAAGACGTAGGAGAAAGGTTGGCAAGATGGGCATTGAATAAACATTATGGAATGAATATAACACCATCGGGACCCTTGCCTGTTTCGGCAAAGTATGCTGATGGTAAAGTGATCATTTCTTTTGCGTACGCAGGTAAAATCGTAACAAGTGATGGACAACCAGTAAGGGGATTTTCTTTGGATGGGATCAATGAAGTGCCTGTTATAACCAGGAAAAGCCAGGTGGTGATAAAAACTAATAAGCGACCACAAAATGTTTATTATGGATGGAAACCTTTTACAGATGCTAACTTATGCAATGGCGAAATGCTGCCGGCTTCAACCTTTAAAATAAGAGTAGCACAATAAATAAACTTTGATAACGATTTTCGGGCATTGTTTCTGGAAATCGAATAAATATGAATTGGAAATTTATCCTGGCAGGAATTGTGTTCGCGGTGCTTTGGTCCTCAGCTTCCACGGCCACTAAGGTCGGCCTTCAGTCTGCACAGCCATTTGTGATTTCGATAGTCCGTTTTTTTATTGCCGGTTTACTGATGTTGATTTTCGCTCATGGAATAAAGCGATATCCGTTGCCACAAAAAAAAGAGTGGCCCAGGATAATGATATATGGTGCATTAAATGTGAGCTTGTATTTGGGTCTTTATGTAATTGCCATGCAAAAAATTTCAGCGGGACTTGGAAGTATGGCTGTAGCCATTAACCCGGTCATCATAAGTACTATTTCAATGATCCTTTTTGGGCATACCATTACTTTCAAAAACGCTGTTAGCCTGGTTCTTTGTTTTTTGGGTATATTGATAGCAGCATTCCCTTTGTTTGCCCGAAGCTATGCCAGCATTGATGGTATTTTAATTATGTTTTTGAGTATGCTTGCTTATTCGGGCGGTGCGCTTTTTTATGCCCGTAATAGCTGGAGTAATGTTTTTATTGCCACTTGCAGTATTATTTTATAAAAGAAATGAGAACAACTTTGACAGCAATTTTTTTGAAACTGTTTTATGGCTGGCAATACCTGTATCTATTGTTGCCCTGCAATGCTGGATGTGGTTGCTGAAGCAGCATGCTGTTAATGCTTCCTATTGGTTGTTCTTATGCCCTGTGTCCGGGTTTTTAATTGCCGCAGTTACATTAAAAGAACCATTAACATGGTACACAATTGCAGGCGTTTTACTGGTGATTACGGGATTGTACCTGCTACAACAACAGAAAACAAAAATTAGGGAACAAAGTGAATGTTGATATCGTTTTTTTCAAATCTTAATTAATTTAAAATGAGGTTTTTTATAAGAATTGCAATTGCTTTTCTATTGACTGGTATTTCTCTTTGTTTGTATAGCCAGGATAGTATTGTGCCTGTTTTTACTTCGGGTAGAGAAGGTCATAAGAGTTACAGGATACCTGCTGTTATTAATTTGCCAAACGGTGACTTGCTTGCGTTTGCAGAAGGAAGAGTGAATGGAGCTGGCGATTTCGGCGATATCAATATTGTCATGAAACGCAGTGTTGATCAGGGTAAAACGTGGACTGCCATTCAAACAATAGTGGATGCCGATAGTTTGCAGGCAGGCAATCCAGCTCCCGTAGTGGATTTATTCGATCCGGAATATCCCACAGGAAGAATATTTCTATTTTACAACACAGGCAACAATCATGAAGGTGAAATAAGAAAGGGTAATGGATTGCGGGAAGTCTGGTATAAAACATCTGTCGATAATGGCGCCAACTGGAGCAATCCTGTTAACATTACATCGCAGGTTCACAGGCCCAACCAGCCGCAGGTTAATGCCAGTTATAACTTTCCTGAAGACTGGAGAAGTTATGCCAATACACCGGGTCATGCCATGCAATTTTTAAATGGAAAATTTAAGGGAAGAATATTTGTTGCTGCCAATCACTCTGCTGGTAATCCCAAGAATAATTTTATGGATTATGCAGCTCATGGATTTTTTACTCCTGATCATGGTAAAACCTTTCGGCTTGGTGAAACTGTAAAGATGCCTGGCGGAAACGAATCGATGGCTGCTGAATTAAGTAATGATAAATTGGTTATGAATAGCCGCAACCAGCAGGGCAATATAAAAGCAAGAATTGTTTCCATCAGCAGTGATGGTGGCGCTACCTGGGATACAACCTATTTTGATAAAACCTTAATCGATCCTGTTAACCAGGGAAGCATACTTAGCCTTGGTAAAATGAATGGGAAAGAGATGGTCGCTTTTTGTAATGCGGCGGATAGCATCAACAGGAACAACCTCACATTAAGAATAAGCTTTGATGATGCAAAAACATGGGAGAAAAGTTATGTAGTTGACAGAACAGATGATCCTTCTAAAAAAGACTATACAGCTTATTCCGATCTTGTAAAAATCGCTGAGAATAAAGTTGGTGTGCTATATGAACGTAACAACTATTCACAGATCGTTTTTTGTGTGGTTAAATGGAAGTAAGTGCACCGATTTTCTTTGTGAAACGATATTATTGATGCAAGTAACCGTCATCCCAATTTTACTGAGGTCATAGTAAGTGAACCGCCTACTGCTTTATCATTGAAAAATGAAACGTCCTCTTTATTCGTCTTCAAACCTAACGTATACATCAATGGAAGGTAATGCTCAGGAGTAGGAATAGCAAGCATAGCCTCCCTTCCCAAACTTGTATAATTGATCAGAGGTTTATGATCACCTGTTTGTATTAATTCTTTAAACTTATCGTTCATTTGTTTAGCCCAATCGTAGGCATACCCGGGGTCGTTTAATTTGTTCCATGCTACCATTCTTAAATTGTGAACCATATTGCCACTTCCAATAATCAATACCCCTTTTCTTCTTAATGCATACAGTTCTTTTGCTAAATCGTAATGATACTGTGGTCCCTTTGTATAATCTATGCTTAACTGTAATACGGGGATGTTTGCTTCCGGGTACATATGTCTTACAACCGTCCAGGTACCATGATCTAAACCCCAGTCATGGTCTAATGTCACGTTTGCAGAATGAAGCAGATTAGCCGTTTCCTTTGCTAAAACAGGATTGCCGGGAGCTTTGTATTGTACATCAAAAAGTTCCTGCGGAAAACCACCAAAATCATGAATGGTTTTAGGAAAATCCATAGCAGTTATCTGCGTGCCTTTTGTAAACCAGTGTGCTGATACTACCAATACTGCTGCGGGCGTCGGGATTTCTTTCGCCATCTGTGTCCACCTGCGGCTAAACTCCGTGTCTTCAATGCCATTCATTGGTGAACCGTGGCCAATGAACAGAACAGGCATAACCTGTTCCTGTTCGTTCAAACCACCTGTAAAACTTTTGAATGCTGATAATGTTGTCATGGCAACTGCTCCTTTTGAGATTGTTTGTATGAATTGCTTTCTTCTCATTTAAAAGTTCGCTGTTTTATTATTGTTTATTGATAAATAGCCAGCGCTGAATTTCTTACTTTTCTATTGCGAGTGTTGACAGGGTGACTTTTCCGGTTGAGTAAATAATCAACTGAATATTTACCACTGCCCGCAAATAATAACACGGCATATACTAACAGGTAATGTAATGCAGGTTCCTTTATAGCGATTGGATCAGCCGCATGAATAAAAATTATTGCTACCAGCATAGTAATGATCAGCGGGATTGTTGCTAACCTGGTTGCAAAGCCTGTTAAAATAAATGCAGAACAAAATACTTCTGCAAAAACGGCAAGCCCGAGGGAAAGCTTTGCACTCATGCCCATCACTGTTGGAAATTGTACGGGTGCTCCTGAAACAAGCATCATCAATTTAGGAATGCCATGTGTCAGCATTAATGCTGCTATTCCAAGTCTTACCAGTAACAGTGCAAGATCTGTTTTGCCGGATCTGTTATTTACACTTAATATCTTTTTCATCTTTAATTATTGCTTTTTCTATTTCTCTTATTATTGTTTTTGAACAAATTCTCCATCTGCCTTTATCCTTACTTCATCACTAACCATTGGAGCAGGGAAGCCAGCACCTACATTAAAATCAGAACGTTTAATTACGCCTTCCAGTTGAAAACCTGCTGTGGTTGCTTTCGACATTGGATTTACTGTAGTGCCCCTGTATTTCAAATCCATGATAACAGGTTTTGTAATGCCATGTAGTGTAAGGTCGCCCGAAAGTTTGTAACTGTTTGTTCCGTTCTTCTGCAGCGAAGTGCTTTTAAATTTCAGTTCAGGATATTGCGCAGCATCAAAAAAGTCAGCACTTTTAAGATGATTGTTTCTTGCTTCCACCCTTGTGTCAATAGACGCTGTTTTAGCGGTCAATTCAAACGAGGCATCGCTGAAATCAGGTTTCGATGATGTTACTTTTACATCAAAGTCATTGAATGTTCCCGAAACATCGGAAATACCGAGGTGCGTTACGGTAAAGCCGAGCTGCGAATGTGGGTCATCGTTCTCCCATGATGAAACAACGGTTGTGAAAGCGGTTAAGGCGATAAATGCAGTGAGAATAAATGCTAATTTTTTCATTTGTAATTTTTGCTTATTGTTAGAAGATTAATTGTGTAATATTTTCCAGCCGGCCAGCCAGTTGTAGTTGTATTTCATGCCAAGCTGAATGAGTAAAAGCTGCATGTTTTCCAATGTTCTGCTTACGGATAAATCACCTGCTACTATCGGGTTAAAACCAGCTGTGGTTACGATGTCAGCAACCGTTTGCAAGGCCTCTTCATCATTTCCTGCGATAAAGGCATCTGCTTGTTTGCCATCAATAACAGGGTTTAAAAAATCGGCAGCAAACGTGGTATTAAACGCTTTGATCACTTTTGAATTGGGTAACAATTTTTGCAATTCTTCTGCAGCACTTGTGTTTGGTGACGTAACCAATTCGTTGTAGGTTTCATTTAAAGGATTGGCAATGCTGATCACAATTTTTTGATTAGCAACTTCTTTGATTTTTGCTGCTATTTCCTTTTCCGCTTCAAATGGAACAGCAAGGATAATAATATCGGCTTCCCAACTGGCTTCTGTCGGGCATACAGCTGCTTCAACATCGGTCTCCGTATTGTTGTTTTTTATTTCATTCACCAAAGCATCGAGGTCTGCTTGTTTATTTCCTTTTAAAAGCAACCTGTATGTACCTTTTGAAATTGATTTCGATATAGCAGCGCCCATATTGCCTGTAGCGCCTATAATTGCGATAGTTTGTTTCGTTTGCATAATCTTTAATTTGATTACACAAAACTACCAGCATATCATGCCAGGCTCCATTGCGTTTGGGCAAGAAATAGCATTGATAAAAATCAATGAAAAAAAAAGAGGAAAGTTTTAGTAAACCTATTTGCGGTTCATTTTTTGGCGTACACGGCTCAGTGTTTCCGGTGTAAGACCCATGTAGGAGGCTATCATATGCTGGGGCACACGCTGAACTATATCTGGATAGAGGGCAGTAAAGGTTGCATATCGTTCTTCCAAAGTAGCACTAATGATTGAGGTCAAACGCCTTTGCATGGCGAGATAAGCGCCTGTTATATTCAGCCTGGTAAAGGTTTCATATTTCGGTAATTTCTGTAACAATTCTTCGTTCGCCGATTTGCTTATCAATACAAGTTCTGCATCTTCAATTGCATCAATATTGTAAGTAGCAGGTTCTCCTGTAAGAAAACTATACAAGTCAGAGATCACCCATCCTTCCAGGCCAAACTGGATGATACGTTCATTGCCCTTATCATCAACTGAATAAGCTCTTAAGGCTCCTTTTTCAATAAATGCAATAGACTTACATGGATCTCCTTCCTGCAACAGGTATTGTTTTTTGCGGAGCTTTTTTGGTGTGAGGTATTTTTTTATTTGCACTTCTTCTTCCTCTGTAAGAAGAACTTTTTTGTTGAAGTTCCTGAAGAATAATTCGTACATGTTGAATATTGATTTGTGAAGATGCAAAAATAATTAGCAACAGATTTATATGAAACTGTGGTTGAAATGAATACTTTCTAGATACTATTGTCAGTAATTCCGCTAAAATGACACAGCTTGTATTGTAGCATGCTTTCTTACATTTATACACTGATTCCAGCAACCCATAAATGGTCATTATTTCTTAAGTATCAATTCTTCCCTGGCTGCCCATAACCGATGCTCTGTTTGCTAAGTGCGGCCGCCATTAGATCAGGGAATTTGTTCTGTTTGATCCAGGACTTGCCGATTTAATCGTTCAATCATTTTTTGCTGTTTCATAGTAAAGTAAGACTGCACCACCACTAAAGGATTTAGTCTTGATGAGTTTAAAAATAGTCCGGTCATTTATATTTTCAAACAATGGCAAACCGCCTCCTGCAATAACAGGGTGCACACAAAGCTGGTATTCATCAATCAAATTAAGTTTCATTAGCTGTATAATTAAACTCCTGCTGCCAACTAAAATATCTTTACCTGGTTGTTGCCTGAGCTCTAAAACTTCTTCGTCAATGGCCTGGTTTGCTAATTTTGCACTTTCCCATTCTACATTTTTCAACGTGTGAGAAAAAACTATTTTTTGGATTTTATCTATCGCCACAGCAAAGTCGTCCATTGTTTTTTCACCTGAAGGATTTTTCACCAAAGGTTGCCAATATTTCATAAGTTGATATGTTATTCGACCGTATAGAATTGCATCTCCCCCATTTAATAATTCCGTATAATGTTGATGTATTTCCTCATCCGGAATACCTGCCGTATGGTCGCAAAACCCGTCAATGGTCATATTGATTGCCGCAATTACTTTTCTCATTTGCTTTTTTTATCGTTTATGAATATCACTTCCAGCTAGCTAAAAGTCGTTATAACATCATTGTTAAAAAATAAAATTTCGACCAATCATACACTCGCTATTGAATAACTGGTGAAACAAATCAGCCATCCATAGGTTCCAGGGCCGCCTGCCTATCGTTTTGACGCATTGTCTCAAGAGCCGATTGGCGAGCTTGTCGGGAAGTAATTTCAAACAAAATACTTTGTTCTTTGAACGACTCCACAAACGACAGTTTCAATGGTACGAAAAACATAGATAGCCGCTTTTTAATTACGCACAAAAACCGGTCATAAAGGGTGTAAAGTAGGGTAAACTAAAAACAAAAATTCCCGTAAGATTGATCTTCACGGGAATACTAATTTGCTTGCCTTCATTTTATTGAAAAGTGGAGCCGAGCGGAACTATATCGAACCCTGGTAAAGATCCACAGTTACGGGAATACCCGTGTTGGCAGCATACCCGGTGTCTACCAATAATTCCATTTTTCGTTTTCAGTCAACTCTTTGATTGTTTTGATGCCTTTATATTTTGCTCTTGTTTCTTCTGATTTGTATTGGTTCGGAACTTTTTCAATTATATTCTCAAACCACGAGTCAAGCCTGCTTGAACTACCATAATTTTTGTCAGGTGAAAAATTATAAACAACTTCAATTTTTCCTATAACCCTTGTTAGTCCTTTCACTTTTTTCTTTCCATATTGAAAAAGCCAGTCTATTTCCTGAATAGCCTGTTTGTCGTTGTCAAACTGAAAATTTGTTATGAGAACTTCTGAATTAATAAAGTCGTCCAGAGATGGTTCATTTTGAACATAAATTCTTGTAGCTGCTGCGAGATTTGAGCTGACTTCGTTTTCTTCATTCATATAAGCTTCAAGAATTACAACACCACCATAATTTCCGTTTTGGAATTTAAAAGTAACACAGTCACCTTTTTGAAACAATGGCGGCTTTAGTTTTGTTCTTGGTTTAAACTTTCCCCTGTCAGCAGAAATTTTGTTTAAAAAACTGTCGAGTATTTTTTTTCTTTTAGATAGGTTATTTGTATCGGCTCCAAGTAGCTCCCATTGTTCTAAGTCACTACCTGATTGAATAATAGTTTCAACCTCTGATAATACGGAAGGATTCAGGCATCTTGTCTCCCATTGGGCCATTGCCAGAGCAAACCAAAAATTATGACACTCTGTGGTTTTTTCGGCAATCATTTCCTGGTTGGTCCTAATTAAATAATTGGAAATTTCTACAACATCTTTTCCTTTATTGTATTGCGAAAAAAACTCACCATAAATGTCAAGGTAAGTGTCATTCGATGTTATAGCCGTTCCCCAAGTTCCCATAAAAATGTAAGACTGTTAAGAGTTGCTGCCAACGTGAAAGCGTTGCGTTCGTGTTGGTAATAGTGGTTTTAAGTCCAACCGAAAATATACTGCTTCATTGAAATACTAAAGCTACTAACCTATTCGTCACGCCCACATGCCGCAAAAGCGGCTGTCGGTGGCAATAACCATATATCATACACTATTTAACTGAAAAAATTACTTTAACTATAAGATGTTTTGAATGCATACATAAAATATTTTATTCTACCTTAATAATTGTTGCTTGTCGTGCTATGATGCTCCAGGAATTATTTTTATACAGCCAAACATTTGTAAACCGTCTGCTCACAGTCTTGCCTGCATTAACCTGGTGTCCCTGTGGTTTGATTATTTCGCCGCCCATGACAACTGCTACATTATCATTGAATGTGATTTTCTCAATATTCCTTTCAAAAGAAATATAGTTTAAGTCTCCCAATCTGAAATGGGCCTTTGTTCCCTCAACCGTTCCAACCATATTGGCAGGCGTATTTACTATCATATTCGACGACCAAATTTTGTCAAACAATACGCCGGAATCTCCTTTTAATACAGACTCTCTTTCAAGATTTTCTAATCGCCTTATTTCAGCTTCTCTCGGATCCTGAGCTAACACAATATTAGAAGTGAATGTCAAATAAAAGGAAATAGCCAAAAGTGTAAAAAACTGTCTCATATAATGATGTTTAGGTCATTTGAAGCAATTTTAAAATCATTAATCTGTCTGAACGGTTGCCGCCAACGTAAAGTGTTTGCGATGTGCCGGCATTTGAAAACGGCAGCCCGGACAGTAGCCGATTAAATGTACAAAAGATCATGGAAAAAACTGAAGCCCAATATTTTTCATGACGTTTGAACGGCTGCCGATGGATATTTGCTGCCGGGCACGTATATTTCGTTCGCCGACATAACGCCGAAACTAATTGTGCGTGCATTGTCTTCTCAAAAAGTTCTACCTACGAATCTGTTTTGTTTGCCATGGTCAATTTCTGTTTCTAATTAAATCCTGTCAGCATCTGGACCAATGATTACCGTTGCAAACCCTCGTCCATAACATTTGCCGAAAGCCTTTAAACAAAAGAACGTTGCTATCGAGATCATCATAGTTTGAAATGACGTAACACCAACCGTTATCCTTTATATCCAAATATTGCTTAACGAAACAAAAAAGCCATCAACTTTTCTATTCAACCTTAGCAACTTTCTCATGTCAAAAACCTAGCCCCACTTGTCGTTAAGCTTATCGGCGAACATCCGTTTTTAGTAGCCTTTCAATTCTAATAAGGAAATTTCTCTACGCTCTTTGAGCAAAAAGTTTTTCACGAAAATTTCGATCAGACCATTTTCACACGAATTGCACACAAGGTTAGCGCATTGCCGAAGGTGGGGAAATGGCGCTTAGTCTGTCTAAATCTTAGTCCCTTATGATGGTTATTAGTTATAAAACGAACCACATCCCAGGCTTCTTCTTTTATTGCTTGCTGATGTCGAAATATCAGATATAAATCTGTGTTTCATTTCACTTTTCTACGTTTTTACTATACAAACATTTGTCTCCTGCTGCAATATCACAATGCATTCCTTAAAAAAATTACCTGTTTAAAAAAGTGTTTAGACAATTTAAAGCCTTATGATACTTTCTATAAACTTTGATTGAAAATTTCTAACATACAGTTATTTATGCGCCCAAAATGGCAGCAATTCCCAGGAATCAAATTGTAAGATCTTTGCATTCCCTCCTTTGGAATAAAATTCGATTCCTGTACTCCCAGGCTCAGGAAAAATCTGGCAGGTAATTGTAGCTTCACCATTATTGGCAAAAACTTCAACTGAAGCCTGGTCAACAAGGATATGCAGCTTCAAATTATTGTTGTGTCTCAATTTTATGGGTGCTGCATAAACACCGGGGAAAGATTTACTAAATGAAATTTGCCCTGATTGAGTTCTGTCAACGCTTAAGGTGTGAGTAGCTATGCTATAATTGATAGTTGTTTTCTGATTTTCACCGACTGCCACATTAATCCCTACATCCTCACTATTTAAAGGATCCAATTCCACAATCATTTCATAGGAATTTTTATTCGGTTTGAAACCAACAGGATAAACCATATTATTAGTAACCACATTTTCAAGATGGTAATTTCCGGACCTCAACATCTTAATTTCCGAGATGGGCTTTTGTATCATCCTAATCCCTTCAGGAAAGGTTTTTAATTCCACCGTCCTGGGAAATGTTTGCATTCCTTTCCAGGGATTGGTGGGTACATCGTTGGCATATAGCCAGTTGCTCATCCAGGCAATCCAAATTCTTCTATCATCATTTTCCGGACCATTGACCCATGACCGTACAGCATAAAAGTCTGGTCCGTAATCAATCCAAAAGGCTTTTTCGCGTTCGTTTTTGGCCGGGAGATCTGAAAGCATGAGATGATCAACAGTTATATGACCAAAGCCTCCTTTTTCATTGTCTACAATTTCTAATACTGCGTTTTTGCCGTTGAATTCAGCCACGTTCCAATTTGCCCAATACATAGCTTCGGAGTTTGGTCCTGTTTGAGTGCGTACTTTTTTACCGTCAACAACCAGGTTTACTGCAAGCGTGCCCGGATGGTCGCCACCACCGACAAGGAAGTTTATATACTTCGCATTTATTTTGAAACCGGGGGAAACCAACTTTCCGGTTGTACTATCTCCGTTGTAAAAACTATTTACCAGTTTTTTACCTATGAAATTTAATACAGCACCTTGCATAGGTAGCGAACCGTTATATGGAGATGATAAGAAAGCTGTTCCTTCCTTTTTCCACCCATTTAATTCTTCCTCAAAGTCAAAAAGCAAATTTCCCGGTTGTATTTTATTTTCAACAGGCACCTGGAAATCCTTGTCAGCTGTAAACTTTGTGCCATCGAAGGTTCCAACAAAGTATTGCCCGCCGTTAGGTTGTACACCAACTTCAAGTACCCATTTTATATTTTGCTTATTTCCATCAACAGCCAATGGAAAAATATCAGGGCATTCCCAAACACCTTTTGCTGCTCCATAAGGTCCGAAATCACTCAAGAATTTCCATTCTTTGAGGTTGTCTGAATTATAAAACTGCACTTTTTTTCCAGCTGCCAGTGCCACAACCATTACCCACTTTTTACTGTCTTCATGCCAAAAAACCTGCGGATCCCTGAATTCGGTCGAACCAATATCAATAACCGGATTTTTATCGTATTGTTTCCATGTGAATCCACCATCGTTGGAATAAGATATGCATTGAAATTGCCTTATATCTCTAAATCTTAATCCTGAATAAATCGAAACAATAGGAGGTTTGCCGTTTATACCGAAACCGCTGGTGTTATTTATATCCAATACAGCTGATCCAGACATTTCTGCTACACTGTCTTTAGTATTAAATCTTTTTTGGATGTTTTCTCTTTCCCAATGAATAAGATCTTTACTAACTGCTAAACGTTTATTAAACTGGTAATACCCATCAACATAAACGAGTGCAGTTGGATCATTCACCCATCCGGTAATGGGCGTTAAATGATACTGTGGCCGAAACTTTTCACGAAACAAACTGTCAGTCTGCGAGGCTGGAACAGGTAAACCTGTTTGGGCTAATAGTCGTATTGAACCTTCAATACTAAATACGAGAAATAATAAAATTAATCTTAACATATTAAATAGGTGATTCAGGATTAAAAAGAAGGACGATTGAAGTTTTTCTTTAATCAAAATATGCATGCTGAATTGTTACAGCTGAATTTTATTGAACTTTATAACGGCCCGATTGTGACAGGAATCCATTTCCATAATACAACTCGTGTTTTTGTATTTTACCATTTGGAAGTGGCAGAGCATAATTATTTAAATCAATCGGTGCTTTTTTCCAATTTGTGTGTTGCCCGTTATTTATATAGCATTTTGTGTTGCCCCTGTTTTCGGCAGTGACAAACAAGAGCATCCCATCTTTGTCTAAAATGGTAACCATTGATTTTGCATTCCCCGGAATAAAATAACCGGATTCGCTGGCAGGAACCGGTTTAAAATTTCCATTGCCATCGCCCAGCATGATCATTCCATTACCTGCATCCAGGCGACCATTAAATACTTCGGTGCCAAAATCATTTCCGGCCATCATGACATCAAGATTACCATCGTTATTAAAATCAAAGGCCTGGATACCAAAAACAGGAGAAAATTGCGCTATGGCAGGCAACGCATGCATTTCAAATTTTCCATTGCCAAGATTTTTTATATAACTGGAAGCAAAATAATTTGCTGTTGATTTATAGGCATTGGCGAAAACTTCTTTTTTAAATAAATTATCTATAGTGGCATTGGCAAAGGAAGCATATGACAAATGATCCTTTTTGATGAAGGGCAGTTGATCAATAATTTCATCGCGGCTGCTAACGGGGTATTCCCTTAATACTCCACCTGCATCTTTAATATATTTTGTAGTAATACTTTCAAACTTCCCATTCTTGTCAAAATCGCTGAGGTAATTATGAAGAGGATATTTATCTGTAGCAGTGAAATAATTATTTAAACCAAGGTTACCAGCGATATAATCAATATCGCCATCATTATCAAAATCACCACCTGTGAGGGTGTTCCACCATCCTTTGTAATTTTCAATTCCTGTGGCATTCGTTTCATTGGTGAATTTGCCGTTTACGTTTTTAATAAAGGTTATGGGCATCCATTCCCCGGAAAGTAAGAGGTCGGGCCAGCCATCGCTATTATAATCGGTAAATAAGGCATCACATACAAGACCTGCATTGGAAAGTGCCGGAGCAATGTCTTTGGTTATATCTGTAAAATTTATATTTCCGCCTTTAGAGTCATTTCTCAAAATAAAGCTTGATACAGGCTGCGGATAACGGTCGGGAACACACCTTCCACCGATAAACAGATCGAGGTCGCCATCCCTGTCAAAATCAGCAGCACGCACACAACTTTTGCTGGTATGGTTTTGTGGCAAAGAATAATTGCTTAAAGTAAAATTTCCTTTGCCATCATTCACATACAATTTGTCCTGGTAATTTTCTGCATAACCGGCAAACCTGCTCCCCCCTGAAGAAATGTAGAGATCAAGGTCTTTATCATTATCTGCATCAAAGAGCAATAAACCCATATCATCGCAGGGCAGTGTATTCTTATCCAATGAAAGATTCTTCTTCTCAAATTTTCCGTTGGCATTTTGAAAAAATATAGTTGCCGGGCTTATGGTATTCCCTCCTACCACCAGGTCATCAAGCCCATCGTTGTTTATATCGCCCACTGCCATGCCCGGTCCATATTGCGATAACTTATGCGGCAATAACTTCTGAACGGTATAATCATTAAAGTCTTCCTCTGTATGCTGGTAATTGAGTCCTTTTTCAACGGTTACTTCCACAAAAGTTGAATTGACAGGATCTTTACTCAACCAATTGAAGAATGGCAATCCATCGCTGTATTTAACACCGAGAAACTGGTTTGTCTTTATATTTTTTAGTTCCTGGTATGTATTATCAGGCCAAACTACTACCAGTGAATCAATGACATTTAACTTGCCCAAACCGAAATAAACCCGGTTAGCAACAGATGAAATATATCCCCGCACAGGGTTGGTTTCATACACCTGCATTTTGCCATGGTCGTAATATATTTTTACCCAGGATCCAAATGCATCCCTGTTATTTAAAGGCCCCTCCAGGTTTACCTGCAACCAGTTTGGTGATTGTTCTGCTTCCATTTTATCGCAAGAAGTATTCTCATACACCATTGCTTCGTCGTTGATATTATTAACCACAACATCAATATCTCCATCGTTATCGAGATCTGCAGAAGCAGCACCATTTGAAAATGAAGGCAGGTTAAAACCCCATTCACCGGTGACATCTGAAAATTTGAGATTGCCATTATTCCGGTAAGCATAATTTGAAGTCTTTACTTCGGGAATTTTTGCCAGCAAAGCCTTTTTATCGTTTAATGCAAATGCAGTATTCCGGTAAACTACAAAGTCGCGGTCAGTTACGTCTGTTGGAAACCCATTGGTAATAATTAAATCCCTGTTGCCATCTGCGTCAAAATCATTTACAAGTGGTGTCCAGCTCCAATCTGTTTCGGCAATACCGCTATAAAAACCAATTTCAGAAAACAAGGGACGTCTTATTGAATCTGCAACTCCAGCCGGGATACCCATATTTAATTGCAGGTTATTTCGCACATACTGGTACTGGTGGCCATAATAATCGTTGTTCAGGTAATTCTGGTAGTTACCTGCCGGCAACATCGTTTTTTTACGGTAATTATCCTCAGGATTCATATCCAGTTCTATAATATCACTTAACCCGTCGCTATTAATATCAACCACATCTGCCCCCATGGCATTAGCGGCAGTATGTTTAAAATATTTCTTCACCCTGTTCGTGAAGGTTCCGTCGTGGTTATTGATGTATAAAATATTATCGGACAGGTAATCATTTCCCACGTAAACATCTTTCCATCCGTCGAGGTTAATATCACAAATGGTGACTGAATGAGCATATCCTTCCATCAGCACACCGGCCTGCCTGGATACATTGGTAAACACCGGATGTTTTTTAATGCTATCCCAGTCATTACGAAATAATTTGTCTGTATTGGGATGCTGGCCATTACTTAACATCTGCCGGAAAGTGGAAGGGTGATCCACTTTTATAATTTCATTTACTGCGAGGTAACAATCAAGGTCTCCATCATTATCATAATCAAAAAAGGCTGCCTGGGTAGTATGTGAACGATCATTCAGTCCATAATCTGCTGCCAGGTCCCTGAAAACAGGAATGCCATCATTGTTTAGGCCCTGGTTAATGTATAAAATGTTTTCACGTTTGACCGAATCCTTTAAAAGCGTTGCTGATACATAGATATCCTGCCATCCATCATTGTTTATATCAACAACAGATACTCCTCTTGCCCATTTTCCTTCCCCTGATGTTCCTGTAACGGCGGTAATATCTTCGAATGTTAAATCACCTTTATTCAAATACAATTTGCAGGAAACCATGTTACCTGTGAAATAAATATCGGGAAGTCCATCATTATTAAAATCACCCATTCCAACACCGCCGCCATTGTAAACATTTTCAAGATCCATGATATTTACCGAATCATTTTCAGGGATTTGATTATTAAATGTTATTCCTGTATGCGATGAACTTAGCTTATTAAAAAGAGTGGCATTCTCCTTACATCCAAGCAAAAGGATGGAAATAATTAAAAAGAGATATTTATTGAAAAAAAACTTCAAAATGTAGTGTTATTCATTAACGAGTTAAAACCTTATGAATTTCGAAATGTGTACCATCATTTAATACAGCTGAATAAATTCCATGAGGCAGGTCATTGGCGGGAACGGTTATGACCGAATTTTCGGTAAGATTTGAATATCTTTTTTCCGAAAGAGTTTTACCTGAAGCATCATATAGTTTTAGAACAACATTGGCAATCTTTTTGTTAATTCCAATTTCGATAAATCCATTGGCCGGATTATTTTTTAAAAAGGAAAAATTGCCTGTTCCTGTGAAAGCAAAATCGACGACTCTTGTTTGTGAAAAACTATAATTGCCATCGTGATCCACCTGCATGATGCGATAATAATTTTTGCCGTCAACTGGTGAATTATCTGTGTATTGATAATTACCATTTGCATTGCCGGCGGCCACAGCACCAATTTTCAAATACCTTTTGCCGTCAACGCTTCTTTCTATTTCAAATAACTTATTATCCTTTTCACGGGATACTTTCCATTGCAAATCAACTGCCTTTCCTACCCTGCCTGCTGTAAATGATAGCCATGAAACAGGAAGGATGGACGGGTTCATTTCCCAAATGGTTCCCGAGGTTAAAGTAGCTGTTCCTCCACTGGCAAACAGGTCAACAAAATTGCTGGATGCGTTTACAGGAAAAGCACGTGTAGCAAAGGCCCATTTGTTATTTATAAAAACATCAATAACAGATCCGTCAATAAAAATATTCCAGGCGACCGGTTGCCCCGGCTCCAAATAAAAGTATTCAGACTGGATATCTTTTGGCGTATTTGGATTCGTGGATGATTTTGAGTGGTCGGCAACAATATTAAAATTCTGGTAATCATAATAAATCCTGGTGTATTCGGTGTTACCTGAATTTTTATCCAGGATAAATCCCACCTGTTTGGCTGTGCCCGGGTTGATGGTGGCTTTTATCTCCAGTTGCCAACCGCTTTTATTAAAGTAATTTGAACCTCCTGTGGTTATTGAAAGGTTAGTGTAATTCGTTGCGTTCTTCCTGATTGCCTGCAGGTTGAAATGCGGTTGCTGGTAAAGGGTATCATTCACCATTGTCCATGTTCGCGGCAGGCTGAATACATGCGCCCATCCGTGATTGTATTGCTCTGTTGCAGGCAAAAGATCAGGGATGATACCAATGGCCACCTGGTTATTTTGTGCATCAAAATTTACAGTTGGTGACAACAGGTGATTGATGATCTCGAGATTCTTTGAACGGGGGTTAGCGGGAACAAAACTTTCATTGACAAAATTTCCCACCCAGTAAAATGCTCTTGCCGGCGAGCCCTGTGATGGTTTTTTATTTACCAGCAACATGTATTTATCGCCAAACTTTCGGAACACGGGCATCTCCCAAAACGTACCTGGATCGTTTAAGTAAGACTGGTCAATAAATAAAGGGCTGATGAATTGCCAGGAATTTAAATCCGGTGATTTGTAAAGAAACACCGTACCTGTTTGCGGTGATTTTAGACCACTGCCAATGATCATATACCAGGTGCTACCCTCTTTGAACACATAGGGATCGCGAAAATCATTATTACTAAACGATAAAGGGGATGCAGGCACTAAAGGATTCGATGCATTTTTATTCCAATGCAAAAGATCACCGGATGATGTAGCACTTCCAATTGCCGCTTTCACACCATCAACGCCCGTATAAAGGATATGGGCATAATTGGCATCATCAATCACCAGGTGCCCCGACCAGTTACCAACGGATTCCCAAACAGGTTGGGGCCATATCGCTACTTCTTCTTCCTTCCAGTTAACCAGGTCATTACTTGTAAAATGACCCCAGTTTTGAAAGCCAAAGAATGGACCGTTTCCATTCTTTTGATAGAACATATGGTACTTCCCTCCATAATAAATTAAGCCATGTGATTCATTACCCCAGCCTGCTTTTGGCACCGCGTGGTATTTTGGCCTGTAAAAATCTCCTGCGAATCTCGAAGCCGGTATGCTCATGTCCGGATCAGTTGCAGGTTTAAGCGAATTATATTCAGTAGTTATTTGTTGCGGGGTTAGTAAGGAATTGCGGATGATCACTTCATCGATGATCCCGTTTAAATAATTAGTTGGAAAGAGACCTTCCTGGATAACATCAATGGATGCCCTGCCAATAAATGTCTTGTTTGTTGGCCATGTCAGTGAACCATTCGTGAATGCTTCAGATATTACGGGCGCCCCATTTAAGAACGCAGATACCTGGCCGTTTGCCGCATCCACATTTACAGCAATAAAATTCCATTTAGCATGTAAGGCGCTAATGATTGAATTATAAGTAAGCACCTGCGAACCAATCGTAAAACTTACAGCCAGCCTTCCAAATTTATCCAGTGCCACATATGCTCCGCGACCGGAAACAGGATCAACATTAGTCCAGATCGCACCCATGTTTACAGGATAAGTATCGGGTGCAAGCCATGCTGTTACTGAAAAGGCGCCGGATGGAAAATTATTGGAACTGTTGCCTTCGAGGTACGTTGTGTACCCGTCTGTTCTTAAAGCGGTTTTCCTTACGCCACTTACCCATTCTGCTACCGGCCATTTCGTTTTTAATGTGAATAAACTATTGGACACTTTTTCTTTTGCCATATTTCCGGCACCTTCATTTAAGCCCCAGAAGGCAATTGTATCCTGGCCGAAAGAATGGCTGCAAATGCAAACAACGATGCTTAATAGGGCTACCATTAAAAATTTCATGGTGTAGTTTTTTGTCTCTCTAAAAATCCTGCTGCACAATTGCTGGCTTTAAAGACCATACTTTTGCTTTTAATAATTTTAATTTACCATCCTTTCCAAATAATTCTACCCGGTTTGCCTCCTTATCCAGGGGAAACATCCTTGTTGAAAAAGCATCCTCCTCGTTGATAAAACCTTCTACCATTGAACCATCAATAAATAACCGGAGGTTGAATTTCCTTTGGGCAAAATCATAATTGCCCATTCGGTTTTTCAGGTGGAGTTTTTGGGCAGAGGAATCGGATGAAACAACGGTTATCGTATTAGCATCCAGATCGAAAACAAGATTTGTAAAAACGGAGCCGCTGGCATTTTTACCAAGGCTGAGACCAAACTGGTTGCAGTTAGTTGCATCTAATGCTATTTCCAGTTCGAGCTGACCTTTCCCGGATGATAGTAGTGCAGGTTTCGCTTGCGTTACATCAACTCCGCTTATCAAAATCGAATCTGTTCTTAATTGTTGCAAAGCGGGATGCGGAAGCTGGCAGATTTTTCCATCCTTAAGAACCCATATACGTGGAATACTAAAAAGATGGGTCCAGCCCTGGCGGTACTGCTGGCGGATGGATATAAGGTCAGGGATTATGGCAATAGCTGTTGTTCTTCCCTGTTCGTCAACAGTAACGGAAGGAGATAATAATCTGTTCACAACTTCAAGGTGTCGGGGCACGACTTGCTTCGGTACAAATTTTTCATTAGCAAAATCACCCACCCAGTACAAGGCATCTGCAGGTTCCCTGTTATGAGGAACCTTGTTCACCAGCAAAACCCATTTGCCATCTATTTTATGAAACAGTGGCATCTCCCAAAATACACCTGAACCATCCTGCTCCGGATCACCGGTGAATAATGGGTGTAAATACTCCCACCGTTTTAAATCGGTGGAACGGTAAAGCAGCACACTTCCCTTTTCTACTCCGGAATCATTAAAACCAAAACCGACGATCATGTAATACCTGCCGTTATCGGTAAACACATAAGGATCGCGGAAGACTTTTGTATGGAATGATTCCGGGGGATGTTTAATAACAGGATTGCCGGGGTATTTATTCCATTTTATCAAACCGCTGTCTGCCGTAGTCGCCATACAGATAGAAGCATCATCACTTCCGCCGGTATAAATAATTACCGGTGATCCATTTGAATCCAATACTGCATGTCCACTCCAAATTCCATCTTTGTCATAATCCATTGTTGGCCGGATCGCAGGTTTATGTTCGGTCCAGTGTATTAAATCCGGGCTGCTGAAATGTCCCCAGTTTATTTTGCGTAATAAAAGATTATTGCCATCTTTTTGGTTGAAAATATGGTAGTTCCCTTTATAGCGAACCAGGCCATGCGATTCATTCGTCCAGTTTGCAGCGGGAATTAAATGATACCTGGGACGATTATAATCTTCGCCAAACCGAATAGCTGGAACCTTTAGCGAAGGAATGCTATCGTAGGTTTTGCTGCTAATCTTTTTTAAGGTTTCTTCATTTATTGATTCATGGGAAAAAGCTATTTCATCTATAATTCCATTCATGGCATTCAGCGGAAAAATGGCCATCCTCCTGTCAGAATAGTCTCGGCCAACAGCTATGGAATCTGCTTTTGTTATTGAATTAAAATCACCATTCATTTTCACTGCCAGTTTGCCATTGACAAACATCATGGCAACATCGGCCGTTACATTTAAAGCAATATGCATCCATTTAAATATTTCCACCGAACTGTCACCGGTTACATACATGGTTTTGCCATCTTGTTGGAAACCAATCATTGCTCTTCCATAAGTGTCAAAACAAGCTGCTATCCATTCATTGGTCATGCTGTTTTTTAGTGCAGAAAATCCGGCAGTATCGGTACTGAACGTTTCCAATGCAAACCAACCGGATATACTGCATTCGCCCTTCGTTGAAGCAGGCACCGATGCATTGACCCAGGTAGAATAACCATCCGTCCTTAGGCCGCTTCCTTTAAAACCAGGAACTATCTCCAGTGATTTTTTGTTTGTCGAAATAGTATAGTTGCTTGTGATCTCCCTGCCGGCTATAGAATCGAAATTTATATAAAGCTTGTTTGTTTGTGCATGAAGGTTTGCGTAAGCTATTATCATCCCCGTTACCAATGCTAACCGGGTAATAAAAAGTTTTATGCCTATTTGTGTTTTATTCATTTTGATGATGGTATCAACAGCCTTAAACTTTTTATTGATATATTGATTTAAGCCGCGTAAAATCAAGCGAGACAATTTGTTTGTCTGAAGCAGCATGTAACTTCATTTGCGAATAATCGGTATCCGGGAAAAAGACAGCTGTCATCACGGTAAGCCCGTTATCTGCAAATACTTCAACGGAAGCGTTATCAATGACCAGGGTAACTGATTGCAGTTCATCTTTTGATAACCTTGGTGCTGTGAGTTTGGCAGCAAAATCCTTATGGAAATCCGTTTTACCTGATTTAGTCCTGTCAATAAAATATTGGTTGTTGTATTTATCATACCCTATTACAAGTTGCTGTTCCTGGGAGTTGCTAATTGTAAACTGAAAATCATTGGCATTGCCTGATTTTATTTGAATTTTTGCAGCCCCGTTTAATGCACCTGTTTTAGATGCGAGATCAAATTCACCGGCTGGCAAATTATCAAAATGCTGTGTGCCTGAATCAAGTTTTGAAAATTCCGGGGCTGGTTTGGAACTTACCAGTATTTCATTTCCTATCTCCTGTAATTCTAATGCTCTTGGAATTGTGTTTGCACTTCTCCATTTAACAGTCGGAACATTATTAGCATACAGCCAATTGCTCATCCAGCCAATAAAAAGTTTACGATCCCCTGTATTGGACCAGGTTACGCCTGCATAATCATCCGGTCCATAATCCAGCCACCTTGTTTTAGCATCTACCGGCGTAAATTTTTGGCCATCGAAATCTCCAACAAAATATTGAGTGGATGACCCTCCGTTTGGTCCGCCGGGATTTAAACTGACGATCAGTACCCAGTATGTTTTCCCATTTAATTTCATGGAAATAAGATCAGGACATTCCCATACACCGCCATGGGCACCCATTGTTTTTCCGAATTCAGATGCTTTAATCCAGTTCTTAAGATCCGTGGAAGTGTAAAAAGTGACACAGTCCTGGGTTGCCACGGTCATGATCCATTTTTTACCATTTTCAAACCAGCAAATCTTAGGATCCCTGAAATCTTTAATGCCGGGATTTTTCAAAACAGGGTTGGCCGAAAATTTATTCCACGTAACACCTTTATCATTACTGTAGGCAATGCTTTGTGCCTGGAAATCGATTCGTCCCTCATTTTCTATTTGCTTACTATGGCTGGTATACAAAGCAACCAGCGGCGGGTTGACGGCACTACCAAGTCCACTGCTATTATTTTGATCCAGCACTGCACTTCCGGAAAATATATAACCGTTATTATCCGGGTACAAGGCAATGGGTTCGTGTTTCCAGTGCACAAGGTCCCTACTTGTTGCATGTCCCCAGTGCATCGGTCCCCATACATTACTATCGGGGTAATGCTGGTAAAACAAATGGTATTGGTTGTTGAAAAATATCATTCCATTAGGATCATTCATCCAGCCCTTTTCAGGAGTGAAATGCACCTGTGGCCTGTGCTGATCTTTTGATGGAATGCCCGAAACAGTTGTATTATTTTTTGCAGTGCCGCAGGCTGCTAAAAACGCAAGAGCGATTAAATATCTTTTTATCACCATAAAATTTGTTGTTTTCTTATATCCAAACTCTTTTATTTAACCTGGCGCCATAAATCAGCCGGTGTATTTTATGATTCAATTTTTGAAAAAATGGGGCAGGACTTTTTACCGTTTGCTTGCCTTGCGATGCCTGCCCCTAAAACAATCAATCAAAAAAACTGCCTTCAAAACATAAAAATTATCTTAAACAAGTCATTCACTATTCACTATGCACGCTCCATCATGACGATTTCATCACTTACTACTCACCACTCACTAATCATCACTCATTATTCATCACTCATTACTAGTAATTCGGATCCTGTATCAGTGCACCCCGACTGAGGTCAATTTCATTTTGTGGTATTGGATAAAAATCAATTTTTGGTCCATCATACGTTGCGGCCGACAAGTAAAAGCGCTTTGTTTTTTCAACAGTGTTATACTGGTCAATTACCTGTTTTGCAATTCCCCACCGAACCAAATCAAAAAAGCGGTGCCCTTCCAGGCTTAATTCAAGCCTTCTTTCAAAACGCACTGCTTTGCGGGCATAATCCTGCGTCCAGCCGGCAAAAGGATATAAGCCAATTTGATAATTTGCTGCAGGGTCACCCGAACCAATTTTTTTAACCACAGGTGTATTTTTCGCTCTTTCCCTGATCATATTAACAATGCTTCTTGCTCCTTCCAGGTCCTGGTTTGTTTCCACCAGGGCTTCAGCTTTAAGCAACAGGATATCGGAATACTTGATGAAAGGAAAATTGAGTGCACCACCAGCCCAGGGAAAGCCGCCGCCTGCACGAAGAGGCGAGTTGGGAGAGATGATGTTCTTCTTTTTCGAATAAGGTCCATAAGTAGCACCTTCCCGAATCCAGTTGGGGCCATATACTTCACCGGTAAAGTCCTTCCATGGAATACCAGGCCTTGCAATGGAATGATCCAGTCTCGGATCAACCGGGGTAGTTACATCGGTTGGTGCAATATCTGAATTGTTGAAATTATCAAGCAACGGAAGGCCATTAGCATCCACCTTATAAGCATTCACCAGGTTTTGTGATGGACGCATGAAACCATCACCACCGCCATATGCAGGTCCCGGAGGACAGGTCCATAGGTCGCCCCAGTTATTCCGCGTATTATCCGATGCACCGCCTCCAATATTACATTCCATGGCAAAAATGTTTTCACCATAACGTTCTGCATTTGGATCTGAGAATAATGTTTCAAGGTTGGGATGTAATTTGTATTTGCCTGAATTAATTACCTGGTCAGCCTCGGAAACAGCAGCAGTAAAATTTTTCGTAAACATATGCGCATAGCATAGCATTGAATAGGCGACATACTTGTTTACCCTACCTGCCTCCTGTCCGTCATATGGTATATTGATCCCTTCGGAAAAATCTGCAATAATTTTCTCCCATAATTGTGCTTCAGTAAGGTCGTTGGAAATAGTCGGCTCCTGGCCTGTTTCAACAGTTTCGTCGATCCATGGAAAAGTGCGGTAATGCTTTTTTAATTCAAAATAATACCATCCACGAAGCACTTTAACTTCTGCAATGCGGGTTGTTCTCTTTTCATAATTGTCATCGGGCAATCCTTCAAGGATTTTAAGTGTCTTATTACAGCGTGAAATACCATAATACAACACCCGCCATTTATTTTGAAAAAACGAATTAGTAGGCTGAATAATTCCAAGCTCAACGGAATTTAATTCTCCTACGTCACCCGTGCCACCGCCGCCTTTGTAAACATCATCACTTCTAAGGTCACCACTTTCCCAATCGGAAGCGGGATTAAAAATGGCAGCAATGGGCGACCAGCTATCGCTGAATACATTATTCAATAAGGAATAACAGGCAATGGTCAATGCTTCTGCACCATCCTTGTTATTTAATGTAGTAGCGTTCAGGGCACCCTTAGGTTGTTGATCTAAAATTTTGGTACAGGATAATGATGCCGAAAGCAACATGCCTGATATAATAACTATTTTAAATTTTTTCATTTGTTAGAATTATTTTTTTTCAAAAAATTAAAAGGCTGCATTAATTCCAAAAGAGACAGACTTTGAATGCGCATATTGTGTCTGCGTAAGTACACCTGAGAAACCAAGCGTTTCATAATCGAATCCTTTGAACTGGGTTAGTGTGAACAGGTTTTGTGCCTGTACAAAAACACGGAGCCTCGACATTTTTATTTTATCTGCAAGTGATTTAGGAAGGGAATAACCAATAACAGCTGATTTCAACCTGAAATAAGAAGCATCGCTGAGGTAAAAAGTGGAAGTCCTTAATTCGTCATTGGTATTATTGCTGGTAACCATTGGAATATCTGATGCTGTATTAGTTGGAGACCATGCATTCAGAAGGTCCTTGCTATGGTTAGTATTGTAAAAAGTGTTTGAGGCATTTGCATAGATCTCATCATAAATTTTATTACCTACCCTGGTATCAAAAAACAGGGTTGCATCAAAATCACCATAGGTGAATGCAGCATTCAAACCTGCTGTAAACTTTGGATAGGGAGAACCAATATAGGTTCTGTCATCCGGGGTGATTTTTCCATCTCCATCCACATCCTTGTACCGTATACGGCCGGGAGCTTTACCAGGCTGTTCTGCATGGTCATCCACTTCCTTTTGCGATTTAAAAATACCATCAGCAATGTATCCATAGAATACTCCAAGAGGTTGGCCTTTGATGATGCGGGCATGATTTATTTCACGGATATCATTGCCATCCGGTCCAACGCTTATTGCTTCATTTTTATTAGCTGCAAAACTTAGATCAAGGTTGTATTTAAATTTCGATTTGCCCTGGTTGCGGTAGCTTACCATTAATTCAATCCCTTTATTCCGGATATCACCAACATTTATATACGGAGGGCGTCCTTCACCAGATACACCCGGAGTTAAGGCAGGATATAAAAGATCGTTGGCAGTTTTAATATAATAATCTGCAGTAATATAAAAACGGTTGCTGAACATACCCAGGTCGAGGCCAATATTTGTTTGTTCAGTTGCCTCCCATTTGACCCTGGGGTTGCCGATCTGGTAGGTATAATATCCGACCTGTGCACCAGTGTTAGTTCCCGTAATATCATAGAAAGAATAATCCGGGTTGGAATAATAGTTGGTGCTATAGGTATAATCAGGAATACCATCATTACCATTACTGCCCCATGAGGCGCGAAGCTTTAAATCGGAAATATTATTGGCAAGGCCACTGTGTTTAAAAAATCCTTCTTCATTAATGCGCCATGCTGCAGAAACAGCCGGAAACACGCCATACCGGTTCACTTCTCCAAACCTGGATGAACCATCTCTTCTAACGGAGCCTGCAATAAGGTAGCGGTCTTTGAATTTGTAATCAAGTTTTGCAAAAGATCCAATTAATCCATACTCGTTGGCGGAGCCGTTGCCATCCAGCAAAGTGGTACCACCATTCAGATACTGGTAATTAATATCTTCCGATGCGAAATCCCGCCGGCTGATATGCATTTCATCAAACTTGTTATGAATCCATTCGTAACCGGCCAGTAACTGCAGGTCGTGGTCACCTTTTGATAAATTATAAGTAAGGGTATGCGTGGCTGTGAGGTTTGTCGTATTGCTGGTGTTTTGAGATATGGAGTTCACCGTTTGGGTAAACCGGCCCATAGTATACTTGGGATAAAAGCCTTTGAAGCCACTGTTAATTACGTCTGCAGCAAAACTGGCGCGGTATGTTAGCCCCTTAATAATTTCGATGTCAGCAAATACATTACCGAATGTTCGCCAGCCTTTGCTTTTATTGTCTTTATTCAGGTACAACTGGCCAACGGGGTTCAACCTGTCGCCAAGGTTTTTTACAGGACCACCCCAATTGCCCAAATCATCTTTTAAAGGAATAATAGCGTACTGAAATATGGCTGATTCAATAGTTCGGCTTTCAGGTTCCCTGTTACCGGTTAAATAAGCCTGTGAAAGATTTTCACCCACGGTAATATGCTTGCCTATTTTGTAAGATGAATTGATACGAACAGTAAGCCTGTCATACGTGGTGTATTTTGCCAAACCTTCTTCTTTGTTGTAGTTAATACCAAAGAAAAAATTCGATTTATCAGCTGCTTTTGAAATACCAACATTAATAGCAGAATTTGCTGCAGGCTGGTATACTTCTTTTAAATAATTCACGTTACCTGCGGGAATGGTTTTAGCATCATCCAGGTATTGGGGAATGGTTGGTGTGGGCCCGGATCCATATACATCATCGGTTAAAGGAAGCCCATCATTTTTCTTTTGTTGCCAAAGCACCTGGCCATACTCCTGTGCATCGAGCATATCAATCTTATTGCGCATTTGTTTAATACCGTAATAGGCATCTACCGCCACCTGTGCATTTTTTGTTTTTCCTTTTTTAGTGGTTATTACTATAACCCCGGTAGATCCACGGGCACCATATACTGCCGCCGATGCCGCATCTTTCAGCACCTGCAGGGATTCAATATCATTGGGGCTTATTCCATTGATATCATAAGTTGGAACACCATCAATAACATACAGTGGCTGTACATTTCCCAGGATGGAAGCGATACCGCGAATATTTATAGATGTTCCACTTCCAGGGGCACCATCGGTAGTTACCGTTAATCCCGGAACCCTTCCCTGGAGGGAAACAAGCAAATTGGCATTGGTTTCTTTTAGGGATTCACTTACTTTAACTACGGTGACAGCCCCTTTCAGGTCTTTCTTTTTTTCCTGGGAGTAACCAACTACTACCACTTCATCGAGGTTCTGCACATCAGTTTCCAATTCGAAAGAAAGATCGCCGGAGGCAGGTACTTTCAGCGCCATTTTTTTAAACCCGATAAAAGAAACAGAAACTTCATCACCTACATTTGAAGTGAGCGTAAAAACTCCGTTCTCATCTGTAAGGGTGGTTTTGTTTTTAGATTCAATGGTTACGCCACTCAAAGGCAGGTGGTTGTCTTTTCGTAACACTTTCCCATTGATGGTTTTTTGTTGTGCCCAGGTTTGGGAAACCATGAGCAACAAAGCGATCATTAGCAAGTAGCAACGCATAAGCTTGGTTTTTGATTATTAAAAATGTTTGATGGAGAAATCATGAATGCTTTAAAGGGATAAGGCCATACTATTTTAATTTCATAGCAGGCGCTAATTTGAGAAACAACAAATGCTCCTAAACGACAGGCAAAATCAAGAATACGAACCCTATTGAACGGGTGATTAGTAGTATCCATATGGAAGGTTAATTAGCATAAATAAGAAGCTTAATGGAGTACCAGTGTTCGTTCAATTTGTTCCAGCGATCTGCCTTTTGTCTCCGGCATTATTCGCCACACAAACATTAATTGTAACACCATCATGATGCAGAAAAATAGAAACGTATGTCCTCCCCCGGCTTTTTCAGCGAGAATGGGGAAAGCAAAAGCAACAATGGCTGCCATTACCCAATGGGTAAAACTGCCAAGCGTTTGGCCCTTTGCCCTAACCTGGTTTGGAAAGATTTCAGAAATAAAGACCCAGATAACTGCACCCTGGCTAAAGGCGAAAAAAGCGATGTACATGAGCAGGTAAACGGTAACTTCCCAACCGCCAAAATCCTCCGTATAAAATGCATGGGAAACCAGGGCAAGCGTTCCTATTAAACCCAGCGAGCCAATCAGCATTAAAGTTCTGCGGCCAATTCTATCGATGAAATTTATGGCCAGTAAGGTGAAGGAAAAGTTCACAATTCCAATACCAACCGTGGAAAGTAAGGCTGAATCCTTTCCAAGCCCGGTCATTTCAAAAATTCGGGGTGCATAATAAATAATGGCATTAATGCCCGACACCTGGTTGAAAATGGCAAACAAAACCGCGAGCATTATCGGTGTTTTGTTTTTACCATTCAGCAACTGATCAGAGTGCCCCATGGCTTTTTCAGCTACATCATTTTTTTGAATATTCCCGAGCTCGACCTCGTAATTGCCGGGATTAATAATCTGCAGCGTTTTGGAAGCTGCGGTTAAATTGCCTTTTTTCAACACCAACCACCGGGGACTTTCTGGTACCAATCGAAGCAACAACAGGAATGCAAGGGAAGGAATAGCCTGGATACCCAACATCAGGCGCCAGCTTGAATCACCACCCAATTTTCCAATCAGGTAATTGGAAAAATATGATATTACAATTCCGAAAACCACGTTGAACTGGAACATGCCTACCATTTTTCCCCGGCTTGCAGCGGGCGAAATTTCTGATATATAAACCGGTGCAGTAACAGAAGAAGCACCAACGCCTATTCCCCCGGCGAAGCGGAAAAAGAGGAAAAGAAACCAATTGGTGGAAAAAGCCGTTCCCAATGAAGCAACCAAATAAAGGATGGCTATAATAATTAATGTTGTCCGGCGTCCAAGCCTGTCCGAAGGAATGCTGCCTGTTAAAGCACCGAGGATAGTACCAATTAAAGCAATCGAAATAGTAAGTCCGTGTTGAAAGGGATTGAGTGACCAATACTGCTGGATAGATTGTTCAGCCCCGGAAATGACAGCGGTATCGAAGCCGAAAAGAAATCCACCAAGAGCAACTATGACACTCCACAGGAGTACTTTGTTTTTTATCATACAGCAAGTATTTCGATGCAACATTACAGTTGCAATACCCCGCTGCTATTTCAATATTGTAAGAAAGGCTTTAAATATTGTAAATTTTTATAAATAAAAAATAAAATAGTGTTTATCAGTTAGTTAGCTCCATAAAACAACCTGAAAACGCGATGCATCTTTAAATATTGTATTCCATTTTTTTAAAATCGATCCGTTTTTAAAGGGCACTTTTTCACTCTTGTTATATTTACAAGGCCTTTTACTCCCTCTAAGAAAATTGCACATGGAAATCCTTTTTAAAAGAAAACATTTAGCAGTCTGCTTTTTATTAGTAAACATCCTTTTCATTTATGGGTGTTTTACAAATAACAATGCCAAAAAATATACTGTTGGCTTTTCTCAATGTACCCAGGCAGATGAGTGGCGGCAAACGATGTTTGTTGAAATGAAACGTGAGTTATCCTTCCATAATAATGTGAATCTCAAGTACCAAACGGCGGAAGGCAACAGTGAAAAACAAATTAGCCAGATCAGGCAAATGGCTAATGAGGGTATTGACCTTTTAATCGTGTCACCCAATGAAGTAAAACCACTTTCAACCGTAATTCAGGAAGTCTACGATTCAGGAATCCCGGTGGTGGTAGTGGACCGTCGAACCGATTCAAAAAAATATACCGCCTTTGTTGGTGCTTCAAATTATGAAGTGGGCCAGAATGCTGGCAGGTACGCCGCCACTATTTTAAAGGGTAAGGGTAATATTATAGAAGTTACAGGTCTTCCGGACGCGTCCCCGGTTATTGACCGTCATAACGGCTTTATGGGGATTATTCAACAACATCCGGGGCTTAGATACCAGCGCGAATTTGTAAACTTTAAAATTGAAAATGTTGCCCTGACCAGGCAAATTGAAGCCTATTTGAAAAGCAATGAAGTGGACCTGGTGTATACCCAAAACGATTTTATGGCTTTCGAAATATATAAGATCTGCAAAAAGCTTGGGCTTCAAAACAGGATAAAAATTATTGGGATTGACGGCTTGCCGGAAAAGAACCTGGGGCTGGACATGGTAGCTAATAAATATATTTCGGCAACTGTTTTGTATCCAACAGGCGGCCAGGAAGCCATGCTAACTGCAGTTAATATCCTGGAAGGCAAACCTTTCAAAAAAGAAAATCAACTTTTTACCACCATCATTGATTCCGGGAACGTAAGAATAATGAAGCTGCAAAATGAGAGGGTGTTAGAACAGCAGGCAGATATAGACCGGCGCCAAAAAAAAATTGAGGAACAGGCAATTATCAGCCGGAATCAATCGAATGCAATCTATTCTATTTCCTTTTTATTAGCATTATCCATCATTTTGGGCAGCATTACCTATTACTATCTTACGGAAAACCGTAAGATCAACCAGCGGCTTGAAAAACAAAACGAAGAAATCCGAAGCCAGCAAACCCAATTAATTGAAATGTCTGCCAGGGCGAAGGAGGCAACCGAAGCCAAATTCAATTTTTTCACCAACATATCCCATGAATTCCGGACACCACTAACCCTGATCATGGCACCATTGGAGGAATTAATTGCCAATAACCGCCTCCAGGGTGGCACACGCATGCATGTGCAAATGATACAACGCAATGTGATCAGGCTGCTAAGAATGGTAAATCAGCTGATTGATTTCAGGAAGGTAGAACTGAATAAAATGGAAATCAGGGCCTCCCAAAATGATCTGGTTCAATTTACACGGGAAGTAATGGATGCGTTTTACGATACCGCTTTTAAAAGAGGAATTGATCTTAAATTTTTTACTAAGGAAAACAAATTGCCTGTTTGGTTTGATGTGAATATGATTGACAAAGTGCTGTTTAATATGCTGTCCAATGCCATAAAATTTACAAAGGATGACGGTCTTATTCAACTGTTCATTGAAAAATCGGCAGATGGAAAAATGGCAATAGTTTCTGTAAAGGATAACGGAATCGGAATGAATGAAGACCAGGTTGCCCATGCATTCGACCTTTTTTACCAGGCAGGTTTTGAAACCTACCGTGGTTCCGGGATAGGCCTCAGCTTATCGAAAGAACTGGTGGAATTGCACCATGGAAAAATTTCAATTGAAAGTGAAATTAAAAAAGGCACTGTTATCCAAGTTGAATTACCAATGGGAAACAGCCATTTACAGGAATCTGATATGCTCGTAACCAACGAAGTGGAAAAGCACCTTATGAAGGAAAGTGCAGAAATTTATACTGCTGATCTTGCACCGATTAGCAACCACGATGAAGAGGATGTACAAAAGGAACGAAGTCATGAATATACAATCTTGTTGGCAGAAGATAATGGAGACCTGCTTAAATTTATGAGCATGCGGCTTGGAAAAACGTATGATATTATTACTGCGGAAAATGGCCAGGATGCATTGAACAAAGTCTTTGAAGAATTGCCCGACCTGGTGATTAGCGATGTAATGATGCCTGGAAAAAGTGGTTTTGAGCTAACTAAAATTCTTAAAACCGATGTCAGGACAGCACACATCCCGGTGATACTCCTCACTGCCAAAACAGCCGTGAATAACCAGGTGGAAGGTTATAACAGGATGGCTGATGCATTTATTTCGAAGCCCTTTAACGTGGAAATACTTGAGAATAATATCAACAGTATCCTTGCGAACAGACGGCGCATGAAGGAGCATTTTACGGCCCATAATCCACTGGATGCCAAACTTCAGAACCTGAAGAAAAATGACCGCCGTTTTGTAAATGATTTTTGTTCGTTTGTTGAAGCCAACCTCGCGAATGAGGGATTAAGAGTCGAAGATATTTGCAGTCATATGAATTTGTCCAGAGTGCAATTGTACCGAAAAGTAAAAACCTTGTTAGACTGCAATGTGAATGAATATATTTTGAATACGCGTCTGCAAAAAGCCAAATATTTTTTGCAGCATGAAGACCTTTCCATATCAGAAATATCATTTAAAGTAGGCTTCGCATCAGCATCCTATTTTTCAACAGCATTTAAAGCCAAATACACCGTTACACCCAAAATTTTTAGGGAGGAAAAAAATACGTGATTAGGAAAAAATTAGAGAACGGTTTATACATGCGGCGTACAACGCCATCACCCCGCAAAATCTCCCGGAAGTATGCCAAACCTCACGACTGGTGGCTGCATTGCAAGCAAAAAAAGAGGGGAAACCAGTTTGATTTCCCCTCAGGTGGAGCTGCAGGGAGTCGAACCCTCTTTGTTTTGAAAAGCATTGTAGTTGTTCAACTTCGCTCTCAATTCCTTTATAAACAAGGCTTTCAGAGCAAAACCAAACAAACCTCAGCCACTACGACACAAAATAAAAACGTACCACATAGCTTACCACGTTGTTTTATGCATTAGATTTACCTCATCAACTTTTTAACGATGAAAGTAAAATTCTATTTAGCCCGGCCTGAGTCTAAACAGGAAACAACGATTTTCGCGTGGGTTAGTTACGGTGCAAACCGGGTTAAGGTCTACACAGGCGAAAGCATTAAGCCGATATATTGGAACAAAGAAACTCATGAGGCGAGGCAAAGCCCAAAATTTAAAGAGTTCCCGGAGTTCAATCGCAGGTTGGCCGACATCAAATCGGACATAAACAAAGCTTTTCTGAATTACAGAAATGAGCACGGATCTGCTCCGGATCCGACGACGTTAAAAATCGTCCTGGATAATGCTCTCGGCCGCAAAGCCCAGGTGAAACTTTCATTCCTCGAATACCTTGCAGACCTCATCAAAAGGCAAAAGGAGGGACTCCGGATCAATCCTAAAACCAATAAGCCAATTATTTCAGCGACCGCAAAGCACTATAAGCACACACTTAACAGCATCAAGGATTTTGCTGCAAAAACCGGGAAAAAGGTTGATTGGAAGCAGATCGACCTCTCTTTTTACAACGACTACACCAAATACCTAACTCAGAACAATATCGCCTTAAACACGATTGGAGGCCACATCCAACGGATAAAAGCCGTGCTGAACGAGGCTGCAGCGATGCATTACGACGTTAATCCGGATTATAAAAGCAGATACTTTTCCCGGCAAAGTGAGGTAGCTGACAATATTTGTTTGACTCAGGAGGAGCTGCACGCATTGGAAGCCCTGGACCTTTCCAAAAACAAACGCCTGGAAGCTGTAAGAGATTTATTTGTGATTGGCTGTCATACAGGTTTAAGATATAGCGATTTTTCCACGCTCAAGATCTCAGATATCAACCATGGTTTTATAAAAATAACCCAGGCGAAAACCGGCAATCCGATAACAATTCCGGTACATCCGGCAGTGCAAAAGATTATTGATCGATATGACGGTGAATTGCCTGCATCAATCAGCAATCAGAAAACGAATGCGTATTTAAAAGAAGTTGGAGAAATGGTCGAAAGTATGCAGGCCAAAACCTCAAAGCAGACTACCAAAGGAGGAGTAAAAGTTGCAGTTACTTTCAAACGTTGCGAGATGCTCAGCACGCACACAGCACGTCGCACATTCGCCACGCTGCAATATTTAAAGGGAGTGCCATCCATTACAATCATGGCAATCACAGGTCATAAAACAGAAAAGGATTTCTTGAAATATATCAAAGTGACAAACGACGGGCACGCTCAAAAAATAAAAGAGTTGTGGGCGGACGAAGCTCGAGCACAGATGAAAGCGGTTTAGTATCTTCCATTTATAAAAAAAACACCCCGGTTCGCGGCCGGGGCATTAAAAAACTTAAAAGTTTTATCAAGTCATGACAAAAGTAATTATTGCTGCATTACGATGCAAGCGCATCAGCACAGGTACATTAGCGCATAAACGCCACTACCTTGAGCGAAGTCCAGGACTCAGCCTGCAGGCTCCTCGAATCGTCTCCTCGCCTCGATTCTACACATCCAATTTCTATTCCTTAACCGTCCGTTAACCCTAAATCATTATGTCTGAGAACCAATTTTTTCAGCTTCAAGTTGAGCTGGAAGCACTTAAAAACAAATTGTTTGCAGCCTACGAAGCAAGCAGAACTCCAAAGCAATTTAATATTGAGGAAACCAAACTTAGTTGGAATCCTGCTCCGTGCGCTTTTTCAGCAACATGCAAAGACTTCAAAAAACCACATTGCAAGGCCTGTAAACTCAGGCAGTCAATGAATTAATATCTTCTTTATGGACCCCTACAAGTTACCACTCGAGCAGCCACTTGGCGAATTTGAATCTGAATACAGAATCGACCCTGAAATTAAAGCCAAATTGAGGACGATGTCAAGCAGTGATGAGTCCGATTTTGCAGCATATAATGATTTTTTATGGGCAGAGTTTAACCGAGAGTTCAAAGGCCAGGACGGGCGCCTAAATTCAAATTATAAGTGCTTTAATTTCGAGGTCGAAAAGCAGCGAATTGATTTGCACTTGCACAACAATAACGCCTATCGCATTGTGCATATCACATTCCTTTTAGAAAAGATCAAGGATCACTTTGATTGGCCTAAATGCCGAGAAGTAAAGATTTATTATAATCTGTCATCATTCGATTACCTGTATGTTTTTCCGACACTGTTCGAGGGGTGGACGGTAGAATTTAATAAACGCAAGTGGGCGAGGACTGAGTTGCTCCATTACACCCATGTATCCGAGATCGTGAAATTTTATAAGTATTTAGAGGTCCTGCTAACAAAAGCTACTCAACCTTTAGCAAACGAATATCATCAATACTCCTCTGTAAATGAGGGGGACGGGGAGGGCGTAAATGTTAAGGGAATAAAATATCTCGGAGTTAGAAATCTTAAAGCACTAATTGAAATGGAGAGCGGATTTTTATCGCAAAAACTTAAAAATGACAAATGGAATCATGTTGTCGAATTAGCCGCTTTTGTAGCGGTATTAGATGAGCAGAATTACTTTTTACCCGAGGTAAAAAAAACAAAGTACCAATATGCTCATATGAATGCATTTACCCTCGCTCGGTACGGGCAAAAGACAAAAGATGCTTTAAGGAAGCGAGATGGCAAATTCGATCTGCACAAGTTAGATTTTTTAGCGATTGTTAAGTTTGCAAAATGAAAACAAAAAACACCCTCGCTTTAATGTAAATACCCCCAACAAGCACCCTCACTTTTGCCGTTTGATGCCCCCGGTTAAAAGTAATCAAATGACTTACAAATCAGCAATAGTAAGGCTTTCGCTCCTGTTACAAATACCCCCTGTTTGCTGCCTCGACTATGTAAAAATATTTTTGTGATGTCATTTTATTGAATGATACGCGGGTAACTCCGTGAGTAACGCCTTAATATTTTCCCTGTGTCTCAGCAAATACCTTTTGAACAAATGCCATCAATAATGTGGCAACTGGTTAATGAGTTGAAAGAGGTCAGGCAATTGCTCCAATTGCAGCAAACGAAGCAAATCCCTCCTCCATCTTCAACCGATTACCTTTCCCGCAAAGAGGTTGCCGAAAAGCTTCGCATGAGCCTCGTGACGCTCGACGAATACACAAAAAAAGGCGCAATCAAAGGGAATAGGATCGGCCGTCGTGTATTATACAAATCCTCTGACGTTGATTCTGCGTTATCAGCTATCAAAACAAGGGGAGGACATTGAGATGGAGAAAGTCTCATTCTTTGCCAATTCGATGAAGCCGGATGAAATCGCCGACATTCCAATGGATCTTTTATTGGACGGTATAGGTGGCGGTCGCTGGCAGGATCAAATCCTCCCCCTCCGAGCAAACAAAAATACCTGGGACGTTGACACATACGAAAAACACAAAAAGCGTTTGCCATCCTTTACAGGTTGCGGAACGTTCTCATATAGATCCATCAACGGATTGAAACAACATTCAGGCTTTATAGTGATGGATGTGGACGGCAAGGATAATCCAACTGTACTTGAAAGCGTTGAGGCCGTTAAGCAATCCATTTCAAAAGACCCGTTTTTATACGCGGCCTTTGTAACGGCCGGAGGACATGGGCTTGCTCTTATGTTCCGTATTGCTCCCAAAAAGCATGACGAGTCTTTTCTCGGGCTGCAATCTTACCTTTTTGAGACTTACGGAATTATTATAGATCGTAGTTGTAAGGACGTTTCACGGCTAAGATTTGTGAGTTATGATCCGTACATGGTGGTTAATCCTTTGGCTCAAAAGTTTACAAAATACCTCCCAACCCCTCCTCCTATTCTTAAAAAATTGCCAACGGCTGTTTGGGTTGAGAGTGACTTTCATTTCGCATGTAAAGAGATTATTGATCGGAGGATTGACATCACTCAAACATACCAGGATTGGTACAATATCGCATGTGCGATTTCAGAGAAAATGGGAGCGGCCGGAGCGGAGATCTTTGACGCTTTAAGCCAATTTCATCCACAATACAACGCAGATAAGACAGCCCGTCAATATGCCGCGGTCCTCCGACACATCGGATCCGGGATCACGATTGCAACATTTTACTATTACTGCAAACAAGCCGGTATCCAAACAATCAGCGACCGTACACGCTTAATCGCTTCTACAGCTATACAGGCAAAGAAAAGCGGACGGAAAGCCGAGAGTGCGGTCAAGATATTAAAAGAGCAGGATAACATCCCGGAGGTCGAGTCAATGCCCATTATCGAGCAAGTATTCACCGGAAATATTGAGATCGAAGTGGAACGCGAGATACAGCAGGTTGAACAATTCTTGAAACAGAATCATTCTTTCAGGCGAAACGATATTTCGGGGAGGGTTGAGATGAATGGAAAGGTAATGACCGAAACCGATTATCTCAGCATTTGGAGAGCTGCCGCATTTGTATTCGATAAAATCAAAAAGGAGTTTATAAAAGATATAATCAAATCCGACTTTACTCCAAACTACAATCCATTTGTTGAATTTATAAATGAGAATTTACTAACATACCCGGACAACGGGACCGCTGCGAACATTGATTGTTTATCCGAGTGCATTGAATCGGACACTTTCACGCCTGAGCAGAGGGAATACTTCTTATTTAAATGGCTGCTCGGTTTAATATCTTCTATCTACGGAGAACACAGTCCACTAATGCTAATATTTTCCGGGGAAAAGCAAAACACAGGTAAAACCGAATTTTTTAGACGATTGCTCCCGGATCCATTGAAAAAATATTATGGAGAGATCCAACACAAACGCAACAAGGACAAAGACGATAATATAATTCTTACTCAGAAGCTTCTTTTATGTGACGATGAAATGCAGGAAAAAGATAAAAAGAACGCAAACGAAATGAAAGCTATCCTGTCGACTGATATCATATCGATCCGGAGGCCATATGGGGAGGATAGCGAGGATTTAAAGCGGTTGGCTGTGTTATGTGGCACAACCAACGAAACGTCCGTTTTAAATGACCTAACCGGCAATCGTCGTTTTATCCCGATCAACATCTTATCTATTGACCAGGAGAAATACAACAGCATCGATAAAACCGCTTTATTCATGGAGCTATACTGGTTGTACATAGCTGGACATCGTCCCAGGTTAATAAAGGAGGACATTGAAGTTCTCAATCATGGTACAAGAGGTTTTGAGGCAATATCTGCAGAGCGGGAATTGCTGATAAATTATTTCAGACATCCTGCCGAATGGGAGATAAAGCAGCCAACATACCGGCCGCTTACAAATACCGAGATCAAGGCACAACTTGAAAAATGCAGCGGCCAAAAACTCAGTGCAAATAGACTTGGGCAAGAGTTGAAAATATTGGGTTACGAGCAGATCCGGGTAAGGTTTGGCAGTCTTGTAAATAGAGTGTACAACATTATCGAATTAACGAACATTCAGCGGCTCGAGTAAATTATCTGTGTACACCGTGTACAGACTGTGTACAGGCGTAAAAATAGCAGTGTACACAAAATAAAATAGACATAAGTTGTTGATTATTAGCATTTTAATTATTTATTATTAGTCATTGTGTACACTAGAACACTACTTTTTGAATAAATAACATAACGAGATAGAGAGGTGAATGCTTGTAATTAAACTAACCATTATTATAAAATCAATCGATCGCGTTTTCGTCTGTACACAGTGTACACAAATAACATTTGACTCATGACAATTAGAACAAAATATTCAGTTTCTCAATATGTGTATTTCATGCATGAGAATAGGATTGTTTCTATGCCTGTTGTATCGATCCGGGTTGTGGTTGGAAATCTCGGAGCTTATGCCTATGGCGACGGAATAAAATACACTTTTCGGGATCGTGCGGCAACAATCTTTGAACAGTACATCTCTCGAGATGAAAAGGATTGTTTCTCGTCGATCGAGGAACTAACTGCATCACTTCAACAAGTTTTTTATTCAAATATTTTTTTAAACAAACATCAAACAAAATGAAATCTACAAAGACAGTCCTGGTTCAAATGCCAGGCATGAAAGACCCTATTGAAATGACCTACAGCGACGGAGACAATTTCCAGCTACCAGACGGGGCAAAAATTGTAACAAAGGAAACTCCGTTGGGGTATGTTAAAAGCATCCTCAAAGAGGTTTGCATAAAAAGGGAAAGGGTGGCAATTGAATGGAGACTTGCAAACCTGGACTCAATCGCAAACGAAAAGGTTAAAATCATCGAAGCCGACTTGAAACACTCAATTGGAGAGGGAGACAGTCCGCACAACAACCTGGACGAAGCCAGGCTCTTCAAAAATCATAATTATGAATTGCTGCAACTTTTTGCAAATGGCTTCAGGTTAACAAGGCAAGGGAAAACGGTTTCTGAAATTAAAACCGCGTTGGCCGGTCCTGTTGATCAATTAACCAAGGACAACTAAACCAATTTATCCATTATCAAAATACAAATTTTTATGTTCAAAAATATTACCAAATCCGAGGAGCTAAAAGCCCGCTTAGAAAAAATACAGGCAGATCTAAAAGCCAAAGTAATCACAGAAAATGAGGCCGTTTGTCGCCTGGACTCATTGAAAAAGGAAGCAGCATTATATGAGAACTCACTCCCGGTAGGTAAGTTTTCCAGTTAATTCCCGCGGCGTCCAGATCGAAACTGTACCACATAGTTAACTACACGAATCACAATCAGTTGATTTATATTGTAGTAGATAGCTGAAAGGTGTTCCGGTTTCGACCACAACCCGTTAAATAATTTGTTCTACGACAAGAACTTTCAATTTTTTTAGATAATGCCAGATAACAAATATCTCAAAGTTGCAATCGATGGTCAGGAGTTGGAACTCCCGGCCGAGGGGATTGGTATTTCCATAAATTATAAGCTCGAGGATATTGAGGACTTTCAGAAAAAGAAATCGTCGGAGTCTTATGATTTCACATTTCCGGCAACTCCTCACAACGATGAGATCTGCAACACGTTTCACAATCCAGGCGTTGAGGATCTCACAGCTGACGAGGTTTTCTCAAATCACAGATCCGCTCTCATCGAGGCAAACGGGGAGGAGCTGCTCGTCGGTAAGGCTTTTCTCACCAAAGCTGTCCATAATTCAAAACCTGTGTCATATACATTCGATTTTTATGGAAATAACGCAGATTGGATCATCGATCTCAAGGAGACGACGCTTTTCGATCTGCTCAAACATTTGACATTCCCTTTCACGAAACCGACGATCGTTGACTCCTGGTTGTTTGACGGGACCGACGAGGCTCTCCCGTATGTTTTCGCTCCCGTTCGTTATCGAAATGCGATGCAATCAATGTACGCGGATCCGCTAATCACAACGGTCGACAAATTGACTGACTACAACATGATCCCGGTTTACATGAAACCGTCGATCTCGAAGTATTGGATACTTTATTGGGGTTTCAAGTTGGCAGGCTATCGGATCGACTCAACTTTTTTCAATTCAGAGTATTTCCGGAGACAGGTCATGCCGTGGACCTGGGGAAATTTTCTTGACTCCGAGGGGACGAAAAATGAGATCCATCGTTTTCTCGCAATCGGTACGGATGTTTATTATAATCTGAATGAAGGAACTTATATCGGGCAAGATCGAACGGGTCCGAGATCATATCTTGATCTGAACGTTGTTAATGATACTGACAGCCCGGCCTATGATCTTAACAACACTGTTCCGGATGGAGATTATACATATGACGTGGCGTCCGGGGAAATGCGTTGGACATACAACACTCCCAATTATGGCATACTAGAGGCAAATCTTTCTATTACCATCGCATATGATTACGACGCAAAGGCTGAACTCGCAATTTTCAAACTCGATGTCGATTGGTTTGTCAACGGCGTGTTGATAAAAACCGAAAACATTGCAGATTACGGTCAAGGAACATTCTCGGCCAATGTGACGTCCTTTTTTGCCGCAACTGTAAGTAATGGTGACTATATAAGTTGCAAGGTTCACGGCCGTCTCGAGCGGTCAAAAAATACTATTTCCGTATTCGGAGAGAAATACAACTCCCGGATCAAGGTCATGGAATTTAAGCTCGACTATTTCCGGATCCCATTAGGAGGCATAATTGCATTTGATGGAATGTACTCCCTCAAAAAATATAAGTTTCTTGATTTTTTGAAAGGTGTTTTTGACGAATTCAATATCGCTGTACAGACTGACTCAATCGGGAAAGTTGTCACAATGGAGCCGTTGCATGCATATGCAACCGGAGCGGACCTCACTGTTACAAATTCGGGCTATTTTAACGGGGACTTCATTGATTGGGAGAGACTGCAGGATTTATCGAAAGACTCAACTTTAAACCTTTTTTCTGACTATGAACGCGAAGTGATTTTTCAATATAAGGATGACACGAATGACGGTGCACTCAAAGTCGTTCAGGATCGAAACCAGCACAAGGTTTGTGTCGGCAAATATGTATTGCCGTCAAGGTTCAAAGCTGGCAAAAAAGAGGTTACAAACAATTTCTTTTCTCCGGTTATGCATTATGATGTGAACCAATGGAGCAAGCTGACCGGGATAACTCCTCAAATGATCGTTATGGTTCCGGAAAACATTTCCAATACATCTCGCGACGAGGCTCAAAATACTTTCTCGCCAAAATCCGCATATTACAAAGGGTTGATCAATGGAGTCGGAGGATGGGTGTTTGACGGTGAAGTTAAAACGGAGCTTCCTTTCATGTTTGCCGTCAACTATCAACCAGGAGGAGAAAATGATCCGGTATTGAGTTATTGCGATGAGCGGATCGGCCTAGTACCTGATGGCGTTAGGGCGGCGGGATTGCTTCGCAGGTTTTATCTGCAAAGGCTCGCGATCATGCGACACGGTAAGTACTATTCAACATCCTTTTTGTTGCACAATAAGGATGTTTCGAATTGGCTACATCGTGAACATATCATTTGCCGAGGGCAACGATGGGAGCTTTTGGAAATAAACAACTACAGGCCGTTGGAAGAAACAACCACAAATTGTGAGCTCAGGAAATGGACTCCAATAACGGAGAATGACTCTCTTTCTGTTTATCCTGGTAATGACGGGGTTGTTAATGGAAGTACTAGTTTAATAGATCAGTTTGATATTCAGTATAACCCGCTCAAGTGTCTTTCGAGCGACATACCCACTTAACAATCATTCATAAATCTTTAATCATGTCTGAAAAACTTTACAAAACCAAAATCTCAGAGTCAGCAAAACCGGATCAGCAGAAAATAGAAATCAGAAAAGCGATCAATGAATTAAAAACGCTAAAGATTGAGACGAACATTCAGTTAAATGAATTGATGCAGCGATCGAGAAAAATAGACCAGGTTACAATTGGTACTTTGTGACAATGAAAGACCTCCGGTATTTTTTGAATAAAATCGCTACTATTCGCAAAGCCTTGCAAGAACTTGAGGAGGAGTTGGCTAAAGAAGTTGATCCGGATCCAGCTACTCCCAAAAAGAAAAACGCATTCAGGCAACAACTCGAGGACAATGAATTGACAGGTACCTGGAGAAAACCTGCATATTTAAAAAAGAAAAAATGAAAAAAGAGTCCAAATTGAGTAATAAACAAATTGCTTTCTGCAATGAGTATGTCGTTGACTTCAATGCAACACAAGCGGCAATTAGAGCCGGTTACAGTAAAAGGACCGCTGCAGTTATTGCTTCTGAAAACCTTATAAAACCTAATATCCAAACTTATTTGAAAGGCCTGCAGGATCATCTCGCTGTCAAACATTCCGTTACAAAGGATATGATTGTGCAGGAGCTTAAAAAGATCGGGTTTTCTGACATAAGGAAAATATTTGGTGAAAGCGGATGTCTGAAAGATATCAGCAAAATTGACGATGCAACAGCGGCCGCGATCTCCTCCGTTGAAGTCGACGAGTTGCAATTGGGAGGCATTTCCATTGGCAAGACCAAAAAATTGAAATTTTGGGCTAAAACGAACGCACTGGATAGCCTTGCAAAGATGCTAGGTTATAATGCCCCCGAAAAAATATTGATCGATTACAACAATCTTAGTGACGATCAATTGAATGAAATTATTAATGAATTAAAACAATCAATCAAATGACAAGAGCAGAAAAAATTAAACTATTGCGGGATCTAAGAACAGCGCCAAAATCCCAGGCGTTGATTATTTTTAAAGCAAGGCAAGCATCAGACAATTGGGGTATCGCGGCAAAATTTGCCAATGACCTTTTCTTGGATTATTTCCTTCGTACAAACTGTGATCCTTTGGCGGACATGGACATCTTTCATCGCCTGTATTCGGAAGTGTCTGACTGCAAGGACGAGGGGGAGGTTAAAAGAAAAATGATCTGTTTCCATAACGAAAACAAAGATCTTATGCAAACAAAGTTGCTGTATTACAAAAGCCCAGCATGCTCGATCAAGTTTCACGGACCTGATCGTCATCAAAACATAAAAGGAACCTTTTAGAACCACGTTGGCAGATTCAAGGATCGCGGCGTTTTGGAATATTTAGAGGATCTCGGGCGGAGACTCGATAAGGCCGCCGAGCAACATGAAAGCGGAGCGATAGATTTCGAGACATACAAAACGATCGTTCAGCAAATTTTCGAAAAGCAAAAGGCTTACACTGCAGCAGCCGACGAGAAAAGCCGCAATCCAAACCCTCGCCGGTTTAAAAACTGGATCGAGATTCAGGAAGTTTGTGACAATTAATCAGCCTTGTAAAATTGTTGAGTTCAATTATGAAAAAAATTGTAGTATAGACAATTATTTTTCACCAAACTAAACGCCTTTTATGTCTGATCAGGAAACTAACACGCCAGAATTAACGCCAATCAAATTTCAATTCTACAAGATCAATTTCACGCCCTTTGTACATAGTGCGAATGAAAGTAGTGAGTCTATCATTCACAAGGTTATGTCTTTTTTGTCAAAACAACAGGTTGAAGAAAAAGGCATATTGATTGATAAACACGAGGGGAGGGACAATGCAGCCAGGCGATTGTTTGTTACCAGTACAGCTTTCAACTTTAGAGAAAAAAGAATTAAGTGCTCGATAGCCTTATTGAGGAGCGGAAAAATCCCCATGTTGAAGCCGGCGGATAAATTCAAGCTAATACCTTTCGATATAAGCAATGGAGAAATAGCTGAACTAACACATTTTTTTATTGATTATAGTACTACCTCCATAGTTATGTGTGTTGAATTTAATAGCAGCGGCCCCAGGGCCTCAGACATTGAATATTATCTTAGGGTTATTGCACATGATAAGTTAAATCTTGCTAGAGGTACAGAGCTTATTATGTACATGAACACTTCTATTGACAAAACCCTTAAAGAATTAAAAAACGTCTTAAAATTTGAAATGAAAATACAACCCGGTAAAATCGCTGAAATTAATAAACCTGCCGTTCAGCAGTACTTTACCGGACTTGCAAACTTTGCGAATATTGCAAAGCCTAAATTTGTAAAAGTGGAAGCCCTGTTTCAATCGCCAGGGAAATTGTATGACAGTTCTGAATTGAATAGCGGCGCCAACACTATGGTTTCGCAAATTTTGCGATATCTGCAAGAAAAGCCAACAAATTTGGATGCTTTTGAGCATTTTGAGGTAAAGTATGTAGGTGATGATGGGAAAGAAGAGTTTTTCAATCTCTTGAAAGGCAAAATGGAAATTATTAAATCGGTTGAAATCAAAAAAATGACAGGGCGAGATTGGTACGAACTAATCAAACTTGACTTCGACAACTTCATTGAAAGTATCAAATAATGATTGACTTATATTATAGAAGGCCAGTCTTCTGGGATTATGTTATCTCATGCTTAATTTGTGTGGGACTAGCTATTCTTTGGAAAAAGGGATTCATCACAATACCGCAAAAGGAAAATTTATATTCATTAATTTCTGATTTAGCGACTATAGCACTTACTCTGGCGGGTTTCATCTTAACCTTTCTGACTGTTCTTATTTCATTTAAAAGTTCTGATAAGCAAAAAGACTTAAACAGTCAAGAGAACAGTGCTTTTGAAGTTTTTTTTTCTTCAGAGTTTTACTTTGTAACTGTCAGACATCTCAACAATGCTATTAAATCGCTTACATTGTTGTCTGTTGCTGGGTATCTGCTAAAGCTGTTTGTGGAACAAGTTTTACCCGGAGTCCTGTTTTTTTATGATGTATTCGGAATTATTGTAATCTTTTTTACCGTTTGGAGATGTCTCGCTATTTTATCAAGAATTATTAAGATTCAACAAGACAATTAGTTTCAGCTGGACTTATTTTTAGTGAGGGGCGGAAATGATCCTGATTGCGGATTCAATATTTGTTTCCAAAATTGAACAAGCATCTTCAAATGCCTCAATTTTTTTATTCTTTGATGAAACCTCACCTAAAAGATGAATTAAATCATCAGCTGTATCAATTGTTATATCGGTATTTTTAAGATCTAGCTTAAAATTAAAATGAATGCTTCGCAGTTTTTGCTCATTCTTCTCTGAATAACCATCACGTAATAAAGTTTGCACTTCTTTTAAAGTGGCTTTAAAATTGTCTAACGTTTGCTGCATCATACAAAAATAAAAAAAGCAGAGCATCTTCCCTTGATACCTGCTTTTTTTTGAACATACTAGATCCTGTTCCAAATGTACAGCATTTTTCTAATACTGTACTACATAAGTTACCACAACTTTCGCAACTAATTGGTTTTCATCAATTTAGTCGTCTTTTTTGTGGAGCTGCAGGGAGTCGAACCCTGGTCCAAACAAATTCGCCATACGCCTTCTACATGCTTATTTGATGATTAATTGTCGGCACTATGCAGGACCTCAACCTACCAACATAGTACTTAGCTGTATGTTCTTAAGCTTTGCTCACAGCCTTGCAAAGCAGCAGCCTGTACTTGTTTTGAGTCGGCGGCGGGGCTTGGCGACAGACCAACCTGCCCGGCGGCCCTAATGACTACTTAATCACTGATTAAGCGGCCATGGCATACTGAGTATTGCCATTTGAGTTTTGAATATTCAGATTAAGGTGCTAATTATCCAACGCACCGCATGCTTATACGTACAAAGAACTTTGCTGTCAAAACCGGTCAGCCCCCGAATGCAAACGTGAAAATGTGATGGGTATGAAAAATGTGCAAAATTATTGACCTCACCGTTTCAACATTTGAATAGCCGGCGAAAATACATTATCAAGCTGTAAGAAGTTTTTAAAGTTTAAAGGCATCCAAAATATGGAAAGGTGGCGTGATAAATGTAGAAAACAACTGGCGACGCTTTTTCAGTAGTTAAATATTTTGCGACAATTCAGTTTTGACTCCAAGAGTTTATCTGAAGCCGTGACAAGGTGATGAAAGCTGGAAATGGAACAGGCTCAACTTCGTACAACTACCAGGAACTCCATTTGTTTAAAACCCCAGGCATCTCATAAGTTAATGGCATTTTCAGTTTATCAATTGCTCTATGGGACAGGTCACAAAAAAACCTGCTGCAAATTGCAGCCGGCCTTACATTTTTACATTCCCACATTCGCTAAATCAATTTACCTGCCCCTTCCCCATCCAAACCAATCGTTACCATTGGCATACAACATCAGGCTCAGGAGTAGAACCATACCAACTACTTGTGCGTATTCAAGGAATTTCTGGCTGGGTTGACGGCCACTTATCATCTCTATCAGTGTGAACAATACATGACCGCCATCAAGGGCTGGAATAGGCAGTAAATTCATGAAGGCGAGGACTATGCTAAAGAAGGCAGTAATCAGCCAAAAAGATTCCCAATCCCATTGGGCTGGAAAAATGCTACCCATACTTTTAAAACCACCAACAGCTTTATAAGCACCTGTGCTTGGCGTCAGGATCTTTTTAAACTGGGCGATGTAAAATTGTAACTGCTCGCCGGCCATTTTTACGCCGGCAGGGAATGACTGCAGCAAATTATATTTCTTGTGGTAAACATTTACGACGCCCTTGCCCTCGAAATCCCTGGCGTCATAGGCACGCATGAAACCAATGGTCCCTTCGTTTGATACCGGTGTTTTTATGTAAGTTATACTGCCCTTGCGGTTAACAGTAAGCAATACCTGCCTGCCTTTATAATTTTGCATCACCTCCTGAAAAACCGGGAATACGGGTGTTTTTATACTGTCTACGGCTGTTATGAGGTCGCCCTCTCTTAACCCCGCTTTGTAAGCCCTTGCCGTATCGGGCAACATGCTTATCAGCACCGGCGTAGGTAAAGAAAACAATGGCACACGGCTTCTTTTCTTTTCCACCAGCTTTTCGATGAGGTTAACTGGTAAAGTAATGTTTTGTTTTACGCCACCACGTTCTATCTGGACAGAGTCGCCCAAAATAAGTTTCCCGGGAAGTTCTTCGAAGTAAACAATCGGTTCATTGTTTACTGAAAGAACCTTATCGCCATCCTTAAGTCCAATCTCATACATGAGGCTGTCGTTAACAATCAAACCCTGGTTAAACTGCTGTAAAGGCATTTTGTATTCACCCCATCCAAAAAGGACCATAGCATAAATAAAAAAGGCCAGCAGTATGTTTACTGTAACACCTCCAATCATAATTATCAGGCGTTGCCACGCCGGTTTGCTGCGAAATTCCCATGGTTGTGGTGGCAGTTTGAGCGCATCTTTATCCATGCTTTCATCCACCATTCCGGATATTTTTACATAGCCCCCCAATGGTAACCATCCTACCCCATACTCAGTTTCACCTACTTTCTTTTTGAATAAAGAAAACCAGGGATCGAAGAACAGGTAAAATTTCTCGACCCTGCAGCCAAACCATTTGGCAGTTATGTAATGACCAAACTCGTGCAACACTACCAGGATCGAAAGCGAAAGAATCAGTTGACCAACCTTCATTCCCACTTCACCCCATACAATAGCTAATAACATATTAATTACGAATCCTTGCGGAATATTTAGTTTGTGATAATTTCTTTTTAAAAACCGTCAAAAGTAACCGATTAAGTAGTTGCAAATTCAAACCTTCCATTAACGGCTTGTTATAATAAAAAGCTTCGATAAAAATGGTTATAGCTTTATGAGGGAAGCAGCAAATTCTCTTGACTCAGCATCAGTGTCATAATAATCCTGCAATGTCGGCTTTCCGATAAATGTAATTTTTTGCATCGCCTGCTCTACCACAGCCATAATATCAAGAAAACCAATACGATTTTTTAGAAAAGCCCAAACTGCAATTTCATTCGCAGCGTTCATGATGCACGGCAGGTTTCCACCTTTGTTTAATGCTTCAGTGGCCAGTGCAAGGTTTTTAAAGGTTCTGATATCAGGCTCTTCAAAAGACAGCTGCTCGTATTTACGGAAGTCTAAACGAGGGAAATTATTTGGAATACGATGTGGAAACGCCAATGCATACTGGATCGGTAATTTCATATCCGGCAAACCCATTTGCGCCTTCATGCTGCCATCTTCAAATTGAACGATGCTGTGCACAATACTCTGGGAATGAATAATAACCTGGATCTGGTCGGGTCTTAAATTAAAAAGCCACCTCGCTTCAATCATCTCCAGCCCTTTGTTCATTAGGGTAGCGCTGTCGATGGTAATTTTAGCTCCCATTGTCCAGTTCGGATGCTGAAGTGCATGATCCCTTTTTACGTTTACAAGATAATTGGGTTTGCGGCCACGAAAAGGCCCGCCGCTTGCTGTTAAAATGATTTTTTCGATCTTGTTTCGGGTTTCGCCAACAAGGCATTGAAAGATAGCGGAATGCTCACTGTCAACTGGTATGATAGGCACCTTTTTTTCAATGGCTTTCTGCATCACAATATCACCAGCTACCACCAGCGTTTCCTTGTTAGCAAGCGCAACGGCCTTACCGCTTTCGATGGCTCTTAAAGTTGGTTTTAAACCAGCGTATCCTACAATGCCCGCCAGCATTACATCGTAGCAATCTATGGCAGCCGCTTCTTCCAGCGCAGCTTCGCCAGCAAATACTTTTATATCAGTACCCGTAAGCGCTTCTTTCACCTTCTTATACCTGGATTCATCGCCAATAACCACCACGTTGGGATTAAGCTCTTTTGCCTGGCGAATCAAGAGATCATCGTTGGTTTGAGCGGTAAGAATTTCTGCGGAAAATAGGTCCGGGTTGGCTTTAACTACTTCAAGAGCCTGTGTTCCAATTGATCCGGTAGAACCGAATATGGCCAATCTCTTGACTGGTGTGTTTATCGTTTCATTAGGTTGTTTCATTCATCAAATCTTTTATCAGCATTTCGGGTTTCAAAACAAAAGGTTCTAGTTCAATTGCAAGTTTTCTGTCGTTACTAAGTCTCGCCACTTTGTTTTGGCCGCCCAATTTACCTATGGATTTCATATAGTCAATAAATCCATTATTTCTAATAACTGTTATTTGTAACCGTTGAAGAATATTTCCGGCAATCAGGTCGTCATAATACACGTTTTTTTGCCTGAGGTTCTGATCAACAAGGTCAGCAAATGACGCTAAATCTTGCGGTTGATTTTCAAATTCGATAAACCACTCGTGAAAACTCTTTCCATTGCCTTCGGCAATATTAGGAGCTACTGTAAATTCCGCGATTCGAATTCCCAGTTTATTTGCCGCATTCATTAATGCATATTCTACTTCCTCTCCTATTACGTGCTCGCCAAATGCACTTATATAATGTTTTATACGACCTGTAACCACCAGTCTATAGGGATTGGTGCTAACAAATTTGATGGTATCGCCGAGATTATACCCCCAAAGCCCCGCATTACTGTTTATAATAAGCGCATAGTTTTCACCCGTCTTTACATCTTTTAACGAGATGCGGGCTGGATTCGGTTGATCAATCTCAGCTGCAGGTACAAACTCGAAAAATATCCCGCTATCGGTATTTAACAAAAGACCTTCCTTTTGTTGCGAATCCTGGAACGCAAAAAAACCTTCTGATGCGGGAAAGGTTTCTACTGTGTCAATTTTTTTGCCAACACTGTTAAATAGCTTGGCCTTGTATGGCTCAAAATTTACGCCGCCATGCACTAATACACTCAGGTTGGGGAATAGCTGGCTGATCGTTTTACCGCTTTTTTCGGCCAGCCGGTCAAAATACATCTGCATCCAGGGGGGAATGCCGCTGATAAGGGTCATATCCTGGTCGATTGTTTCAGCAACTATCTTTTCGAGTTTGGTTTCCCAATCTTCAATACAGTTGGTTTCGTAGCCCGGCAATTGGTTTGTACGCAGGTATTTTGGGATATGATGATTTACAATGCCGCTCAAACGCCCTGTTGGAATGCCTCCAACTCTTTCCAGCTCGGGGCTACCGCTTAGGAAAATCATTTTCCCGTTGGCAAAAGCATAATTGCCTGTTTCAGCCATATAGCACAGCAATGCGTTACGGGCCGAATTGATATGATTAGTTATTGAATCTTTGGTGATTGGAATATATTTAACGCCACTGGTCGTGCCACTTGTTTTAGCGAAATAGATGGGTTTTCCTTTCCAAAGTACATTGTGTTTGCCTTCTTTTACTTTTTGTATATAGCTTTTAAACTGCTCGTAGTCGCGAATCGGCACCGCTTGTTTGTACGACTCGTAATCTTTAACCTCATTTAATTTATGTTCCTTGCCAAATTCAGTTTTCTGCCCCTTAGCCAACAGTTCTTTTAATATCTTCTCCTGGTCCTGCACTGCGGTTTCTGCTCCTTTTGCTACTTGTTTATAGATAAACCCAGCAAAAGGACGGGCAAACAACGATTTTAAGTTCATACCTATTTTTTTCCTCTGCAACTGGACAGAGCATGTTACAATATAATGCTAAACGGTTGATTTTTAATCTTCCGGTTTCACTAAGTGTTATGTTTTGGTTGAAAATTAAAGCAAAAGCTAACTGCAAATATATTTTTACATGGCAGATGAACCCGTTTAAATTTGCGCCTGGTTATAAAATTGAAGATTATTTAATAAAAAGAGTTGGTAATGTGACTGAAATACCTACTTTTGCATCCCAAAATTTTAGGAATAATGTTTGCAGTTGTAAAAATATCCGGGCAGCAATTTAAAGTGCAGGAAGGCCAAAATCTGTACGTTCCGCACCTTGCAGGAAAAACAGGCGACAAATTAGAATTAAGCGATGTATTGCTGATTGACCGTGATGGCGAAATTGAAGCAGGTGCTGGTTTAAAGGTAACTGTTCAGGCTGAAATTGTTAGCGACCTTGTGCAAGGCGATAAAGTAATAGCTTTTAAAATGAAACGTCGTAAAGGTTTCCGTAAAAAGCATGGTCATCGTACACATTACACCAGGATCAACATTACTTCAATTGCATAATACGCAATTGAAATAATCAACCTGTTTTAATTTTACTTCATTAGAAAAATAAAAATATCATGGCACATAAAAAAGGTGAAGGTTCTGTAAAAAACGGACGTGATTCACAAAGCAAAAGACTTGGAATAAAAATTTTCGGCGGACAGCCAGCCGCTGCCGGTAATATCATACTTCGCCAGCGTGGTACAGTATACCATCCCGGTAGTAATGTGGGAGTAGGCAAAGACTTCACAATTTTTGCACTTACTGATGGTGTGGTAGAGTTTCGTAAAGGAAGATTAGACAGGACTTTTGTTTCTGTAGCCCCTTCGGCAGAATAGTCTACTATTATATTTTTTTATTATATCAAAGACAGCTCCGGCTGTCTTTTTTTATGTCCGTGGATAATAGGTGCATAAAAAAATGTGGATAAATAAAATAATAGTTATTTTTACTGTGATTTACTAACCATTTAAATTTCAAACACATGGCAACTGCAAAGAAGGCCGCAAAGAAAGTTGCGCCTAAAAAAGCGGTAAAGAAAGCTGCTAAAAAGGCCGCTCCTAAAAAAGCTGCTCCTAAAGCTGCAAAAGCTCCGAAGGCTGTAAAAGCTGCGAAGCCCGCAAAGAAAGCTGCTAAAAAAGCTGCTCCTAAAAAAGTAGCTAAGGCTGCAAAAGCTCCTAAGGCTGCAAAGAAAGCCGCTCCTAAAAAAGCTGCTAAGGCTGCAAAAAAAGCCGCTCCTAAAAAAGCTGCTAAAGCACCCAAAAAAGCGCCAAAGAAAGCCGCTAAAAAAGCTGCTAAAAAAGCTTAATTAAACTTAATTATTATGCTCTTAAGTTCTGCCTTCGGCAGAACTTTTTTTATGCCTTGTACTTACTGAATACAACTTTTATCTTAAACAAATGCTTGTATTACATTTGAGAATGGATAATTCACAGATAGCCGATGCCTTTTCATTGCTTGTTAAAATAATGGATATTCATGGTGAGAATAGTTTTAAGATAAAGACCTATTCGAATGCTGCATTTCAAATTGAAAAATTGGAGGAACAGCTCTCAAACATGCTGCCAGCCGATGTTTCAGCTATAAGAGGCATTGGTGATTCTACCGGCAAAAAAATATCAGAATTGCTTTCAACCGGTAAAATTGCGTTGCTTGAAAATTATATTTCAAATACACCGGCCGGCATTTTGGAGATGATGAATATAAAAGGGATTGGTGCTAAAAAAATAAACATCATCTGGAAAGAAATGGAAATTGAATCGGTTGGAGAATTGCTATACGCTTGCAATGAAAACCGGTTATCTCGTTACAAAGGCTTTGGCGCCAAAACCGAACAAAATGTAAAAGAGGCTATAGAATTTTATCTAAGCAAACAGGGCTTTCTTTTATACAAAGAGGCCATCCCGTTTTCAGAAACAATTTTACAATTGTTACGCCAGGAATTTAAAACAAACGACACTGTTGCAACAGGTGATTTTAGAAGACAGGCAGAAACTCTGGAAGAACTTGAATTTGTAACAACTATTTTGCCGGCAGATCTGAAAACATTTTTTGATCAGCAACCTGGTTTCCATTTTGCGACAGAAGAATCAACGGTTTTAAAGTACAGAATGGAAAGCGGACCGATGATAAAACTTCATTGGTGTGAAAAGAAAAATTTTGCTGCTATCCTATTTTTAACCACCGGATCCAGCAATTTTACCAATTTTTTCCTGCAGAATTATCCAAATGCTGACCTTCAGAATGGCAGCATACATGAAGAATTAAACATATTCGAACAGGTTGGTTTGGCATACATTCCCCCATACCTCCGGGAAGACAATAGCATCTTCGAAATTGCTTCGGCTAATAAAATTCCTACTACTATACTACCGTCCGATATCAAAGCGATCATACACAGTCACAGCACCTGGAGCGATGGTGTAAATACTATCAGGCAAATGGCAGATGAAGCGATTAAATCCGGGCTTGAATATCTTGTGATAAGTGACCACAGCCGAACCGCGGTATATGCTAATGGTTTAAGTATTGAAAGGATACAACAACAGCATATTGAAATCAATGAATTGAACAAAATACTTGCACCTTTTAAAATATTCAAAAGTGTTGAAAGTGATATTCTTACAGATGGCAGTCTTGATTACCCTGATGAAATATTGCAAACATTTGACCTTGTAATTGCATCGGTGCATGCGGGTTTAAAGATGCCTGAGGAAAAAGCCACCGCACGCCTCTTAAAAGCAATCGAAAATCCATTCACTACTATACTCGGTCATATGACCGGCCGCCTGTTACTAAGCCGCAGCGGCTACCCTGTTGACCATAAAAAGATTATTGATGCATGTGCTTCCAATGGCGTGGTGATCGAATTGAATGCTCACCCAAGAAGGCTGGATATGGATTGGAGATGGCTCCCTTATGCCTTATCTAAAAATGTACTAATCTCAATTGACCCCGATGCGCATTCAATCCATGGGTTCAAAGATGTTACATATGGCGTACTGGCTGCTCAAAAAGGAATGCTTACGGCCAAAGCTAACCTCAGCAGTTTTACTCTTAAAGAGTTTGAAGCCTACCTGGCAGAAAGAAGGGAAATAAAATTTGGAAATTGATGTGCCAACCTTACAGGTAATTCATTTTCTTTAGGAAAATCAAAACCAGGGAGGCAATTCCAATGATCAGTGCCGGCACCCACCAACGTTCTTTTACAGGATGGCCGGTATATTCGCTCAACATTTCAATCATGGCCGTATTGGTGGTTTCCGTAGTGCCTACCATCATATTATGAATAGCGCCTTCTCTGATTATCCTTTCAGCCTGAACGGGCTGGTTGTAATTGGCCAATTTAGCATCTTGCTGAAAAATAATTGCACCAATGGCATCCTTTTGAAAAACACCAAGGTTTTTCCAGCTTACTCTTTTTTTCTCAGATAAATCTTCCTGCAACTGGTTACAAAACGCCTCGTATAATGAGATGGCATTTTCTTCAGCTATCTTTAAATGATGCGAAAGAAATGCCATTAAAGGCTGTAAACTCCCGGCCTGCTCGCTGTTTTGAAAATAAATTGTGGTGTGCGGCGCCAATAACAATTGATTAGCCACATCGTAAGTTGCCGATTCATGAATAAGCTGTAACTGGCCGGTTCCACGCAGGTAAACGCTGCGGTTTTCTACCAGGTATTGATGAAGCAATCCAAACATGCCGGCAAATTAAAACTATTTGGGACTTCTGATTTAGTGATTTTGAGGCTGTGGGATTAAGCAACGAAACGTTTCCGTTTTATATGCCCTGAACCGCTTTCATAACCTATCCATGACTACCTAAACTTTGTCAACTTCCAGTTTATAAATGGAAAATAACTCCTCCAACTGCCTGGAAACCTAGTACGGGATATTGATTCCAGCGCTGGTATTTTTGGTTAAAAATATTGTTGAATTGTAACCACAGATCCATTTTGCTTAGCAATTTGAATTCCGCACCGGCGTTCAAATCAAAACCTGAACCGCTTTTTTGAGTTCCATTATTTTTATCAGCATACCAGGTGCCGGCAAAATTGTACAGGTCGGCCTTTAAATATAGGTCTTTTATTACCTGCGCCCTGGCTGATGATTTCAATTCATATGGTAATAATCCATAAGCTTTGGGCGCAAGATTCAGACCACCGTAAGTATTTAAAGCAAGCGAGTTATACCATTGAAATTTATCGCCTTTTATATAAGAAAGTTCGCCGGTAAGGTTTACCATGTTCATTTTTGTTTCATTAAAAACACGATATACCTTACCGTCGCCAAAATCGTTTACGAACAACGGCACATTAGCCATTGCAACATAGCCCGCCTTTACCCGGAAAGAAAAATGTTCATCTACAACTGCTTTAATAGCGCCAAATATTTCACTGTTGCGGGTGTTGGTAATAGAAGCTGGTTGCTGTATCCACGGGTTAAAAGCCACCAGGCTGCGATAAGTTTGTTCCTTATAGTACCCCTTCCAACCGGCCTGGAAAACAAAGCTGCTGCCGTTTAACAGGAAGTCGGCTTCAATATCGGGAAGCATTTTAAAAACCTTATTATTCCAGGAAGGCAGAACACCTGCACGAAGCGTGATATTATCTGTAATGTTTGTTTTTATTCCTGCATGAACAATGAATAAATTATTTGAGAAAGAAGACGTATCGCCGTTGAATTTATCGAGCATACCACTAACGCCAACCTGCACAGCAATTTTATCGGTGATATTTTTTTCAAGAGGAAGATCAAAGTTGAACTGGGTTTCTTTCCCGCTATTGTTATCGCCAAAAAAATGAAAAGCAATTGCTGGATCATACCAGATTACAGCGTCTGTTTGTCGCCTGTTTGACAAAGATGCTCCACCGGTAAAATCGTTATACATCAATTTCAAAGAGTCCTTGGGAAATTTTAAACTATCGGGAGTGAAGCCATACCGATAGGTACCGTAGCCATCAAGACCGGCATTTAAACGCAGGTCATTTGTCTCGTTCAGGTTAAGAATTGCGCTACCCCTGATTCCATATTTCGTGAACTGCTGGAAAGGCATTTTTCCTTTGGACGATGTGTAATCTCCTTCCACGCTTCCATTTGATTTTATACCATCACCAAAACCAACAGCGGCTTTTGCATAGGGTGTTGTGAAATTGCCAAAGCCAAGCTTTATGTAGGCCTTGTTTCTTTCCATTGCTAATAAACTATCCTGGAAAGCAAGTGGCCTTAAAGGAGGGGCAATAAATGAAAAAGCAAGATTTTGAACAGGCACACTGTATTGCAATGCAGGCCTGGTTGAATCGCCGGTAGCGGGGCTTGGGTTAAAACTAATTTTATACGGCGTACGCAACACCGGTTTAAAAGTAGAAGTGATATTGATTGTTTTTTTACGGCTGGTATCCTGTGCATCAACAGAAAGGCCGGTAAGCAGCAATAAGGCGAACAATATATATTTAGTCATTTGCATATCGTGAATAATGAATGGTCAATCGTGGATGGTGAGTAATGAGTGGTGAGTGGTGAGTGATGAGTAATGAGTGATTATTAGTTACTCATTTTAGAAGCAGTCTGTTCCTCAGCTTCTGCCTTAACTAATTTTTCAGAAGCTTCGGTTTTCAGATCGGGAAACGTTGAATTTTCTGCGACACTTTTATAAGTGGCTTTTGCATTGAAATAATCTTTCTGTTTAAAATAAATATCTCCTAGCAGGATGTAGGACCTGGTAACCCAAATTTCATATGATCCTGCTTTTTTTATTACTTCAAATGCAGCTTTTTCCGCGTCGGATAACTTGTTCAATTTATAAGTGCAATTGGCAATCTCATAACGAGCTTCTGCACCGGATTCCGCCTTACTTAAGTTGGCAACTGTTTTATAATAATTAATTGCCTCAGAACAATTATCTGCTTCCTGCGCACTTTTACCCAATACAAGACTTGCAAATATTTTATCATCGGCACCGATATCATGCTGGTTCAACAGGTCTTTTGCATTATCCACTGCTGCTGCATACTGCTTGCTGTAATACTGGCAACGAACAAGACCACGCATTGCTTCCAGTTTGTTCTCCTGTGTAGATGCATACGTTTTTAACTGCTGGTAAAAGCCAGCAGCTTTTGTATAATCTTTAAATTCGAAATAATAAATTCTGGCAGCCGCAAGCATGGAACGTTCAGCATATTTATTTGGTGCTTTTCCAGCAACATTTTCATAATAGACTGCCGCATTTTTAAAATCTTTCTTATCACGGCTCAATTCAGCAGCATTAAAATTTGCTACCGCGCTGTAACGGCCATCAGGAAATTTTTGAATATAGGTTGCCAGTGACGCAAGTGCCTGGTCTTTTTTACCATCACTTAATTGTAATTCAGCAGCGCTGTAGGTAAGTGAATCAGCCTGGTTTGCATTCACGCTACGGCCTAAACTTTGCAGGAATGAAATATATTCTGCAGGCTTGCCATCTTCAATAAAAATACTTCTAACATTATCGATGGCATCTTCACTCTCAGGTGCCTGCGGATACTGCTTTAATAATGTGCGGAATAGATTAATTGCCTCCGTATTTCTGTTTAAGTTGTATTGAGCAATGCCCGCTTTTAAATAGGCTTCCGGCTTAAAACTTTCTGCTGATTTCGATGCAATTATTTTATTCAGGTATGGTAATGCTTCCCCAAAAGCCTCTTCCGCCATATAGGTATTTGCGATTTCCATATTGGCTGCCGGTACCAGTATACTTGAAGGATACGAAGTTTCCAAACTGCGCAATTTTGCAAGTTTGCTTTGAATTTTATTTTGTGCGCCTTCAATCATTCCGGTTTGATAGACAGCATAGTCAGCAGCAAAACCTTTGTTGTTAATTGTTTTATTATAGAGATTACTTGCCTGCTCAAAAGATTTTTGCATGTAATAGCTGTCCGCCAGCCTAATCACTACATCTTGCTCCTGCTGCTGCGAATTAAGTTTCCTGTTATTCAACGTAGCAAATTCTTTCTGTGCAGCGCTGTATTTTTCTAAACGCAATAAACTATATGCCAAATTATAGCGTGCATTGTTCTCGTTTACATCACCATTTGTTACTGAATTTTGCAGGTATTGATTGTAATAATCTACCGCATCATCAAACTGGTCTTTGTTATAAGCCAGTTCACCTTTCCAAAACAAAACAGCGGGTTTTACATTTTCATTGTAAGGCGCCGCCAATGCTTTATCCAACAAAGATTCTGCCGCAGCGTTCTGTTTATCGTTTATTAATTGCTGCGCCCGATTGTATAATATTTTAGGGTACTGCTTTTTTGTATTCTCACTTAAATTTGTAAGTGTTGTATACAGCTCAAGCGCTTCCTTATAATTGCTTGTATTCGCCAATACATTTACCAAAAGATCTTTGGCTTCAGGCGTGTATTTACCGGCGGGATAACGGCTAACAAAATCTTTCAATGCAGGCAGCGCTTCGTTGTCAAAGCCAAGTTCATAACTAAGTTTGCCGTAGTTAAAAGCACTTACTTCTTTAATACCGGCATTGCTGCTGTTAGTGCTGCAAAATAAGAATGCATTGCGGGCGTTTGCTTTCTGGTTAGTTTTTAAATAGCTGTCTCCCAGTAAATACATGGCGTTCTGGCTAAGAGAATCCTGTCCGCCAGACAATGGTTTAAACTGTTCGATCGCTTTGGGTAATTGATTTTGTTTGTAATAAGAATATCCCAATTCATACAGGTCTTCCCTTCTTACTTTATCGGATTCAGCCACATATTGTTCGAGGAAAGTAAGCGATTTTGCATAGTCGCCTTTTTCAAAATAACCATGACCCAGTAATTTTTTTATTTGTGTGCTATAAAACTGGTTCCCTTGTTTCAAAGCTTTCTCAGCCTGCTCAATAGCGAGGTCTTTTTTACCTAATGTGTAATTAATACTTGCGCTGTAATACGGAACCAACGCATTGTATTTTGGATCTGTTTTTGCAATTTCAAAACTTGCTAAAGCTTCTTTATAATTTTTGTCATTAAAAACAATGAGACCATAATAATAATTAGCATCAATATAATAACGGGATGTGTTATCAGCCTTTACAGAAGCAAGCAAGGGCTTCGCATTTTTAAAATCTTTTTGTGTAAAATAACTGTACCCTTTTGCGAATTGGGAAACTGCAATTTGTGCATCCGTTAAATTAGCATCACTCGATTTATCGAATGCAGTAATCGCTTCTGCATATTGCTGTTTGTAGAAATAATACATGCCAAGATAATATCCTAGTTGTCCCTTTAAACTTTCACTGGCATGCCCTTCCAAAAAACTTTTTGCATGCAATTCAGCGCCAGTATTTTGTTGCATCAGCTCGCTGGCAATGCTGTAAAAAGTTACTTCTTCTAATTTCAATTGTTCGTTAATGCGCTCGTCGCCCTGCATTAATTTTTCAACATCTTTAAATACAGGATATGCCAACTGGTAGTTCTCCTGTTGAAACCAATGTTTAGCTTCCTGGTAACGCTGATAAGGATCGGTCGTGATAAATGTTTGCTGACAAATTGAAACAAACGGCAGCAATAGAAGTAAAACGGGTAACAAAAATTTTCGGGCCATTGTATTTTGGTTCTTGAGTACTTGTATAAAAAACTAAATGGTGTTAGAAACAATTAAACAAACGATTTCTACCTATGAGAAAATATTTTCTTTTGATAAGATTGGTTTAAACGCAAAATAACAGTCAAATATTTGCGAGGCTCCTTACGCTTTTTTCACATATCAACATCTTTAACAAACAGTTTGTTAGAACAATGGTAGTTCGCAGGAAACCTCAGCAGCTTTAAATTATTAAAATTGCATGCCCGCTTGATAATTCTTAATAATTTTGTTGCAACAATTATTTTATGCCATCAACTAAACCACAAGTAGACCCGGTACAACTCGACGAAGTCGATCTTCTTACCGAAGAGACTACGGGGTTCCAATTGATTGTATGGAACGACGATGTGAACACATTTGAATGGGTGATCACTACCCTTATTGAAATTTGCCGTCATAGCCAGGAGCAGGCCGAGCAATGCGCATTGCTAATACATACCCAGGGTAAATACGCCGTTAAGCGTGGAAGCTACGATACCTTAAAACCCATGTGTGAGGCAATTTGCGACCGTAGCATCAATGCAACAATCGAAGATGTGAACTGAGAAAACCTTCATAGCAATTACTTCCGTAAGTATTATTTGCTTCGTTAAATCTTACTGCAATTCAACTGAAAATTATTAAGCTGGCATATATTTTAAATGCCTGGGTATGATTAATTTGTGTAGTAATGACAAAAGGTCCAGCTATATTAACTTACAAATTGTGGTTTCCCCGGGGAGATGATGCTGACAATGAAGGATTGGTTGCTATTGGCGGCGACCTTAGCCCGGAAAGATTATTAATGGCTTACAAACGCGGGATCTTCCCTTGGTACGACGGAAGCATTCCCTTATGGTGGTGTCCTGATCCGAGGTTTGTAATTTATCCCCCGGAATTAAAGGTTAGCAAGAGCATGCTACAAGTGTTTAAGAAAAATGAATTCGATTTTACCGCCAATAAAGCTTTTAGCGAGGTTATTGAAAACTGTAAAACAACTTACAGACCCGGCCAGCAGGGTACGTGGATTAGCGATGCAGTTAAAAATGCCTATACGGAACTGCACCATTTGGGCCATGCACATAGTTATGAAGCATGGTTTAACAATGAGTTGGTGGGTGGCTTATACGGGGTGAAGATGGGAAATATTTTTTTTGGAGAAAGCATGTTCAGTCATCAAAGCAATGCCAGCAAAGCAGCATTTATTTGGGCGGTGGAACAACTAAAAAATGAAGGCACAGTATTAATCGACTGCCAGGTGTATACCCAGCATCTTGAAAGCCTTGGGGCGAAATTTATAACCAGGAAATTCTTTCTTGAAATACTGGAGAAAGAGATAGAGATTGAAGTTGGAAAGTGAAAACAAGTAAATAAAGTATCTAAGTTTTGCAGAAGAACGCACAACCAACCAGCGACATTGAATTAACAAGTCAGAAATTCTACATCAGAAATCTGTATTAGTACCCTGCGGATCCATCTCGAACCACCACTTTTTTCTTGCCTGAATTTTTCTTTTCCCACTCCTGCACTATAGAAGGCTTCTCCGTTTTCTTTGCCGTACGGGAAGTATCGGACGGATTGCGTTTGTCTTTTGCATCAACCCCGAACATGGCCAGGGAATTAACGGCACTGTCTTTTATATAGTCTTCCTTTTTTGTTTCGAAACCAGTGGAAGGATCGTACCATGTCCAGCGGCCGTGTTTAAAGCTTTGCCCCTCGTTTTTTACAATCACCTGGTTGGTTTTCTCCAGGTTATACAGATCTGGCACTTCCAGTGTGTCATACTTTTTCGATGGGTCAATTGCCTTCCAGCTTTCTTCCCTTTCTAAACCCTGCAACGAATAATACTGGCATTTGCCATCAAGCAAACCCCAATGATAACTTTCTACAGCCTGCACATCGCCCTGCTCGGAAAACCTGCGCCATATGCCTTCTTTCAGGCTGTTTACAAATTCACCCTCTTCTTCAAAACCGGGGTTGCCACGAAGTGATGGTTCTTTTACGACCCATTTTCCCTGTTTTAAGTTTTTATAATCCACACAATTAAGTGTATCTCCCTTATCACTCAGGTAAAAAGTTTTGCATTGGGCAAAAGTTAACTGAGATACCACACTGCAAACCAATATCCCCAACCACCTATTCTTTAAAACTGCTGGTATTTTAAGTAACAGTTTGTTTGATATTTGTTGCTTCATTTGCATCAGGCGTTTTATTCGTTAACAAAAAACTATGCCGTTTATTGTAAATGAATTTAAAAAATTCGCTTTTCACGCTTCTTTTATGGTGTCAAAATTAACCGCTATTCTTATCCGCATTTCCTTTTGCTGCACTATTACCATTTGTTTACAATCGCAACCTGCTCCGACTACTGCTGCTGAACGCATCAAAAGTTTGGCTTCAAAAAAACAAATGGCGGCAGATACAACCTACAACACTGGTTTTAGGAATGTTGGCCCAGCCATTATGAGCGGACGTGTGACCGACCTCGCCGTTAACCCCGCCGATCCCACCGAATTTTATGTGGCTTACGCAACCGGGGGCCTCTGGCATACAACCAATAATGGTCAAAGTTTTAAGCCCATTTTTGATAGCGAAGCTGTTATAAGTCTTGGAGCATTAGCCGTCGATTGGCCAAGCCGCACCATTTGGCTCGGGACCGGTGAAGCAAACAGCAGCCGCAGCAGTTATAGTGGCATCGGGATGTATAAATCAACCAATAACGGTAAAAGCTGGACCTATCTCGGGCTTCCTGAAAGCCAGCATATCGGCAGAATTATATTACATCCCACCGATACTTCCACCGCATGGGTAGCGGTGCTCGGCCATTTGTATTCGCCCAATAAAGAACGCGGTATTTACAAAACAACCGACGGCGGAAAAACCTGGAAACAGACACTTTATACCGATGAAAATACAGGAGGGATAGAGTTGGCTGTTAATCCAACAAACGCTTTGGAAGTATATGCCTGCATGTGGTACAGAACCCGCCGCGCCTGGAACTTTGAGGAGAGCGGAAAAACCAGTGGCATTTATAAAAGCACTGACGGTGGAGAAAATTGGAAATTAATAACCGGTATCGCCAGTGGTTTTCCAACGGGAGCCGGTGTTGGCAGAACCGGGATAGCTGTATATCCTAAGAATCCGTCGATCGTTTACGCCGTCGTCGACAATCAATATCACCTTCCCGACACCGCAACCAAAAAAATCGATTCATTATCGTACCAGAAAATTGACCTGCAGGGGTTGACAAAGGCGCAGTTTGCCACGCTGGATAGTAAACGTCTCGATACCTTTTTAACAAGAAACCAATTAGCACCGCAGTATACCGCCAGCCGTGTAAAAAATATGGTAAATGCCGATTCAATTAAACCAACAGCGCTTTACGAATATTTTTACGATGCCAACGAAGACCTTTTTAATACGCCAATTATTGGTTGCGAAGTATACCGTAGCGATAATGCAGGCAAAAGCTGGAAAAAGGTAAATGAGAAGAATCTCAAACTTTACAATACTTACGGGTATTATTTCGGGAAGATTTTTGTAAGTCCGACCGACGAAAATAAACTGGTGATAACAGGGTACAACATCGATCTGAGCACGGATGGCGGTAAAACTTTCACACATATAGAAAAGGATAACGTTCACGCCGATCACCACGCATGCTGGATAAACCCTAACCGCGACAGCCATTTTATTATTGGCAATGATGGGGGCGTAAATATTACCTACGACAATGGCGATAATTGGTTTAAAGCTAATACTCCTGCGGTAGGGCAATTTTATAATATCACAACGGATAATAGCAAGCCGTATCATGTGTATGGTGGCTTGCAGGATAACGGTGTCTGGTTCGGTTACACCGAAGGCCGTGAAGTATCAGAGGCAAATTTTGACACGCTTCATTATGCCAATATCAATGGAGGTGATGGCATGATGGTACAGGTTGATACCCGCGACAATCAAACCGTTTACAGTGGTTTCCAATTTGGTTATTATTCAAGGGTAAACACTGATACCGGCGGCTACGTTTCTATTCATCCCGAAAACAAACTGGGTGAGCCTTCTTACCGTTTCAACTGGTGCTCGCCAATTTTATTGAGCCGCCACAACCAGGATATTTTTTACCTGGGAAGCAACAAACTTAACCAGAGTCTTAACAAAGGCACCGGCATTAAACCCATTAGCCCCGACCTTACCAATGGTGGAAAACCGGGCGATGTTCCCTATGGAACGATTACAACCATAAGCGAAAGCCCGTTGCGTTTTGGCATGCTGTATGCCGGCACCGATGATGGCAACATCCAGCTTTCAAAAGATGGCGGTTATACCTGGAAAAATGTTGGTGAAAAGCTGTCGCCGAAAGGTCTTTGGGTCAGTCGCGTTATAGCGAGCCGTTATAAGGAAGGCCGTGTTTACGCAACACTGAGCGGCTATCGCATGGATCATTTTAAACCTTATGTTTTTATGAGCGAAGATTACGGCGAGCATTGGACCGCCATTGCATCAAATCTTCCCATGGAACCCGTAAATGTAATCATTGAAGACCCTTACATAGATAGTATGCTATACCTCGGAACTGATGGTGGTTTGTATGTTACCAAAACTCTGGGCGCCAGTTGGAATGCCTGGACAAAAGGCCTGCCGCTTTCTGTTCCTATTCACGACATTACGATACAGGAAAGAGAAAATGAACTTTTGCTGGGCACTCATGGCCGTAGTATTTACGTAGCAAAATTGCCAACTGCTCCTGTTCCTGTTAATCCTGTAAAAACAGACATGAAAAAGAGTGAAGTAGAGATGGAGTAGCTACTCTATGAAACTAAAAAGGTTTTGAAAACCTCATAGTTTTATTTCTCCGAGCGTTACCGTTTTTCCAACTTTCAATTCGTATTCCACGCCGACCTTCAAAGCGTAGTTTGCCGTGTCGTGGCTAACAGGAAAATCAAAACAAACTGGGTAATTGTATGGTGCAACCCGATCTCGAATAATTTCTTCTGTTGTTTGTCCAAATGGAATTGAAGTGTCCTTACTATCTGTAAATCCGCCAACAATAAGGCCAGCCAGTTTATCTAATTTTCCAGCACGCTGTAACTGCAATAACATGCGGTCGATATTGTATAAATATTCACTGATGTCTTCTATAAACAGGATGCAATTTTTCGTATTAATATCCGATGGCGTTCCAATTTGATGCACCAGCAAACTTAAGTTTCCGCCAACCAGTAAACCTGTTCCAGCACCCTTCCTGTTGAAAGGATGCGCAACGATTTTATAATTGTTTTGTTTTCCGGTTAATGCTTTTTTTAATGATTGCACATACTCGTTTTTCCACCCATCATCATTGAAGGCATTCGCCATCGGCGCATGCAATGAAGCAGTTTTTAATCGTGTAAATAAATACGAATGCAGTACAGTAACGTCACTGAATCCGATAACCCATTTGGGATTTTTTTTGAATGCTTTCCAATTAACTGTATCAATAATTCTGCTAACGCCGTAGCCACCACGTCCGCAAAGAATAGCTTTTACTTCTTTATCATCCAGCATTTGTTGCAGGTCTGACAAACGCTCTTCATCGTTGCCAGAAAAATAATGATGCTGATGGCCAACCGTAAAGCCAACTTTTACTTTGTATCCCCATTCTTTTAATACAGAAATACAGGTATTAGTTTTTTCTGCTGGCATAAAACCGGCGGGACAAATAATTCCAATTGTGTCACCTTTTTTTAGATATGGAGGAATGACCATTTTGTTGATCTGTTGGCTGTGTTGATTGGAAAGTAAATAAAGTAAATAGGTTAACTAAAGGACACAGGTAGGTAAAGTACGAATAGTGACTAAAGCAAATACGTTCTTTACAGTAAAATGCCGAATCCCAATAACTCTTCTCTTAATTGTTCAGGATTTTTAAAATGAACGGTTTTAAAATTGAGTGCTTTTGCGGCATCAATATTTTTGAGATTGTCATCAATAAATACTGATTGTTCAGGAATAATATTGAAGCGCTCAATCAGCAAATCGAAAATCTCACGGCCTGGTTTAATTATTTTTTCAGTACCGGAAACGACTATGCCATCGAGTAATTTGAAAAAATCATAACGCTCCAATGCGATCGGAAAAGTTTCCGCCGACCAGTTCGTTAATCCATAAACTTTATAGCGTTCTTTTAATTGGACAAGTATATCAACCGTGCCCTGGATAGTTCCGTTTAGCATTTCGGGCCAGCGATCATAATACAACCGGATAAGTTCAGCCTTTGCAGGATGGCTTTGAATTAGTAGATCTGTCCCTTCCTGCAGTGTACGACCCCTATCCTGCTCAGCATTCCAGTCATCGGTACAGACTGTTTTCAGAAACTGTTCCATTTCGTTTTCATCTGTAAATATTTTTTTGAAAAGATGCCTCGGGTTCCAGTCGATAAGTACGCCGCCGAAATCGAATACGATAGTATTTATAGCCATGAATATTTTTTAAAGCAATTGCCGATAAACTAAAAGATGCCAAAAATAAGAAGGCAGGCATACCCTTTTTCTTAAATTAATAAAACTGAATCACAGGCGAATAGCTGGTCTTGAAGTAGTAGGAACGAATACTTGCCATTGATTAGTGAGCGGATTGAGCGTGAACGCCCGGCTTTATTACCACGCCAGGAGGCTGCAGGATTGAAGCGGTAGCCCGGAGCCGGTTTGAAAAACGGCGAGGACTACAAGCGGAAAGCCTGCTTCAGATGCCCGTATTTGTACCGGAGCTGAGGACCCAAAACTGTATTAGCTTTTCAGTGAGACATGTTGATCGAATCTGTCACAACTGCAAGAGAAGCGGAAAGTGAATCGCTGCTGTTGGATACTATGTCAACAGGCATTTTACCGGCGGGCAATTCCTTAAGGTTACAAATGTCTTTAGTAACCGTCAACTGGTAAGGCAGCCCTAATTTAACCGCAAGATTTAAAGGCTGGTGCCCGGCTGGAAAACCGAAACAAACAGGATAATTGTATTCTTTTACTTTTTCGTATACCAGTTCCTCCACCGACATAGGATAGTCGACTTCTGTATCTTGTTTTAAGCCAGTTATTCCACCAACAAGAAGGCCTGCTAAATTATCGAGTTTGCCACTGCGTTTTAGGGTCATAAGCATACGGTCAATAGTGTATTTGTATTCGCTTACGTCCTCTATGAATAATATTTTTCCGTTGGTTTTCAACTCGCTTTTACTGGCCTGCATGGCGCAAAGGAGGCTTAGGTTCCCGCCTACCAGTTCTGCCTTGGCCTGGCCGCAAATATTGCTGGCGTGGGCAGCGAAATTATATTCAAGCGCATTACCTGTTAACGCTTTCCGGATACTTTCGGAAGCGCCGGTTGCCTGGCTGCCAAATCCATTAGCCATGGTTGCATGCAGTGTAGGAACTTTATACATAGCGTTTACGTGGCAATGAATAGCCGTTATATCGCTAAAGCCAGTAAGCCATTTGGGGTGAGCAGCAAATTTTTCCCAATTTATCTTATCCATTATCCGCATAACGCCGTACCCGCCACGGCCAAATAAAATGGCTGAAATATTTTCATCATCAAGGCAGGCTTGTAAATCGGCTGCACGTTCTTCATCAGTACCACTGTAGCGCTGCCAGTGATTGCCCACGGTGCTGCCGACTTTTACTTTAAATCCCCAGGACATGAGGGCGTTAAGGCAATTTTCAATTTCTCTTTTTTCGAGAGGGCTACCGGGGCAGATTATTGCGATAGTATCGCCGGGTTGCAGGTACTTGGGTGTATGTAGCCGTGTTGGCTGAATGGTTGGTTCCGTGGCGGCAAATGCATTCTTCATAAAAAATGCGCCTAATCCAAGCGGTAAAATGGTGTGTAGGAATTGTGTGCGGTTCATAAAGCCAAAATACAATTATGGCACAGCTGTTTCCAAATGTTTTTATGTATAAATAATGTGATGATGATGTGATTTTATGGTGACATGAATTTGTAAAGCAGCACAGACTACTGCTGAAATGGCCTGCCTGGCGGGATATTACCTTATAAATCAATGGTATGATTTTTTTCTTAATTGGCGCAGGTAGCTTTTACAATCATATGCATGTTGTTTGCAAACAGCGAACGTCCTGCTGTTTTTGCTTCATTCAATCCGCCTACATTTGTTGTTATGAATTTTCTCGCACACCTCGGCAAGTTTGTTATTACCATGAAGGGCATGTTTACCAGGCCCGAAAATGGAAAAATGTATTGGAAAGAATTCATGCATCAATGCATGGACATTGGTGTGGGATCTGCCCCGATCGTGCTGATCATCTCAGTTTTTTTAGGTGCAGTAATGACCGTGCAAACAGCCTACCAGCTTGTAACCGACCTGATCCCAAGAACCACGATTGCCGTTATAGTAAGAGATAGCCTGATACTTGAACTATCGCCCACTATTATTTCGCTGGTGCTGGCTGGCGTTGTGGGAAGTAAGATAGCCTCGGAACTGGGTAATATGCGGATAAGTGAGCAAATTGATGCCCTTGAAATTATGGGGATCAATACCAAATCGTACCTCATTTCTCCCAAAATAATTGCATCCATGATTATGGTTCCCTGCCTTGTGGCCCTCTCAATTGTTGTAGCCTTATGGGGCGGAAGACTTACAGGCGAGTTGGCCGGCATTCTTGATACAGCCACATACGATCGTGGCTTAAGGGAAGATTTCAGGCCTTTTAACATTGTGGTTTCTATGTCAAAAGCCTTCACGTTTGCCTTTGTGATATCCAGTATTTCATCCTATTTTGGTTATAATGTACAGGGCGGAGCCCTGGAAATTGGAAAAAACAGCACACTTGCTGTGGTAGTTAGCTGTATCATTATACTGCTTGCAGATTACGTACTTACTATTTTACTTCTGAACACATGATAACAGTAAAGAACCTAAAGAAATCGTTTGGCGACAAGACCGTTTTGCATGATATAACCAATGAATTTTACCCCGGTAAATGCAATTTGATTATTGGTACCAGTGGCAGTGGTAAAACAGTTTTTCTAAAATGCCTTGTAGGCTTATTTGATCCTGATAGCGGTGATATTTTTTACCAGGATCAGAGTTTTACGAACATGCCGGAATCGGATAGAAAGGAACTAAGGCAACAAATAGGAATGCTTTTCCAGGGATCAGCACTTTTTGATAGCATGACCGTGGAAGAAAACGTAAAATTTCCGCTGGATATGTTTACCAATGAATCCCTTTCCCAAAAAAGAAAAAGAGTGAACGAGGTGTTGGAAAGAGTAAACCTTAAAGACAGCAACAAAAAATTCCCCTCTGAAATAAGCGGTGGCATGAAAAAAAGGGTAGGCATTGCCCGGGCAATCGTTTTAAACCCAAAATATCTTTTCTGTGATGAGCCAAATAGCGGGCTTGATCCACAAACCAGCATGGTGATTGACAAACTGATACAAGAACTGACGATTGAATTTAATACTACTACCATTATTAACACACACGACATGAACAGTGTAATGGAAATAGGCGATAATATCCTTTATATGTACCAGGGTTACAAACAATGGACGGGTACAAACAAAGACATTATTTACAGTAAAGATGAAAAACTGAATGAGTTTATATTCGCTTCCGAGTTTTTACAGGATGCCAAACAAATGCGTATGCTGGAAATGAAAGAAGGTCAAAACAACCGATGATCTTCGGAGATATGAATTGCCGGGCCCGAGTAGCAAATCTTTTTACCAACTCTCCCAACCCTTGAAGACATTTACACGTATCAAAAGCAGCATTAATATTTATTCTGTCCTCTTGTACTTAGATTTAATTTAAATCAGTATTATATTGGTAAATTGCAGCGCTTGGCTACCCCCTGATATCACCTTATGTAAATAAAACTTATGGCCCCCCTAATGCGGCTGAAACTGGCAATAGTATTTTTTTTGCTTTCATTTTCAGCAAGTGCTAACAAGGTTGTTGTATTTGGAACTGTAAAGTTTTCCAACGGGGCGGTAGCTGCAAATTTTCCCATCAAAATACAGCCGGATACCACCGTTTGCCTGGTTACAAAATCAATATTGACCAATCAAAACGGCGCCTTTGAAACGGCCATGGATTGCGATAAACCGGTTTTAAAAGCCATTATTAGTTATGTAGATTGTGAAGGACATTTAGTCCAGGTAGTTAAAGAAGTACCTGCTAGCTTACAGGTAGAATACAATATTATACTTTGTGCGCCATTAAGTTGCCATGCGCAATTTGAAGCAACTCGAAGCAGTACAACAAATTTTAATTTTAAATTTAATAGCAGCGGCTCCTACCCTTCCGGTCCCGTACCGGATGAAATTATTTCCCGGTATTGGTCGTGGGGCGATGGGAGTGCTACCGATGGCAATATCGAAAATCCAACACATCTTTTTTTAAATGCAGGAACGTTCAACGTTTGTCTTAAGATAGTAACGCATAATGGTTGCTTCTCTTATTTCTGTCACGACGTTGTCGTAGCAAATTCAAATACAACCTGCAAAGCAAACTATGGATGGATAAAATCTACTGCTAACAACGGTGCATTTCATTTTACCGACAGCAGCCATGCTATTGCAGGCGACAGCATCGTTAGCCGCTTGTGGTTTTGGAACGATGGAACTTCAACGGACGGTAACATAACCAACCCAAATCATACGTTCCCGAAGGACAGCATTTACAATGTTTGCTTAAAAATTACCACCCGTGAAGGTTGCGTTTCTTATTCCTGCCAGAAAATAACGGTCGGGGCTTCCCACACAGAATGCAAGGCAAATTACGGTTGGCGCCCTGCCACCAATAATCCATCCTTCTTCTATTTCGCAGACAGTAGTAAACCAGCACCTGGCGATAGCATCATCAGCCGCTTATGGTTTTGGGGTGATGGCTCCTCGAGAGACGGGAATGTTTTCAATCCAACCCATACATTTCCGCATGACAGCACTTACAATGTTTGCTTAAAAATTACCACCCGTGAAGGTTGCGTTTCTTATTCCTGCCAGAAAATAACGGTCGGGGCTTCCCACACAGAATGCAAGGCAAATTACGGTTGGCGCCCTGCCACCAATAATCCATCCTTCTTCTATTTCGCAGACAGTAGTAAACCAGCACCTGGCGATAGCATCATCAGCCGCTTATGGTTTTGGGGTGATGGCTCCTCGAGAGACGGGAATGTTTTCAATCCAACCCATACATTTCCGCATGACAGCACTTACAATGTTTGCTTAAAAATTACCACCCGTGAAGGTTGCGTTTCTTATTCCTGCCAGAAAATAACGGTCGGGGCTTCCCACACAGAATGCAAGGCAAATTACGGTTGGCGCCCTGCCACCAATAATCCATCCTTCTTCTATTTCGCAGACAGTAGTAAACCAGCACCTGGCGATAGCATCATCAGCCGCTTATGGTTTTGGGGTGATGGCTCCTCGAGAGACGGGAATGTTTTCAATCCAACCCATACATTTCCGCATGACAGCACTTACAATGTTTGCTTAAAAATTACCACCCGTGAAGGTTGCATTTCTTACTCCTGCCAAAAAGTTATTATTACAAGATCTTATCATAATTGTGAAGCAGCTTTTAGGTTTGAAAAAATAACCGGGGAAACAGCCAATCCGCCAAAAACCTATATCAAATTCTTTAGTGGCAATAGTTCGGGGATAAATAACGATGATAAAATAATTGGGCGCCGATGGACATTTGGCGACGGCGCCGATTTAACAAGCAACGACAGCAACATCGTTCATTCCTACTTACATGGCGGTACTTATACCGTTTGCCTTTATATCAAAACAGGTAAAGGATGTTACGATTCACTCTGTAAAGAAGTAATCGTACCCGAACCAATACATACAACACATTGTGAAGCGGCTTTCAGGTTTGAAAAAATAACCGGGGAAACAGCCAATCCGCCAAAAACCTATATAAAATTCTTTAGTGGCAATAGTTCGGGCATAAATAACGATGATAAAATAATTGGGCGCCGATGGACATTTGGCGATGGCACCGAATTAACAAGCAACGACAGCAACATCGTTCATTCCTACTTACATGGCGGCACTTATACCGTTTGCCTTTATATCAAAACAGGTAAGGGCTGTTACGATTCGCTTTGTAAAGAAGTAATCGTACCCGAACCAATAAATACAACACATTGTGAAGCGGCTTTCAGGTTTGAAAAAATAACCGGGGAAACAACCAATCCACAAAAAACTTATATCAAATTCTTTAGTGGCAATAGTTCGGGCTTAAACAATGATGATAAAATAATTGGGCGCCGATGGACATTCGGCGATGGCACCGATCTAACAAGCAACGACAGCAATGTTGTTCATTCCTACTTACATGCCGGTACTTATACCGTTTGCCTTTATATCAAAACAGGTAAGGGCTGTTACGATTCGCTTTGTAAAGAAGTGAACGTGCCGGAACCCGCTACCACCACTGCTAAATGCCAGGCATCTTTTGAATTTGAAAATATCGGTGACGGGAAACTTCGCTTTAACAGCCGGGCATCATATTCTTTAAACCAGGGCGACAGCATCATAAAACGCAACTGGATTTTTGGAGATGGAAGTAGTTTATATGGCAATAGCACGGCACCTGTGCATGCCTATTCAACAGCAGGAACCTATACTGCCTGCCTCGTAATTGTAACATCTTCGGGTTGTGAAAACCGCGAGTGCCGACAGGTAACGGTAAATGGAATCATGCCTTCAGATAGCATTGATGTTAGTCTTGAAAAATGTTTTCCAAATCCTGCATCAACCAATCTCTATGCAGCCATATGGAGCAAGCATCAAAATCTTGCAGCCGAACTGGCCATATATGATGTCTATGGAATTCTGAAATGGAGCAAACAAATAATATTGCCGCAAGGCAACAGCACCTGGCCTGTTCCTACGCAAATGTTATTAGCTGGCCCTTATATACTTAAACTTACAACCCAATACGGCGTGCAGCGTTTAAATTTTATTAAGATGTATTAAGAAAATGATTTGTAAACACCCGGTTCTAATAATGATTCCGGGTTTTTATTTTCCACAATATTTGCATGAACAAATGAGGTTTAGCTTACTACGCTTGGATGGGATTGAATTATTATTTGCCTTAAGGCTAGCAATAATCATGTGTTTTTCGGGCAGCGTTTATAATAGCAATGCCCAGGTAACAATGATCTGGCCTTCGAAAGATAAATTCCAATATTATCCAAAGGATAGTGCAGAAATCAAAATTGCCGTTGGCGAAAACAGTTATTCAGGCTACCGTCACATAGACCAAAACAGTATTCAGCAACTAGTGCACTACACGCCTGGTGGACGTGTGGTTGATATTGCTTCCCCGATAGCGGACGACGTTCAAACAAAGATCCGTCTATCAGATTTGGAAGAAGGCACCCATATGGTGATCTTTCATTCCACAAATTCTTACGAAGAAACAGAGGCGCCGGTATTTAATGATTTTCTGAAAAATAATAACTGCCTTGAGGCCATTCGATACCGCAAATCACATCATGAAGATTCTATAAAAGGAAAGCAAAATTTTCAATCGAGTATTAAAACGATCTTTCAGGCTGGCAACACAAAAAGTCTTGCCTGTACACAACCAACTACGCTTCCTCTGGACATTTTTCCAAATAAGAATGTATACGATTGTAAAGAAGACAGCACGATTTCTAAAATGACATTTACTGTATATTTCAAAGGCAAACCATTAAAGAATGCAGCAGTAAAAATCGGGCATCAAACCCGGGAGAAAAAGCCATCTTTCATTACGCTGCAAACGGATAAGAAAGGCAGGGTAAAAACGAGCATCAAATGCAATGGCCTCTGGAGTGTGAGTACTATTCTGATTAATCGTTTGAATGTCGGGAGCAAAGCTGATTGGCAAACTTATTCCGGCAGTGTTACATGGGGATACGAGTAGATATTATCCTCCCTGCTTAACTGCCCCGCTAAAACTCGTGTTAACCAACTCGCAAAAAAGCAGTCCCGATAACGTTTGCATGCAAACTTGCATAGATAATGCTACTTAGCTTAGTACTATCAGTTTACTCCCCTACTTTTGCGCCTATCCGCGATCATGCGAAAGCAATAAAAAAACAGTTGTTCATGAGTGTTCTCGTTAATAAAAACTCCAGGGTAATTGTACAGGGTTTTACAGGTACAGAAGGTACTTTTCATGCCAGCCAGATGATTGAATACGGCACCACGGTGGTAGGCGGTGTTACCCCTGGAAAAGGTGGCCAGAGCCATCTCGATAAACCTGTATTTAATACAGTGGCCGATGCCGTTGCGGCAACCAATGCCGATGTAAGCATCATATTTGTGCCGCCGGCATTTGCGGCAGACGCAATTATGGAAGCTGCTGATGCAGGTATTTCACTGGTGATTTGTATTACAGAAGGCATCCCCGTGCAAGACATGATCAAGGTGAAAAACTTTCTACTCGGTACACAAACAAGGTTAGTTGGCCCCAACTGCCCGGGCGTTATTACGGCCGATGAATGCAAAGTGGGAATTATGCCCGGCTTTATATTTAAGAAAGGCAGTATTGGTATTGTTTCAAAAAGTGGTACGCTTACCTATGAGGCTGCCGACCAGGTTGCTAAAGCAGGTCTTGGCATTACAACTGCCATTGGTATTGGTGGCGATCCAATTATTGGCACCACAACGAAAGAGGCGGTAGAATTGTTAATGAACGATCCCGAAACACATGGCATCGTTATGATTGGCGAAATTGGTGGCGGTATGGAAGCTGAAGCCGCCCGCTGGATTAAAGAATTTGGTACCAAACCTGTAGTTGGTTTTATTGCCGGTCAAACTGCCCCTCCCGGCCGCCGTATGGGCCATGCAGGTGCAATAGTTGGTGGCGCCGATGACACTGCGGCTGCCAAAATGAAGATCATGACGGAATGCGGCATTCACGTGGTTGCTAGTCCTGCCGATATTGGTAAAACAATGGCGGAAGCTATAAAAGGCTAATCATTCCTGCTTGTAAAATATTAATTGATCCGGTTTCGAAAGAGCCGGATTTTTTTATGTGTTATAAATTTTAGTACCCCTTTGAATGGTCTTATGCCAGGTAAGATGTAAACAGGTTAGTCACTCAATTCAAGTTCGGGCATCATTTTTTACTCAACATTTTTGAGCGGTTATCTAAAACAATTTACATGAACAACATGCATTTCTCCAAAATTATAGTTATGATAATTGCCCTGGCTGGCATGCTTAACTGCTTTACTCCCTGGGCAGATATCTTATTTTTTGGACGGGCCGGAACAGTAAGCGGCTTTTATTTTATTGAAGGTCTTTTCTGCCTTGTCTATTTTTTACTTATCGCTGCACTTTGCTGGTTGAGCGATTATTCAACTCGCTGGTCAAAAAAAATGCTTGCAGGCATTTCGATTTCCGCTGTTGTTCCGGCGGCTTTAATTGCCAGCAGAATAACTACGCTTAATTCACAGGCAGACAAATTACAAGCGTATCATGTTGATCTAAACCAGTATATAATCTACCATCCCGTTATGGGCTTGTATATTGCTTTTACCCTGGTCATCGTAATTGTAGCGGTGGTTTTAGTAACCTCACTAAAACAACAAAAAGAAATACATGTTTCCTCTGGCTGGCCTCTAGGTCAAGCCGCCGGAAGATTCTTTCCTGACGTTTCAAATTGATTGATTTTCACACTCCTTACAAAAGTCCTCTCCATATAATGCCTTGTCCAATTGCCACGCAATTGTGCAGGGCATTCACTTTTTATGCAACGTCGCCGGGGGTGAAGATAATAACCAGGCTTTTTCTATCAATTTACCACTGCAGGGATAATTCAAAATAAAGATGCCTTTGAATGGCACACTTTTTACGACCCACGAGTCTTGTAAGTGCCTTGGTTTTGTTTAAAAAAAGACAGTCATATAATTATGCGTTTTACAAATAAGGTTTGCCTGGTGACAGGCGCCGGTTCCGGCATTGGCCGGGCAACCGCTTTGCAATTTGCCGCAGAAGAAGGATTGGTAATTATAATTGATCGTGATGAGGCAAGCGGGAATGAAACCGTAGATCTGATTACAAAAACAGGAGGCAAAGCTATCTTTTCCCATTGCGATGTTGGTATTGAAGCTGATATTAAAAAAACGATTGATCTCGCAGTTTCTACCTGGCAAAAAATAGATGTGCTGGTAAATAATGCAGCCATGATGACCTTCAAAAAAATTGTAGACATTTCTGCCGATGAGTGGGACCTGGTAATGAGAGTCAACATCCGTTCGGTGTTTCTTTTTTGCAAATATTCCATCCCGCATATGAGCATGGGCGCCATTGTAAACATCAGCTCGGTACATGCGCATGAAACCACGGCGAACGTTGTTCCTTATGCCAGCAGCAAAGGTGCTATGGAAGCGTTTGTACGCGGCGTAAGCTTAGAATATCCCGGCCAGCTACGCATTAATTGTGTAGCTCCGGGTGCCGTCGACACTCCCATGCTCTGGAATAACCCCAATGTAAAAAGCGGCGCGGAAAAAGTTACTGGTGTTATTGGGAAACCCGAAGAACTTGCTCATGCCATTTGCTTTTTAGCTTCCGATGAAGCAAGTTTTATCAACGGCACGACGCTTGTTGCTGATGGCGGCAGGCTTAATATTTTATAGCACCGGTAGTATTAATCTTAATGTATGGCTAGTAACCAGTTCATGTTTGCAACGGGGATCGAAAACAGTTATCCTACTATCGTTTTACCTGGCGGAAAAACCTGGCGGGTGGATGAAATGGAGACTACCGGTCACTACAAACAATGGGAAAAAGATTTTTCGCTGGTAAATGATTTGGGAATTTGTTTTTTGCGCTATGGCCCTCCCCTATACAAAACACATATCGGCCCCGGTAAATACGACTGGGATTTTACCGATTTAGCTTTCAATAAACTGAAAGAACTAAGAATTACACCTATAGTTGATCTCTGTCATTTTGGTTTGCCCGATTGGTTGGGGAATTTTCAAAATCCCGATTTTCCCAAACATTTTGCGGAGTATGCCAAAGCCTTCGCCACCCGTTTTCCCGAATTGCAGTTCTACACACCTGTAAACGAAATTTTCATAACCGCCACTTTTTCTGCCCAGTATGGTTGGTGGAACGAAAGTTTAAGCAGCGATGCCACATTTGTAACAGCTTTAAAGCATTGCTGCCAGGCAAATGTACTCGCCATGCAAGCGATCCTTTCCGTTCAGCCGCAGGCAACCTTCATACAAAGTGAGTCTTCAGAATACTTCCATCCAATTAAACCTGAGGCAGAGAAGGCAGCTCATTTTTTAAACCAAAAGCGGTTTCTCTCTCTCGATCTTACCTATGGCTACCCGCTTGGTGCCACCATGTACGAGTACCTGCTGGATAACGGCATGACAAGGAAGGAATACCATTGGTTTTTAGAAAACCAGGTATCGGCCCGTTGCATTATGGGCAACGATTATTATGTTACAAACGAACATCTTGTTCATACCGATGGAACAACTGAGGCATCGGGCGAAGTGTTTGGCTACTACGTGATCACCCACCAGTACTACAGCCGTTACAAATTACCTATTATGCATACCGAAACCAATAACGCCATGCCCCATAGCGTAGAATGGTTTTACAAACAATGGGCAAATGTGCACCGCCTTAAAAAAGATGGTGTACCAATACTTGGGTTCACCTGGTATAGCCTTTTACACCAGGTAGATTGGGATAGTGCACTTCGCAACAACCCGGGCCACATTAATGAAGTAGGCCTTTGCGATCTTGACCGGAATATTATGCCGGTAGGCAAAGCATATAAAAAAATAATCTCTCAATGGAAGGATGTACTGGCTTCAGAAAGCTTCGGTCTACTTTTTAAATATTGATGCATTGAGGGCGGATAAACAAGCTACAACTTACGGCCCTACTTTCTAAAAAAGCATTCCCTTTATATTCAGAAAAATTCCGTACTTGCTATGTCAATATTAATTGGCATTATATAAGCAGGTATGAAAATTATATCGCGGTTCACCATTGTTATGCTGACAGTTTTTGCATGCGTCACTGTTTACTCCCAAACAGGTACTGATTCATTGCCAGCAATTCAAAAAACCATTTTCGAAAATGATGAAATAGTGCAGCTTGAATTGAATGGAAACATCCGTGAATTACTGAATGATCGTTCTGAAAAATCATCCTATCATAAGATTAAATTAGTGTACAATGTAAAACAACCAGATACAGCAAATGTTGAAATGAAAACACGGGGACATTTTAGAAAGATGAGTGAAAATTGTACCTACCCTCCGCTACTAATAAATTTCAAAAAAAGCAAACCAGGGACCCGGCAGTTTTTTGGCAAAAGTGATAAACTAAAACTTGTAATGCCATGCGTGAATAAAACCTACCTGGTACGTGAATGGCTGGTATATAAACTTTACAATCTCATTACACCGTGCAGCCTGCAGGCTACATTAGTGAAACTGCAAATGAATGATACAAAAAGAGGAAAGTCATACCCTGAAATGTTCGGCATTTTAATTGAAAACGAAGACGAAATGGCTGAAAGAAACCACCAGGTAATCGTAAAAAGAAAGGTGATGCCAAAAGGTATTGAACTAAATAACTTTTTAACGATGGCCATGTTCCAGTACCTGATTGGCAATACTGACTGGTCGATTGAATTTACACAAAATATGTTGATAATGGCAGCTGATTCGACCAGTACACCACTTTCGGTTGCATACGATTTCGATCACTCAGGAATGGTGGATGCGCCATATGCTCACCCTGCAGAAGCGTTGAAGATGGGTTCGGTGACTGAGCGCAGGTATCGTGGTTATTGCATTACTGATCTAACTGCCTTCAATCCCATAATTGCGCATTATAACATACTTAAACAAGATATCTACAACTTATATAGTAACAACACCCTGATTGACGAGAAGTATAAAAAATCCATTCTTAAATATCTTGATGAATTTTATACTACAATAAATAGCCCCGAACTTTTTAAAAACGATTTTCTTTACCCATGCGATAAATATGGAACAGGAAATGTTATTATCAAAGGTTTAAGAAAGGATTGACGATTCTTCAAAAAAAGAGTTACTCTTCCCTAGTGAAAATGAAAAAAACTTCAACAACTGGTATCAAAAAGCAATTAAAAAAATAAACCTGCAATTGCAAAAGCAAGAACGGAAACAATAATACCAAATAGAAATATTGTGTATGCAATTCGAAGCAGTTTGTACTTTCTTCCCAATACTTTCCCTTGCCAATAAAGATCTTTAATAAGACAGGCGTATAAAAAATCGCTGTCTGTCATAACCTGCTTCATGGCACTATTGTATTCACTAAAATTCATATTGTAAAAACTGCCGAAATAACTTTCCAGCACATTGGGATCCTAAGCTTAGAATTCCACGTGGACAAGTTGTCGCG
>JADMIO010007256.1_pt1 | contig 86546 bp, 64 predicted proteins | sample 8958161 | NCBI WGS metagenome assembly JADMIO01 (sample SAMN16585339, study PRJNA669376) | soil metagenome | isolation source: Crop rotation soil | place: USA: Cullars Rotation, Alabama | collected 2011 | reverse complement strand
GCCGCGACTTCAAGTCACGTGAATTCCAAGCTTCGGATCCCACTGTGCTGGAAAGAATAAGAGGCCGCCCCTTTCGGGACAGCCTCTTATTGTATAGTAGTCTGATAAAGCCTATTTCTCTATCACCACCGTCTGTACCATGTCGCCAACCGACAGCTTGTACATGCCTGCTGCCAGGCTGCTGCTGAGGGTGAGCGTTTCGGTGGCGCTGCCGCCGTTGTGCTCCAGCACTTGGCTCATCACCTTATGGCCGGCTGCGTCGTGCAGTACAATGGTGTAGGTGCCCTTGGCAAGGTTGCTCAGTTGCAGCGTCAGCAAGCCGGTTTTCACCGGGTTTGGATAAACGGCAATGCTGCCTTGCTTGCCCCCTGTTTCCACCTTCATCACCTGGCTGTAGGCGGCCTTGCCGTCGGTGCCGATGCTCTTGATGCGGTAGTAGTTGGTGCCCTGTACCGGTGCTGCATCCAGCCAGCCGTAGCTGTTGCTGCTGCTGCCGATGGCTTTCACTGTTGTGGCCTTGGTAAATGAAGTGCCGCTTGTGCCCTTCTCTACCTCAAAGCCCTGCAGCTTCTGCTCGTTCACGGTCTTCCAGTCCACCTGTACGCCGCTGCCTTTCTGGTAGGCCTTGGCCGTAAGGGCCACTGGCAGGCTGCCGCCGTTCTTGAACACCACCTTGAAGCGGTTGGCTGCGGCAGAGGCGGCATCGGCTGTAACGCTGAAGCCCACTGAGCTGTAGCCGCCGTTCAGGCTGATGGGCGTCGAGGTCTTCAGGTAGCTGTCTTCCAGGGTGGCGGTGAGGCCGGCGGCCATGTTGGTGGCCCTGAAGCGGAAGGCATAGTTGCGGGCAGTGAGGTTGCCCAGGCTGATGTCCAGCACCTCGTCAGTGGTCACCTCTGGCAGCGCTTCCACCGTGTAGCGGGCGCTGTTGCGCACCAGTGCCATGTTCTCGTTGAAGTTGTTGGCCTTGGCCACGTCGTCCTTGTCGGTGCCCTGGTGGCTGTAGCTGCTGCTGAAGGCGGCAAGCACGCCGTCGGCATTCTTCAAGCCGGCTGTGCCGTTGTCAAGCTGCAGGTCGGCGCTGAACAGGGTGGCCGTTACAGGGGCCGGTGTAAACACCACTGGCACGCTGCTTGGGTTGCTCTTGTCGGTTTCGCTTACGGTGAGGGTGCCTGCGCTGCCGTAGGTGGCAGGGCGCACCAGTACCGCCTGGCTGCTCTGTATGTGCGTCACGTCGGTGGGGCCGTCATCCGTTGGGGTCGACTGCCACACGCCGCCGATTTTGTGCACCAGCACATACGCACCGGTGCTGCCGTTGTTGGCATCCCAGCGCCAGAACTGCTCCATCACCACGCTGTTGTGGCTGTACACGCTGGCAAAGTCGATGGCCGAGGCGTACGGGTTGGGCAGTATCTGGAAGGTGTCGGTGCCGTTGATGCCGATGGCCTGGTCGCCCACGTTCACGGTGCCCGTAGGGGCAAGCCTTGTGTCGTTGGGGGTGCCGCTCAGCACGCTGCGGTCGCCACGCACGTACAGCATGAAGCCCCTTTCAAGTGCAGCTTCGCTGAGGGTAAGCTGCGGTATGGACTTGGTGTAGGTGCCGCCGGCATTGCTGCTTGCCGTAGGCCAGCTTCCCGAAAGGGCTGGGTTGTAGCGGCGCACGCCGGAGGCGGTAAGCCTGATGGAGGTGGCCCAGTCGAAGCCCTGTGCGGTGGCCAGTGCCGCCGTGGAGAAGCCGCTGCCGGTAAGCAGGGTGCCACGGCCGTTGCTGGCCTCGTTCACGGGGGCGTTGGGGTTCGGTGCCTTGTTGTCGGCCCATGCCTGGCGCACGGTCTGCGTGCCGGTAACCGGTATGGTGAGCAGGCGCCAACTGCGGCCCGACGAGGCGGGGATGAAGCGCTCAACCGTTACGGCCGTTGCGTTGCTGAGGGTGCCCGTTACCTGGCCGATGCTGCCCGTGCCGGTGGCATCAGATACCACGGTCACGCTCTGGCCGGCGAAGTCGGCGGTGCCGGCTACGGTGAATACCCTGGTGGGGTTGATGACAAATGATGCACCGCTGCTGATGGCAAAGCTTGTGCCCGTGCCCACGGTGAAGTCAGTGTTCAAGGTCGGCGTGCCGGAAAGGATGGCCACGTTTTGATATTGGTTGGGAGCTGCACCCAGCGACCAATGGGAACCGTCGGTCCAGTTGCCTGTGCCGGTCCAGTTGTTGGTGCATTGGGACACAGTCACCGTAAGGAAGCTTGATACAGGTGCGCCGCAACCGCTGCTCACCGTATAAGTGATATCGGTAGAACCGTTTGCCACCGAAGTAACCACGCCGGTGCCGGCATCAACAGTTGCCTTGGTCGGGTCGGTGCTGCTCCAGGTGCCGCCGGGCGTTGCGCCAGTGGCGGTATAGGTGGCGCTGCTGCCCAGGCAAAGGGTGGCCGAGCCGGTTACAGTGCCTGCGGTAACTGTAGCATTTATGGTTAAAATGCCAGGCGTACTGGTTACCGAGCCGTTCAGGTTGGTAAACACTGCCTGATAATGATAATTATTTAACCCAACAGTAGAACCTGTAAGGGTTAAGGTACCGGTAGTGAAACCGCTATAAGTGGTACCTGCGTCTAAATTACTAGTAATGTCAACATACGGAGCTATGCCGTCTGTGCTGCGTTGCCATTTTACAGTAGTGGCAGGCACCGAGGTTGAACTAGCTGTAAAGCTTGTATTGTCGCCGGCGCAAATTGTACTGTTTGATGGATTTACACTTACAGTAGGTGCGCCAGTTGATTCGCCAATTACGAAATCATTGGTTCCAACTAGGGTTGTACTAGTTACCTTAGTAGTTACACCTCCTGTGTTTACAGGCGAGGTAGTGGCTGACCAAGCTGAGCCGTTGTACTGACGTACAATGAAGTTTGCCGGTGTGGCTCCTCCGTCTATATCACCAGCCACATAGTTAAAGGTTGCATCATAGCTTCCAGTAAATGCTATGCCGCTGTTGGTGAGGGTGAAATACCTGTTTACGTCTTTGGTTTGGTCGATACCAGAGGCGCCTACCTGAGGGTGCTCACCTGCTGCCTGTGTTACACTGGCAGTTAGGTCACCTGCCGCAGTTACATTGGTAAAGGCAACAGTTACGGGGCGGTAATTGGAAGCACCACCAATTTCAAATGTTTTGGAGGTAGCTCCAGTTCCAAAGTTCTTTTGCAAGTTGCCAGCTACCCAGCCATTGGTGCGGCTCACCGTGCCTGTGCTTGCCAAAATAACCTTGAATGCGCCTGTGGTAATAACACCATTGGTCAATGTAAGATTGCCGGTGCCAGGAACGGTTAAATTGCTGCCCAGCGTAACACCGCCAGCAGCCTTGTTTACAACTACGTTTATGTTGCCTGATACCGCTGCACCAGTCAAACCAGTTACGGTTTGTGTGCCGGTGGCACCATTCAAGGTAATTGTTGAGGTTCCCGATGTTTGACTAAGTGTGCCGCCGCTAATGGTAACATTGCCACTGGCCAACAAGTTAACAGTTGTTGCATACTGCGTTAAACCTACCGATGCATTTTGGGTGTAATTACGAACGTTTATATTCGTAGTTTGACTTGTACCGCCAGTTGTTAATTGGGTAATTGCATTGTTGATGGTTAAATCTCTGATGGTATAAGTAGTTGTAGCACCACTATTAAAGAAAGGCTTGGCACTAGCTGCCCCCACACTTACAACCCAGTCGCCAAAGGTTTGACCTGGGCCGCTTGAATTTCCGCTTGCAGTAGAATTGTAATTAACAGTACCAGCGTTTGAGCCATTTACCCATGTAGCAGTAGGAATTTGTACTGCCGCACCATCTAAATTATAAACCCCTGCACCACTCGCTGTAGCAAACAGCAAGGTACTGGTGGTAGAAGTAATAGCGGTGGTGCTGATATTGCTATTGCTTAATGTTCCAAGCACCGTCAGCACCCTGCCTGTCGTAACCAAGGAACCTGCATTATTGCCCACCAACGACAGTTCGCCGCCTGCATTCACAATCATGTTGCTTCCAAGTGTAATGTCGATACCGGAAGCACCTTCCAAAATACCGTTTACCTGAATGGCAGTTACTACAGTTGGTAGCGGTGTTGTAAGGTTGGCCGATACAGTAACGGTAGAACCGGCCTGAATCTCGATACCTTGAGCTGAAGATGTAGGAGCGGCAGATGCCGTTATGCCATTCCAAGTAGTGCCATCATGAGATGTTTCCCAAGTGCCAGCAGTATTCCAGTTACCGCCCGCTATTTTAGAACGGAAATAATCCGTTGCAAGCCCGGTAGCTATAGGAATATTGAAGGCGGGAGTGGACACCACCGTAAACGCCCCAGATGTAAATGTAATCGTAGCACCAGTGAACGCCTGTTCATTTGCCGTGCCTGCAGTCAATCCCGCAAAAGTTGCAGTACCCGAAGCACCCGAAACTGAGGTAGTGCCACCCAGTACCCATGCTTGCGCACCAGTAACTGCGGCAGTTACCGTGCCTGCTCCTGTCGTTGTGGTATTGTTGTACTGGTCTCTAAAAACCAACACCGGCTGTGCCGCCAACGTTCCACCATTAGAGGCAGGGGCAGTGGGCTGCGTTGTAATTACCAATTGGGTGGCTGTGCCTGCAGCTATTGCCTGAGAAACAGAGGCAGCAGTGTACCCTGTAGCATTAACCAAAATGGTTTTTGTACCTGGCGACTGTAACAAAACAGAATTTGCTGGTGTAAATGTTATAACACCGGCGCTTATTGAGTAAGCTGATGGGTCTAGCGTAACGCCGTTTACTGTAATGCTCGATATAGCCGCTCTCCACGAGGCGTCGTCTGTGAAGGTTACATTAAATGGTGCGTCTACGGTGGCACCCACTGCTGCTGTAAGCGTTGGGGGCGTTAAAATAGCAGTTGCACTTGCAGCAACCGACAAATTATCGATACCCACGTGACCGTTATTGCCGGTACCAACACTACCGGTACATATTGTAAACCGAAGATAGAACTGGGTGCCATTTGGCACTGTTACACCAGTAATAGTGGCCGACTTTGCAGTAACCGCTATTGAGGGCAGGTTTGCATCTACGCCTGATGTGGTTGCAGTACCGGTGGCGGTAGGCAGGTTAATATAACCTCCGCCGCCTATCTTATAATCCACGGTCAAAGTGGTTGCCCGTCCCGCTGCAGTATATTGTTCAAAGTCGAAATTTATAGTGTATCCCAATATGTTTGCACCAGTGTTGTTTACTTCCGAATATTCAAAAGCGGCAGTACCTGTACCGCTACAAGTTCCACTGTTGGCCGCTGGTTTTGCTCCCAAGGCCACCTCGGTTCCTGCACTTTCACGCAAGGCAAATATTCCGTTGGTGTTGGAGTAAGTGCTTGAACGGTTGTAAAAACCAGATTGTGAAAGACTAGACGTAATGGTAAAATAAGAGGGAGCTGTAATAGCCGTACCTGCATACGCATCAAAGTTTTCGGTATAAGCCGCCAGCGTTGTCCTGGTAAAAAACGTAGGTGCTGGAATATTGAAAGTGCCGGAGGTGACACCCGTTAAACCCGAAGAAGTAAAAGCAATGGTGGCTCCTGTTACGGGAGCGGTGCTTGTGGCAGTTAATCCCGAAAATGTTGCCACACCTGCAACCGCATTTTGATTAAGTGTTCCACCAAGTGTATATGTGCCGGAACCTACTGCCGCAGTAACGGTAGCAGTACTGCTGGTAGTATTACCATACTGGTCTTGTATTGCTACAACGGGCTGCGTGGCAAGGGCTCCTCCATTGGAGGCTGGTGCAGCAGGCTGTGTAGTAATACCAAGTTTGGTTGCGGCGCCTGCTGCTATGGGCTGGCTTGCAGTAGCATTTGTGTAACCAGTTGCTATAACCGCAATGGATTTAGTGCTAGCAGACTGAAGCAAAGCAGAGGCGGATGGGGTGAAGGTAATTTGCCCGGCACTTACGGAATAGGCTCCAGTTGCCAAGGTAACGCCGCCCACGGTAATGCTAGTGATAGCAGACCTCCAAGTAGCGTCATCTGTAAACGTTATATTAAAAGGATTATCAACAGTTGCGCCAACAGCGGGCGTTAAGGTTGGTGGGGTAGAAAGTGATACCGCCGCCGTAACCACAATATCATCAATAATTAACGACCCAGCGCTAATACGCTGAAACTTTAAATATCCTGGATTGGTTGACAAAGTGTTTGTTACGTTGAAAGTTATCGTACTCCAGCTACCTGCATTAGACAAGGGCAGTCCACCATAGGTAGAACTTTGAATAGAAAAAGCGTTACCGCCGGCAGTGGATGAAACACTGCCGGTATTAGCTGTAACGGTAGTATTAGTTGCGAAACCTACCGCTATGCCAGCGGCAGTTGTTGTGGCGCTTTTTACCTTAAAAGTTACAGTAGCCACCCCCCCAGGTATAATTGGGGTAATAAGATATGCGGAACTAGACCCGGCAATAAAGAAGGACTTGCTACCTGCAAAGATGGAACTTGTGCCACCAGAGGTATTTACAGAACCATTATTATAAGACCAAGTGCCATTATTTCCTGTGGGTGTTGCGCCTGCAACTGTAACCACGGAGCCTGTTGCGCCAGCAGATGACACCCAGCCTGCTTCTTCAAACCCCTCGTTTATTACCTGGGCTTGCAAAGAATTGCTTAGCATCATCCCCAGCATTAACACACAAAAAGCAACGACCTTGGGGAAGCGTTGCCTGACATCGAAAAAGAGTAGTCTTTTTTTCATATTGCGGACATTTTTAAATTTCTGATTTTTCATACAGCGTTGTTTTTGTTGATTGTGTGGTATGCCTGAGGCGTACAGTCATACTTTAAATAATGGTTGGATAGCAGTGGGTACCGCTTTCGGTGTTTTTGGCGTAAGCTCATAAGCATAATTGTTTTTCAAAGTTGGTAATAAAAAAATGCTCAATTATTTTATGCTGGGGGCAGCAAAAAACATTGGCCCTATAGGCTAATTCAGTTGGAGATAACACTAACAATAAACGAAAATGCAGTCATGCTGGTTTGAGAAGTTGGAAATAAACAAACCCGCATGCCACACCCAAAAAATAAGAAGAAGAACTTGCCCAATGTGAAACTGGGCTAACAAAGTAACATATCTTTTGTTGTTAAATAATATAAATAAATAAACTTAATGCTGCAATCGTTGCCATTTTGCTGCCTCGCACCCGCCTTGTGTACTCCCCAACGCCATGGTTTCTACCCTTTACGGAGGGCTTTTTTGTACCTTTTACAAACAGTACCAATCAGTAATGCCAAGCCGCAAAACGGCTGCACAAGTTTTAGAAAAATCCGCATCCACCAGAATTGTAGATATCTGGCGCTGCCCATTTTCTCATTTACAAACACAAAAGCGGTGTTTGCACCCCCAGGCATTGCCATGCCAATCTTTAAAAATTAAATAAGGTCATTGCAGGGCTTGGATGGGTGTAATGTCAAATCTGCCATTTAGTACTCTTTTTCGCTTTGGCCTCGTGTATTCCCTTGTGGTCCGTGGTTGGTGTACTACATTACTATAGGTAGCTATACAAGTTTGTTCAGTCAATTGGCTGATGTTTCAGTTACCAATTGTGCACATGCAAATACATTAAGGACACCGAAAACTGATGCATCCTGTCATTTTTTTCCCAACACCCAACTAATCGAAGGATCGCTTCATTTTCACCTTACCCCGCCCTCACTGGGCAATGCTTTTCTTTTTCCAACAAAAAAGTAAAAAATAAAGTTGAGGGGCCATGCAACCTTTTTGGCAAAAAATTCATCTTATATATGGGGACTTTGAAGATTGGCCCCCTGCAAAGGCTTTTATTCTTTAGAAAGCGGCAATATGTAAGGTTTGGCAATTATGCACTCCGGTGTGCCACTGCCTTACAAAAACCTGCAACTGGCGGCGGCCTTAGCCACGCTCACTATGCATAAAGTGCTTTTAATGAATAGTTCGTCTATCGTTCTTTACATATAAAAAAATCAAAAAAGCCTTTTGGAGGCGGCATTTCTTGCGGCAATGCCTGCTCACCCTACCTGCCAGCACTCCTTTTGTTGCGGAAATGGGCGCTGGCAGAACTGCCGGAGGCTATTTTGTTGGCGAAATGCCCGCTGGCAGACCTGCCCGAGGCTATTTTGTTGGCAAAATGCTCGGCGGCAGACCTGCCGCAGGCTATTTTGTTGGCGAAATGCCCGCCGGCAGACCTGACGGAGGACGTTTTGTTGGTAAAATGCCCGCCGGCAGCTACTACTCCGGCCTACTTGATGCTAGACTAAGAGACAAATTGGATTCTTAATTTTAAACAGTTTAAAAAAAACAACAGATTATGGCTACAAGAAGATTGCCTTACTCCAACGTTTCGAGGCAGCGCTCGCTAGAGGCCGCCGTGGCTAAGCAAGCAACCCTTGCCCCCGACCAGCAGTTATTATCCCCCACAGCTTCAGGCCGGCTTGCAGGCATTGCGCCACCGTTTACCAAGGCGATGGCTGTAAGCGCCGCCGCCGCCGCCAAGCAAATTGAGGCCACCGCTACAGCCAATATGGCAAGGGCTACCCTTAAAACCTATGTCAGTCATTTTCATCAGGTTTTTGGTCTCGGCGTGGTACGGGGCCTGCACACGCCCAACCAAAAGTCGTATTTCGGCTTGCCAGCATCGGGCGAAAGCTTGCCAGCATTGGGCACTGAGTCTGAAATACTGCAAGCGGCACAACATATAGTTGATGGCGATGAGCGGCGGATGGCCGATGGCGGTGTGGCCATGAGCAACCCCAGTACGGCGGAAGTGGGTGATGCTCTTGCGGATTTCAAATTGGCTATTGGCAACCAAACCAAGCTTAAGGACGCCTTCGACCGCTCGCAAGAAGCCGTACAGGCTTTGGTAGCCGAGGCGGACTCGGTGATAAAGCGGGTGTGGGACGAAGTAGAAATGAATTATAATGATGAGGCACCAGCCAGCAAGCGCCGCAAAGCCCGTGAATGGGGCGTCAATTATATATCGGACACTACCATTAGTATTGTGGTAGCCGTAACGGACCAAGCCACCGGCCTGCCCATACCCGGCGTACTGGTAGAGATTACCGAAACCGGCGACAGCCAACTGACCGAAGGTGATGGAACCGCCACTTTGGTAACTCATGCCATGGATGCCGCCAATCTGGTATTCAACTACGCTGGCTATGCAACTGCCAGCAAAGCGCTGGTGCTTGATAATGCCCAAGGCCAGTACACAGTAGCCCTGGCCATGGCGAAACTGTAGCTTGATTGTTTCCACAAAAATTCCAAGGGGCAGTTTAACGCTGTCCCTTTTTTTAATCAACCAATGTTTACTCAAATACGACGGGCCGCAACTAAACAAGGCGTCACCTTGTCTCACCGCTTACCAAACTTGTTAAACTATTGACTGCTCCATCGGAACAACCTTTCCTTATTAGCTATTCACATTCATCATTACCCATTAAAAAAAGGGCCGCCTCCTTTTGGAGACAGCCCTTTTTATATTTTGGCAAATCTTGGACCTATTTCTCTATCACCACCGTCTGTACCAAGTCACCAACCGACAGCTTGTACATGCCTGCTGCCAGGCTGCTGCTGAGGGTGAGCGTTTCGGTGGCGCTGCCGCCGTTGTGCTCCAGCACTTGGCTCATCACCTTATGGCCGGCTGCGTCGTGCAGTACAATGGTGTAGGTGCCCTTGGCAAGGTTGCTCAGTTGCAGCGTCAGCAAGCCGGTTTTCACCGGGTTTGGATAAACGGCAATGCTGCCTTGCTTGCCCCCTGTTTCCACCTTCATCACCTGGCTGTAGGCGGCCTTGCCGTCGGTGCCGATGCTCTTGATGCGGTAGTAGTTGGTGCCCTGTACCGGTGCTGCATCCAGCCAGCCGTAGCTGTTGCTGCTGCTGCCGATGGCTTTCACTGTTGTGGCCTTGGTAAATGAAGTGCCGCTTGTGCCCTTCTCTACCTCAAAGCCCTGCAGCTTCTGCTCGTTCACGGTCTTCCAGTCCACCTGTACGCCGCTGCCTTTCTGGTAGGCCTTGGCCGTAAGGGCCACTGGCAGGCTGCCGCCGTTCTTGAACACCACCTTGAAGCGGTTGGCTGCGGCAGAGGCGGCATCGGCTGTAACGCTGAAGCCCACTGAGCTGTAGCCGCCGTTCAGGCTGATGGGCGTCGAGGTCTTCAGGTAGCTGTCTTCCAGGGTGGCGGTGAGGCCGGCGGCCATGTTGGTGGCCCTGAAGCGGAAGGCATAGTTGCGGGCAGTGAGGTTGCCCAGGCTGATGTCCAGCACCTCGTCAGTGGTCACCTCTGGCAGCGCTTCCACCGTGTAGCGGGCGCTGTTGCGCACCAGTGCCATGTTCTCGTTGAAGTTGTTGGCCTTGGCCACGTCGTCCTTGTCGGTGCCCTGGTGGCTGTAGCTGCTGCTGAAGGCGGCAAGCACGCCGTCGGCATTCTTCAAGCCGGCTGTGCCGTTGTCAAGCTGCAGGTCGGCGCTGAACAGGGTGGCCGTTACAGGAGCCGGTGTAAATACCACTGGCACGCTGCTCGGGTTGCTCTTATCCGTTTCGCTGATGGTGAAAGAGCCGCCTGTGCCCATGGTGGCAGGCGTTACCAGAAATGCTTGCCCACTTTGGATATGTGTTACATTGGTAGGACCCTCATCTGTTGGGATAGATTGCCATACACCAACTACTTTTTTCACCAGTACATAGGCACCGTTGGTGCCGTTGTTGGCATCCCAACGCCAGAACTGTTCTTTGGCCACGCTGTTGTGGCTGTACACGCTGGCAAAGTCAATAGCCGAAGCATAAGGATTAGCCACCAGTTGGAAGGTGTCGGTGGTAGTAATGGTTGTTACTTGGTCACCAATGTTCAGTGTACCGGTTGGTGCAAGGGTGGTATTGTTTGGCGTGCCGGAAATTACTGAGCGGTCGCCACGTACAAACAACATATAGGCACGGTCAGCCTTGGCTGCCGTAAGTGTTTGGTTAGGTATGGGGAAGGTACCGTTGCTGGAAATGCTGCCCCATCCGCCAGAGCCGGCAGGGCTGTACCTGCGTATGCCCGAGGCGGTGTTGCTTACAGCGCTCCACCAGTCGAAGCCTTGAGCGGTGGCAGTTGCGCCGCTGGTGAAGGCATGGCCTGTAAGCAGGGTACCACGGCCATTGTTGGCTTCGCCGGTTGGTGCATTGGCATTGGCTGCCTTGCCATCGGCCCAGGCACCACGTACCGTTTGCGAACCAGTAACCGGTATGGTGAGCAGCCTCCACGAACGGCCAGATGCTGATGGGATATAACGTTCAACCGTAACGTTGGTGGCATTGGACAAGGTGCCGGTGATGGCGCCGATGTTGCCCGTACCGGTGGTGTTGGACACCACTGTAACTGGCTGGCCTGCAAAATCCGCACTGCCTGCTACGGCAAATACTTTATTGGCGTTGATGATGAATGCACTAGGGTTGCTCATGGTGAACGTTGTGCCTGATGCTACGGTAAAGTCCACGTCAAGGCTTGGCGTGCCGCTCGAAATACCTACATTCTGGTATTGGTTTGGCGGAGTGCCCAGCGACCAATGTGAACCATCGCTCCAATCGCCTGTACCAGTCCAGTTATTAGTACACTGCGACACCGTAAGCGTTTGGAAGGCTGAAACTGGTGCGCCGCAGCCGGTGCTCACAGTATAAGTAATATCAGTAGTGCCTGCAGCTAAAGCAGAAACAACGCCAGTCCCAGAAACCACTGTGGCAGTGGCCGGGGTTGTGCTGCTCCAAGCGCCGCCTGCGGTACCTGTGCTGGTATAAGTAGCCCCGCTGCCAATGCAAAGTGGGGTTGTGCCGCTTACTGTGCCGGCAGTTACGTTGGGTGAAACGGTGATAGTACCACTTAGGAATTGGTTGTTGCATCCTGGGCCAGCGGCGGTAACGGTATAAGGGAAACTTCCGCTAGCCGAGGGAGTGCCGCTGATAGTAAATGTACCACTGCTGAATACACCGGTAACGCCAGTTGGGAAACCGCCCGATGTAAGGGAAGCACTTGTAGCGGAACCGCCAATGGTGTAAACAATACTAGTAAGCGGTGAATTGATACACAAGGTTGGGCTAGCCGTGCCAGATGTAAGGCTCAATGTACCTTGAGCACATTCTGCGATAGCAAAACCATAGCCTGAGCCAATAGATGCTATGCCAGTAATAGAAGTAGCAGTACTGCTTGGCGTTCCGCTAACGGTGGTGGTAAACCAAGAGGCACCGTCGGTATAGCGAGATATAAAATTAGCTGGTGTTGCAGCGCCATCCACATTGCCACTAGGATAGTTGAAGGTGGCCGCATAAGAACTAATGCCGGTCATAGTGCCACCCAATGTCCAGTAGCGGTTTACGCTTTTGGCGTAGTTTAAGCCCGAGCCCGTTGGCGAGGTTAAATCGCCTGCGGTGGTATATACCCCAAAGCCTTCGCCCACGCCGGTAGTACCCACTGCGCTAAGGGTTACGGGTGCATAATCGGTACCATCGCCCACAGGGAAAAGGAAAGACGGGTTTGAAGCACTTACATAGCCTTTAATTAAACTGCCATTTACATAGCTAGCAGCACTGCCGCCAGATATGGAGCCGGCTACATTGATGGTTAGGCTGTTAACGCCAGTTGTGGTTACAAGACCCTTGGTAAGTGTAAGCACACCCGAAACTACCCTGCTGCCGGTTAAAGTAACTGCATTGGTACTCGAAGTTAAGTCAATCGTTACATTGGTAGGAACACCAAGGCCAGGTGATGTGCCAGCGCTGTTCCACTCGTTGCTTGTGTTGTAGTTGCCCGTATTGTAGTATAAGGTAGAATTGGCCCCATAAGTAGGCACATTGGTAGTGCTTGCGCCGGGCAACAATTTGTAAGTTCCATTAAAGGTGGTAAGGCCACTACCCACGGTAAAGGCGCTGCTGTTGGTAACGGTTACATTGGTACCAAATACCAAGGTGCCGCCGCTAGCAGAGGTAACGGTTTTTGAAGCCGTCAATGCAAAAATTCCACCAGCTATGGAAGACGTGATGTTCCGAACACCGCCCGTCGCTAAAATAGATCCGCCTGCATTATTCAGCGTCAGCGTTTGGCCGTTTAGGTCCAGTCCGCCTGCATTGATGATTTGGAGCACATTACCCGAGGTACTATTGATAACAACGTTTGTACCCGTAGCCAGTTTCGCATTGCCGCTTGTGGCTTTGCTCACTACGAGATAATCAAAAAATACGTTTCCGCCTCCAGTTTTGGTAATGGTTTGGTCGCCTGTGGCAGCGTTGAAAGTAACTGCCCGGCCGTTGTTTGTTACTGTAATAGCAGAACCAACTGTATAACTGCCGCCAATGGTTAAATCGCCACCGATGCTAGAGCCAAGACTTAAGTTGCCATCAGCTACCACATTGCCGCCCACATTTAGGGCTGCACTGCCCCCACTATAATCCATGTACAATGCCGAGCCTGAGTTGATGGTTAGGTTGCCACACACATTGGCGGTGCCGGCTGTAGGTCCGTTGATTGTCGTGTTATTAGTTATCAACACGTTGCTTGGTGTCACGCTGCTCGACCATTCAGGGCCACGGGTGACGGTGCCGCCGCTGCTGTAAGTGAGGGTATTACTAGCCGAAGGACAAGCATAAGTGAACGTACCGCAGCTTGAACCCCATTCGTAATTGGTGCCTAACACTATAGAACCAGTGTAAGTAAGGTTACAGTTGTTAATTATTTTACCAGCCAATGTAAAGGTGCCGGCAATGGTTCGGGTAATGCTACCGATATCTACACCTCCACCAGAATTTGAATTGATAATAGAGACATTGAAAGGAGGATTGGTGGAAGGCCAGTAGGTATGACTAGTGATGGGACCATAATAAACACCACTTGCATTTGTTAAATTGTATACCAATGAACTACCTGTCGCCGCATAAGTAAAGGTGCCACTAGCGAATCCTCCTTGGTCAATCTGAAAAGTCCCATTGACGGTAATACCGCCGGCAAACGAAGATGTTGCAGCCCCAAGCCGCAAGATGCTCCCACTATTCACCGTAACCGCACCTGAAATAGTAGGGGCATATAAAAACTTAACACCACCGGTGAGCCCCGTACTTGTATTACTGATAGTTATTGCCTCGCTGCCACCAAAAGTTAAGGTTCCTGAATTGGAAACTGTTTGCGCAGAAGTGCCGCTAAATGCCAATGTATTTGCTGCCGATGGACTAAACGCCAAACTTGCTCCGGAAGCCACAGACAGATTTCCTTTGATGGAAATTGTACTCCCTGTTGAACTTAAGCTAACCGTTCCTGATGTTACGGTCAAGTTATCCATACTTACAGCCGCTGCCGAAGCGCCGGTAACGGTGGAACTGCCTGTTCCTGCAAATTCTAGATTTGCATAAGTTCGTCCGGACAAAGAAGGAGTGATGCCCGCCCCAGTGATTTTATATAGACTGCCAGCATTAAACACAACAAGAGATGAGGGCTGTGAAAGTTGGAAAGGATTGGCGCCGGTCGAGTGTATATATGTTGACCCGGATTGAAAGACCACGCCGCTTGCCGTACCGGAGCTACCAAAAGCACCGCCCGAACTTGTACCTTGGGTAAACACGGCTCCGGAGCCAAAAACAAGTGCCCCCGCAGCAGCAGAGGTAATTATATGTGGATTAGACCCGTTTCCCAGTGTAAAAGTGCCGTTTACGAGGCCCGTAGCCGATGCTCCAAGCGCAATAGTATAGGTGCTGCCCGATGTAGAAAACGTTGAACCATTTTGAATAATGAAGTCATCGCCCGTAAGTCCAGCAATGTTCCATGTCCTCGTTCCACCTAATGCCATCGCAACATTTACATTGTTTTGGAACTTGATTTGCCCATAGTTCGTTGTGGCGCTGGAAGGTGACGTAAGGGTGATGTTGCCTATTTGAGCACCTCCTGTTGAACTGATGTCGCTACCATCAAAAATAATTTCATCAGATGTGGTGAACGTGACTGCAGAACCGTTGGCGGTTCCTCCCAGCCCTGCCGATGAAACAGTACCAGCATTACCCAGCGTCCCTGATGTGCCACCCACCCAATAATAAGTGGTTGCAAACCCACATTGGACTGCTAATGATGCAACAAGAAAGAATAAACATTTCTTCATAATATAACCGTTTTTAAAAAAGTGATTTTTCATACTCAAAAATTATCTATTAATAAAAAATCTACATACACTTGTCTATATAGAAAAAAGGTTTGGATACAAACAGATAGCCCCCTTGGCCAACGCCACCTCACCATATAGTAGGCACCTACACTGATTACCAAAAAAATTTAAACACAGGTTATGAGAACAATCTCATAATATATTTATTTACAATAAAATAGATTTTATTTAATCCACTAAAAACAAGACGACAAGCAGCACACTAAACAAGATCTTCAATAGCCAATCGTTCGCCAATCACAAGTTCAATTTACAAATAAAGAATTTGCAGAAAGCGAATGTAAAGACATTCGGTAATCAAAAAACATATTTTTCAAAAAAAAGACGCTTTTCTACAATATTTTCTTCAACGGCGTCATTGATAGTGACAAGTTAACTCACATTAGAAACAGTCTGATGCAGTTAATTAGTCAGTAGCCTAGCCTGCTTTGTTCCTTGCATTGATTTGACTAGTAATAAAATAAGATTCAGGCATGTAGAAGTAGCACTACGAGAAATTTTTCAGGGTCAAAGTGTGGCAATAGAATTCGCAGCATCGTGCAGCAAATATTTTATCCACCCGCTGTGTGTAATTTTAGCAGGATTCCCTTACATTTGCAGCCCTTTCACAAACAGCAGGCATGGTGGCCTGTTGGTGAACAGAAATCATCAGCCGGCGTTACACCGGTTATTTTGTAAGAAAAAAGAGGAATAGCAAAATTAATCAGTCATGAAACGTACTTTCCAACCATCCAACCGTCGCCGCAAAAACGTTCACGGTTTCCGTAAGCGCATGCAAACTGCCAATGGGCGCAGGGTGCTGGCTAGCCGCCGTGCCAAAGGCCGCCACAAGCTTACTGTAAGCGACGAAAGCAAATTGAAATAGAATTTCCTAGCTCCCAAAACTGGGCAACCGGAAGAAAATACATACTAAGCTCCACATGCGTGTGGGGCTTTTTTTGTTGACCACATGCCAGCTCCAATTTTCTGGAACCAACATTTACAATTAAAGAAAATCGGCAATTCGTATTACTCGGCCGCCTTCAAACTTAAATCCAAGCTTTTGGCCTGATGTATGAGTGCACCTACGCTTATGAAATCAACCCCCGTTTCAGCATAGCTGGTAATGTTTTCTAAATTAATGCCCCCGCTTGCCTCCGTTTCGCAGGATTTATGAATGATGGTGAGGGCTTCGGCAATGGTGGCTGGCTGCATATTGTCCAGCATTATCCTGTCCACTTTTTGTGTGGCTACGGCAAGCCGCACATCATCTAAGGTTCTTGTTTCCACTTCTATTTTAAGGCCGGGCTTTTGGTGCTGCACGTAGTTATAGGCTTTTTCAACCGCCTGTACAATGCCGCCGCAAAAGTCGATGTGGTTGTCCTTCAGCATAATCATATCGTAGAGGCCAAAGCGGTGATTGACTGCCCCGCCTATGCGAACCGCCTCTTTTTCCAACAGGCGGAAGTTGGGGGTGGTTTTTCGGGTGTCCAATATGCGGGTGTTGTAGCCGTTCAGTTTTTCTACATACAAGCGGGTAAGGGTGGCAATACCGCTCATTCGCTGCATACTGTTGAGCACCAATCGTTCACACTTCAAAATGGTATGTACTGTGGCGGTCACTTCAAAAGCCACTTCACCATATTTCATGGCTTCTCCGTCCTTTTTAAATGGCTTCAATATGGCTGTAGGTTCTACCAACCGGAAAATTTTTTCTGCAACCGCCATGCCAGCCAGTACGCCGTCTTGTTTTATTTTGAGCACAGCCTTGCCCATTTTATCAGCCGATATGCAACACAGCGTACTGTGGTCGCCATCGCCCACATCTTCGGCCAAGGCTTCTTTTACTAGGTGTGCGAGCTTGCTATCGAAATCTTCTGGTGAAATCATTTGATAAAAATAAAGATGTATTTCTTGCCGAATTTATGCCCAGGTCAGCTTTCCGTATCTGTCACTTTTCGGCTTATTAACGGCTTGCTTGTGTTACTGGTCTTCCGCCATTAAAGTTGCTATTTTATTCTTCAGCATGGCAAACTCAGCTTTATCGTACAAACGGGTCAAAAATACGATTCGGCCTTCTTTGTCCATCACCACGTTTCGGGTAACGCCCGCACCATCGGCGGCAAATCGGTAAAAAATGCTACCGTCGCTATCGAGGGACAGCGGATAGGTTATCTTCATTTGCCTTGCAAACCGCTTCACGGTGTCAGGGCTTTCTTTAAAATCCACACCCATCATTGTCAGCCCCTTGTCTTTGTATTTTCTCCAAATTTCATGTTCCAGATGAGGCATTTCTTGCCTGCAAACCCCGCACCAACTGGCTGTAAACTGCAGCAGCACCACTTTGCCCCGCAATTGTTGTAAGGTTTTTACTTCTCCGTTTACAAGCCGAAAAACAAGATTACCAGGCAATGTATCGCCTATATTTACAATAAAGCCCCGGTTTTGTACACTGGCTGTATCCTGCGCCCATAATGCATTGCTTATGGAAATAATCAGCCAAACGAGCAACCCTTTTTTCATGTGTCAGTAAATTAAACGGTATTTGAACTTACATACATTGATAAACATTGGAACAAATGATGAAGTTCCAATCTTCCTTAGCTTTCGACTTTTATTTTAAACACATCTTTCAGTGCCTTTTTTGCGGCATGGTAGCCACACATGCCATGCACTCCCCCACCGGGCGGCGTGCTGCTGCTGCAGATGTACAAGCCCTTTGCCGAGGTTTTGTACGGCGACCAACGCAGGGCGGGCCGGGTGTACAGTTGCCGTATATCCAATATGCCACCGTTGATATCGCCGCCTACATAGTTGTTGTTGTAAGATTCCATTTCGGCAGTATTCATGGTATGCCTTGCCAGTATCCGGTCTCTAAAGCCTGGGGCGAACCGTTCCACTTGCCGCTCTATCATATCCGTCATGTTTTTAATGGATCCGTTGGGCACATGGCAGTAGCCCCAGGCTACCTGTTTGCCCTGCGGTGCCCGGCTAGCATCAAACAAGCTTTGCTGGGCCAGCAGTACAAAGGGCTTTTCGGCATCTTTGCCCAAATGCGTTGCTTGCTCGCTGGCCACAATTTCTTGCATCGAGCCGCCTATATGCACGGTGCCAGCCTGCCGGCATGCCTCAGCAGCAAAGGGGATGGGGCCATCCAATGCCCAATCCACTTTAAACACGCCCATGCCGTATCGGTATTTTTCAAGCTGCCACTGGTAAAATGCCGAAAACCGGTGGCCGGCAATTTGCAGCAGTTGCTTGGGCGTTATATCGAACAATACAGCATGTGCACTTGGCAATTGCTTCATAGACTGCACATATACACCCGTTTCAATAGTGCCGCCAAGTGATGTAAAATAAGAAGCAAGCGCATGGGCAATTTGCTGCGACCCGCCTGCAGGTATGGGCCAGCCGCCAGCATGGCCAGCGGCCATAAGTACCAGCCCAATGGCCGAAGTGGCCATATTGCCCAGAGGCTGTAATGAATGGGCCGCCATGCCAGCCCACAAACCCCTTGCTTCTTCGGTAGCAAATTTTTTGGCTAAATAAGTAGCGGGTGTAATGGCATTTAGGCCAAAGGAAGCCATTACCACAGGATGGTTAGGCATTTGTAGGGGGCCTAATATATCCGGCATCAGCTTATCCCAATTTGTAACAATGGGCGTCACCAAATTTTGGTAGGCTGCGGCGTCGGCACCCAGCGCATTAGCCGTATCGGCAATAGAACTGGCCAAAAAAACAGCTTTGCCACTGTCGAACGGATGGGCTGCATGCAAAGCAGGCATTACATATTGCAGGCCATGCTGCTGAAGGGGGAGCCTGCTAAAAAACGGGGAGGCCGCCGCCATTGGATGTATGGCAGAGCAAATGTCGTGCTTGAAACCTGGCAGGGTGAGTTCGGCAGTGCGAAGGCCTCCGCCAATGCTGCTTTTAGCCTCCAATAGCAGCACGCTAAGTCCTTGCTGTTGCAATAAAATAGCAGCCGCCAGCCCATTGGGGCCGCTGCCTACCACCACTGCATCGTAATCCCGTTTTTCCATGCGTTGCATTTGCGGCAGCGAAGCTAGTTTGTAAACTGCACATTTATGCCTGCAAGCCAAAGCGCTTGCACCGTCCAAATTAAATTAACCAATAATTGGGCAATTGGCCGCAATGCTTCATTTTTGTAAGAACCGATATCTAAACTGTTATCATTAAAACCGCTATATGAAATACATCGCTTGTATAATGTTGTCCTCTTGCTGGTTCGTAATTGTTGCAGCGGCCCAAGGAAACTTGCAAGAACAGACGAAACCTATTGTGGATGAAGGAAAAGCCCTTTACAGGTCCGAGATGGCCTCTTGGTACGGAACAGACATAATACTTGAAAAAATAGCGGACTCAAAATTAATTGGAGGCTATTTTTCTTATACCGCTGAGGGAACAGCAACTAGTGTATTTTACTCCAAAGAAGACACTCCAAAGGTGATTGGCACAGTGGAATTTGACGAAACGTACAACCTTAAAAATGCCAAAGTCAGCCTTGCTGTAAGAGACTTTACCAAAGATGAATGGCCACTTTATGTGATAAGGAAGAAGGCCCATGATTTAGTGAAGAGTGATACGCTTTTTAAGAAGTACGAAAACACTGATATGAATCTGATACCCATTATCAGCAACGGGGAAAAGAAGGTGTATGTTCTTACCGGACCCAAAAAATCTGGCGTAGTTATTTTTGGCAACGACTACCTGCTGTTATTCAACGATGACAATGAACTAGTCACCAAAAAGCAGTTACACAGAAACATTCTTCCGCAAGAATATGGACAGGAAAAGAAAGGCAGTCAAACCGTTGGCGGCATTCATTCGCATCAGCCCGAAACAGGAAACTTTATTACAGCCACGGATATCTGCACGCTGATGTTGTACGAAAAAATGGCACATTGGAAAAGCTATGCCGTTGTTTCTGAAAAATATATGTCGCTCTGGAACTGCGAAACAAATACCTTAATAACGATAGCAAGATAAAATCGTTGAAAGTGTGGGTTAATCAAGTAAGCCCGATTCAGTCTATTCCCCAATTATACGTTGCTTTTTCAAGCTTTTGCCAATTGCAGTTTAACTTGCGGCCATGAAAAAAGCAATACTTGTAATAATGGACGGTTGGGGCATTGGCAAAGTGCCTAGTGCCGATGCTATTTTGGCTGCCAACACGCCTTTTGTGGATTCATTGTATTCTAAATATCCTAATACCACCCTTACCACTTTTGGCGAGGCCGTGGGCCTGCCCGATGGGCAAATGGGCAACAGCGAAGTGGGGCACCTGAACCTTGGCGCCGGCCGCATTGTGTACCAAGAGCTGCAACGGATAAATGTAGCCATCCGTGATGGTCATTTTGAGAAAAACGAAGTATTGCTGAATTCCATACAATATGCCAAAGACAGCAACAAACCACTGCATCTTATAGGCCTGGTAAGCGATGGTGGCGTGCATTCGCACACACATCATATAAAAGCCATTACCACGCTTTGCAAAAAACAAGGACTTCACAATGTGATTATACATGCCTTTACCGACGGCAGAGATTGCGACCCCAAAAGCGGCTTGGGATTTTTAAAAGATTTGCAGGCGCACTTGGACATTACCGTGGGTAAAATTGCCACCGTTACTGGCCGATACTATGCCATGGATAGGGACAAGCGCTGGGAGCGGGTGAAGCTTGCTTACGATGCCATGGTAAACGGCGTGGGAGAAGTAACCAACGATATTTTTAAGGCAGTACAAGACAGTTATGAGGCAGGGGTGACAGATGAATTTATTAAGCCCATCATCAATGGCAACCTTGGGGCAGATGATGCCCGCATTAAAAGCGATGAAGCACTTATTTGCTTCAATTTCCGTACTGACCGCTGCCGGGAAATTACCCAAGTGCTCACGCAGCAGTCTTTTCCCGAGCAAGGCATGCACCCGCTGAAACTGCACTACACTACTATGACAGAGTACGACAAAACCTATGTGAATGTGCATGTGATGTTTGAAACCGATAACCTAAACAATACATTGGGCGAGGTAATTGCTGCGCAGGGGCTAAAACAAATCCGCATTGCCGAAACTGAAAAGTACCCCCATGTCACTTTTTTCTTTAGCGGTGGCCGGGAGGCCATTTTCGATGGCGAAACCCGCCTCATTGCGCCTTCGCCCAAGGTGGCTACTTACGATTTGCAGCCCGAAATGAGCGCTAATGACCTAGTGAGCCTGCTGCTACCCGAAATAGCAAAAGAAGAGGCGGCATTTATTTGCCTAAACTTTGCCAATGCCGATATGGTCGGGCACACGGGCGTATTTAGTGCTTGTATAAAGGCAGCCGAAACAGTGGACCATTGTGTTGAGCAAATAGTGACCGCCTCTTTGGCGCACGGCTACACAGTTTTCCTTACAGCCGACCATGGTAATAGCGACTACGAAATAAACGAGGACGGCAGTCCTAATACGCAACATAGCTTGAATCCAGTGCCCCTGTTTGTAATTGACAATGAATGGCATGGCACACTAAAGCAAGGTAAACTTGGCGATATTGCACCTTCCATCCTTACCATGATGGGCATTGCATTGCCAAAGGAAATGACGGGTGATATTTTAGTATCGCCATAGCTTATTAAAAAATAAACGAGAGCCGGATTTGTGTTACGCATTTGCCGGCTTTATTTTTTTCCCCAACAAAAAAAAACAGCATGGAAGTGAAAGAAAAAGCCGAGCAACCCGCCCCGCAGGTAAAAAAACGGCGGTGGCTAAGGATAGCCTTGAATTTGGCATTGCTGGCATTTATTGGCATTCAGTTTGTGCAGCCCGATAAAAACAACACCGATGTGTTGTCGAGAAACGACATTAGCCAAGTGGTACACATGCCCGATTCTGTAACGCAACTCCTAAAAATAGCCTGCTACGATTGCCACAGCAACAATACCAACTACCCTTGGTACACCAACATACAGCCAATTGGCTGGTGGATGAAAGACCATATCGACGAGGGAAAGCAGGAACTGAATTTCAACGAATTTGCGGCTATACAACCCAAGAAAGGTAAAACAGCGCTGCAGCGTCAAATACATAAATTGGAGGAAATAAAAGAATCGGTAGAGGAAGGCTATATGCCGCTTAATTCTTACTTGTGGATACATACGGATGCCAAACTCTCTCACAAGCAAAAGAAAATAATTATGGACTGGGCAGATAGCTCACGAAAATCGCTAACTTTACCCATAGGCACGGCGCAATAGTTAGAAAGCTCCCCGCCGCTCCGGTTTCAGGATTGAACCACTTGCTGAATAATAATTGTACATCGACAGTCGTTTTAAAATAAAAATAGTTTCAAGGGAATAAATTTTGAAACCCAACAGCACTGATGCAGCATTTTCTGAAAAGAAATGTCTGTTTAAGTGTATAGTTGACACATCAACGTACATGACCGAAGATACCATCATAGCAGGTTGCATAAACAAAAGTCCGCTTGCCCAGCGGGAATTGTACAGCAGGTATAGCCCCAAAATGATGGCTATATGCTACCGCTTTGCACACAGCCGGGAAGATGCCGAGGACATTTTGCAAGAGGCATTTGTAAAAGTGTTTAAAAACATTGATACGTATGAAAACAAGGGTCCCTTTGAAGGCTGGCTAAGAAGAATAATTGTACATACCTGCATTAATGTGTTGAAACGGAACAAGAAATTTAAAGACCATGTGGAGTATGAGGAAGTGGATGAGGGCATGCTGAAAATGAAGGAAAGTGTGTACTCGCTGATGCAGTCGAGGCAGATTGTGGAATGCATCAGGCTAATGCCAATTGGCTACCGAACGGTGCTGAATTTGTACGCTATAGAGGGGTACAGCCATCGGGAAATTGGTGAGATACTCGACATTGAAGAAAGTACCAGCCGAAGCCAGTATACCAGGGCCAAGGTGCTGCTGGAGCAAATAATGATGAAGAAACGTGTTATAGAAAATCCAGAAGAGAAATTTGGTTTAACAGCGGCATTTTAATAACGGAGCTGACAACCAAAGACTATTGACTGACTGACTACTGCTTAAAGAAAAACAACCAACCGGCTGTGAAGTCAGGCACTTTCTATTCTTGATGATAGTAAGTAAAAACTGAAATGAAGAAGGATTTTAACCTTGACGATTTTGAAAGTTTCCTATCCGATTCGGTAGAGGAACACCGGATGTATCCGTCGGATAGGGTTTGGCGAAATATTGACAATGAACTGCATGAAAAAAAGCGTTGGCCGGCACTTACCTTTTTTTCAATCCTGTTTGGCTCCATTATAACCGTAGGCATTGTACTTATACAGCCCAATAAAAACCTGTTTACGATCAATATACCTGCTCAGGCCGCTGGTAATGCAGGCGCCAAACAATTATCAGCCACCACTGCTTCCCCCACCGAAACCAATGCGGCGGCTAATGGCCCGCAACAAGTGGATATAGGCTTTAGCAGTTTCGGCGTGGCTTCCACTACCGGCCAGCAGCAAGCAGCTTATCCCATTAGCGATGTAAACAAAGCTGGAACGGACTATTATGTGGCAGAGGCTGATTGGGCGCTGCAGCACGCTATTGAAACAGCAATAAGCACAACAAAAGCAAGTTTAGGTAATGCGGAGTTCAGTATTGGGCAAGCCAACCGGGCATCAAAACCTGACGATGCGTATGCCGATATTGCCGGGTCAGGCGAAATCATTGGCAGCAGCTTGGTATCCGTTACCCAAAATCAACTGCCAACGGTAAATATGCCGCTTGTAACGGTTGCTAATAGCGTTGCACGCCTTCCTGTTGCAAAAAATATTATCACCAAAAAGAACAGCATATTTGCCTTGGCAAAAAAGGCACCGGCGCAGCGATGGTCTTTTACCATGTATGCTACTCCGTCGTACAGCTACAGAATTTTAAAGGAGGTGAAACGGGAAGACAAAGACTTGCCTGTTTCGGGGCCCGTATCGCCCAGTGTAACCCTTGATGTGAATGACTTTGTGCGGCATAAGCCACGGTTAGGCCTGGAGGCTGGGGCTGGATTTATTTACAATGTAACCCAGAATTTTAGGATAAAAGCTGGTTTGCAGTTTAATTATAGGCACTACGCCATCGAAGCTTATGCTTCTTCTTTTCAGGCTACCACTATCCTGCTTAACCAAGGCAGCACCACCGAATCGCTTGTTGGCTTCACATCCATCAGCAATAGGCGTAGCCCACGCCCACTCACTGTTTCCAACCAATATTGGCAGGTAGGCGTGCCAGTTGGGTTCGATATGAAACTTAGCAAATGGAAACGGCTGAATGTATTTGTGGGGGGAACCATTCAACCAACATACCAGTTCAACAAAAACAACATCTACCTGTTATCTAGCGATTATAAAAATTATATACAAAAGCCGGAGCTGATCAGGGTTTGGAATATCAACACATCTATTGAAGCGTTTTTGGCCTATAAAGTTGGTAAAGGCATCACCCTACAAGCGGGGCCACAAATGCAATACCAAATGCTGCCAGGGTCAATTGACCAATATCCAATCCGTGAAAATCTGGTGAACTACGGCGTAAAAGTGGGGATTGTTAAAATACTAAAATAATTACGTTTTTTCTCGCAATTTTGAGCCACTAACAAATTTAGTGGCTTTTTTTTATGGTAAAATACCTGGCAATATTTAGCATGGCGGCGCTGTTTGCCGCCTGCGGCGATAAAGCAAAAAATTCGAAAGACGGCAGTGTAGCCGAAGTGGATTCATCGGCAAACCAACCGCTGTACCCTTATCCTGAATATATAAAAAGCCAGATTGCGTATGTGGACAGCACCCCGCTTGGCATTTTAAAGCTTCTGTATGAAAATGGGAAACTAGTGGATTCCGGCTACATTGACCGTAATCAATTTCATTTGTTGGCAAAAGAATTTTCGGAACCGGACCTGAACAATAAGCAGTACCGACCCCATTACACAGAAAAATCTTTCCAGGATTTAACGATAAATACCATTACCTTTTCCATTACTGCCAAAGATGCTGCCTACCCCATAAAACAAGCAGATGTATTGCTTGACCCGAACAGCCAACGGGTTAAAAACGTGATTATAAAAAAGCACACAACAGGATCCGACAGCAGCGAAATAAAAAACCTGCTATGGGTAAATAATATGAATTTCCAAATCAATTCCTCGGTCACAAAAAAAGATGGCTCCACAACGGAACGGACATTAAAAATAATTTGGGACAAGCCGATGAAAGAGTATTAGTTGCTATTTATAATCAGCCATTGCCGGGAACGTCTTCTATTGCAGGGCCACCGATTCTATAGTATGCAACTAACCTCGTCGCCACAGTCCTGCTCACCAACTTTTCGCACAAAAAGTCAGCACTCCATATTCACGATTCTCTATTATGACCTCCGAATCATTCAGGAAAATTGCAAGCGATATTCCGCATCAACCCGGTGTGTATAAATATTTTAATGCTGCCAACGAGATTATATATGTAGGTAAGGCTAAGGATTTAAGAAAACGGGTGAGTTCATATTTCAACAAAACCTTTGCCGGCTATAAAACCCACGAACTGGTGCAACGCATCCATCGTATAGAATTTACGGTGGTAAACAGCGAGCAAGACGCCTTCTTTCTCGAAAATGCGCTGATTAAAGAGTTGCAGCCAAAGTACAATATCGACTTAAAAGACGACAAATCCTATCCCTACATCGTAATCAAAAAAGAGCCATTTCCCCGTGTGTTTCTTACCCGAAGCAAAATAGCCGACGGCAGCGAATATTTGGGGCCTTTTACATCTGTGGCCAAAGTGCGGGAGTTGCTAAATTTTATAAAGCAACATATACAGTTGCGAACCTGCAAACTGCCCCTTACCGACCGGAATATAAAGGCCGGAAAGTTTAAAGTATGCCTTGAATATCATTTAGGAAACTGCAAGGGTCCTTGCGCAGGCTATCAGTCCCAAGACGACTACACAGAGGGCTTGCAGCGCATTAAGCAGGTGCTTAAGGGCCGCCTTACAGAGGTTACGCAATATTACAGGCAGCAGATGCAGCAACAGGTAGCCATGTTGGAATTTGAAAAAGCCGAAATAACCAAGAAAAAGCTGGAGCACTTAGAATCGTATCAATCCAGGTCGGTTATTGTAAGCCAGCATCTAGGCGATATTGATGTGTTCTCCATCTATAAAAACAACGACATTGCCTATGTAAACTACCTGATGGTGCGCAACGGCACTATTGTACAAACCCACACATTGCAACTAAATCCCCATTTGGACGAAACAGATGCAGAAGTGCTGTCGTTTGCCATTTTACGCATCCGAGACGTGTTTAACAGCGATGCTCAGGAAATAGTAGTACCCATCGAGATTGAATACCCCGCTTCCAACACAACTGTGACGGTTGCAAGGGCCGGCGAAAAGAGGAAATTGCTCGACCTGTCCGAAAAGAATGTAAACATTTACATAGATGAAATAAAGCGAAAGCGCATGCTCCATCTAGAAGATAAAACCGAAAGTGAGCGGCTAGACGTATTGGAAGAATTACGACAGGCATTGCAACTCCCTGAAATGCCGGTGCACATAGAATGTTTCGACAACTCAAATTTTCAGGGAAGCTATCCGGTTTCGGCCATGGTTTGTTTTAAAGACGGGCTGCCATCAAAAGCCGACTACCGCCGGTTTAATGTAAAAACAGTGAAGGGCATTAATGATTTTGCCACTATGAAAGAAGTGGTTTACCGCCGCTACAAGAGGCTTTTTGAGGAAACGCAGGATTTTCCCCAGTTAGTGATTATTGATGGCGGTAAAGGGCAACTCAGTGCTGCGCTAGAAGCTATCCACGAACTGAATCTTGCAGGGCAAATGACCTTGGTAGGACTTGCAAAAAATGAAGAAGAACTGTTTTTTGAAGGCGACCAAGAATCGATAAAACTATCATGGGATAGCGAAGGCCTTAAGTTGATAAGGCGGATAAGGGACGAGGTGCACAGGTTCGGCATCACTTTTCACCGCAACCAACGCTCAAAAGGCACCTTTAAAAACGAACTCGAAACGATCCCTGGTATCGGAAAAAATACTGCCACACAACTGTTGAAAACGTTCAAGTCTGTAAAAAGGGTAAAAGAAGCAAGTGTGGAGCAAATTGCGGAAGCCATTGGTAAGAGTAAGGCAACCATAGTTCATACCTACTTTCGCCCAGCCAATGGCGAGGCCAACTCAATGAATGAACTGTAAAAAAAGAAAAGCCGATTCAAACGAACCGGCTTTTGCTTTATAAACTTATGATTGATTAGTATGACCATTGGTCTTGCTCCCAATCGAAAATGGTGTTCTTGATGTTTTCACCTTCCAGTAACCTGTGAATAGGATCTGGAATATAGGCACGTAATGCTACATCACGTGGGTTGTTCAAAGTAGATTTGACAATGACACTAGAATAGTAACGGCTTTCAAAAATGTCTTCCCAACTAGTCCTCATAGCCATATTCTTTGGGTTGTAAGCTTCATGCTTAGCCAAAAATGGACGAACATCGGGATAATAAACCCAAAACATGGGCATAACCGCTTTGCCACCTAAAAAATCTTTTTCCTTAATAGGTGCAATTCCCAATGTGCGAAATTGCATGGTCGAAGTTTCCCTGTCAAATATTACTTCTTGTTTAATCCTGAAACCAACAATTGAACGAAGGTCGAATTCCTCAACTATCGTCACAGTTTTCATAATCCCCTTAGTGCCATCAGGATCTTGATCCATATCTGGTACTTCTATTGTTTGGGCTGTTCCGGTAATGTCTTTTGCAATATCTGATATAGTTAAAGGGGTAGTAAACCTATCATTGTCAGCACTAAAAGCAGTAACATCACCGTCTCTTATATGTTGCAATAGTATAAAGAAAAACGATTGACTTCCATTATCGTCCTCCCCTTCATAATGAAAAAACTGATTCATTTTTTCATAAATCATGATGTCTTTGATGAGTACTTGCTTATATACCTGGTCATCAATCCTTAAAATATCATAAGCTAACGGAGTTTTCTCAGCAACCAAATCACCAATCACCGTTGTTCCCGGCCTCATTGATTTTACAGCCTTTGGCACCAGACCGGCTCTTGTTGTAGAATCCATGGCTTGCTGCTGAGCAGCGAGGATAGCTGTAGAATCCACAACTGGCGCCGGGGGCGCTTCCGCTACGGTCGGGGTATTACCTTTCCGGTTTGTATTTTTTTTGCGTGCTGAGGCTTTCTTTTTTTGAGAAAATCCGACCTCGGGCATTAAAACACTGATTGATAAGAACAGCGCCAAATAACCAATTACTCTTTTCATAATACTGCTTTCTAAATTACTTACTGCAAGGTATAAAACAAATCACCCAACTTATAATCACTACCGTCTGGGCCCTTAGCATGGATATCATAGATACCAATTGCACTACCGGGTTTTGCACTCATCAAGAAACCAACACCTGTAAACCCTGGGCCATTCACTTTTTGCTCTTTTGGTTCACCGCTTACATAACCACCTACCGTGTACCCGGTTATAGTAAATCCGGCAGGGAATTCAGAATCTTCCAAGATGGCTCTGACACCACCCATTGCTTTAAATGCAGCAGCAGATACCTTTCCACTTTTTAGACTTCCAACCATGGGAGTTGGTGGAGGCAATTTCTTGCAACGAATATCAAAAGTGAACGACTTACCTTCTCCTGCGATAGTAATTTTACCCATTCCTAGGCTCGATACTTTCGCTATGTAGTTATCGCCGCCAACATTAGTCAAGGATCCTTTATCAAATGAAACTCTAATTTGTTCTTTCTTTAATGACCCCGCACTCAAGGTTACAGGATTGTCAACACCGGCATACATCACATTCATCTTAGAAAGGAATATTGACGCACCAGATGCTTGGCCTACGGTATATGATACTTTGGTCGTCTTTGTCATTACTTGGCCAGTGTTCGGATCTTTGAAAGATACAGAAATGGGAACTTCGCCGCCGGTGCCGCCAGAAACCTGTGTAGTGTAGCGGGCAAAGCCACTGTCATTGGCCACTTGTGACGAGCCACCGATGCTGATGGTAGGCTTGGCAGCAGAACTGAAAGCACCAATACCAGCTTTTATTTCTAAGGTTTGACCAGGTAACAGGTAAGTAGAACTTTGGCTAGTCAATATTTCGAACTTATCCAAAATAACTTCTACTTTACCGATTTGCGCTTGGCAATAATCGGCCACTACGTTGCTGGAGCGCAATACGTCATTCTGAAACTTGCTCAAAATGGTGATGGCAGCCACAGACGGTGTCATGTGGAAATAAGTGTTGGTCCATGGGTCGTTGCTTTTGGCACCTTCACCTTCTGTAGGTACAGTTAGGTCCAAAGGAAATTTAGGCAACTTTTTTCTTACCGTATCAGGTACAGTGTTGGCCAAGTCGCTCAGATATTTTTCGAGTTCACCGTAGAGCTTCTTGCCATAGCCTTTTTCACCTTCTGCACTTCCGAAAAGACGGGTAGGCGCATCCAAATCATCTTCCTTATATTCTTCTTTGCCGTCTTCCATTTTAAGACCAGAGGCTTCCTTCAATTCCTTTTTATAATTGTCAATTGAAGCAACCATTTTAGCTGCCAAAGAAATAGCGGCTTCTGCTCTTGGCCTCCAAATTTTTACTTTTTCAGCTTTGCTTGGGTCTTTCTCTTGCTCGGCAAGGGAACTTGAGATAGTAGCATTGGCACCGTTAATAACGCCATTTGAATTTAAAAGGCTGTTATCAACCACTTTAAAAGCGTGTAAGATTTCGCTAGATACGTTCAAAGCCAATAGGGCAGTCAACACCAAGTACATCAGGTTGATCATCTTTTGCCGTGGCTCCTTAGGTAAAGACATAATTATATGTGTTTAACAAATTAAAATTTATGTTTAAAAAATCGACGATTCCCTGATTATCCTATAACTGAAATCATCTTAGTTTATTGTAAAAAAGGGAAATGTTTTTTCCCTTTTTTACAATAATATACAGTTCAGCTATTAGCGGCCAGACATTGCAGACAACATGTTGCCATACACTGTGTTCAGGCTGCCTAAGTTTTTGCCTAATAATGCCATTTGTTCTTGTGCCTTTTGAGCGTCGGTTACACTGCCTTGCATAGCTTGGCTAGCGGCGGCCAAATGACTGTAGAAGTTGTTCATTGCTTTCAAATGATTGTTAGTGTCTTGCAACTCTAACTCATAGATAGCATTCAGAGAACCCAAGTTTTTGGTAAGTACCTGTACTTGGCCGTGGAATTGTTTTGTGCTTTCGCTAGCATCGCTAAAGCTCTGCATGGTAGCTGCGCTTTTAAGCATAGAATCTTTCATGCTGTTCATCGCATCAGATGCGCTTTTTGTGCTTGCAGTAAAGTCGCCGGTCGATTTAACAACGTCGCCAATTTCGCCCATTTTGGTAACGGTGGTACCAAGCTTTTGAAAGCCAGAGCTCAATTTTTGAAGATTGGTTGGAGTAATGTCAGCTTCATGCAACATTTTGTCCAAAGACTTCAAGGCAGGATTTCCTGACTCTAAGGCACCACCACCAACTGGAACAGGGGCCGAAGGAGGAGGTGGAAGGAATGCGTACACAAGGAAGATAGCGGCCTCGGTAAGAAGACCGATTGTAAGCATTGTGTTTGCGATAGATAAGTGAAGAATTTTAGCCCATGCACCGAAGATTACTACTGCGGCACCTACGCATACGAAAACGTTTACAATAACTTCTGTTTTTCTGTTAACACCTGCCATAAAGTTGGTTTTTGAAAAATTGATTTTTATTTTAATGAATGATAAGACAACCTTTTAGCCCTTAAGGACTATGCATACTTACTAATATTTACAACAATTATTTTTTCTTGTTGGCGCCAAAATATGGCAAATCGATACAGGTACGGAAACCGATATAAGACTTAGCAGAGTCTTGGTACTCGTAGCTGCGGGTGCTGGTTTGCAAGAAGTAACCAATGTCTTTCCAGCTACCACCCCTGATTACTTTCCGTTTCATACGTGGAGGGTCAGAATCTTTTGCATCGTAGCGAACGTCAGGGTTCATATCGTGCTGAAAATTATAGCTTCCTTCGTAATACAAAGAGCCAGTCCACTCGGCCACATTGCCAGCCATGCAGTACAAACCAAAGTCGTTTGGCCAATAAGCATCAGCACGAACAGTGTAAAAACCGCCATCTTCTGGATAGTTACCACGGCCGGGTTTAAAGTTGGCCAACAAACAGCCTTTTTTATTTCTTAAATACATGCCACCCCAAGGATAGGGAGCCTGAGAGCGTCCGCCTCTTGCAGCATATTCCCATTGCGCTTCGGTAGGAAGGCTAAAGAAAGCCTCGGCTGCTTTTTTCTTGCTCTCCAAAAAGCTGTTAAGCAAGTTAGTTCTCCAATTACAGAACGCCTTGGCTTGCTTCCAGCTAACACCTACCACAGGATAATTGCCAAATGCAGGAGAATAGAAATATTTCCGCATCATAGGCTCGTTGTAGCTGTACGAAAAATCTCTCATCCACACCAAGGTATCGGGATAAATTTTTTCAGGATACTTTACAATAAAACCGCTGCGGGGCTTGCCTTTGTTTTCCCACTTCACAGCTTCTTTCATATCATAATACTCTACCTGATAAACGATTTTCTCAGGGTCAATATCCTTCCTTCCATAGATACGGTCAGGTGGTGGCACAATCATAGCGTCCAGCTTTTCCACGGTCGATTTATCACCCCACTTGATAGCATTGGCTTTCTTCCAATCCACCAATTCAGTACCTTCTACGGTCTTAATGTAACCAAGCAGTTTTGCGGCAATAGAATCACGAACATTGTACACAAACTGACGGTACTGGTTGTTGGTAATTTCGGTGGCATCCATCCAAAAGCCTTGGATGGAAACTTGCTTGTTGCGAGAGGTAAGCGCATAAGTAACATCCTCATCGCTTGGCCCCATGTGGAAAGTTCCTGGCGGGACGTACACCATGCCAACGGGCTTGGTGATGCCAGGTTTGGCAGCAGTGGCGACGCCATGTACTTGGCCATCGTTTGGCAAGCTAGACTTGCCAGATTTACCACAACTGGAAACGCACACCAAAAGGGTGGCAATAGCTGAAATATTGATGAAATGTTGCTTCATTATCGAAAAAACAGTTAATTTTTCACGTCAAAAATAGGGGAAATTAACATATACTATACATTATTATAACTTTTTCCAAGCAATTTATTCAAAATTCATGCCTCACTTACCAAGTTTTTTGAATCAATTAGCTGGAACAAGCTTCTTAACGCAAAAAATGCAAGCAAATTGTGATAGGCCAAGAAAAAATTAACAATGAACCGTAGTAAAAATTATATCAGTAGGCTAAGATTATTATAGTGAGAATTTACCTTTTTTCATATGAACGGCAATGATAGAATTTTTTAGGGACTTCACCAATAAACCCCTGCCGTTTTATTAAACTTATTTCTCGCAATCGTTACCGAATCTATGGGTTATGCATGCGGGTAATAGGTGGCAAAAAACTGTTCTACGGATGGCTTGGGAGCCTCGCAACTGTAGTTTTCACATTTGTAAATAAGTGTACTTCCATCGGATGGCTCCCTACCTTGTAACAGCGGGTAGCTACTGTGGCTTCCCCTTGCCTGCTGAAAAACCATGTTGGGTAAATATCTACCTAAGATTTGCTTTGAAAAATGGGCAGAATGGGGGCCAACGACAGCCACTTCTTGCAAGCCATACGCCTGCCATTGCATAAGCTGTGCCCAAAGTGCAAACGAAGTAGGATATTTAGTTACCAATCCTGATGCGGCGGTTGCCATTTTAGCAGCCTGTTGCACCCAAGAAGGCTCGTTTAACAGGTGCCCCAAATAACACAGATTTAAAGCCATGGTACTGTTTCCTGAAGGCGTTGCGCCGTCGTACATTTCCTTCTTCCGAATGATGACATCATTTTGACCCAATGGCGTAGCGTAAAAAAACGGGCTCTCTTCATCAGCAAAATACTCAATCACAAAATCCGTGCACTTTCGGGCCATTTCCAAGTAGGCAAGGTTGCCAGTAGTTTCTTGAAGGTGGCAAAGGGCTTGTATATAATACGATAAATCATCCAGGAAAGCCGGATTGCGTGCCTCGCCATTCTTATAATTGTGGTGGTAGGTTCCATTGGGCGACTTAAGGTTTTCTTCAATAAAAACGGCCGCCTTAGTTGCCATGGTTAAATAATCGACATGTTGCAGCGCATTGTAACATTTGCAACAAGCCGTTATCATCAGGGCATTCCAGCCCATTAGCTTTTTATCATCGAGCAAGGGTTTTACCCGGCGAGAGCGGGCTTGCAATAACCTCTCCCTACTTTCTTCCAAAATTATTTTTACAGCATTTTCTTCTTTACCAGTGCTTTTGCAAAAGCTCTCAAGCGGCGAAAGAACCCGCAAAATGTTTACCTCTTCCCAGTTTCCGCCTTCGGTAACGTCGTAATAACTACAAAATAAGTTGAAATATTCGTCCTCAGGTATAAGCTGCCTCACTTCAGCTTTTTGCCAAACGTAATATTTGCCCTCTACCCCTTCGCTGTCTGCATCGTAGGCGCTAAAAAATCCTCCATCTGCATCTTGCCATTCGGCAGCCACAAAAGCCAGGGTTTGCTCAATGGTATTTTTATACAACAAATTGCCTGTGAGCTGATACGCCTCGCTGAGGGCACTCAGGAGCAGGGCATTATCGTACAGCATTTTCTCGAAATGAGGCGCCAACCATTGAGCATCTGTGCTGTATCGGGCAAACCCGCCGCCTAATTGGTCGTAAATACCGCCTGTTATCATTTTATCGAGGCTAAGCAAAGCTTGCTGGGCACCAGGTTCCAGTTTTTCAGTCTGTGTATCACTACTAGCGGTTACCTGCAGACGACTGAAATATTGCTGGCGTAGCAAAAATTGGATGGTAAAAGTTTGCGGAAACTTCGGTGCATTTCCGAAACCGCCCCATTGCGTATCGCCCTGTTTCAGCATCAAATCTGATATTGTCTCCAACTGCTGCTTTTCGATAACGGCTTCCGTATTTTGTAACTGGCTGAACAAACTGGAGTTTCGGAGGTGCTCGGTAAGGTTATCAGCTTGGGCCAGTATTTCTTGCGGCTTGCTAGCCCAGGCAGCGGCTATTGCCTCTAGCACTTCGGGCCAACTGCTGCGGTTATAGGCCGGTACTGGAGGGAAATAGGTGCCCCCATAAAACGGTTTTGCTTCTGGAGTAAGAAAAACATTGAGTGGCCAGCCACCGCTGCCGCTAATCAGTTGCACGGCATCCATATAAATGCTGTCTAGGTCTGGCCGTTCTTCCCGGTCAATTTTTATATTGATGAAGTTGCTGTTCATCAAATTGGCAGTGGCTTCGTTTTCGAAGCTCTCACGCTCCATTACATGGCACCAATGGCAGGCGGAATAGCCAATACTTACTAAAATAGGCTTGTTCTCAACTTTGGCTTTTTGTAATGCCTCGTGCCCCCATGCAAACCAATCAACTGGATTGTGCGCATGTTGCAACAAGTATGGGCTAGTTTCTTGCAGGAGGCGGTTTGCCATGGTGTGATGCTTTTAATGCTTCAAATATATCTACGACCTCACCGATAATTTATAATAGTTGGCCTCAATGCTAAAAAGAAATTTTGAAATACTAATTAGTTTAGTATTTTTACACTAACAAAATTATCGTTCCAAAAAACTACTATTATGCAACAATATTTGTCCAATGTCGGGTCGCAAGGACTATTGTCTTCTTTTTTTAAAAATGAAAAAGTGGCTTTTACTATGAAAGCCGGTATGTATGAATATTTATTGGTGGCAAATACCAACCAAACTATAGATAAACAATTGATAGCCGAGCAAGAACTATTTAGCAAGACCTACCAACACAAAGGCAAGGCAAAAAGCAAACCACATATTACTGTGGCAAAATTTGCAGCCTCGGAAAACATGGAAGATACCATTGGCAAGTGGATTCAACGGATTTGTGCCATGCAGCAGCGCTTTACCATTACATTTAATAACTATGGCGGCTATCCCTTTGGCAATATTTACTTGCGGGTGTTAAATGCCGGACCATTTCAAAAATTGGCGGAGCAACTGCGTGTGGTAGATAATTACCTGACCGGGTCGGGCCTACCCCCGGCAACACTAATCAATAATCCAAGGTTTACCATTGCAAGCAACCTGCCGGAAGATATTTATTTAAAAGCAATTTCGGACTATTCAAAAAAAGATTTTACGGCGGCATTTACAGTGTCGGAATTGGTTTTATTGAAGCGGAAACATGGTACGCAAACTTGCGAAAAAATAGCATTGTTTAGATTGCCAGAGGCAGCGGAGGCTTTAGTTTAAAAGTTAATGCATTTGGCGATTTGAAACAAGAGTAGTATTCAGTGTACTGACGAACATTTTTTTTGTTTTCGCAAATTGGTTTATGAAAACGAGGAATAGTATCTCGCTTTTACTTCAACAATATGTGGCATTAAATTTAAACCAAAGCATAAAGGCAACCAGAGTGATAAACTTTGTAAATAGTGATTTTTTATAGATTCTAAATCAGAATTAAAACGCCATGGCAACGAAGGGAATAACAAATCGGCAAGAAAAATTCAGCCAATTACTCGACAATGTGCCCGATGCCTACCGGCGCACTTTGCACATGAACGAATATTTGTTGGTGTTGAATCCGCATGAAGAATTGCGCAACCGCATCCTACATGTGAAGGAAGAATTCGCATCAAAATTTAATGCGCCAGCCGCTAAAAATTTACGGCCGCACATACCTTTAGTTCACTTTAACACTTGGGATATAATGGAGGAGCGACTTACAGAAAGGCTACGGTATATTGCCATGGGCGAAACACCTTTTAAAGTAGCCTTAAAGGATTACGGCACCTTTCCTACCCACACCATTTTTATAAATGTAACGACAAAATTGCCTATCGTAAACTTGATAAAGGAATTAAAAGAAGCGCAACGACTGATGAAGGCAGACCCAGCCTTTGACCCGCATTTTATCACTGAGCCATTTATTGCTATAGGCCGCAAGCTTTTGCCATGGCAGCATGAAAAAGCTTGGCTTGAGTACAGTCATCGCCATTTTACGGCAACATTTATAGCCGATAGTATGTTGTTGCTAAAGAGGCCAACCGGCACGGGACGCTATCAGATTGTAGAAAGGTACGAATTTCAAAATTTACCTGTAGCTGTTACTCAGGCAAGTTTATTTTGATGACACCGGCTACCCTTAGCAAACAGGTGGTACGCTATCCTAACAAACACGTAATAAATATGTGGGCATTGTATAAATATTTTTACTAATTAAAATAGTTTTAAAAATTTTTTGAATAGGTACAAAATTATAGATGTTTTATGCAGCGCTGAAGGGACGATATCAGAAATCGCTGAGTGAAGCCACGGTTTAAAAACGTATTGTAGGTTGGAAAAAGATGCGCACATTGGCCAGTATTTTTTGTAAAATTATTTATGCTAATATAAATATTATCTAAACACACCTATGCAATAACACGCATACATTACACAGATGCCATGAGTGAGGAAGAAAAGAAGCGGATTGCTGACATGAGCAACGAGAAGAAACAAGCCACACAATACTTAAAAGGGCGTGGCGCACAAATAAATACCAAGAACCGGTTTTTGGCAGATGAAAGAACGAAAGAATACATAGAAGGTATAGACGATTGGGAAGAAAGCAACCCCGAAACTGTATATATCGAGCAAATGGCCAAGAGCATTGTGAACAAGGTAGAAAGCCCCGATGTGGGTATGATGTATAGCATGAACCCCTACGCCGGTTGCGAGCATGGCTGCATTTATTGCTTTGCCCGCAATGTGCACGAATATTGGGGCTACAGCGCCGGACTTGACTTTGAGCAGAAAATAATTGTGAAAAAAAATGCGCCAGAGTTGCTGCGCAAATTTTTAATGCATCCCAAATGGGAGTGCGTGCCCATAGGGCTAAGTGGCAACACCGATTGCTACCAACCGGCGGAGCAAAAATTTCGCATTACAAGGAGAATGCTGGAAGTATGCAACGAGTTTAACCAACCTGTAGGCATGATAACGAAGAACGCCTCTATGCTAAAGGATAAAGACCTGATGCAGGAAATGGCAAAGAAGAAGCTCATCAGTATTTTGGTAAGCATTACATCGTTTGATGAAGACCTGAGGCGGGTGATGGAGCCACGCACCACTACTGCCAAACAAAAGCTGCGTCTGATAAAAGAAATGAGCGAAGCAGGCGTGCGGATGGGTGTAATGCTTGGCCCCATGATACCGGGATTGAATGAACACGAAATGCAACGGATTATGAAAGCGGCGGCGGAAAATGGTGCCACTTTTTCTGCTTATACCTTTATACGATTGAATGGTGCTATTAAAATAATGTTTCATGATTGGCTGCACAAGAATTTTCCTGACAGGGCGGACAAAGTATGGAACCTGATACAACACGGCCATGGCGGGCAAGTGAACGACAGCCGCTATGGCACCCGCATGCGGGGCGAAGGACCAATAGCAGATTTGGTAAGGCAACAGTTTGTGAAATATAATAAAAAATATGGCTTGAATGCAGAGCGGTGGGAGCTAGACTGCAGCAATTTTAGAAGGCCAGGGGAACAAGGGAGGTTATTTTGAAAAAAATATCGCAGCGCCAATTTAGCTATAGAAAAAAGGACACATTATTGTAGCTAGACGTTGCAAAAACAATATGAATAATCGCCCTATTAAATGGCATGAAATTTTGATGTTGATTAGACCCCATAAATAAGGAAATTTTTTTTGGAAAGAGGTAGAAAAAGCGAGATTATGAGTGAGAGAATTGTGGAGAAGCTTTTGATATTGGCGGATGCGGCAAAATACGATGTGAGCTGTGCAAGCAGCGGCAGCAAACGGGCAAATAAAGACAAGGGATTAGGAAACTCAACAGGCATGGGCATTTGCCATGCATATACCGAGGACGGGCGATGTGTTTCACTTTTAAAAATATTGCTAACCAACCATTGCATTTTTGATTGCGCCTACTGCATTAACCGAAGGACCAACGATATAAAAAGGGCTGCCTTTACGGTGCAGGAAGTAGTGGATTTAACCATTAATTTCTACCGCAGAAATTATATCGAGGGGCTGTTTTTGAGCAGCGGCATTTTTAAGAATGCCGACTATACGATGGAACGGCTGGTATTGGTAGCCAAAAAGCTGAGAACCGAGCATAATTTTAATGGCTATATACATCTGAAAGCGATACCTGGCGCAAGTTCATTTTTACTGGATGAGGCGGGATTGTATGCCGACAGGCTAAGTGTAAACTTAGAAATGCCAACAGAAACAAGTTTGCAATTGCTGGCCCCTGAAAAGAACCATGCGGATGTAATAAAGCCCATGGAATATTTGAGCCAAAAGATTATTGAGAATAAAGAGGACAGGAAAAACTTGGTGAAAGTACCCATGTTTGCAAGCGCTGGGCAAAGTACACAAATGGTAATCGGCGCCACGCCCGAAACTGATTTGCAAGTCCTTTTTACTGCCAATCATTTTTATAAAAAAATGAATTTGAAGCGGGTATATTATTCAGGATATGTACCAATTAGCGCCGACAACAGGCTGCCCATGATTGGAAGCCCTGTACCAATTATTAGAGAAAACCGATTGTACCAGGCTGATTGGCTGATGCGGTTTTACGGCTTTAAGGTGCAAGAAATTGTATCGCCAAACGAACCGCTGCTGGACCTTGAAATAGACCCAAAATTGAGCTGGGCGCTGCGCAACATGGAATTATTTCCCATGGATGTAAATAAGGCGGATTACAAACAGCTAATACGGGTGCCGGGCTTAGGCATTCAGTCGGCGCAAAAAATAGTAGCTGCACGCCAATTTAGAAAACTGGATTGGGATAATTTAAAAAAAATGGGTGTGCCTGTAGGCAGAACGAAATACTTTATGCATTGTGGCAACCGCTTTGAAAAAGAGTGGCAGCCTTGGCAAATTCGGCAACAGATTTTGGCTGGCACAAGCAGCAAATTCAAGCCAAATTTTTCTAGTCAAATGCAGTTGTTTTAAACCTCACCCCCGGCCCCTCTCCACAAGTGGAGAGGGGTGATGTAGAAGGCTAATTTTTGCTGACGCAAAAAATAGTTAACCACATGATATCAATAATTGAATGTTGAATTTTTACCATTCACTATTGACTATTCACAATCGACTATTCACTTTTGACAATTCACCATGAGGCCAGTTATATACGATGGCAGTTTTGAAGGACTGTTGACAGCCATATTTGATATTTATGACCGACATTTAACCGATGTTGATATACGGCCAAGCCATTTGGAAACAAGCAGCCTTTTTGCGGGCAATTTTGAAGTAATTACGGACAAGCAAAAATCGGGGCGGGTATGGAAAGGTTTGGAGCAAAAAATTTCGAATCGGGCGCTGATACAATTGTACAAAACATTTTTGTCTGAACAAAAGGGGATAGAAAATGTGCTGTACAGGTATGTGAAATATGCCTTTGAACAAAAGCAAACAATAGAAAATGATTTCTCGAATGTAGATGTGGCCACCGTGCAGCAAATGAGCCGAAAAGTGCATCGGGAGAAGCATAGAATGGAGGCATTTGTGCGCTTTCAAAAATTGAAAGATGGCTTGTACTACTCGCTGGTGCAGCCCGATTATAATGTGCTGCCGCTTATTAGCAACCATTTTGAAGACCGCTATGCCAACCAGCGCTGGCTTATATACGATAGTTATAGAAAATACGGCCTTTACTACAACCTCAATAGCGTGGAAGAAGTACAGCTTCGTTTTACGGATGATGCGCCGAATGGTTCAACAATGGCCTCTATGTACGATGAAAGTGAAGACCTATACCAACGGCTTTGGCAACAATATTTCAGCAGCGTAAACATTGCGGCACGCAAAAACACCAAATTGCATTTGCAACACATGCCGAGGAGGTATTGGCGTAATTTGGTGGAGAAGAAAGGATGAGCTGAATCAAAATCATAGCCAGTAAAATAATTATTTATCCCTCCATAGCCTCCGATAAAAATAAAATTAAAAATATTTTTCAAAATTTATTTGTTTATATCAAAAAAATAAATTCATCTTTGCATCGTCAACAAAAAATACAAACAACGTGATACGCTTTACATTACATATCGAATCAGCAAAATGGAATAGTCTTGGACAAGACTACGCCAAGTGCGGGGCGTGCAAAGCTGTTGTTTAAAATACAAATAAAGTAACTGAACATAGTAAGCCCCGCAAAAATGCGGGGCTTTTTTTATGCCGCTTCATCTACTAAAGGGATGGAAAGGCAGGCGAGTAAAAATAAAAAGTAAACAATTTTTTAAATATTAAAAAGTGCAAAAACAACTAACGGATAAATACATATCAGTACGATTTACCAGCGTGGCAATGTTGCTGCATAGGATAGCTATGCCTTGCCAACAAGCTTGGAAAAATAATGTGCGGATGTGTATTGAGTTAGCAGGCAGAAACAACATACACAAACGACCGTGGTATTACCAAACGCAGGTGCAGTAAGCATTTGAGCGGATGAGTAAAGCCCCGGTTGTACAAAGCAACCGGGGCTTTTTTTATGGCCCTATCCCTAACAATGGTGAATAGCAAGCGAATAAAAAGAGAAAAAGGAGGATATTATGAACAAAGAATTTGAGTGGGTACATCTAATAAAAAGTATTGGACAAGTGGCTTGGATTAAAATGATGCATCAATTGAAAGATGTAAATCAGAAAGCTAAAAACGACCAGATTAAAACGGTGAAATCGTAAACGCATATCTAAAAGGAGGGAAAAGTATCCCGCTTGCTGGCGGGTGCTTTTTTAAAGTTGCCTTATTGTAATGCAAAGTTTAAGAATTTCAGATGGTGGATAAAGTATATTTAAATTACTAGCTATTAATTAGCAGCCCTTAAGAACAAAACAAGCAGAAGTTATAAAAAACTTTTGCTTTCTTGCCAGGTAGTGTAATTGGTCTAACATATCACAATTTGACTGTGATGCTCCCGGTTCGACGCCGGGCCTGGTATCCGATGCATATGTCGGCGCTTCTAAGGAAGCCCGATAAATTGCGGCTTAGAGTAATGGCAACATCCGGGTCTCATAAGCCCGTAGATACAGGTTCGAATCCTGTGACCGCAACAATATTTGATTTAATTTAAACATGATGAAATAGATGAATAAATATTGGCTCGTAGCTCAACTGGCAGAGTATCCGGCTTTTAACCGGGGGGTTCTGGGTTCGAAACCCAGCGGGCCAACCATAGATAACTTGTTTGAACTTGGCTTATAGGCCTAGGGGAATTTTTAGAAATTGCTATATCCCATTCCTCTAAGAAACTTACCGAAATCCAAATTCAGACGAAAATGGCCGAATAGCTCCAATGGTAGAGCATTGCGTTGAAGCCGCAACCGTACAGGTTCGAATCCTGTTTCGTCCACATTATTTTCTGAACCATGATTTATAGGATTAAGGGATTACCATGATTAAAGAACAACCAATCATACATCACAAATCCGAAATCATAAATCAGAAATTACCTACGGGCTTAGTGTAATTGGTAACATGCCAGTCTCCAAAACTGCTGTTGAAGGTTCGAGTCCTTCAGCCCGTGCTAAAAAATAGAACATGGACAATTTATACAACAATAAAACCATCAACACATACGAACTTTTTGATGGCAACCTGTTTAACACAAGAATGTTGTATGCGTTTCAATTTAATATGCTGCCCAACATACAATATGTGGGCAATATTGATGGAGAAAAAACATACAAAGATGTGACGGCAAAAATGGGCGGCTTAGTGCTAGCGGAGCACAAATACCGCTGGTACAACAAAAACAAAAACCGGAGTGCTTTTGATGAAACGGTGGTTATTTTCCAGAACAACTGCATCATTGGTTTCGACACAAATTATTGCGAAATACTGCACGATGGGTGGAACGATGAATTTGTAAGCGAGATAACGGCCATGGCGAGCAAACACAAAGAACGCACCCGCAAAGAACCGCTTGAAATAAACCTGATTGTAAATGGAGGCAACGGGCTCCATTTAAAAGAGATGGAAATAAAACGGACTAAACTGGATTTGGATTTGTTTTATGAAGATGATTTTAAAGAAGTGGATGAAGTGATACGCCAGCGATTGAGTAAGAAAAAAGACAAAGGGATTGTGTTGCTGCATGGTTTGCCAGGCACGGGCAAAACAACCTATCTGCGGTACTTGCTGGGCAAGCTGAAAAAGCGGGTGTTATTTCTCTCGCCCAGCGTGGCAGGCGATTTAATGAGCCCGCACTTTATCAATTTGCTTATTAATAATCCAGACACTGTGCTGATAATTGAAGATGCCGAAAATATAATAATGGACAGGCGCACTACAAATAATTCGGCTGTAAGCAACCTGCTAAATATTAGTGATGGGCTGTTGGCAGACTTTCTGAATGTGCAGGTAATATGTACATTCAACAGCCCGCTAACCATGGTGGATAGTGCATTACTGCGCAAAGGAAGGTTGATTGCCAAATATGAATTTGGTAAACTGAGCGTAAAAAAAGCGCAAGCATTAAGCTATCATTTAGGACACACCCATTTAATAAAACAACCCATGACGGTGGCGGAAATTGCCAACCAACATGAGATGGATTTTGAAGTGAAACAAGTGCAGGTGTTGGGTTTTAGAAGAGATGCAATTGCCCCATCGCCCACCCTTACCCACGAGTGGGGAAGGGGAACGGTTGAAAATAACTCGGAAAAAATCGCAGAAAACAAAGTGAAATGAATATTGTATAATAATTATTGGTAATTAAAAATAAGAGATTAAACATGACCAATGGAACAGCAAAAGCAATGGCGGAAACTTGATGGTGCAAGAATTAAAATACCCATTGAAGAAGAAGTGCGAAACAGGCTGATGGCAGAAAAAGAAATGGGCCATCAGATGAAAGTGTGTATTGGAACTGATAGCCAAGTTAAAGGCAGGGAGACAGAATTTGCAACGGTAATTGTATTTGTGCGCAAAGGCAAAGGTGGTTACATGTACATCAGCAAAACTGCTTCTACCCTGCGCATGAGCATCAAGCAACGTATGCTAGAAGAAGTAGCGATGAGTATTGATGTTGCCTACAGCTTGTGCAGTTTGTTTACTGCGTTTAATGTGGCTATGGAAGTACATGTCGACATCAACACCAACCCCGCATTTAAAAGCAATGATGCGTTGAAAGATGCTATGGGCTACATCATGGGGATGGGCTTTGCCTTTAAAGCAAAACCACATGCTTTTGCCAGTTCGAGCTGTGCGAATAAGATTGTGCAGTAATTACAAAATAATTACTAATAATACTTCCCTTATCGCCCTTCGGGGCAAAGGGTTTACAAGCTTGCTTAGCGGCAAGATGGGTATATGCCACCAGCCCAAACCAAATGCGTGTTTTAAAATACAACACCATAGTGCAGCGGTAGTAACTGGCTGTATGCTGTTGAGGCGGTAGGGCTGTATCCACCAAGTATGGGTTCGAATCCCATTTCATTTCAGGATGAATAGTTCAATGGTAGAACGCTACACTGATAATGTAGAGGTTTGGAAGTGGCCACTTCCTTAAAAGGGCCAATGCAAAAGAACCAGCGTTGGCTGCCAGCTATTTATTGTAAAATAAGTAAATGCAATTGGCCAAGCACTTGCTGAATGGCGTACACAAAGCATAATTATTGTTTCTCATGCATCATACTATTACTTCTTCGGAAATAATAAATGCTGCGTCTTAAATGATAAACATGTTTTTGAAGCCAGACACCGTGATGCGCTAATGGCAGCCAACAAAGGTTTTTGTCTGACTTATTTTTTTGTCTAAACCATGATTCTATATGATTAAAAGATTAGCATGATTAATACAGAAACTGATTGAAAATTCGAATATGAAATCGAAAATAACAGTTAGTCGCAAATCAAGAAAATCCTTGAATCCTGTACATCCTGATTCCGACAAATACAAAATATAGAACAAACAACTATGAAACACATAAAAATAAACGCCTACCAAAAAGGCTTGGTATTTAAAAATGGGGCTTACAAGCGTATGCTGGGCGAGGGCAGCTACTGGATATGGAACGAGGATGTATTTATTTTCGACATGAATAAACCTTTTGTACCATTGATAGATTTGAACATTTTGTTGAAAGATGAAGAACTGGAAAATGCATTGGAGGTAGTGGACGTGTTCGACAATGAAATAGCCTTGCAATATGAGGATGGCCTGTTGAAAAAAGTATTAACCGCTGGCCGTTATGCTTACTGGAAAGGCATTGTAAACTACAAGTTTGTTATTGCATCTATTGACGAGGTAATGATAAATGATGATATTGAACGCAGCCTGCTGACCCATGCATTGCTGGCACCTTATGTGCGTACTACCACGGTGGAAAGCTACGAAAAAGCGGTGCTGTTTATTGATGGCAAGTATGTGCAAACGTTAGCAGGTGGCCAGTACTACTGGTGGAAAAACAGCACACCAGTTACTGTGGGTAAAGTGGATACCCGCCAGCAGCAAGCGGAGATTAATGGCCAAGAAATATTGACCAAGGATAAAGCCGCCTTACGTATAAATGCCTTTGGCCAATACAAGGTGGTGGATATTGAAAAGGCCTTGTTGCAAAACAAGGAATATGACAAGCAATTGTACGTGGCTTTTCAATTGGCTTTGCGGGAATATGTAGGTACTTTGGGCTTTGATGAATTGCTGGAAAAGAAAGACGGCATTGCCGCCAATATTTTGCCAGCCATACAAACAACCGCTGCCACATTGGGCGTGGAAGTAATGGGCTTTGGCATACGGGATATTGTGTTGCCAGGCGATGTAAAGGACATTATGAACCAAGTGCTGGTGGCCGAAAAAAAGGCCCAAGCCAACACCATTATGCGCCGTGAGGAAACCGCCAGCACCCGCAGCCTGCTGAACACCGCCAAGCTGATGGAAGACAACCAAATGCTGTGGAAACTGAAGGAGATGGAATACGTGGAAAAGATAGCGGAGAAAATAAGTAATATTAGCGTGAGCGGCAATGGTGCGCTGGTAAAGCAGTTGAGGCAGATATTTTCCCCAGCTGCTAAATAATGTGCAGGTGGCCACCGCGTAGGGGCGAAAAATTTTCGCCTCTACAGCTTGCACATCCCCGCATTCCACGGGCGGCTGGTGAGGTGCAAATCCTGTCAGGTTCGCTATACAAAATAAACATGAACCTGTAGCTCAAGAGTAGAGCAGCTTATGTGCTTTTAGTGATTGTTGCCCTGATTTTTTTAAAAGGATAACTTTAGGGAGTGAATTCTGTTAAACTATTAAGAAGATAATAAATATCAATCTATTATATGGCTCAGAAAATTAAAAAATCGAGTAAAAGAATAAAAATAAACAAAGAAATTTATGCACCTGCATATCGTATCGAGCTGCCCGTGCTTTCAAAAGTATTATATAAGGTTTGGCCAAAGGAAGTTTTCAACACAATCTTAGGTATAGAAAACTGCAAATCTTTTTATAATGATGCTTATAACGCAATTCTCCAAGAAATAGGCGTTATTTTAAATAAATACCACCCTGCTGGTTGGGTCAGGGAATCTTATATTCAGTTAGAAGCGTGGACATTACTCTGGTTCAAAAACCAAAGCGTTGATATTGGCATTAAAATTAGCGGACCAAAAAATTTTGTTGCAGGAGGAAGATATGGATGGAGGTATATATTAGAAACTTCTTTAGAAAAAACGGATAAGTCGCTTATAATTTCAACTGAAAGACCAGAAAAAAGCGATGTAAGCAGAGTCTTTACATTACTTATGGCATTAGCGCAATCTGCTGAAATGTCTAACTATTTACATTTTATTCCTAATTATTTTAAAACGGTTAGTCTAAATTTTTCACCTCATGCTTTATTAAACCCGCCTTCATTAGACAAAAATGAACAAGAGTCATTTACAGGAGTAATAACCTTATTAAGTGCAAGTCCTAATTATAAACTATATCCAAATTTAGTCCCAGATGAAAATAAGACACTTATGGAGATGATTGATACATTTCTCGAAATCAATTTTGGTTTTTCACTAGATGAAATTAGGACGTTCACCCAAAAAACATTAAGTGGAATTATTGAAAGAAGTGGGGCTTCAATAATAGTTCATTCAGTTGAAGAAATCATAGAGATATGTTCCGAATCTTCAAATTTAGGAACCGAAAAAATAAAAAGAATATTTGATTTCATATTGCTAGACGTCCATGATATGAATTATACGCAGCGAGATTTCTTAAAGAAGAGTCAACAAAAAAGAATGGTAAATTATTGCGGGGCTATCATTTATTTATCTGATAGTCTCGAAACAATTTATACGCATTCGGCAGCAAATTTACCTTACATAAAACAATGCAAAAGACATTTAATGCTTTCGCCAATTTTGATAGCAGAATGGATTAATAATTTTGTTATGCGACTTGTATATGGTCAAAGATTAGACTTAAAAATCTTGAGTCCTCAAATTAATAATGAAATCTCTTTAATAGAAGAATATTTTCACAAAGAAATTTTTGAAAAAAATGTAATTAGCTTACTTTCCAAAAATAATTTCCAATGCATTAATCTGAAAAAATACAATGGTAAAGAATTAGAATGTGGTGAAATTGATGTTCTGGCTTATCGAGAAAACTCAAATGAACTCTTTATCGTAGAATCTAAAAATTTAGCCCCGACTAGAGATGCAAAAGGCATTGGCCAAGTCGTTAGTGACCATTTTAAGCAAAAAAAATACCACAATAAATTTTTAAGAAAAATAGAATGGGTAAACAAAAATTTAGATTATGTAGGCACTCTATTCTTAAAAGAATTTAATATACTCTTTCCAGAAAAAATAACCATACATAAATTTTATGTAACAGGAAGAGAAAGCATTGTAAAATTCATGGTTTCTGATTACGAAGTATTATCCTTTTCTGAATTTGATTTCTTTTTAAAAAAGACTTATGATAAAGAATATAAATAAATATAGTGTCATTTTAATGACTGTTACTAGGGAAGAAATTGAGTCGTTTGACCATAGAAATCAACTTTCTTTTTTAGAAATGGCAAAAGAAAATGCCAAAGACTATAAGGCTAAAATCAACCTACTTATAACTGGATATGATGAAGATGAAAGAGAACTTTGGGAGATAAAAGATGTAAGAGACTACTTTGATTTTCTAGATAGGTGTTTCCCGTATTGGTTTTACTTCTTATGCTTACCACCGTTAGGTGCTTTTCAGGTATTAGTTACTTTAGTCGTGCCTATTGAAGAGATATTACATTCAAATAAGGAAGGGAAAATTGTCCAACTTGACATGGATTGCCTAAGTAAGTTTATGAATAATCATCTATATTATTTAAACGAATTGGCGGATGAACTCCAAATTCCTGAAAAGGAATTAAAAGAAATCTCAAATAATGCAGTTGCAGCGATACTAGGATAATTATTTACCAAATCAAAAGTAACACACCATGCCCTACATAATAATAGACACCGAAGCTGATGGCCCCATCCCGCACAAATACTCCATGGTAAGCTTTGGTGCCGTGGTGTTGGAGCCTACCCTATCCAAAACCTTTTATGGGCAAGTGAGGCCCATATCCCAAGAATGGATACCCGAGGCGTTGGCGGTGAGCAACATTACCAGGGGCGAGCATGAGGCGTACGAGGCACCCGAAAAAGTGATGGCGGATCTTGCTGCCTGGCTATCGGCAAACAGCAAGAACAGGCCTGTTTTCATCAGCGATAACCCTGCTTTCGATTGGCAATGGATAAACTATTACTTCCATTACTTCCTTGGCAAAAATCCGTTTGGGTTCTCCGCCCGCCGCATTGGCGATTTGTACTGCGGTATGAAGATGGATGCCAGCCTCAGTGCCGAATGGAAGCGCCTGTATCGAAAAACCAGGCACGACCATCACCCTGTAAATGATGCCAAGGGCAATGCAGAGGCGCTGCTGGCGATGCGGGAAATGGGGTTAAAGATATAAGTAATTGAAAAACAGCAGAATCACTTGGGCATTCTTTTATCTAAGGATAATTGGAGCTTACCCTATAGTAAGGTGGAGCTTGCCCTATAACAAGGTAGAGCTTACCCAAAAGAAAGGTGGACCTTACCATACAGCAAGCTGGAGCTTGCCCTATAGCAAGCTGGAGCTTACCCGATAGCAAGGTGGAGCTTACCCTTTAGCAAGGTGGAGCTTACCGCTAGCAAGGTGGAGCTTACCCTCCAGCAAGGTGGAGCTTACCCAATAGCAAGGCGGAGCTTGCCTGAAAGTAAGGTGGAGCTTGCCTGAAAGTAAGGCGGAGCTTGCCTTAAAGTAAGGTGGAGCTTATTTCATAGTAAGCTGGAGCTTGCCCTGCAGCAAAGTGGAACTTTAAAAACAAAACCAATGGAAAATGTACAAGAAAAGCTGCGTAAAATAGCAGCAGATAAAAACATAGAAATACTCTACGCCTGCGAAACCGGCAGCCGTGCATGGGGCTTTCCTTCGCCGGATAGCGACTACGACATCCGCTTTATATACAGGCACCCGAAAGACTGGTATTTAAAACTGGGCTTGCCAAAAGATACCGTGGAAATAATGGAAGGCGACCTCGATATCAATGGCTGGGATTTGCGAAAAAGTATGCGGTTACTAATGAAATCGAATGCATCGTTGATAGAGCGTTTTCAATCGCCTATCGTGTATTACGAGGCAGATGGTTTTAAGGAAGAATTCAAGCAATTGATAGCCGAATATTATTTGCCCACCGCTGTATTTTACCACCATTATTGCCTGGCAAAAAAGTTTTGGGATGATTTAAAAGACAGTAGCGAAATAAAATTGAAAAGCTACATGTATGCAGTCCGTTCTTTACTAAGTTGCAACTGGATAGTAAAAGACAAATCAGTTTTGCCGATGCATATAGAAGGATTGATGGTTTATATATCTGACGCCGATAAAAATATGCTGCGAGATTTAATAGCGTTAAAAGCAACTGTTGGCGAAAAGTATTTCCATAAAAAAGAAGCAAGGCTACAGCAGTTTGCAGAAGGCTTGTTTAAGTATGTAGAGCCTTATAAAAACAGCTTGGGCGGCAATAAAAATAATTATGACATGCTGGATGCATTTTTTTTGAAAACTCTTGCCACTTAACATAGATGTCATGCAATCATTAACTGTTGATATAGTAAAAAACAGCGGGTGGCTGGTGTTTGAAGCCATTGTAGGCAGCAAGTCTTATGGGCTGGATACGGCCACATCCGACACCGATATACGGGGCGTTTTCGTATTGCCCAAGCATTTGTTTTATGGCTTTGAATATACCCCGCAGGTAAGCAACGAAAGCAATGATATTGTGTATTATGAACTGGGGCGTTTTATGGAATTGCTAAGCAAGAACAATCCAAATATATTGGAACTGCTGAATGTACCCACCAAATGCATATTGCACAAAGATGCAATGATGGAGCGGCTTTCACCGGCCTTGTTCTTATCCAAGCTTTGCGAAAAAACATTTGCCAATTATGCATTTACCCAAATAAAAAAAGCATACAGTTTGGAAAAGAAAATATTGAACCCGATGGAGGGAAAACGGAAATCGGTGTTGGATTTTTGCTTTGTGTACGCAGATAAAGAAGCTGTTCCGCTTGAGAAATATGCAACCGAAAATAGTCTTTTGTTGAAACACATAGGGCTGGCATCTCTATCGCATTTGCGGGATTGCTACAACCTGTATTATTCTGTAGAAAATAATTATATGGGCATTGTACGAAATGAGCAGGTAAGCGATGTATCACTAAGCAGCATCCCTAAAAATGAGCTGCCAGTAGCTATGCTTTATTTTAATAAAGATGGCTATTCGGCCTATTGCAAACGCTACAAGGAATACTGGGACTGGGTAGAAAAACGCAATGACGAACGGTACAAAAACACGGTGTCGCATGGCAAAAATTACGACAGTAAAAACATGCAGCATGTGTTTCGCCTATTGCTAATGGCCAAAGAAATTGCCACCGAAAAAACCATCCATGTTTTTAGGAACGACAGGGCATTTTTGCTGGATATAAAAGCAGGTAAATTTGAGTATGAAGATTTGGTGCGGCAAGCGGAAGCGTTGAAAGATGAATTACCGATATTGTACCAACAATCGGACTTGCCAGAGGAGCCAGATGTGGAGAAGATAAATGAATTGCTAGTGGACATACGGGAGGAATGGTATAAATAAATAAATAACAACAAAACACGTAGAGACGTTGCAGTGCAACGTCTCTACCACGCAGGCGAACCGCTAAATGAAAATCATACACGAGGGAGACGTTGCAGTGCAACGTCTCTACTACGCAGGCGAACCGCTAAATGAAAATTATACACGAGGGAGACGTTGCAGTGCAACGTCTCTACTACGCAGGCGAACCGCTAAATGAAAATCATTACACGTAGAGACGTTGCAGTGCAACGTCTCTACGGCGAACATTTAAAACAAAAAGGAGGCTTTTATGATTGCAATATCACCGCTCGCAAAAGAGCATAAGACTATATCAAATAAAATTATATTTTACCATATCAAATGAATAGCCAAACCATAAATACTGGTTGGCGAATACGAAAATGAGCAAGTTAAAACTAAGAGGAAAAGACCTTCGTTGCATAGGGTATCCTGAAGGGCCTGTAATAAGCATAGCGATGCAGGTAATGGAAAAAAATTACAAACATAGCAGCCTCGATGAGGCGCTGGAAATATTAAAAAATGTATTAGCAAATCCCGAGGATTTTGCTGATGATGAAGTGCTGGGTAAAATTGCCGATGAATTTATTGAGGCGGAAAAAGAACTCGTAAACCATGTGGCGCTATCCAATACTGGCGTGCATTACAACGTGTTTGGGGCCGAGCATATTGAAGAAGGCGCCATTGGCCAAATGCAGTGGGCGAGCCGCTTGCCAGTGGCTGTGGCGGGCGCTTTAATGCCCGATGCGCACCATGGCTATGGCCTGCCCATTGGTGGCGTGTTGGCAGTGGAAAATGCGGTGATTCCCTATGGCGTGGGCGTGGATATTGGCTGCCGTATGTGCCTTAGCCTGTACGATATCAACCCCCAAGATTTGGTGAGCAAGGAAAGCTATTTTGCCCGTGAACTGAATGAGGCCACGTTATTTGGGGCTGGTCGTGAGTTTGAAAAAACCACCGACCACGAAGTGCTGGATAGTCCTTTATTTGGCGAGATTGACATTTTGAAAAACCTGCAGAAAAAGGCGGCCAAGCAACTCGGTTCATCGGGTAGCGGCAACCATTTTGTGGAGTTTGGCATAGTGGAAATAAATGAGCAGGATGCGGTGCTGAACGTACCTGCAGGCTCTTATGTGGGCGTGCTTAGCCATAGCGGTAGCCGTGCGCTAGGGGCCATAGTGGCGGGGCACTACACGCAGGTGGCCAAGCAGCTTACCAAGCTGCAGCAAGAGGCCGCCAACCTGGCCTGGCTTAGCCTGGATAGTGAGGCTGGCATGGAATATTGGCTGGCTATGAATTTGGCCGGCGACTATGCCAGCGCCTGCCACCACACCATCCACAAAAAGCTGGCGAAGCAACTCGGCGGCCAGCCCATAGCCACGGTGGAAAACCACCACAATTTTGCCTGGAAGGAATTGTACGAAGGCCGTGAGGTAATTGTACACCGCAAGGGCGCCACGCCTGCTGGCAAAGATGTGCTGGGCATTATACCAGGCAGTATGACGGCGTCGGGTTACATCGTAAAAGGCAAGGGTGAAGCGGCTTCCATCAACTCCGCCAGCCATGGGGCGGGCCGTAAAATGAGCCGTACCAAGGCGCTGCAAAACATTACCCATGCTGCCTTAAAAGCCGAGCTGCAAAAAAACGGCGTAAAGTTAATTGGCGGCGGCCTAGATGAAGCACCATTTGCTTACAAGGATATTGATGAAGTAATGCAAAGCCAGCGGGCGTTAGTGGATGTGGTCGGTAAATTCACACCAAAAATTGTGAAGATGGACGGCAGCAACCCCAAGGTGTATGGTAAGCAAGGAACGGCAATTAGCTAATGAACAGCCGAGACAAATTTGAAAATGTGAAAATTTGAAAATTTGAAAATGAAATACAAAACCCCAATACAAATGTGAAAATTTTAGAATTTGAAAATTTGAAAATGAAATACAAAAGAGCCGATACAAATGTGAAGATTTCAGAATTTGAAAATTTGAAAATGAAATACAAAACAGCCGATACAAATGAACGGCCAATACAAATTTGAAAATTTTAAAATGTAAAAATGAAATACAAAACAGTTAATACAAATGATTGGCCAATACAAATGAAGGGCAGAATACCGAATACACCTTTTGCCCCAGCTAATACAGCAGCTACGTTCAACATCGTTGCTTCGTATTCACTGCTTCGACACGTAAATACCTCACTTTTGCTTTTGGGTATTTCTATTCAGCATTTAAGCGGGTTCGAATTAATTTACATCCAGAAAAAAAACTCCCGCCATTTGGCAGGAGTTTTTTTCTGGTAACAAATAATTATTGAACAACATACTTCAACATCGTCCTTTTCTTGGAGAGCCTAATTCACCCTCCTTCAATTTCCCGCCCATTTCCTACGTCGCCCTTCTCCCCTCGGGGAGAAGGGCCGGGGATGAGGGTTACATATTTCACCTCATGCGCCTCCCATTGCTTGGGCACTTCCAGGCTGTTTATCATTTTCTCAATGGCGGTATCAGCAAAGGCAAATTCACGTTCCCTGTTTTGGGCTAATAGCTGCTGATATGGCACTTCCACATATACTATGGTGATGATGGGCAAATAATCTGCAAACACGTTTATGAGCTGTTCACGCATTTGCAAAGTAATATTGGTGGCATTCCAAATAAATGGCCGTTGGCTTTGCAAATAAGCTTTTGCCATATCCTTTGTCTCTTGTATAATGCGCCCATTTTCTTTGCCGTCCTTGGGCCTTATTTTTTGTTCCCGGCGCATGGTATCTGGCGATATTACCAGGTGGTTTGGGTAATGCTGCTGTATATAACAATCTTTGCCCGCCCCAGCAATGCCCGCCATTATTATTGCCTGTGTACGGGTATTGTCAAATGGTTCATACAAAGGGCTTTCATCCTCTTTTCTAAAATAGTTAAACTTGGCCAGCCGGCTCGCAAACGCAAACGGCTTTCCCCAGCAATCATGCTCTAGGCAAAATTCTTTAAAAAGGTCAATCTGGAATAAGAGCTCCTCTTTATCAGCGCAGGTTCTGCCTAGTACATCGGCGGTAGCAAGTATGGCCAGCCACATGGTATTTACCTCCAAACTTGCTTGCAGCAAGGCTTTTACTGGGTTGGGCATATCCAATACTTTCCGTGGAAGCCCATGATATTTCACCAATCCCACAATCTCCTCCCGAATATGAAATGGCGTATCAATATCCCTATACAATATTTGCCTTGCCGTGGTGGCGCTTTTTTCAGCGTGTCCAGGGGCTACTATATCACCGTTTTCATCGCTGGTAGTGGTGCTGCGCTTTTCTACATCGTGCAGTAAAGCTGCTGCCCACAGTATTTCCTTTTCTTGTGGAGCAAGGGCTATATATTCCGGCAATTTTATCAGTTGGGTCAGCACCATTTGTGTATGCATGGCCACATCGCCCTCGGCATGGTGTACCGGGTTCTGAGGAATGCCATTCATATCATTTACCCAGTTGAATTGCTGAAGGCTTTGCCAGGATTTATCTGCCGTTAATGTCCACATTATTCAAATTTTTAACGCTGTTCTGTACTATTGCTTTTAATGACCCATCAGCCTTTACAGCCACTTTTTTTTAAAAAAAAGATTGAAATATAGACAAAGGTAACTTAGGGTTTTGTGGCATCAGTTAGTTTAGAATTATGGGATTTTTTCTAATTTTCGTCAACTCACTTGCTCAAATCCATTTAGCGGCGTAGAGAGGCCGCTATGCGGGCCGAAAAATAATTTCATGGTTATTGTTTAATCATTTTAAAAAAACCAATCATTTTGTTTTGTGCATCCAGCAATTTGCCAAAATAGATGCCCTTTGCCAGGCCAGCAACCGGCAACACATTATTGGAGAATTTGGTATCCATTACCAGTTGACCAATAATATTGGTTAACTGGACCCGCCGGATATTTGCGGTGTTGCCCTTTACATAGATTTTACTGGAAGTTGGATTGGGATAAATGGCGAAATTGGTGATGACTGAAGGCGTATCTATAACGATGGCTTTGCCAGCCGTGCTGCCATACAAAAATCCGGCCGATAGCGTAATGGTGTCGTTGCTAAAGCTATTTACAATAGGCTCGCCAACCGATGCCCGCAATTGCGTGCCTACGGCGGTGTAGGTTTGGCCACAGGTATTTATAACTTGCTTTTGCTGGGCTGCTGTACACAGGGCCAAGAGGCAACAGGTAACTGTAAAAAATTGTTTCATAGTATCGGCTTGTGGATGGTAAATGTAAAACAAATAAACTACTATCGCTTGAATGTAGTTACAGCCAACTGTGTTTGAAACCACCCCGTTTATGGACGCACAAGGCTTTGGCATGGCAGAACGGAGACCCACCGCAGAAAATATTATATTCGTTGCGCTTAACCAACACAAGCCACCAACCGCTAATGAAAGTATTGATTGTGGACGATGAGTTCCAAGGGCGCAACTTTTTGGAAAAAGTGATAGTAAAATTATTTCCGGACCTCACCGTGGTGGGGCTAGCAGCCACTGTGAGTGAGGCGCTGAGCGTTATAGCCGAAAAAAAACCACAGGTCATTTTTTTGGATGTGATGCTAAACAACGAAAACGGGTTCGACCTGCTGGAGCAGGCTACTGATTTGCAGGCCGAGGTAATATTTACCACGGCGCACAACGAGTTTGCCATAAAGGCTTTTAAATACAACGCCCTCGATTATTTGCTGAAGCCTATCGACTTGGACGAGTTGGAAAAAGCCATACATAAGGCCAAGCAAAAAATACAAACTACGGCACCTGCCTCTTCGCCCGAAATGTTTAAAAATTTGATTGACACCCTCAAGAACCCTGGCAAAACGCTCAACAAAATTTCTATACCTACAGCCGATGGATTTGTGCTGATAGCCATTGCCGATATAATATGCTGCGAAGGCTTTGGCAACTATACCAGTTTTTATTTGCAGGGCGATAAGAAGCTTACATCCAGCTACACCCTAAAAGAATATGCAGACATGCTGGCCGACCAAAATTTTTTCCGTACGCACAAATCGAGTTTGGTAAACCTATCGCATGTAAGCCGGTACATAAAGGGCGAGGGTGGCACATTGGTAATGGCCAATGGCCGTGAGGTAGAGGTATCGAGGCGGAACAAAGAGGCCTTGATGAAAATATTTAAGGGATAATTATTTTTACTAATTGATTTTAAATTGCATATACGGCCGCTCGTTACAATGGCTTCTTGTTGTAATGCTACTGGCTTGCTGCGCCCCCTTTGCAACTGCCCAGCATTACGACCGCAAGGTATATTCCGTGGCCAATGGCATGCCTGGCAGCAATATCGAAAATATCTTTGAGGACAGCAAGGGCTATTTATGGGTTAGTTCATTTGCGGCGCTGCTTCGTTACGATGGCACATCATTTACCAAATTTGGCGAAGAGGACGGCCTTACCAGCATCGCCAATTTCATTTTTTTTGAAGACAGCAAGCAAGTGCTGTGGGGCGCCAGCGACAATGGTACAAGGGGCGCCATTATAAAATACAGCCATGGCAAATTTGAAACCCTGCCCTTTGATAAAGACGAAAACATAAGATACATATTTGCACTGTACGAATCGGCTAGCGAAGGCCTGATGGCCTGCACCGACCATGGGTTGCGCAAACTGCAACAGGGGCGTTGGGTACAAAAGGATATTGGGCTAGATAATGATACCACCATTGTAAAAAACAATAATAATACAGCGGTAATAAGGGCACTTGCCCATTTGCCAGATGGCTCTACATTGATATGCACGCCCACCAAGATTATAAAAAAATTGCCTAATGCCACCATGCAGGTAATAGCCACCGCTAAGGGCGAAAATGCATTTTACAAAATGCAGCAAGTGGGCGACCGCATTCTTATTACCTCCTTTCAGGCATTGTTTATTTACCAAGGCAATCAATTTACCCAGTGCACCCCTTATTTTACCGACCGCATTATATTGGCAAGCTGCTTGGACCGAACTGGTAAAATGTATTTATCATGCACCGATGCCAGCTTTTTTACCTTGGAAAATGGCCAGCTTACGGAGCTGATGCAGGAAGATGTAAAGGGCCGCTTTACAAAGGCCATTTGTGCCGACAGAGAGAAAAATATTTGGGTAGGCAACCTAGTGCTGGCCAGGCTTAGAACCACGCCTATTGAACATTTTGAAAAAAAAGACGGGCTTGATAATACCGACAACAGGGGCCTTATTGTTGCCAAAAACAATGACGTTTATTTCGGCTCCGCCTCCAGTGGTTTTAACTATTGGGACAAGCAGCGGTTCACCTCTTTTAAATCCATGATACCGGCCAGCGAATGGCCGCAGTTTGGTGCACAGTTTATTTACCGTTTTGCCGAAGATGTGCAGCACAGAATTTATATGATGAGCAACGGCGGCAGCATATACCGGTATGCCAATAAGCATGCAGAAAACCTGAGCGCCAAGTACAATCCCACCGATAAATACATTACCCAAATAGTGTATAACCTAGCCGATTCATGTATGTATGTGGCCGTGGACTCGCTGCTGCAAATAAAAAATGATGTGATACAACAGAAAATAGGATTTAGCGCCAATGGCAAAAAACTGCGGCCCATACAAATGCGCTTCGATACACAGCAGCGGCTATGGGTAGGCATTTCCAATGGCGATGTGGCCATTATAGACAGTAAAACCAAACGGATAACCTATGCAGGCGGCATTGGCGAAGACATACACCTGGCCTTTTTGATGGCCGACCCAGATGGCACTATGTGGGCCGGCACCGACAACTGGGGGCTTCTGCACCTTACCGCCGGCGCCGATAACAAGGCCAAAAGGCTGCCAGTCATTACCACCAAAGATGGCCTGTACAGCAACTATGTAACCGATGCATTGTACGATAGGCAAGGCTGGCTGTGGGTGCTGGCGGCGGGCGGCATTACCCGCTTTAACCTGCACCGCACCAATGCCGACGGCAGCCCCGTGCAGCAGCGCTTTGGCAAAGACGACGGCCTAGACCCTTACAGCTATGTGGATAGCCACATTGGTGTGGACAGCTTCAGCAATATTTGGATAAGCACCTACAGCGGCATATACCGGTTTAAAAACGGCGAAGTGCCTATTGACACCACCGACGCCTATGTGCATATTGAAAAAGTGCTGTTCAACAATGCGCCGCTTACGGATAGTTCATTCACCCGTTCTTTCACCAGCTATTTCCACTTGCCTGTAAGCCCCGTGCTGCCGTACAATAAAGACAATTTCACCATTGGTTTTAACTGTATTGCCTTTACCAAGCGAGACGAAACCGAATGTGAATACCAGTTGGAAGGCCTAGAGACCAAATGGACCAGCAGCGAGCTACGAAAAGAAGTGTCGTACGCCAACCTGAAAGCCGGCGCTTACCTGTTTAAGGTGAGGGCCCGTCGCAAAAACGGCACTTGGGGCCGGCAAGCGGTTTTTGCATTCACCATTACACCCCCGTATTGGGAAACCTGGTGGTTCCGCACCTTGCTTATAGCTGCGGCATCTGCCATGCTTATACTCGTTTTTCGCAGCCGTATAGCGCAAGTAAACCGCAAGGCCAAATTGCAAAACCAACTGCTGGAGCTGGAGATGCAGGCGCTGAAAGCCCGCATGAACCCGCATTTTATTTACAATGCCATGAACAGCATACAATCGCTGGTAATGAATGATGAGCCAGAAAGGGCAGTGCGATATGTGGGCAAGTTTGCCAAGCTGCTGCGGCAGGTGCTCGATAATTCGGACAGCGCCCTTATACCGCTCGATAGGGAACTGTCATCGCTGCAGTTGTACATTGAGCTAGAGGCACTGCGCCTGCACGTGGATTTTGCCTACCAAATAGAGGTGGATAACGCCATACAGCAAGACGAGGAACTGCTGCCGCCTCTGGTGCTGCAGCCCTATATTGAAAATGCCCTGTGGCATGGCCTCAGCAACAAGCAGGGGGCCAAAAACTTGAACATCCACATTTACCCGCAGGCCGACTTTTTGCTGGCAGAAATAACGGACAATGGCATTGGCCGCAAGAAGGCCGCCGAAATAAAAAGCAAGCATGCCAAGGCCGCAGCAAGCAAGGGGCTAGATATCACCAAACGGCGGCTCTCTATCTTAAACAACGAAAACATAGAACCGGTAGCCATAGAAGACCTGTACGACTTAGCCCTGAACCCGCTGGGCACAAAGGTGACGGTGCGGATACGCCGAACCAATGTTGGGTAACGATGTTCGGTCGGCTATAGTAGCACGTCCCCGAGGCCTGTTCCTACCATGATTCCCCGTTTTTACACCAAAACGTACCGTACAATAAATGTAGGCCCATGCGCCTGCACTGCTGAATTAACCTTGCATGGTATGGATGCAGTGTACAGCATATCAATTGTGTGTTTAATAACCATTACCGGGATGTATTGGAAGGAGATATGCAGTTTGTTTCGAAATAAAAAGCATGAGTAATTTGCCGGAGCACGCTTCAAACCTACAATTACAACCACACTCATAGCTTTTTTTACCATGGCTCGTTCCCTACGAACCACTCTAACTTAAGCGAACAAATGGCCACCATTGTAATTTCTCCCTCTGCGCATATTTAATGGATTAAGATAATCCTAAGAAACTATTATTATATTCGATAGTCATTTTATTTCCCTGATCAATGCAAACATCAATATAACGATATTTACTATTGTACGGAATATGATAATCAATACCTCTCAAACAAATTGTGAAGCCAGATTTCTTAACTGGGATTTTAATAGCGGTCGCATAGCCAATTGATAAATCAGACTTTAAACTGTCGTATTTGGTAAACAATGATTGTCCAATTTTTATTTCTACCAGTTCACTATTAAAATCGCTCATAAACCGCAAAATAATACTATCAGGAATGTTTTTTTCTGAAAGACCCAACGGCATTTCAACTTTATTTAAACCTAGGCTGTCTATAGGCTTAGCGAAAATAAAATCTACCTTCCCAATATGATGAACTTTAAAGCATGAATTTAGTGTAAATAAAAAAAATTATCCCAATGCAGATGCATCTTTTTGCCGCATTAAATTCATTTAAATTCATAGTTATTATTTAATTTGTCGTGGTTGTAGTTGTAGTCGTGGGTGTATTTGTAGTAGTGGTTTTCGTATCCTTTTTTATTTGCTCCAGAACTTTCTCAATTTGTGGCTCGTGTCCTCACGAACCACTCTAACGTAGGCCAACAACTTGCTATCATTGCAACATCTTTCTATGCGCATATTGACCGACCCGAATGTGGTTCGTGAAGACACGAACCACGGCATTAGACACTAACCACGGCAACAAATACTCTTTAAAAATCTTAACGAAAATATTTATCTTGTACTTCTGAGGCAATTAGCCACCCGACCATTCCAAATTCATAATCTTCTAACTCTTATAAATTTCCCAAAAAAACAATCTCTTTTCCTATTGAAATTGAAACATTTTGTCCTTTGGCGTTAAAATTCACTTCTGAATATTCATTTTTATTAAAGTCCCATTTTTCTTGTAGTGTTCTTAATATACAACCACTGCAAAAATTAATCAATTTATCATCTTCTTGGCATTTTAAGTTTCTGCAATAATCCACTGCTTCTTTGGCAATTTTAAACGATATTTGATGGTCTTTCAAAGCGGATTCAAGATTGTTCTCATAATAAATTTTTGAAACAACATTAAAAACGGTTAGCCTCCTTCCATTTATTGTTGGTGAGCCAGCAGATATATTTTCATCAATAACAATATTACTCATACTACATTTAAATTAATGCTGAACTGTTGCGTCTTTTTCAAAATCTACATTTCAATTGGTATTGTAAACACCAGTACCGTGTAGTTCCATATTTTGGTTAATTACATTTATACGATTAACTACAGTTCCTATATTATCCTTTCTTGTTAGTTTTGTTGGAACTGCCATTGTCATAATTCCCTTTCCCTTAAAATCTTTAATGTTGTTGGTTAGGACTACTCCGTTATTTGCCTTCGCCCAAGCAATTATGTCAGGGTCTGATGTTCCCTTTGCAAATGTTTTGACATTGTATCCTTGACTCGTTAAGGAAGACGCAATATCTGGAGAAAGATTTTCATCTATTATTGATTTACCACCAAATTTCCCGCCCCCTCCGTTAACTGCGGCAGATGGTTTAGCAGCTATCGCTGTAAGAGGCCATAAAAGAGCAGGAAAAGAAGATTGAGCAATTGGAAGCGGCCATTGATAAAATGCTGGTAAAGGATAACCAGCATTTATAAGCCTAATATGCCACGCCTGCCTAACAGTTAATACAAACCGAAGACCTCGAAATGTGGGTCGGACCGCAAAAACACAAATCGTTTGTCTGGCATAATAATAATTGAATTACCACAGATGCTTCGTTGATTAAAAAGCCAATGGAAAAGTTGCTTCGAGCTGTCAATATAAACCGTGCTGTCCCATCTTATTACCTTATTCAATTGCTCCCCTGGCTCCCGAAAATGAAAAAAAGAGATGTTGGGCCTTGACTTTAAAACCTGCCGAACCCAATTGTTGCGATGGTTTAAAACAGCTTTAATTTGTTCATCATTACGTTGGTCCAAATTATTCCAGCAAGTCTCCTTATCATAGTCATATTTAATAATAATGGTGTCTTGTACATCCTTGCCTGTCATTTCCGTCAACAGGCGCTTTACACTGTTAAACACAGAGTCGCTTAGCAACCCGCCATACGTCCTACCCACATCATCATTTTGATAAAGTTTGGCTTGAGGGGCGCAACCCGCCATTAATACAATTATCGCAGCATATTGCAAAAAGCTGGCAACATCATTTCTCACGGCGTCGAAGTTTTACTTTTAAGCATTTTAATAATGGAAGGTTGGTGGATTCAGCAATCGAGACAGTGACATTTGCAATAATTACCTTAATTGCAATGATGCCGATTTCTTTGCCAGCATTTACTGTTGTATAAAACTTACAGGTCGCCGGTTACCGCTTATTAAGCACGAAGTTGCAAGTGCAATATTTTTCACTATCGCTGCCATACTGTTATAGTCGAGAGATTTTGTCTCGTCATTCACAGTATGGTAATATTTATCGCCAGAAGTGGAAAGCATAATGGAGTGGGCAACAATACCCCGCTTGGCAAACGAAAAATTATCTGACCGCCGGTAGAGATCCTCACTGGCTGCAAAGTCAGGCACAAAATAATCTTTGACACCCGAAATTGCCCGTAGGCACTCATTCAGCATCGGCAAAAGGTCGCTATACTTATCGCCAGTTATAAACGGGTTGTTGCCCCTGGCGTTTCTGCGGCCCAGCATTTCCAAGTTTATATCTGCAATGGTGAGTGATGTATCCATCCATTCAGCCATGGCATGCGAACCATATAAACCTGGCTCTTCAGCAGAAAAGGCCACAAACACCAAAGTGCGCTCGTGCTGGCCGCTTGCCTTGAAATACTGCGCAAGCAGCAACATGGCGGCTACGCCGCTAGCATCATCATTGGCTCCATTATAAATAGTGTCTCGTTCAATTGGCTCAAAGAAAACGGGCCACTTTACCAGTTTATTATCGTTATAGTGCTGGTTAAAAGTCCCTAAATGGTCGTAATGGCAGGTAAATAATACCACCTCTGCAGCTCTGGACTTGCCGGGTAGTACGCCCACGATGTTTCGCACGTTTTTCAGTGTATCACCCCGCTTGTTGATTACATCCACGTCCGAAAAATATCCAATGTTGCCCATTGCTCTTTTTAGTCCTATTGCTTTCATTTTACTTGCAATTATTTCCGCAGCCTTTTGGCCGCCCTCAGTAGCCCAGTTTCTCCCTGTCAGGCTGTCGCTAGCCAACTGCTCTACTATGGCTTTTAGCTTTTGCGAAGTAATAATCGAATCAGCTAATTCGGGCTGCGCATTTGCAAAATGATAAAATAGAATAAGAGTGGCGCAGGCAATTATATGCCGGAGTATTGGAGAACGGTCAGAGCTCATTGACAGTTTTACGAATTATGATTGATGGCTACAAAATTAGCAATACTTGTATTGAATTAAAACTACCGCAATAACTAGTGCAACACCTAAAAACAAGCGGAATCCGTTTTGGTTCATAAGCAAACGGTTTATTTTTTAATGGAATGCTGAAATTAATGCCGTATTCAATTTAAATCAAATTTTTTTTGCTGCTACCATGATGTGTTATGCTAAGTCGGTTTTTACGCCTGCGGAGTAGCCCATCTGAAGCTGAGAAAGCAAAAAACATAACTGCTCCAGCGGGGAAGCGCTTTTGTACATATTGGGCCGCGCCGCTGGGGCGGAAATACATTTTAGGACGGAAATTGCTACAGACAGGTTATGCCGCTGGCATAAAATACAATAAAATGGTGCTTCGCTTGATGACCCTAGTGCTGCCGCTAGGCCCAGCGGCGGTTTCGCTGGAGCCGGCGGCGGTTTCGCTGGAAACCGAACAAAAAAGGAACTTAGTTTCCATCACAATCCATTTTAGGCGAAAGCGCCTGGAAGTTTTTGGCAAGGGATACCAAAAGCCCCTATGACGACCATATTGAACTGGCCGCCGGCACGCCCGAGCATTGGGAATACCGGGCCTTTGGCGTGGTGGACGATGCCGAAATTGGACAGCCGAGTGATATTGTGGAAATAGTATTTGGCGGGTAAAAAAAACGGTTTGCTTTTAATCGCAACGAGAGGGTGTCTGTAACAGGGCACCCTCTTTTTTTTGATGGTATAGCCTATGCTGTCAACTGTGTTGCAGTAAAGTTGCCAACCTTTAAAAGGCTGGCAACTTTTTGCGCCTTACCACTAACGCCCCCTGCTTTCCCGCCGTTATTTCCCTTTTTTCCGCCGCTGGGTAAATGTGACCCTTCACCATCTGGCTGCCATTGTTCTTTTGTGCTTTCTCTATCATCCAATCCATTTTTTATGACCATCAAGCAATCCATGTCCACCATTGTGTTCTCGCTGCCCGAAGATTGGCTATCGCCATGCAAGCCCCGCTAATTAACCAACATTCCACAATCAATTTTCCATGAACACCATTCTTTTTCCCACCATTGGCCTGTGCCTTTACCTGTACTACCTGCTGGTGCTGCGCCGTTTCAACAGCCTCGGTTTATGGGCTTTCAGCCTGTTGGTACTGGCAAGCGCTACGGTGGCCATGGCCGGCTTTCAAAAAAACCGCAAACTGCAGGCGCAGTTGGCCTTTGGGCGGGCTGTGCAAGCCAAGGTAATTGCCAAGCAGCAAGAGGCTGTGGCAGGCTCAGCTACTGTGCACAACGCCATTACCGTGCTGCTTTCTATAGACGGCGTGCCGCAAACCGTGAGCCTGTACAAAGGCATCACCGCCGAGGACTGGCTGCAAGTAACGCCTGGCAAAACAGCCAAACTGCTGGTAATGGACGACACGCATGAAGTGGTGTTGCAAGCATCGCTTGTGCGCAGCAGCGCTGGCCTGTGGGTGTATTATGCCGTGGCCTTGGCCTTGCTATTGCTTGGCTGTGCCTTTGGCCTACTGCTGCAGCAATACATGGTGCGGGCCCGCAATGCAGAGCAAGAAACTGACGATGACTGGTTTACAGAACCAGCCTTTGAAACGCAGCCCACCGCCCCGCAGCAAGCCGTTTATACCCTTCGCCGGCAGCAGCACCGCCTGCTGCCCAAGCTGCAGACCCTGCAACGGCCCCAGTAGAAAACCCAATCCCATTGATCATCATCCAAGTTCTTTCTTAATATCCAATCCGTTATTTTTTATGAAATTCCATTCTACACTCCATTTTCAACTTAGCCGGCTAGCCTGGCTATGCCTGGCATTTACCTGCCTGCCTATGGGTACCCAGCTATGGGCCCAGTGCCCGCCCAATGGGCAAACCATTTTGTATGTAGATGCCGCCATGGGCGCCTCGGGCGATGGCTTTGCCTGGGGCACCGCCTTCAAAACCTTGCAAGAGGCGCTGGACGCCACCACCGCCTGCCCGGCTGTAAACCAGATTTGGGTAAAAAAAGGCACTTACTACCCTACCAGCACTGGCGGCTGCGGCGATTGCTTTGCCGATATCCGCTTCAATACCTTTAAGCTTAAAAACGGCGTAAGCATCTACGGCGGCTTTGGCGGCGGCGAAACCATGCTGGCCGCCCGCAACATACCGGCCAACCCCACCGTACTCAGCGGCGATATTGGCGTGGCGGGCGATGCTACCGACAACGCTTTTCATGTCATCAATTCGTACAATGTTACCGCCACGTTGGACGGGCTTACGATAACAGATGGCAATGCTTCGCAAAACTTTTTTAATAATAATGTGTACAACAGTTATGGCGGTGGCTTGTACAGTTCGGGCTCCACGCTTACCATTAACCATTGCAATTTTGTAAACAACCAAGCCATTAGTGCGGCTGGCGGTCTTTTCATAAGTTACACATCCACCGTTACTGCCAATGGTTGCGTATTTACAGGCAACCATGGTGCAGACGGCGGCGCCATGTATGTAAGCGACCATACCAATTTTACCGCTACCAACTGCATATACACCGCCAACTATGCCACCAACCAAGGCGGTGCCATAGCTACCGGCTTTGGGGTAAATACAACGATTGCCAACTGCACTTTTCACGAAAACTATTTGACGGATCTTAACGCTACCGACGGTGGCGCCATTTTTAACGACAATACCAATACCCTCAACATTTACAACAGCATATTCAACAACAACCGCATAGGCAGTTTTTCGTGCCCCGGGTACAATACCGACTACACCCTGACTGGTGCCGATATAAAGAATATGGGCGTGCTGAATGTGCAATACAGCGCCACGCAAACCACCATTGCCGGCACGGGCAATTTTACCTCGCCCAATACCGAGCCATGGTTTGCCAACAGCGGCGACCCCGCCGGCGAAGACCATATTTTTGGCACCGCCGATGATGGCCTGCGCCTAAAGCAATGCAGCGATGCCCGCAATGCCGGCAGCAATGCGCTTGTACCCAACGGCACCGCCACCGATTTTTTAAACAGCACCCGCATTACAGAAACCACGGTGGACATGGGCGCTTACGAAACGCCCTTTACCGCCTTTACCAATATAATTTATGTAAATGGCGCCGCCACTGGCCTCAACAATGGCACTACATGGCAAAACGCCTTTACCAGCCTGCAGGCAGCTATTGAAGCCGCCATTTGTGGTGGCAAGCAGATATGGGTGGCCAAGGGCACCTACTACCCAAGCGCCATACCCGGCGGCTGCCGGGAGTGTGGCACCGACCCCCGCAAATACGCTTTTAAAGTATATGGTGGTACCGCCATTTACGGCGGCTTTATTGGCACCGAAAATACCCTTGCCGAAAGGGATATTGTAGCCAATCCCACCATACTAAGCGGCAATATTGGCGCCCTTGGCGATAGCCTAGACAACTGCTACCACGTGGTGGTGGCCGAGGGCAAGGCTGATATTTTTCCATTGGATGGCTTTACCATTACCGGTGGGCAGGCCGATTTTTATGGTTCCTCTTATATAAACAATAATATCTTCTACAGCCTCGATGGCGGTGGCATTTATAGCAGCGGTGTGGTGCAAATGTTTGTTCAAAACTGCACCCTTACGGGCAACTTCGCAGGTTCTAACGGGGGTGCCGTAAGCAACCAAAACTCCCTAGGTTTATATTTAAACAAATGCAATGTGGTGGGCAACAGTGCTGGTTTTATAGCTGGTGCCATCAACAATAATGCTGCCAGGCTTGTTGTAAACGAATGCGTTTTTGAGGCGAACCATGCCCCTAAAACGGGTGCCATTATTAACAGCAACGCAGGTGAGATAACAGCCAACAATACCATTTTTAGCGGCAACCATTCAGTTAGAGACGGTGGTGTGTTTTTCACTAAAAACAGCTCCATCACCAAATTGAATAGCTGCACGTTTTATAATAATTATTCGGAAGCAGATGCAAGCATTACCGCTGGGGCCTTTTGGTATGGCGATGGCGGTGCTGGTGCTGGCGAAATAACCAATTGTATTTTTTACAACAACCGTATTAATAGCAATAGCGCCACGCCCAACTATACCGAGCCTAATGCTGATATAAACCCCGATGCCAACCTAGTGATTAAAAATACCATGCGGCAAACGCAGGCTTCCACCTGCGCCACCTGCGTGCAAGGGTTTAATGTGGACCCGCTGTTTGCCAATGCAGCCAATGTGGCTGGCCCCGATGGCTTGTACCGCACTGCCGATGATGGCCTGCAGCCACAAGTGGGCAGCCCGGCCATTAATACCGGCACCAACAGCGGCGTGGCTTCCCTGCCGGCCGATATTGCGGGCGCAAGCCGCATACAAGATGCCTTTACCGACCTTGGCGCCTACGAGCATGCAGCTTTTTGCGGAGCTACCACCAAGCTATTTGTAGATAGCAGCAAAGCCGCAAGTGGCAATGGCACTAGCTGGGCTAATGCTTATAAAACTTTGCAAGAAGCCATTGCCGTGGCTAGCAATTGCAGCAGCGTAACGGATATTTGGCTGGCCAAAGGCACTTACTACCCCACCGCAGCGCCCTATGGCTGCAGCGATTGTGGTAGCGATGCCCGCAAGTACACTTTTAGGCTAAAAGGTGGCTGGAACCTGTACGGCGGTTTTGCCGGCACCGAAACTACCCTTGCTGAAAGGGTGCCACATGCAAACAACACCATTTTAAGTGGCGATATAGGCGTACGAGGCGATAGCACCGATAATTGCTACCATGTGGTGCTCGGCTTGCACACAGGCGGCTTTGCGCTGGATGGCCTTACCGTAAGCGATGGCCTCGCCAACCAAAGCAACAGCACTACCGTGGATGGCACCGATATTGCGGGGCATGTGGGCGCCGGTTTGTACCAAGATGTAGCCAGTACCACCCTTACCAACTGCCTATTTACCAACAACCATGCGCAAGAAGGCGGTGGTGCCGTTTCAGCTATTTATGGCGGTATGTTTATAACTGGCAGCAGCTTTACCAACAATTCATCCGGCACATTTGGCGGTGCCATCAATAACCAAAACTCACCCATTACGGCCTACTCGAGCACCTTTACAAACAACAGCGCTTATGGGGCGGGCGTGCTGCGGTATACGGGCAATTTTGGCTCGGCATTGTTTGTCAACTGCGTTATAAATAACAATCACGCCGACTACTATGCGGGTGCCGTTTGGGCCGATAACCATTCGGAGACGAGGTTTACCAACTGTACTATTTATGGCAATTATATTGAACAAAGCGGTCCAAATGGTGCGGGTGCCTATTACAATGGCAGTCAAAACAATTCCATTATCCAAAACACCCTTTTTTATAAAAACAGTGTGGGTGGCTTCAATAACTACTTCAGCGCCAACAGCGATATACTGGTATCAGCAACAGCATTTAGTTCCACCATATTTAACAGCAGCCTGCAAGCGGCACATACCTGCACCGATTGCTTACCGGGTTACAATACCAACCCCAAATTTGCAGATGAAGCCCATCCCGCCGGTGCCGATAACATAATGGCTACGGCAGACGACGGCTTCAAATTGCTCTTTGGCAGCCAGGCTATCAACACTGGCAGCGACCCAGCCTATGGAAACTTAGACATCACTGGTGGCCCACGCAAAGTTGGCAATATAGACATAGGCGCCTACGAAACCAACCAAGCCTGCCCGGGTTATACAAGGGCATATGTAGATAGCAGCGTGGCCGTAAGCGGCACGGGCGCTAGCTGGGCCAGTCCTTTTAAAACCTTGCAAGAGGCCATCAATGTATCTACAAGCTGCGCCGAGCTTAGAGAGATTTGGGTGAAAAGGGGTACCTACTTTCCCACCGAATATCCTGCCGGCTGCAGCAACTGCAACAGCAACTATCACTACTCATTTTTGCTAAGGGGCAACCTGGCCGTATACGGTGGTTTTAATGGCAGCGAAACAGAGATTGCCGACAGGGATATTATGTTTAACGCCACCATACTAAGCGGCGTGGTAGGCAAATACGGCGCAGATGATGTGCTGACAAACCACGTGCTTATTACCCTAGACAACAATAACGAAACCATACTGAATGGATTTACCATTACTAAGGGCAGTGCGGGAGGCCCACCTCTTGCCATATCGGGCACTACAGTTTCATCCAGCGATGGCGGCGGCATGATCAACATCAATAAAAACTTCCTTACCATTGGCAACTGCATATTTAAAGACAATAGGGCTGCGGCTAACAGCGGGGCCATCCACAACCTTGCCAGCTCGCCCATTTTAACCCGTTGCCAGTTTATAAACAACTCGGTAGATAACGGCTATGGTGGCGTAAGCCGCAATGACGGGGCCTCCAACATGGTGCTGGATTACTGCGTGTTTTCGGGCAACCATTCCGTGTACGGGGGCACAGTGGCCAATTTAAACAATTCGCTGCTTACCGTAAACAACTCGCTTTTCGAGGGCAACTTTGCTGGCGGGGCTGCAGGAGGCCTATGGTCCTCCTACGATTCTTACCTTAATGTAACCAATTGTACTTTTTATAATAATTACACCAACTATACCGGTGGTGGGCATGCGGGTGCCATTGCCATTGCCGCCAACAACGCCGGTGCGGTTATTGCCAACTGCATATTCAGCAAAAACGGTTTTGAAGGCGAAAAAAATAACCAAACCTTGGCCGGTGCCGATATACTGAATGAAAGCAGCTCGCTGGCACTTAGCTATAGTGCTTTGCAATCAGCAATCACTTGCAGCAATTGCCTGCCGGTTCAAAATGGTGCCATATTTTTTATGGATGAAAATACGCCTGCAGGCAACAATGGCATTTTTGGTGATAATGATGACGGCCTAGCCCTTTCTTACGCCAGCCCCGTTATAAACAAGGGCAATAATGCAGCCTTGTACAGCGGCTACGATAGAGACCTTACCGGCAACTATAGAATACAGAACACCACTATTGACATGGGCTGCTACGAAAAGCCGCTATGCTATACCAACAACACGTTGTATGTGGATAATACCAGGACAGTAAGCGGTCAAGGCTACTATTGGCACGATGCCCTTAAAACATTGGACGAGGCATTGGGCACCGCCAAAAACTGCCCCGCAGTAGAACAGGTATGGGTAAAAAAAGGAACGTACTACCCTAGCGTAATGCCGTTCGACTGCATCAACTGTGGCACCGATGCCCGTAATTACACCTTTACGGTAAGGGACGGATTGGCCCTGTATGGCGGCTTTGCTGGTGGCGAAAATACCTTGGCCGAAAGAGACCTGCTTGCCAACACCACTGTGCTAAGTGGCGATATTGGTGTGCCAAACGACAACAGCGATAACAGCCTGCATGTGATGTACACCTATGGCAACCACACCAACACCATCATCGACGGCTTCACCATCAGAGATGGAAATGCCAATAAAAACGTTCCCTCCAACTATTCGGTACAAACGCCTAGCGACAATATTTTTGGAATGATGGGCGGCGGCATGTATCATGGCTCCAACTACAACCTCAATATTACCAGTTGCACATTTACCAACAACAGGGCGGTGGATGGTGCAGGCATGTACAATGCAGCATGTTATTTACACATGAGCAAAACAAATTTTACCAACAACATTGCAAGCCATGATGCAGGCGCATTGTACGGGTATGTGCTGTATAGCGCCGATATTACCAACTGTGCCTTTTACAATAATACCGCTGGCAGCGGCGTAGGTGGTGCCATAGAGGCGTATGTAAATTCGCACATCAATTTGTACAGTTGTGTATTGGCCAAAAACAGCGCCCAATACAAAGGCGGTGCCACCATTGCCTGGTACGATTCCAACATCAATTCGTTTAACTGCACCTACCACGCCAATTATGTAGTGCAAAACGAATTGGCAAGCGGTGGTGCTATTTATACAAACGCTAGCTTCGAGAAAATACACAACTGCATATTTACCGAAAACAGCTACAACGGTGTGGGCAATGGCGCCATCTACAATGCGCCGGGCAGCGATATTACCTACAACCCATCTATGAATGTGCAGAACTGCCTACCGCAAACCAGCTTTGCATGCACCAACTGCCTGCCTAGTTTTGCCAATCCCTATTATGTAAATGCCAACAGCCCTGCCGGCCCCGACCAACGCTTTGGCACGGCCGATGACGGACTGGCATTGCAAAGCTGCAGCCCACTTATAAGCTCGGGCAACAGTGGCTTGGTACCATTGGACCACACTACCGATATAGCAGGACGCTACCGCATACAAGGCTTTGCGGTGGAAATGGGCGCCTACGAATTTCCCGGTGCCGACAATGGCAACCCCGGCGCAGGCGACTACCTGGCCATAGACCAAGATGTAAGCGCTGTAAATGTGCAGCCTGCCGTGGACAATGAGTTTTTTGCCAGTGCTTCCCCATGCCGCCTTATGCTTTGGCTGCGCCCAAGCGGTGGCAACGATGTAACCGGCCAAGTATATGCTAAAACAGGGATAGATGCCAGCGTACAATTTGGCAACAGCGGCAACCCGTATGTGCAGAGGCATTTTGAAATATTGCCCGACAACAATGCCACAACCGCTACGGCCCGCATTACGCTGTTCTTTACCCAAAAAGAATTTGACAACTTTAATGATGAGGCGGACTTTGACCAATGGCTGCCAAAATACCCAACCGATGATGCAAACAAAGCGCACCTGAAAGTGTACCAATACCATGGCGAAAGCACAGATGGCAGCGGTACGCCAGACTCCTACAATGGCGGACTGGTTACCATTGACCCCGATGACGCCACCGAAATTGTTTGGAATACACAATGGCTGCGCTGGGAAGTAACCATTAATGTAGAAGGCTTCAGTGGATTTTTTGTTGGGGCCGATGGGCTTACACTGCTGCCTGTTCAACTGATATCCTTTACCGGTCAGCTAAGCAACGATAGCAAGCAAACCGACCTACAGTGGAAGGTGGCCGAGCAAAAGGGCATTAAAGAATACGTGGTGGAAAGGGCTATTGATGGCGGTAAGTTTACAGCTATTGGCAGTGTTACGGCTAACAGCCACACCAACGCTACATACCCTTACACTGATAAACAATTGCCAGTAAGTGGCGAGTTGCAATATAGGCTAAAAATTGTGGGCGTTGATGGTAAAACAAGCTACAGCAAAATTGTTTCATTCACCATTCGCAACGCAGCAATTACTACATTGTATCCAGTACCGGCAAAGGACGTTGTTTATCTAAAAGGAAGCAACAGTTCGCTTATCGGTACTGATGCCTTACTGATAGACTTGCAAGGCCGCACCTTACAACACATACGCATTACCGCATGGCCGCAGCGCATTAATACTGCCAACCTTGCCAATGGCGTGTATTTTGTAAAAACTGCCGATGACAAAACCTTGAAAATGGTGATAGAACACTAGACATAGGGATTAGGGATTTAAGAAAGAGGGCTGGCCTGAAAGGGCTGGCCCTTATTTTTTTTACTTTTAAAAAAGAAGACTTCGCTCATCATTTCAATAATTCCTTCAATTCCACGTCCTCAACATTTAGCAAATCCAAAACCGTCTTCCCACCACTATTAGGAATACTCTTATCTGCGCCGGCATTGAGTAATATTTGCACACATTGCAAATAATTGTCCAAGTCATTTTTACCACCATGTACAAATCCGTGTACCGCCCAAAAAAGAGGCGTGGATGTAAAATCAAGGCATAATTTATTGATGTCTGCACAGGCTTCCACCAACCTTTTTACCACGGCAGGCCGGCCACACCATGCGGCCCAATGCAATGCGGTGCCGCCATGTGTGCCGGCATGTTTAATATTGGCGCCCTTTTCTATATAAAAAATTGCCAATTTATCTGCATGCAGGCTTGCTGCGGCTATTAGCGGCGTATCCCGCTTCTCTATTACTTCATTTCCATCCACAAGGGCGCCATATTCCAAAAAAAGCCCCGCCATTTGTACGGCCTCTTCATCAGTATAAGTGCCTGCAAAAACCCCATCGCAAAGCCTATGCAACGGGTGAGCTTTGGAGGCGTTTTTTTCGTCGTACTCAATGCCTTCATTGGCAAGGGCAGGGTTTTGTGTCAGGGCATTTTTCAGCGCTTGGTAGTCCTTAGAATCAATCAGTTTTTTTAATAGAGACGGCATAAATTTATTTTTATTTAGATGGAATCATATAAAAATGCTGACGGCAGTGTGGCGCCATTGTTGCCATTTTTAAGAAGAAGCTTTTTACCTAATAGTATGTAATTCTTCGGATAAATTTGCGATGGATAGAATCGGACACCTTCAACATTTCAATCCAATTTTTATGCGCATCGTATTGATATGTTGTTTTCCAAATACTGACTATATTACTTGACAGATAGCGGGAACATCTTTTCGTTTCATCACCGTAGCTATTGTATTCAAAGTCCACTTCGTAATGTAGAATACCTGTTGGAGTATAATACCTCGATTTGATTTTTATTCCCTTATCATCGTAGTTCAATATTTCATAGCCTTCAAATTTATTTAAACGCTAATTGACAAATTTGCTGCTGCACGTAAATGTAAAAAGTCTGGAGCTATTTACTTCGACACCATACTAGCTGTTTTTATTTATCACTAGGCAAGAATAATCCCCTAATGCTGACCCTTACCACACAAACCTCTCCAATCTTTCTACGGCCTGTTCTAACGTAGTGTCCTTTTTCGCAAAGCAAAACCGCAGCACTTGGTGGTCGTCTCCATTTTGATAAAAGGCCGAGGTGGGTATGGTGGCCACGCCGCATTCTTTTACCAGCCTTACGGCAAGGTCTTTCTCCGTTTCTTGGCTCAGGTTTGCATAGCTGTACAGTTCAAAATAGCTACCGTGCGAGGGTACCACGGCAAATGGCGTGGCTTGCATCAGTTGCCTGAAATAATCACGCTTTTGCTGCAACTCACCGGCAAGCTGCAGGTAGCTGCCTTCGTTTTGCAGATAGGTAGCCAATGCCACCTGCATGGGGCTGTTTACACTGAAGCAGTTGAACTGATGCATCTTTCTAAACTCTTTTGTAAAGCCTGTGGGCGCTATGCAATAGCCAAGTTTCCAGCCTGTGCAGTGGTACACTTTGCCAAACGAAAAGCATACAAAGGCACGTTGCAGCAAATCCGGATATCGCAATATGCTCTCGTGTTGCAGGCCGTCGTATATCAGGTGCTCGTACACCTCATCGCTCAGTATTATGATGTTGGTGTCGGCCACAAGGGTGCGTAGTTCGGCTATGTCGTGGGCGGTAAGCACGGCGCCGGTGGGGTTGTGCGGGCTGTTCAGTATTATCATGCGGGTTCGGGGGCTTATGGCATTGCGTACTACTTCCCAATCAATATGGTAGTTGGGGTGCTGCAAGGGCAGGCGGATGGCCTTGCCGCCGTTTACCTGTATATTGGGTATGTAGCTGTCGTAGGCAGGCTCAAATACAATCACCTCATCGCCAGCATTTATTACCGCTGTAATGGCGCTGTAAATGGCATAAGTGCCACCTGGCGTAATGGTGATATGCTCATCGGGATGCAATATGCAGCCATATAGCCTGTGTGCCTTGGCTGCAATGGCCTGCCGCAGCGGCGGGTAGCCAGCCATGGACACATATTGGTTATAGCCATCTTGCATGGCCTTATACACCAGTTCTATCAGTTCGCCGTTCATGGCATAGTCAGGAAATCCTTGCCCCAAATTAACCGCATGGTACTCGGTGGCCAAGGCGCTCATAATGGTAAATATGGTGGTGCCCACTTGGGGCAGTTTCGATGGTAGGTGCATGGTCATTAGTCATTCAGTAGTTAAAGTCGGTAAACTCCCATTTGTTGTTGCGGTAGCAGGCGAGCTTGCAGCAAGGCTGCGCATTGGGATAACGTTGCGCAAACTGGCGGCCTATTTCTTTGTACACACGCAGCTCGGGGTACGGCGGTACGCCAGTTTCGTTTATAGCCCAGTTGTACACATTTATCGAGGCATTCGTTCCGCAATAACCGTTGGTTGTTTTACTGTTTGCAAAAGGCCGAAGTGGCTGTGCATTGTCTACGCTGTTGATGCAAATGGTGAGGTAGGACAACTTACCTGAGTACAGGCTAAAGGACAGGTAATTATCCCATTTGTTGGCAAGGCCAAAGGCCGGCATTATACCAAATAAAATAATAATAGGTAAATTTGGCACATATAACCAATGCTTGCCGGCTGTAATGCGTACGGGCACTTGCGGGCGCAAACAGGCCAGGTATAAAAAGGCCATCATAAGAACGTTCCAGGGCCATACTACTGCATTGGTGTGTAAGCCAAGCGGCCCAAGCCACAGCAGGGCAAACAAGTGCATGGCTATAAGCGCAGTGGCGCAGGCCTTTCGGGTAGTATTATGCAGCAAACCCAAGCCAGCCAAAGCCTCCAATGCGGCAATTGCGTAGCCTGCATAATATATGGGCCAGTGTAAAATGACATGCTGGGGCCAATGAAAAAATTGCTGCAAAATCATCTTGCCCCATATATCCGCCAAAAATCCAGGGTTCAGTTTGCTAAGCCCGCTGTAAAAATATAAGCAGGCACATATCATGATAAATGCCTGCATAATAGTACTGGGCATGCGCTTATAATTCACGAAATAAATATAAACTATACATATATATTGAAACTCCCATGGCTGCCATCGGTGCTGGTCTAGCAGGCAAGCACTTATTTCTATTATTAAAAAAATACCGAGAAACATGCGCTTAGCTGGCACCGAGATGATATACAGAAGGCCCATGCACGAAAGCACAAATAAAATGCTATGTACCACTGGCGGCACCTTTAGCAAAACACGGAATGGAGGCACTAACGGCAAAAGCCTATATGCCATCCATATTTTATAGCTGTATAGCTTGGCCACCAACCAGCAAAGGCCGGTTATCCGAAGTATATTGCTCGCTGGTAGTGGTGGTTGCAAATGGCGCCGGTATTTTTTTACCCATACAAATAAATGACTTTAACCCTAAAAAACCGTAAAAACAATACCTAAGGGACGGCTTGGCAACCGGTAAAAACCTGCGGTTTTCATGTGGCTGCCTTTGGCGCAAATTTGTGCCCCGTGGGTGTTGGCATTTCTTTTTATACCAAAGTAAAAAAAATGCAAACAGCAGGCTGCAACTGGAAGATTTGACAGAGAAGATTATATTTGGTGACCTATTTCAAAAAACAACACGGCATGGACGAGGGTACAAAGAAGGTGTTTCAAAAAACACCAAGTGGCATTTATGGCTTAGATGAAATAACCGAAGGTGGCCTGCCCAAGGGCCGGCCTACACTTATATGCGGCAGTGCGGGCTGTGGCAAAACCATGTTTGCCATGCAGTTTTTGGTAAAGGGCATTAGCGACTACCAAGAACCCGGGGTGTTTATGAGCTTTGAGGAAACCAGCAAAGACCTGTCGCAAAATGTGCTCTCGCTAGGTTTTGACCTTGATGAACTGGTGGCCGACAAAAAGCTGCGGGTGGACTATGTGCGCATAGAGCGGGGCGAAATAGAGGAAACAGGCGAGTACGACCTTGAGGGCTTGTTTATAAGGTTGAACTATGCCATAGACCAAATAGGCGCCAAACGGGTGGTGCTCGATACCATTGAGTCGCTTTTTTCGGGGGTGCAAGACCTTGGCCTGCTGCGTTCCGAACTGCGGCGGCTTTTTCAGTGGCTAAAGGATAAGGGTGTAACCACCATTATCACCGGTGAGCGGGGCGAAAACAGCCTTACCCGCCAGGGGTTGGAAGAGTATGTATCGGACTGTGTAATATTGCTAGACCTGCGGGTGATAGAGCAAATTGCCACCCGCCGCCTTAGGATTGTAAAGTACCGTGGCTCCACACATGGTACCAATGAGTATCCTTTTTTGATTGACGAAAGCGGCATATCCGTCATTCCCATTACCTCGCTAAAGCTCAATTATTCCATTGCAGAAGAGGTGGTAAGCACCGGCCTGCCTGCGCTCGACAAATTATTTGGGAAGGGCGGGTTTTACCAAGGCAGCAGCACCCTTATTACCGGCACGGCAGGCACCGCCAAAACCATATTGGCAGCACATTTTGCGCTTAGCGGCTGCCGGCGCAACGAAACGGTATTATATTTCTCGTTTGAGGAATCCCCTGCCCAATTAATCCGGAACATGCAATCGATAGGAATGGACCTTAGCGAGTGCATTGCTTCCAAATCGCTCATCATTCATGCCTCACGCCCCACGTTGCAGGGGTTGGAAATGCACCTGCTTACCCTTCATAAGCTGATGAATGAATACCACCCAAAAACCATCATCATAGACCCCATCAGCAGCCTAATATCGGTAGGCAGCACCAGCGAAGTGCGGGCCATGCTAGTGAGGCTAATGGACTTGCTGAAAACGCAGCAGATAAATGCGTTATTTACTTCGCTTACCCACAACAATGAAAATGAGCTTAAAGACGCCACGGTGGATGCCGTATCATCGCTGGCCGACACTTGGATAAGCATGAAAAACGATGATAAAGAAGGTGATAGGCAGCGCACTATGATGATTGTAAAATCGAGGGGCATGAGCCACTACGGCAACCCGCTAAAATTTACAGTAACCGATTCGGGCGTTATTCTTTCGCCCATCAAAAATTAACCGAAGAAAAACGAACCGTATGCCAAAAGCTGAACGATGGGAACTAAGGCTGTATGTGGCCGGGCAAACGCCAAAGTCGATACTGGCCTTGCAAAATATAACCAAGTATTGCAAAGAGCACCTTGCGGGCAAATACTCCATAGAAGTGGTGGACCTTTTGCAAAATCCGCAATTGGCAGAAGGCGACCAGATATTTGCCATCCCTACGCTGGTACGAAAATTTCCTGAACCCATCAGGAAGATAATTGGCGACCTCAGTAATGAAGAAAGGGTGCTAGTGGGCTTAAATATCCGGCCAATTATTTCCACCAAAGAATGAATACAACGGAAGCAGATACACACGCAGCGCTGGTTGCCGGCGACAGAGTAGTGCTACAACTATATGTGGCCGGCATGTCGTCGAAATCGATGGAGGCCATAGAGAACATCAAGAAATTGTGTACACAGTATTTGCAAGACAGCTACGACCTAGAAATAATTGACCTGTATAAAAACCCGGAAATGGCCTTGGAACAGCATATTGTTTTTAGCCCATCCCTTATAAAACTGCAGCCACTGCCACGGCGTACGCTTATTGGCAGCCTAGCCAATAGCGAAAAGGTAAAACGGTTGCTTGGCATCACTATAAAAAAGTAAGGATTATGGCACACCCTACTATTGAGGAATTACAACGTAAAATAGAAGACCTTGAAAACCGGCTGGAAGAAGCACAGCAACTAACGGATGCTATAAAGGCAGGAGAAGTAGACGCATTTGCCATCAACATCAACAACCAGTCGGAAATATATACCCTGCAAAGCGGCGACTATGCCTACCGCCTATTGATAGAGCAGTTTGGCGAGGGTGCCATAAACGTAACGGAGGAGGGGCTTATTGTATATACCAACAGTTGCTTTTTTGAAATGCTGGGCGTGCCATACGAAAAAGTGGTGGGCGCATCCATATTCGATTTTATACATATTTCTTCGCAGCAAAAATTTAAAGAACTTTTTGCGCAAGCACTAGGCGGCAAAAGCAAAGGCGAAGTAAATATATTGGGCGATGGCAAGGTGATACCTGTTTACATTTCACTTTCATCGCTGCAGCCTAAGCTGGCCACCGTTGGTATCATTATTACTGATTTTACCGAAAAAAAGAAGAACGAGGGCACCATTTTGCAATACCAAAAAGATTTGGAAGCAAACAACTTGGAGCTCGAAAAAAGCAATGCGGAATTAGCCTCCTTTGCCTACATAGCCTCGCACGACTTGCAAGAGCCGCTGCGCAAAATTCAGACCTTTACCAACCGCATACTAGATAAAGACTCCGACACCCTTACCGATGGCACCAAAGACTATTTCAGGCGCATAGTGGAGGCATCCACCCGCATGAAGAATTTAATAAACGACCTGTTAAATTATAGCCGGCTCAATACAACGGAGTCGGTATATGTGCTTACAGATTTAGACGAGATATTGCAGGACGTAAAGGACAGCCTGAAGGAACTGATAGAAGAAAAGGGCGTAACCATTGATAGTGGGCCGTTGCCCAGTTTAACGGTAATCCCACATCAGTTTATGCAACTGTTTTCTAACTTGGTAATGAACGCCATTAAGTACAGCAAACCCAGCAAGCCACCGCATATCAGCATTGTGGCCAACAAGGTGGAGATGCACAATTTTGACGCACCGGCCCATTTAAACGACAACCGCAAATACTGGGAAATAAAAGTGAGCGACGAAGGCATTGGTTTTGAACAAGAATACGCCGAAAAAATATTTGAACTATTCCAACGGCTGCATGGCAAGGCCGAATACGAAGGAACTGGCATAGGACTTGCAATATGCAAAAGGATAGTGCAAAACCATGGCGGTTATATACGGGCTATTGGGCGGCCTGGCGTGGGTGCTACTTTCAGTATTTATTTGCCTATAAATAAGTAAGGAATGAACCATAGAAAAATATTGTTGATAGACGACGATGCAGATGACCAACTTATATTTTTAGATGCACTGAACGAGGTGGCAGGAGGCATTGAATGCGTAACGGCCAATGACGGAGTGTCGGCGCTCAACATACTAAAATCCAATAACGACCTTCCCAGTATGATATTTTTAGACTTAAATATGCCTATGATGAACGGGTTGGACTGCCTGAAATTTATAAAAGGCAATGCTACCCTGCAGCATATACCTGTTGTTATTTTTACCACATCCGAAAACCCTGCGGATAAGAAAAACACTTCTGCTTTTGGTGCACAGGTATACTTTACCAAAACTGCCGATTTTAAATTCTTAAAAGCAAAGCTGGTGGAAATACTGCACAACGATTTTGCCAAAAATCCCTTTTTGCTGTACAACAACGGTAACTGATTGACCTCAGCTTTTTGTAATGCTTCGTTAAAAAAAACAGGTCAGTTTTAACGTATGGCGGTTGCGCAATGCCAAACATTGCTTTTACATTCGCCAACAATTGCAAACCGCTTACAGCACCCCGTTGTAGTGTATTGCCCTTTGTAAAATGCCAGATATCCGATTTGAATACTTAGAAAACTTGTGGTGGCTTGTAGCCTTGGTGCCTGCACTTGCAGCCTGGTGGCTATACCGCCGCTGGCAACGCAGCACCCAGCAAAAAATGGGCGATAGCCGCTTGGTAAAGCAAATGCTGCAAGGCTACTCGCCACAGCGCAGCCTGTGGAAAAATGGTATGGTGCTGGCCGCTTTGGTATTGCTGGTGGCAGCGCTGCTAAACCTGCAAAAACCCGTGCAAGAGGGCAATACCGGCCTTAACGGCTTGGATGTGATGATTGCCCTGGACGTAAGCAACAGCATGCTGGCGCAAGACGAACCGCCCAGCCGCCTAGAGAAAGCCAGGCTGCTGACTGCTAAACTGATTGATACCCTGCAGGGCAACCGTGTGGGTATTATTGCCTTTGCGGGCGATGCTTACCTGCAGTTGCCGCTTACTACCGATATTGCAGCAGGGAGGCTGTTTCTGCAGTCTATAAGCACAGCGCTGGTGCCTAGGCAGGGCACCAATATTTACGATGCGCTAAAACTTGCCAATGCCAGCATGAACCCTGCCGAACAAAAATACAAGGCAGTGATATTGATAACCGATGGGGAGGAAATGGACAAAAAAGCCATGGATGCTGCCAAAGACCTTCGATCGGCAGGCATTGTGCTGCTTACGGTAGGTATTGGTTCGCCCACCGGCGCCACCATTACCGACGAAAATAACCAGAAAAAGGTAGATGAAACCGGCCGGGTAGTGGTGAGCAAACTAAACGAGCAACTGCTGCAAGAACTCGCCGTAGCCACCATGGGCAGCTACCGCCACCTGCAAAACACCGATGATGCCGTAAAATCCATGATAGCCGAACTGAATACATTTGAAAAAAAGCCCATCACAAACACTGCACTCATCAATTTTAAAAGCTACAGCGGCTGGATGATAGCCGCTGCATTTGTTTTATTATTGCTGCAGGTTTTAATGCCCGATAAATTAAGCGGCAAACCAATGGCCAATCCACTAGCAAAAATGAAATCTGCAGCCATATTGTTGTTGTTGATGTGCGGTGGCAAGGCTGCCATGGCGCAAAATAGTAGGCTGGTACTTCGCAAAGCCAATGAGGCATACCGCCAGCAGCAATACGACCAGGCAGAAAAACTATATGCCCAGGCCCTGCAAGCCGACCCCAACAACAGCGTAGCCAAATACAACCTTGGCAATATTGCCTACCGCCGCAAGCAATATGATAATGCCATAAAGAACTACGATGCATCTACCGCCACTAGCCCGCAAGCCAAGCAGCAGGCCGGGGCTTGGAACAACAAGGGACTTAGCCATGTGGCCCAAAAGAGGCTGCCCGAGGCGATAGATGCGTTTAAGCAGGCCATTAGGCTAAACCCATACGATGAGGAAGCCCGCAAGAACCTGAACAAGGCGCTAAAAGAACTGCAACAACAGCAACAGCAAAACCAGCAGAACCAACCGGACAGTAGCCAGCAAAAGCAAGACAAGCAAAAACAGCAACAGAAAAAGCCCGAGCAGCAAGAAGACAAGATGAAAAAGGACGATGCCGAGGATAAGATGCAAGCGCTGCGGCAAGAGGAAAAGAAATTGCGAGACAAAATGAACAAACAAAAAGGGCAAAATGGGCAATCGGGCGACAAAGATTGGTAATTTGTTGAGTTAGGATGCAGGATACAACTCGTGATTTTTGATGTTGAAACATGACATGTCAAGAACAATTTTGAAAAAATTATGCTGGACTGTGGCTTTTGCCTTGTTTGCCATGCTTATTATTGCCACATACTCGTATAAAAAAGTGAGCGCCGATGCGCAACAATTTATGTACAATAAGGTGTCGAATGTGCCAGCGTACAAGGCAGGGCTTGTGCTTGGCACCTCCCGCTTTTTGGATAACGGTACCGAAAATTTATTTTTTACCTACCGCATAAATGCTGCGGTGGAACTGTACAAGGCCGGTAAGGTGCAGTACCTCATAGTAAGTGGCGATAACAGCCAAAAAAATTACAACGAGGCCGAGGATATGCACAGAGCCCTGATGGAAAAAGGCGTCCCGGACTCAGCTATTGTAAACGATTATGCAGGCCTCCGCACCTTAGATTCTATACTACGCTGCAAGGATATTTTTGGGCAGTCGGCATTTATCATTGTTTCGCAACCGTTTCATAATGAACGGGCGCTGTATATAGCACGCCACCATGGCATACACGCCGTAGCATACAATGCTTACGATATACAAGGCCGCTATGGATACCGAACCAAAGTAAGGGAAGTATTGGCAAGGGTAAAGCTAATGCTCGACATACACCTGCTACACACCAAACCCCGCTTTGGTGGTGAAAAAGTTGAGGTCGGCACGCAGTCGTAGGCTGTTTCACAAATCCCCTTCCCCAACTTAACCGCCATCCGTTAAATTTGCAGCCACTTCAAAAAAAAATTTAGATGATAGTATTTGGGTTGCAGGCAGTACAACGTTTGCTACTGTTATCCAAAAAGGCTGTTTTTTATTGGTAAAAATAATTTGCTGGGCATGCACGATGAGTATTGCCCATATAATAAACGAACAACAGTATTTGGTGGCGATGATGCGCTGCGCATTGCCTGATATCTAAGTACTATATCTAAGTACTATATTATGATTGATAAATTAGAAGCCATAAAAGGCCGTTTTGAGCAGGTCGGCATTGCGCTAACCAACCCCGAAATTGTGAGCAACCAAAAGCAATTTGGCCAGCTAAGCAAGGAATACAAGCAACTGGAAAAAATAGTGCAGCCTTTTGAAGAATACAAACGGGTACTGGCCGATGTAGAATTTAGCAAAGAACTGCTGAATGGCAGCGACGACGAAATGCGGGACTTGGCAAAAGCCGAACTGCCAGCTTATCAAGAAAAACTGGACGAGCTGGAATCACAATTGAAAAAACTGTTGATACCAAAAGACCCCCAGGATGATAAAAATGCCATATTGGAAATACGGGCAGGCACCGGTGGCGACGAGGCAAGCCTTTTTGCGGGCGATTTGCTGGGTATGTACCTGCGCTATTGTGCCAAAAAAGGTTTTAAAACCAGTATTGTGAGCGAGAGCGAGGGCACCGTGGGCGGCTATAAGGAAGTGGTGGTGGAAGTGGAAGGCGAAGATGTATATGGCACCCTGAAGTTTGAAAGCGGTGTACACCGGGTGCAGCGGGTGCCCAATACCGAAACACAAGGGCGGGTGCACACCAGTGCGGCCACCGTGGCGGTAATGCCTGAGCCGGAAGAGGTGGATTTTGAACTGAACCCGGCCGACGTAAAGATGGAAACCAGCCGGAGCGGCGGTGCGGGCGGACAGAACGTAAATAAAGTAGAAACAAAGGTGATGCTGACCCACATACCCACAGGTACGGTGGTAATTTGCCAAACAGAGCGCAGCCAGCTTGGCAACCGGGAAAAAGCAATGACCATGATGCGCACCCGCCTGTACGAAGAGCAGGTTCGCAAGCATGAGGAAGAAATAAGCCGCCAGCGTAAGACGCTGGTAAGCACCGGCGACCGCAGTGCAAAAATTCGCACTTACAACTGGCCACAAGGCCGGGTTACCGACCACCGCATTAACCTTACCGTATACAACCTAGACAGTGTGATAAATGGAGAAATTGACGAATTTGTAGAACAACTGCAATTGGCCGAAAACACCGAAAAAATGGCTACGATGAATTAGAGCAGTGGTCAGCGCTCACATTCAGCTTTTCAATCTCCACCAAATTCCTATATTTGCCGTCCAGTCTTCTATCAGGTTCGCCCAGGTAGAAGACTTTTTTGTTTGTATTATTTTTTATTCACATTTTTAAAAGCACTTATTATGCTAGAAAATTTATTTGAACTGGTAAAAGAGTACGGTCAGCAACATGTAGTAGCAAACCCAGATGTGCCCAATGAGCACAATGACGCAGTAATGGCGGAGGCCTCACAATCAGTAGCCGGCACGCTGCAAAACGCCTTGGCCAATGGCCAAATGGAAGATGTACAAAACCTTTTTGCCAATGGGGGCGATGCGATGAGCAACCCGCTTGCCCAAAACATGCAGGGCAGCTTTATAGACAACATTACCAGCAAGTTGGGTCTTAATAAAAATGTAGCTGCAGGTTTGGCGTCCACCTTTATCCCACTTATTTTAAACCAGCTTGTAAGCCGTACCAACAGTACTGCGCCACAAGACAGTGGCTTTAATTTGAACAGCCTTATTGGAAGCCTTACCGGCGGCGGCAATGCTGGCAATGTGGGCGGCCTAGACATAGGAGGGCTAATTAACCAGTTTACTGGAGGCGGCCAGGCAAATGCTGGACAGCAGCAAGGTGCAGGCGGGTTAGACAGTTTGATAAAAGGCTTTTTCGGCCGCTAAAACCTCAAAGAGTGTTGGTCTTAGAACAACTAGTAAAGACTGGAATTGTTAAAACTGCTTCAACTACCAAAACTTTTGCTGAAATTGTTTTGTGATGCAAAAGTTTTATTGGAACTTGGCATTATTATTGAGTTTTGATTCAGTAAAAGAACTTTTTCATTAAAGAATATTTAACAGACGCTGATGCAACATTTTTGAAAGTGCAACGTCTTAATAAGTGTAGAACAAGAAACAAGATTTTAATTTTTTTCTCATAAGCAGTTAGTTTTGGTTGCGGCCCCGGTTTTCACCGGGGCCAATTTTTTTTAATAGTCAATTAAGATTCTTAATAAATCAATTGAAATATCACAAGAAAATTACGCCTTGAAAAGACAACTTTTCGACATCCAACTCTTGTTCATCTCATAAATGTCAGGGCCTCAAGGCCGGCAATACTTTCGTGCACAACATATTCTACCGACAACTGATTACTGCCCACTGACAATCGACCACTGACCACTGATTCCTATATTTGCCCAATGCCCGTTACTACACTTTGTATTGATTTTGGCAATACACGCCAAAAAGCTGCTTTTTTTACCGGCCCCAAGCTTACTGAAGTCGTTTTTTTTGGCGAAAACCTATTGCAGGATATGGCATTTGTGCTAGCGAGGTTACAACCTCACCGGGCTATATTGTCATCGGTTATCCACCATTCCTCTCAGTTAACAGAGCTATTGGAGGCAAATACCACATTGCACATACTGGGCCCTGAAAGCAGGCTTCCCATAACCACACCTGTGGGCAGGCCCGAAACCATTGGTGCGGATAGGCTGGCCTTGTGTGCTGCGGCGGTTTTACTGTACCCGCATTGTAACAATTTGGTAATTGGCCTGGGCACAGCCGTCACTTACAATTTCATCAATGTAAAAAACGAGTTTTTGGGCGGCGGCATTAGCCCGGGTATGCACATGCGCATGCAGGCACTACACAGCTATACTGCAAAATTACCCATTGTGGAGCCGCATTGGAATGTGCCGCTTGTAGGTTATGATACAAAAACCAATATACAAAGCGGTGTAGTAATGGGCCTAGCCCACGAGATTGACGGATTTATTGATGCATACAGAAAGAAATATGGGGCATTTAACGTGCTTTTAACCGGTGGCGACATGCAGTATTTGGCGCACCACCTTAGAAACCTGATATTTGCCGACCCCGATTTATTGTTTAAAGGATTATATGCGATCTGTGAAATCAATGTCCCGTCCGTTTAGTTACGCTACCGCCGCTGTGCTGAGCCTTTTTTTTATACAAGAAACAACTGCTCAAATCAATAGCCCCTACTCCCGCTACGGAATAGGCGATATTTACAATAGCCGCAATGTGGCTAACCGCAGCATGGGAGGGCTAGCTACTCCTTATTTCGATTACAGGTCGGTTAATTTTATTAATCCAGCTTCGTATAGCCGTTTGCAGACGGTGACTTTTGATGTGGGCATTGAGGGCGAAACCCGCCGCTTGCGCAACCCCGATAAATCCAACATTTACCGCTCTGGCAATCTGGTTTTTAACTATGTGGCATTAGGCATACCGTTACTAAAAAATAAAAACAAGGAAACCTACTGGGGCATGGCCCTAGGCATACGCCCTGTAAGCCGCATCAATTATATGGTGGAACAAGGCGAGCGCAATTCCATCGACAGTATTTCAACGCTGTTCCAAGGGTCGGGCGGTGCTACCAAAGCCTTTATTGGCACAGGCTTTAGGTACAAGGGGCTGTCGGTCGGCATTAACCTCGGCTACTATTTTGGGCAGCAAGACTACAGCACCCAACGCACTTTTATAAACGATTCCATTTTTTATTACAAGGCCAATTACGAAACCAAAACCTCTTTTAGAAAAGTATTTGTGGATGCGGGGCTGCAATACGATATAAAAGCAGGCAAAAATGCCTACGTAAGGCTGGGTGCCACAGGCAATTTGGGCCAAAAACTGAATGCCAGTTCCGACTATGTAAAAGAAACCTTTGCCTACAATGCCAATGGCGGTATTGACTCTGTGGATGTGGCCGAGCGTGGCACCGATGTGCGGGGATATATAAAACTGCCCATGGGCTACAGTTTTGGCCTTATTTATGAAAAACTAGGAACCTTTATGATAGGGGCCGAATATGAACATGTGCAGTGGAACGACTACCGCTACTACGACAAAGCCGACCAACTGGCCAACACAGACTTGCTGCGCATTGGCGGGCAATGGCAACCCAAACTGCCAAAACTGACCGATAAAAACAAGTACTTTAAACTGGCTACTTACAAAGCTGGCTTTTATGCCGGCAACGACTATGTGGTAACACAAGGCGGCCAACTGCCTGTATGGGGTGTTACATTGGGTACAAGTTTGCCAATTCTTAACTATAACCGCTATTCCAATCAGTCTTCCGCCATTAACCTGGCCTTTGAATTTGGCCATAGGGGCAAAAGCAGCCAGCCTGTGTCCGAATCGTTTTTTAAACTAAGCGCTTTCCAGCACATTGGGATCCTAAGCTTAGAATTCCACGTGGACAAGTTGTCGC